>Ga0302324_100012184_pt1 | contig 17565 bp, 15 predicted proteins | sample Palsa_T0_1_FD_201949 | JGI IMG/M metagenome (GOLD analysis project Ga0302324, IMG submission 201949) | Peat permafrost microbial communities from Stordalen Mire near Abisko, Sweden - Palsa_T0_1 | ecosystem: Environmental > Terrestrial > Soil > Palsa > Peat permafrost | place: Sweden: Abisko... | reverse complement strand
ACCACCGGATTCGATTTGGTATGAGTTCTACCAACGGCACAGGGGTTACTGGATGCCCCGCTTTCGCGGGGCATGACACTGAAACTAAATGAAACGCCAAAGCCACGACACTAGCCCCGGACATCGGCGGCTTCCTCGCTCGGGGCGGCTTGCGCGAACAGAAGCCGATGGATGGAGTCCGACAGCCGCGCTCCGGTCAGCGGATGCACGTCGTCGCGGCCGGTGGAGCCGAGCTCGGCCTTGACCTGGCCGGGATGGGGCGACAACAACAGGATACGGCTGGCGACGCGCACGGCCTCGTCGATCGAGTGGGTGACGAACAGCACCGTGAAGCGGGTCTCCTCCCACAGGAGCAGCAGCTCGTCCTGCATCTTGCGCCGGGTCAGCGCGTCGAGCGCCGCGAACGGCTCGTCCATCAGGAGGATGGCGGGCTCCATCGCCATGCCGCGGGCAATGGCGACGCGGGCCTTCATGCCGCCGGACAGCATGTGCGGATAGACGTCGGCGAAGCCGCCCAGCCCGACCTTGTGGATGTAGTGGAGCGCCTTTTCCTCAGCTTCCCGGGCGGCGAGCCCGGCGCCGGTGCGCAACGCGAAGACGACATTCTGCTTGACGGTCTTCCACGCCAGCAGCTGGTCGAACTCCTGGAACACCATCACCCGGTCCGGGCCCGGCCGCACGATCTCGCGGCCGTCGAGGGTGATGCGCCCCTCGGTAGGTTTGATATAGCCGCCGACCGCCTTGAGCAGGGTCGACTTGCCGCAGCCGGACGGCCCGAGCACGACATAGCGGTCGGAGCGAAACACCGAGAAATCGACGCGATAGGTCGCGGTGACGAGGGTGTGAGGGGTTTTGTACTGCAGGGTGACGCCGTCGACCTGCAAGAGAGGCACCGAGGCTTTCGGGTCCGGGCCGCCGCCATCCTCCCGCGGCTCCGGGGCCAAAGTGCTAATCTGAACCTCCTGGATATTGCTTTTACTGCATGTTAGGAGCGACCGCCGCGATGGTCAATCTACGGACCCAGGGAGGATCTGACGTGCGCGCCACCACACGATTGAAGAACATGGTGAGCGCGAACCGGATCGTGGTCGCACCGGGCGCGTTCGACGGCCTCTCCGCACGCCTCGTCGAGCAGGCCGGCTTTCCGGCGATCTATGCGAGCGGTGGCGCCATCGCGCGCAGCACCGGAGTACCCGACATCGGCCTGATCTCGCCCGACGAGATCGTCCAGCGGCTCGCCGCCATCGTCGAGGTGGTAGGCGTGCCGGTGATCGCCGACGCCGACACCGGATACGGCAATGCGCTCTCCGCCCAGCGCGCGGCGCGCGCGTTCGAACGCGCCGGGGTCGCCGCCTTCCATCTGGAGGACCAGACCTTCCCGAAGAAATGCGGCCATTACGACGATAAGGGCCTGGTTCCGGCCAAGGAGATGGTGCAGAAGCTGCACGCGGTGCGCGACGCCCTGCACGATCCCGATTTCATCGTCATCGCCCGCACCGATGCCATCGCGGTCGAAGGCTACGAGGCGGCGCTCGCGCGCGCCCGCGCCTATCTGGAGGCCGGCGCCGACATGGTGTTCGTGGAGGCGCCGACCACCGAGCAGGAAATCGCCGACATCGCCCGCAGGCTTCCGGGCTACAAGCTCATCAACATGTTCCATGGCGGCAAGACGCCGCTGCTGCCGGTGTCGCGCCTGCAAGAGTTCGGCTACCACGTCGTCATCATTCCGAGCGACACCCAGCGCGCCGCCATCAAGGCGATGCAGCGGGTGCTCGCGGCCATCGCGCGCGATGGCAGCGCGGCGGCGATGATCGACGACATGGCCTCCTTCAAGGAGCGCGAGGCGGTGATCGACACCGCGAGCTTCCTCGCTCTCGACCGGAAGTATTCGTCATGAGCCATGGTCCGGGCGGCGGCAATCCGCAGACGCGCGGCATCGCGGATTTTGTCGCGGGGCTCACCTACGAGCAGATTCCCCCCGAGGTGATCGCACGGATCAAGCTGCTGATCCTGGATTCGCTCGGCTGCGCCATGTTCGGCACCGGCCTGCCATGGAGCCAAATTCTGCTAGCGACGCTCGCCGGGCTCGACACCACCACGGCCTGCGCGGTGTGGGGCACCGGGCGGCGGCTGTCCGCGCCCCATGCGGCGCTGGTCAACGGCACCCTGGTGCAGAGCTTCGAGCTCGACGATGTGCATCGCGCCGGCGTGCTGCATGTGGGCGCGGTGACCTTGCCGCCGCTGTTCGCGATCGCCGAGTTGCGGCCCGGCATGAGCGGCCGCGATTTCCTGCGCGCCGCGGTCGCCGGCTACGAGATCGGGCCGCGCGCGGGCCTGTGCATGGGGCCGGAGCATATCGGCCAGGGCTGGCACTCCGGCGCGACCATCGGCGTGTTTTCGGCCGCCGCCGGAGCCGCTGCGGCGCTGCGGCTGTCGCCGGACGCGACCGTGCATGCGCTCGGCATCGCGGGCACCCAGGCATCCGGCCTGATGGCGGCGCAGTACGGCGCCATGGTCAAGCGCATGCATGCGGGGCGCGCGGCGCAGAGCGGCCTCTACGGCGCGCTGCTGGCGGAGGCCGGCTTCACCGGCATCACCGACGTGTTCGAGAGCGAATATGGCGGCTTTTGCACCACCTTCTCGCGCTCCCATGACCGCTTCAATCTCGCGGAGCTGACATCGGGCCTGGGCGAGCGGTTCGAGACCATGGGCATTGCGCTGAAATTCTATTCCTGCGTCGGCAGCAACCACACCACCCTCGACGCCATCCGCACCATCGCCGCGCGCCGCCCGTTCAAGCCCGAAGAGATCGCCAAAATCGTGGTCCAGGGCTCGCAGGCGACCGTCGATCATGTCGGCTGGCCGTACCGGCCGCAGAGCCTGACCTCGGCGCAGATGAACCTGCCGTTCTGCATCGCGACGCTCATCGCGGAAGGCGACGTGTTCGTCGACCAGTTCTCCGACGCCGTCGTCGCCGACCCCGGCCGCATGGCGCTCGCCGCCAAGGTCGAGGTGGTTCACGACCCCGCCATCACCGCGCGTGGCGCGAAGCTGCGCCACATGGTACGGGTCGAGGTCCATTTCGCCGACGGCACCAGCGCGGTCGAGACGGTCGAGGCGCCCCGCGGCAGCGAGCAGAAGTTCGCGAGCGAGCACGACGTGGTGGACAAGTTCCGCAAGCTCGCGCGCCGCGTCCGCACCGAGGTCGAAGCCCAACGCATCGCCGAACTGGTGCTCGGCTGCGAGAAGCTCCCGGACATCGCCGTGCTGGCCGCCACCCTGGCCGCGCCGTAAGACCGTCATTCCGAGGCGGTGCGAAGCACCGAACCCGGAATCCAGCTTCGGCGCGGGGAGCCTGGATTCCGGGTTCCGACCTGCCGCTACACTGCGTCAAAAGGGATCGTCAGGTAGCGAGGCCCGGTATTTCCCTCTCCCGCTTGCGGGGGAGGGGGAACGCACTTATGACGCAGTAGTGCTGCGGCCGGCCCCGGAATGACCAACGCCAAGTGTCAGACTGGCTGCACCATGGCCGCGCTTCCTGTAAGATACCAACTCCAGCATAACCGCAGGCGCGAACGCGCGCGGTCACGGGAGGTTATGGCCAATGAAGAGGCATCGGATTGTTGCGCTGTGCGCGCTCGCCGCGGTCATGGCCGGGGCGTCGGGCCGGCAGGCCTTCGCCGAGGCCGGCGAGCTTCGCATCTCCCGGGGCTTCGGCATCCATTACATGCCGCTCTACGTCATGGAAAAGTTCAAGCTGGTGGAAAAGCACGCGGCGGCCGCAGGGCTCGGCAACGTCAAAGTGACCTACCACGCGATCGACGGCGGCAATGTCGTCAACGACGCCATGCTGGCCGGCGCGCTCGACATCGCCGCGCTCGGCGTACCCGGATTCCTGACCTTGTGGGACAAGGCGCGCACCATTCCGCAATACGAGGTCAAGGGACTGGTCGGCATCGGCGCCGGCTCGGTGTGGCTGGTGACGCGCAACCCGAACGTCAAGACGCTCGCCGATTTCACCAATAAGGACCGCATCGCCGTGCCCGGCATCAAGACCTCGTTCGTCGCGGTGGTGCTGGAGATGGCGGTGGCGCAGGCGATGGGCAAGGAGAACTACGCCAAGCTCGATCCCTTGACCGTGAGCCTGCCGCATCCCGATGCGCTCACCGCGATGCTGTCGCGCAAATCGGAGATCGACGCCCATTTCTCCTCGCCGCCGTTCTCCTACATCGAGAACGACCAGCCGGATTTCCATCGCGTGGTCAATTCGGTCGACGTGCTCGGCCCGCTCACCATCATCATGGCCTATACGCGCCGCTCCTTCTACGACACCAACCCAAAGCTCGCCGCGGCCTTCGTCGCCGCCGCCAAGGAAGCCGCGAGCATGATCGCCGCCGACAAGCGCGAAGCAGCGCGCGCGTACCTCTCGCTCGCCAAGCTCAAGACCAGCGAAGACGAGATGATGCGCATGCTCGACGACCCCGAGACGCACTATTCGGTGGCGCCGGAAGGAATCATGAAATACGCGGAATTCATGCACGACATCGGGACGCTCAAGGGGCAGCCGAAGAGCTGGAAGGACTTGTTCTTTCCGCTGATCCACGACGCGCCCGGGAGCTGAGGGGATTTAATCCCACAGCCGTCATCACCGGGCTTGTCCCGGTGATCTCGATCGCGAAGGCACCGCGTCGTCAAACGGCGCAGTCACGCGTTGTGATATCTGGGAGGTACCTTGGGAATCGAGATCACCGGGACGAGCCCGGTGATGACGTGTTGGGTGAGGCTTGAAAGCGACACCCCGGCTACGCGCCGCTTCGTCAAAAATCCGGCTTGTCGGCGCTGGGGACTGGGAACAGGTTCTGATGGAAAAAGTCCTCGTTGTTCTCGGCGCAGACGGTTTCCTCGATCCTGGCGTTCACCTTGAACCAGCGTTGCTTCATCGTGAGGGGTTCGTTGAAGGTGTCGGGGTCCTCGACCGTCGCTATCCCGGTCAGGTTCTTGCCGCCCGGCTCGATCGTGAAGCGCTCGACCACGTGCAGCTTCTCGGTGTGCGGCGTGCGAAAATTGTCGATGTAGCTCTTCTCTGTGGAAAGGCCGATGGTATCGACCACCAGCGTGTCGCCGTTCTCATAATGGCCGATCGACTCGCCGAACCACGACGGCGTCACGTGCTCCGAGTGCTGGTCGGTGAGGAAGATGCGCCGCACCATGTGATCGCGCTGCCATATCATCCAAACCTCCTTTGGGGTCTGGATGAAATAAACCGGTTCGAACGGATACAGCAGCTGGCCGGGCACGCCGCCCGGATAGCACCGCGCCTGGGCGGCGAAGGGAACCGCCCTCTCGCCCTTCAGGGCCTCGTCGTTGGAGGCCTGCATCTGCGCCGCGGCCCACGGCTTCAAGACCGGATCCTTCGTGTCCCCGATCCGATTGGTCGGCTGCGTGCCGGTTCTCGCCGCGTTCACATTGCTGGTGAAGGGGTGTTCGGGGTCGGGCTTGATCGGTCCATGGCCGTGCCCCGGCGGCGGGTCCTGCCAATCCGCGACATTCGACTGCCAGCCGAACTCCGCCGAAGCCAGATTGGGGATGTGGTCGTTCGGTTCCGCCAGCGCCGCGGACGCGAGTGTGGCCGCCACCAGTCCGGTCAAGACGCCTCCCGCCAAGGCGAGCGGCCGCGGCACGGATGACAGGCATTTCGACATTGACCCGGACATCAGGTTCTCCTCATTCCCAGTAAAGCCAACGCTTCTTTCTTGTGACGTTTGCCCGGACTGCGCAAGCCGTTCGAGCGTCGCAGCAGCGCCGGCACGGCGATTTTGCGCAACCCTTACGACACTTTCCGCTGCCCCAGCCCCAGTTCCGCGAAAATCTCCTCATTGTGCTGGCCGAGGGCGGGCGGCGGGGAGTCGACGCGCGGGCCGTCATGAGCGAACGTATAGGCCGCGACCGGCACGCCGAAGCCGCCGTCGATGCCGGGCGCGCCGGAGTAGCGGTGGATGACGCCCCGGCTCGCCGTCTGCGGGTCGGCGACCGCCTCACCCATGGTGCGCACCCGCGCCGCCGGGACGTGGCGGGCCTGGAAGAAGTCCTCCCACTCGCCGGCGGTGCGGCCTTTGAGGATTTCGGTCAGCACCGCGGTCTCGCGGGCATGATCCTGCTCGCGCTGGTCATTGCTGCGCTTGATGAGATCGGGCCGTTCCAGCACCGTCCACAGGCGGCGCTGCTGGCGCAGATTGCTGGCGCCGAGCATCAGGATGCCATCCTTGGTCTCATAGGCGCCGTTGGTTGCATGGGCGTGGCGGTTGCCGTGGGGCTTGGGGTGGGTGCCGTTGCGCAGGTAGCCGGCAAGATGGGAACTCATCAGGATCATGGCGACGTCGAGCATCGCCATGTCGATGCGCTGGCCGCGGCCGCTGCGCTCGCGCTGGAACAGCGCGGCGGAAAGCGCGAAGGCGCCGGTGGTGCCGGTGGCATAATCGATCGCCGGCGCCCCGAACATCACCGGGCTGAACGCCGGGGTCCCGGTCATCGCCATGATGCCGGAGGTCGCCTGGATCACGTGGTCATAGGCGGTGCGCTCGCGGCGCGGGCCGCTGCCGCCGAACGCCGAGAAGGACGCGTAGATCAGCCGCGGATTGATGGCGGCCAGTGCCTCATAGCCGAGGCCGAGCGCTTCCAGCGCACCGGGCCGATAGTTCTCCACGAACACATCAGCCGTCGCCACCAGCTTTTTGAGGATATCCCGGTCGCGCTCGGCCTTGAGATCGAGCGTGATGGCGCGCTTGTTGGACGCCTGCGCCAGGAACGAGGTGCCGAGCTGCGCGCGGTTCAGCGCCTTGTCGGTGCCGACCGAGCGGCTCTGGTCGGGCTCGTCGGGATGCTCGACCTTGATGACATCGGCGCCCAGCAGGGCGAGCTGATAGGTGGCAAAAGGTCCTGCCAGCACGTGGGTGACGTCGATCACCCTGATGCCCTCGAACGGCCGCGCCATCGCGCTCTCCCTGGATGTCCGCCGGTATCGCGCCCGGTCTCGATCTTGACAATTCGCGATGCGACCGCATCTTGCAATAGCGAATTTCGGGGCGGCCGTGTGATCGCTCACGACGAACGCGATGCTTTCGTGAGGCACGGCGTCGAGCTTATTTGAATTGAAGCGGCGGCCGTCCCCGGCGCATGATGGGCGCCGGACGGCGCAAGCGAGCGAACGGTCTGCCGTCGACAACAACGATCGGCCGCGCGCCGATCCTTCCGGGGAGAGGCTCATGTGCGAACTGTGCAGGCGCAGTTTCATTCGCGGTGCGGTCGCGCTCGGTGCGGCCGGCGTGACCGGCTTGGTTTCATCCCCGCTGATGGCGCAGGCGCAGAGCGGCGGCGCGTCGACATTGCCGTCGCGCGGCGAGTTCACCATCGCCAATGCCTATGTGATGACGATGGACAGCGCGCTCGGCGATATCGCGGGCGGCGCGGTGCATGTGCGGAACGGCGAGATCGTCGCGGTCGGAACGGGCGTGACGGGCGGCGGCCAGCTTATCGACGGCACCGGCATGATCGTCATGCCCGGCCTCGTCGACACCCATTGGCACATGTGGAACACGCTGTTCCGCAGCTTTGCCGGCGACAAGCCGGAGGAGGGCTATTTCCCGACCGTCGCGCGCTTCGGCCAGCAGATGACCCCGGACGACGTCTTCCAGAGCACCCGGCTCGCCGCCGCGGAGGCGATCAATTCCGGGATGACCTTCGTGCACTCCTGGTGTCACAACGTGCGCAGCACGGCCCACGCCGAGGCCGATGTCCGCGCCCTCGCCGAAGTCGGCGTCCGCGCCCGCCATTCCTGCGGCTGGCCGCAGGGCCTGCCGGACACCCAATCGGCCGACCAGGCGCCGATCGATAGCCTCGCCAGGGACTGGAAGAGCTGGTCGAACGAGGGCCTCATTACGCTGGGCATGGCATGGCGCGGCCAGTTCCGCGCCGGCCCGATCAAGCCGGAGGTGTACCAGCCGGAATTCGACAATGCCCGCAAGCTCGGGCTGCCGATCACCGTGCATGTCGCCAGCGCCCGCAAGGCCGTGAACCAGATCGAGCCGCTCTACAAGGCAAAGCTCATGGGCAAGGACGTGCAGCTCATCCACACGCTGTCGGCGAGCGCCGCGGAGCTCGACATGATCAAGGAGTCGGGCTCTCCCGTCTCGGTGTCGCCCGGCACCGAGCTGCGCATCGGCTACGGCTATCCGCAGATCAGCGAGATGCTGGCCAAGGGCATCCCGCTCGGCATCTCGGTCGACACCTCGGCGCTGACCGGAAGCTCCAACCTGTTCGGCGTGCTCAAGCTCGCACGCGATTCCGAGAACGCCAAGGCCGAGAGCGAGTTCAAGATGACCGCGCGCGCGGCGCTCGAGCTCGGCACCATCGGGGGTGCGCGCTCGATGGGGATGGACGACAGGATCGGCTCGCTCACGCCCGGCAAGCGCGCGGACCTGATCGCGATCAGCCCCAATGCGCTCAACATGGCGGTGGTGACCGATCCGGCGCATCTCGTGCTGGAAGCCACCGGCCCGGAAAACGTCGACACGGTCGTGGTCGACGGCCGCATCCTCAAGCGCGGCGGCAAGCTCGCGGCGCTCGATACGCCCAAGGTGATTACCGAGGCGCGCGCCGCGCTCGCCGGCGTGCGCGAGCGCACCAAGTGGCGGTGAGCGTATTCCGGCTGCGCGCCTATTCGTAGAAAGCCGGCGCGTATTTGCGCTTCGGCACTTCGGTCGTTTCGTGGCCGATCCAAAGCTCGGCATTGTTCTCCTTGAGGACCGCGGCCATGCGGTCGAGCGAGGCCAGCGACTCCGGCACGCTGAAATTGCGCGCCGGCGCGCGATGGCCGTCCCAATTGGCCTTGGTGTGGACGCTGTCCCCGGACAGCAGGATCGCGCCGGTCTTCGGCAGCCGGACCAGCAGGCATTGGTGACCCGGCGAATGGCCATGGGTCGCGATCAGGACCAGGCTGCCGTCGCCGAACAAGTCCTCGTCGCCGTCGGCGGTGATCGCCTTCTGTTGCGGATTGAAGCGCGGTCCGCCGTCGGGAAGCCGCCAGTCATATTCGGCCTTCTGCACCACCAAGGTGGCCTGCGGGAACAGGCCGAGATTGCCGACGTGATCGCCGTGGGAATGCGATAGCACGACATAACCGATGTCGGCCGGCTTGAGGCCCAGCTCGGCAAGCTGGCTCTGCAGGGTCTTCTTCGATGTCCACACGCCGGCGCCGCTCGGCTGGCCGGCGGGCATCGCGGCGGTCGCATCGGGCAGGCCGGTGTCGAACAGCACCCAGTCGCGGCCGTGCTTGATCAGGTAGCAGGTGACCGAGAGCGCGCCGGGGCCGCTGGCACCGGGCGTGAAGCTCGATGCGTCCGTGAGCGCGATGTCGCCGCAATAGAGCACGTAGAGCTTCTCGACGCCGCCCTGGCCCGGCGCGGTCTGCGAGAAGCCCGGCTGGGCCGCGACGAGCCACGACATGAGTGCCGCAACAATCAGCGAAATTCTCGTCATCGGCTCCTCCCAAGATTGCTTCCGCAGCCCCTAGGGCGGATTAGCGCGGCGTAATCCGCCATTCCCGGAAGACGGCGGTTAAAGCGAACCCGCCCTACGTCATCTCGCGCGCAACACGCAGTGCCCATTCGATCGAGATGCGCGGGACAAGCCCGCGCATGACTGCGGAATCCATTAATTCGTGCCCGGCTTGATCGCGGCGTAAGTCTTGGAGAAGCCGTTGCGCGCATTGGTGACGGTGAAGGTCCCGTCCGGCTGCGCCGACAGCTTGATCCAAAAGGCCGGCCCGTTGTGGGCGGGCGGAGGCGGCGTGTTCGGGCCCGGCACGGGCGCCGCGATCGGCGCCACCGGCATCGCCGCCGAGGGCTCGTCGAGCACGTTGGCGATAAACATGCCCGGCACCGTGTATTCCTGGCCGCTCAATTGCGAGAAATGAATCTGCCAGAGGTCTTCGAGCCCGGGCGAGGAATGCAGCACCTTCATCACGTCGGGTTGGCCGCCTTTGCGGGTGCCGTTGTTCATGATCGCCACGCGCGGATGCAGGGCGTGGACCATGACTTCCGAATTCGAGCTGTCGACGCCGTGATGCAGGCCGAGGAACGCGTCGACGGTGCCGATCCTGTTCACCGGGCACATCAGCTCGAATTCCTTGTTCTTGGTGATGTCCCCGAGATGCATGGTGCGGAATTTGCCGAACGTGATGTAGGTGCCGACCGACATCGGATCCTCGGCATTGTTGGTGCCGGGCTTGAAGCTGGCGCAATAGGGATTGGGCGCGCCGGCGCCCGGCAACGCGGTCTTGAGCGTCTCGCCGGCCGAAGTTACCACCGTCACGTCGAGGCCTGCGACCGCGATCTTGTCGCCCACCTTCGCCACCGTGTGCTTGGCGTTGGCGTAGAGCTTCGGATAGATGTTCTGGACGAAATCGTCGACGGCGGGCGCGGGCTGGACGTTGGGGCCGTGGTCGATGAAATGGCGGATCGGGATGCGCTTGGCGAGTTCGGCCATGCCGCCGAAATGATCGCCGTGCCAGTGCGTGATGATGAGATTATCGATCTGGGTCAGGCGCGCGTCCTTGGCCGCCGCCATGATCCGCTCGGCGTCGCGCACCGAAGCCTCCGGGCCGTAATTGCCGGTGTCGATGAGGAGCGATTGGCCCGACGGCGCTACGAACAGCGTCGCGTTGCCGCCCTCGACGTCGACCACGTAGATGTCTAGCGTCGTCCGACTCTGCGCGCCGGCGCTGCCCGATCCCGCCGCGGCCAACGCCGCGAGGCACGCAACCGTCGTCATCAAGTGATGTGTCCGCATGGCATCCTCCCTGTCGGCTCGTGTCCGACTGGCCGGCATCGTAGCAATCCCGGCGACGTGCCGAAAGCCCCGCGGCTCGTGTTCGAGCGCTGCGGCCTCTCGAGCGCTATCCTCTCGAATTAATTTGGATGGCGCTCAACTCTCCTTCGGTTTGAGCATGATCCGGTCCGAAATGTCTGCAACTTTTCGGGATCATGCTCTCGACCGCATTGTCATGCCGTCACAGCGCGAATACGAACAGCATGGTCTGGTTACGCATCTCGCGCAGTTCCGGGGTCAGGATGAGCCTGCCCTTGGAAATCTGGCTCAGCCCCGACAGGATGGCGACAAATTGCCTGCCGCCGGCCTCGAAGGTCATTGGCGGGGCGTTGAAGCCGCTCCCGACATTGATCTTCCACAGCTGCTTGAGGCTCATGTCGTCATAGGCGACGAACGAGCCGTCGCCCAAGCCCGTGAACACGAGACCGCCGGCGGTGGTCAGTGCGGCACTGAAGTTCGGATAGGGTGCGCGCACCCTGTTCTTGACCTCGCCGGTAAACGGATCGGCGGCGATGATCTCGGATTCGGTCCGCGCGAAGAACCTGATCCCGCCGCCCGGCATGGAGCCGGTGGCGCTCCTGAGCTGGTCCGGGGTCATCGTGACTTCATCGCAGGTCGGCCGCGACGGAATGTAGAGCAGCCGGGTCCTGGGGCTGTATGACGCCGACCAGTAATTGTTGCCGCCCTCATGGGACGGGCACAGCTTCTTGGTGCGGTCCGTCAATGTCTGATTTTGCAGGCCCGAATAGACCTGGATGTCCTTGGAGGGATCGTAATCGATCGGCAGGCCGGTCTTCTGATCGATGCCCTTGGTCCAGTTGATCTCGTCCATATACGGCTTCGCCAGCAGGGTCTGCCCGTTGGTGCGTTCGAAGGCGTAGAGAAAACCGTTGCGCGCCGCATGCGTCACCAGCTTGTGCGGCTGGCCGGAAACCTGGCCGTCGATCAGGATGTGTGTGCCGGCCGCATCGTAGTCCCACATGTCGCCCGGGACGTACTGGTGATACCAGTTCATCTTGCCGGTGTCGGGGTCCCATGAGATCAGGCTGTTGGTGTAGAGGTTGTCGCCGGGACGGTAGTACGCATCGTACATCGGCACTGGATTGCCGGTGCCCCACAGGATCTGGTTGCCGGCGACATCGTAGGTGCCCGTGACCCACATGGCGGCGCCGCCGGTCTGCCAGGCGTTGTTCTTGTCCTTCCAGGTCTCCGAACCGGGTTCGCCGGGGGCCGGGATCGTGTATTTTCGCCACAGCACCTTGCCGGTCGCGCCGTCGAGCGCCGCGATGAAATCCCGAACGCCGCGGTCGCCGCCGGCGGCGCCGATGATGATCTTGTCCTTGATCGCCAACGGGGCCGCCGTGAGCTGCACATCGGGCTGGCCATCGCCCAGGTTGGTTTCCCAGGCGACCTTGCCGGTCTCCTTGTTGGTGGCGATGACGCGCGCCGGATAGCTCGCGACGCTGACCACGAGATTGCCCCACAGCGCCACCCCGCGATTGGCCAGCGGCAGCTTTTCCTGCCCGGGGTCCATGCGCCACACGATCCGGCCCATGTCGCCCGAACGGCCGTCGATCTTGTAGACCACACCCCATTGATCGACGACATAAAGGTAGCCGTCCTCGGCGAGCGGAGTCGATTCCAGGTTTTCGCTGGCCGAAGTGCCGCCGATCGCGACCGCATAGGCGAGCTTGAGAGACTTCACATTGTCCTTGTTGATCTTGTCGAGCGGCGAGTAGCGCTGCGCATCATAGGTGCGGTGGTTCATCAGCCAGTTCTGCGGCTCCTTGTCGGCATTGACGAGCCGGTCCGCGGTCACGTCGGCAGCTGTCGCGGCCCCCGAAACGGCAAGCACGGTGCCAGTCAACAGCGCCGCAGTGGTCATGGTGAGCGCGTTGCAGCACTTCATGGTTTCCTCCCGTTTTCGCACAGCAGCTTGCCAGCCGGATACGCTGACTTTCTTGCTTGGCCGCATCGTAGCAATCCCGGGAGCGTGGCGAAAGCCACAGCGGAATCCGACGCGCTGCTTCACCGCGGCAGGAACAGCACGTTGCGGGTTTCGATGTCGGAGCCCCAGCTCGTGTTCTTACCGAGCGCCGCGATCGCCGGCAGCGCCGGGATCTTCCGACCGCGCTGGACCAGCACGGCGTCGTAGCCGAAGCTCTCGCAGATCGCCGCCGTGCAGGCGCCTGGATCCTCGTAAGTCCCGGACAACAGCTCGAGCAGGATCACCGGACGGTCGCGCGCGATCACCGCGCGGGCGCCATCGAGCACCTCGCGCTCGCTGCCCTCGACATCGGCCTTGATGAAGCGCACGTCGGTCACGCCCAGGCCGTCGAGCGTCCCGATCTCGACCTCATAAGGCTTGGTGGTGGGAAACTGGCCGTGGGTCTGCTTCAGGCTGCCGGCGAAATGGAGCACCATGCCGCGGTCCGAGACCGGCACGAAAAACATGCCGCGCCCCGGCGCGTCCGAAAGTGCGAGCTCATGCACCTCGGCGCGGCCGCGCAGCATCCACCGGGCAAACGCCGCGTAGTCCGGGTTGGGCTCGAACGCGACGACCCGGTCGGCGACCGCGGCGAGGGCATAGGCGAAAAAACCCCGGTTCGCGCCGACGTCGATGGCGGTGCCGCCACGGGGCATGAGCTCAGCGAGGATGGCGAGCTCCGGCTCGCCGGTGCCGCACTCATAGGCGATGCGCCGGCGGTAGAACCACGCCGGCGGCACCAGCATCGTGAGCTTTTCGCGCAGCGGCAGCGGCATCTCTTCTCTGGACCGTTACGGCCCACCGAGCGGCGCCACCGGCGCCGCGCTGCTCGCACTACCCCGGGGCTGTGCGGCTTCAGCCCGGCCTGTGGTTGGGAGCTGGGCGCCCGCCGCCTGCGGGAGCACGCGGAGCGGCGGCCGGCGCGCGCGGCGCCGCGGCCACCGGATGCGGAGCCGCGGCGGTTGCCGCCGGATGCGGCGGTGCGCCCGCCGCCGGAGCGCCGCCAACCGGACCGGGCGGTCTCGCGTTGGCGGCCGGGGCGCCTGTCGCCGGATTGGCAGGCCTGAGTTCGCGATTCGGCGGCGTACTGCCGGTGGCAAGCGTATTGGCCGGCGCTTTCGGCGCGGCGTTTGGTGTGCCGGCAGCTCTGGGTGCCGCAGGGCTGCCCAGCGGATTTGCGCTTCCGGGGCCCCTGGCGAGTCCGCCGCCGGGGGTTGCCGCGGCGGCTCTCGCAGGGGTCGCCGCGCCGTGCGCGCCGACCACGCCTTTGCCGGAGAACTCGCCCGGCCTCGCCGTCGCGGCGACTGCGGGGGCGCCGTGATTCACTGAGGCGAGATTCTCGCGGGTGGTGCTGGCGGTGTGTTCATGCTGGGTCTGCGCCGCCGTGGCGGGAATATGCTGCTCATGCATGGCAGCCTCTTCCTGCGGCGTAGGCCGCGCCGCGATTCCGCCGGCACCGCCGTTGAAGGCGACCCTGCTCGCGCCAGGATTGACGATCACGGTCTTGTTGTAGACATTCGTAATGTTGACGCTGCCGAAATTGGTCACGCTTCTATTGTAGCTGAACACGCCGCCCCGCCAGACGCCGCCCTCGAAGCCGACCCCGCCATAGCCGAAGCCGTAGCTGACGCCGCCGTAGAATCCGATGGTGGGACCCCAATAGCCGGCGTTCCAGGCGTAGACACCGTTATTCCAACCCCAGTAGCCGGGGGTCCACAGCAGGCCGACGGAGGGCGGCTGCACCCAGGTGCCGGGCACCCAGAAATAGCCGTCCGGGCCATAGGCCCAGTAGCCTGGCGTCCACATGTAGCCGGGGGCGGGAATGGCCGGCTGCACGTAGACCGGCAGCACGGGCGGCGCAATCGTGATGGAAATGATCTGAGCGTGAGATGGCGCCGGCGCAATCACCGCCAAGGCGGGAAGAAGCGTAAACAAGGCGTAGAGGCGACGCATGCTGGTCTCCTTGCACAGGCGGCGGGAATCGAGGTGGAACTGTAACGTCCCCACGATCTACACAAATCGCAAAATTTCGGCGCGAATGGGACGGAAAAAGGCGAAACCAAGGCGGATGCCGAAGCATTGCCTCACATGGGCAGACCGCGGAGGTCGGTGGATGCACGCGATTTTTTGGATCGAAACTTCTACGCCCGACAGATCGCTAAAGATTGATCTGCGTTTGTCGCAGTGGCACTACCCTCCGTTTCCGGGCGGCACTTGCGCGGAACGATTTTTCGCGCGAGGGCTTGATCAGAACGGCGAGTGGACCGACTTGTCCAAGCAGACGGCAACCATCTATTTGGGTCGCACCACCAGGGCAAGGACGCTTCCATGCAGAACAAACCGAAATCCGAGCGCATCGACGATCGCAAGACGGAAGACGAGAATGCCCGGGCCGCTCTCGGCGGAACGCGCGGGTCGCCGGAACTCCCGCCGGCTAAACCGAAGGCGCAACGCAAGGACGAGATGACGCTGGAGCGCGACGACGATCCCGGACACACCGCGTGATCGAAGGGGCCGCCGCTCGACCCGGTTCAAGAAGTGACCCCGACTGCGGCGTGTCCTGGCCGCGCTACGCGGCTTCGCCGGTCCGGCCGCCGGCGAGCGGCAGCGTGAAACGAAACACCGCCCCGCCGCCCTGCCGGTTCTCCGCACAGATGCTTCCGCCGTAGGTTTCCACGATCGACCGCGCAATGGACAGGCCGAGGCCGGTGCCCTGCGTCTTGGTCGTGTAGAACGGCTCGAAAATGGTTTTGAGCTCGTCTGCGCGGATGCCGGTGCCGGTGTCCGATACCGTCACCATGACCTCGGAACTCCCCGTCCGCGCGGCGCGAACCTCCATCGCGCGCCCCTCCGGCGGACAATTCTGCATGGCGTCCATTGCGTTGATCGCGAGATTCAACACGACCTGTTGCAGGTGCACGGGATCGGCGCACACCGGCAGCACTCCGCTTTCCTGGTCGGCGGTCAGAACGACGCGCCTGCTGCGCGCCTCCGGCCCGATCATGCCGAGCGCATCCCGTATGGAATCGTTGAGGTCGAATTGCCGCGACACGATCTCGCTCCGCCGCAACAATCCGCGCATGCTCCTGATGATTTCGGCCGCGCGCTGATCGTCGCGGCGAATATCGGCGAGAATGGCTGCGAACTGCCCGCGGTCGAACCGGTCCGACTTGAGGAGTTCCTCGGCCGCTTCCGCATTGCTCAGGATCGCCCCGAGCGGCTGGTTGATTTCGTGGGCGATGGAGGCCGACATCGCGCTGACGGTGGCGGCGCGGTTCAAATGCGCGACTTCGATCAGCCGCCGGTGCGATTCCGCCTCCGCGAGGCCGCGGCGACGCCGCTCGAACAGCAATACGGAGATCAACAGGGTCTGCAGCACCACGACGGCGGTAATGCTGATGATTTCGCTGCGGTACTGAAGCCACAGGCCGGGCTGGTCGGAGCCCGCGCCGGGTGTTGCTGCGATCGACAGAGCCGCCGCAACGGCGAGACCCAGCCGTGCCGCGACGCGCCCGATCCACCCTTGGCCCAGCAAGCGCATGCCCTCGGGATATCAACCGTCAGCAAACGCGGTCCACCCGCCGCGCCGGCTCACCTGATCCGCGCGAGCCGGTCGCCACCGCCGCGCCGGCCGCACGGCACGGACTTCACGGCCGCACCATCTGCACCTCGCCGCCGCGGACGCGCGCGGCGACCGTCAGCACAGATAGCCGCATCCCCATTCCATCGTCTTGTAGAACCCAAAATACGGGCCGCCGCCACGGTAGCCCGCGAAATACGGCGTGCCGTAATAGCCGCGGTAATAAGGACTCGCATAGGAGGGATATTCGCCGCCATAGAACGCCCAGTTGTTGGCGGCGACACCCAAGCCGGTCGCGCCCACGATCACCGGCCGATTTATGCCGGCCGGGCGAACCCTGGGGCCGTTCACTGTGGCATCGCGATCAGCAGCGTCGGCGAAACCCGGAAGGCCCGCCAATGTTACGGCGGCGAGCAGGCCCAGGACTGCGGCGCGTCTCGGCATGGGAGTTCTCCTCGCTGGCGTCAGATTCGACATGGCTCGTCGACGCGGTTGGCGGACATGGTTAGACATGCCTGTCCGAGTCCGATTCGGACCACAGGCGGTAGATTAAGTCGACCGGAATCCGCCGAATTGTTGACCGCCGTGTCGCCTTTTCGCGGAGGAGTTGCCGTTTTCACTCACCCTTCGGGGGCTTCTCGCCCTATCCGGCCGCGCGCAGGCGCGGCGACGCCGGGGCGCGGTCATGTCGGGGCCGCCGCGCAAATTCCGCACTCGTGACGTGATCCGATTGGAGCGCGCCGGTCCGCAGCGCGTAGGCCGTGAGGTGGGCATTGGTCCTGATGCCGAGCCGCTGCATCATCTTGTACTTGTGGAAGGCGACGGTCCGATAGGTGATCCCGAGCCGGTGGGCGATCACCTTCATGGCGAATCCGCCGGCCAGCAACCCCAGCACCTCGCGTTCGCGGGCGGTCAGTCCGACCGTTGGGGCTGGCGGCGAGGCGGCGATCGCAGATGGCTCGCCCGCATCCGCCGATGAGCACCCCGTGGTCCCGGCCAGACGCAAGGCCTGCGCGAGCGCCCGTTGCGAACCCGCCCGTTCGAATTCGTCGCCTTGCGGGACGTCCTCAGCTCGGGTCGCCAAGGCGGGGGACACATGATGGATGATCTTCGT
>Ga0302324_100012183_pt1 | contig 17566 bp, 13 predicted proteins | sample Palsa_T0_1_FD_201949 | JGI IMG/M metagenome (GOLD analysis project Ga0302324, IMG submission 201949) | Peat permafrost microbial communities from Stordalen Mire near Abisko, Sweden - Palsa_T0_1 | ecosystem: Environmental > Terrestrial > Soil > Palsa > Peat permafrost | place: Sweden: Abisko... | reverse complement strand
CCCGCAAGCGCCGCAAGGCGCGCCGCGACATTGACGCCATGGCCGTAGAATGCGACGTCGTCAGTCAGGACTTCGGCCGCATGGATGCCGATGCGCAACAGAACGCGATCTTCGATAGCGACGCGTTCGGACAACTCGGATGCGCGGCGATGCAGCGCGCGCGCACACTCGGGGGCATCGCGCGGGTTGGCAAAGGCAATCATGAGACCATCGCCCAGCCGTTGCAGCAATTGGCCCCGATGCAGCGGAATCGTCTCGTTCGAGGCCTCGAGCAGCAGGTCGCGGATGCGCGCGGCGGCGGCAAATTCGTCGCGCTGCATCAGACGGACCGATTCCACGACGTCGGCAAAAACAATGGCCCGGGTCGCGTAATGGAGCACGTCGACGGACGCCTTGCCTCGCCCCGACATGCTATTGCCACTGCCCATTTGCGGTTCCCTCCCTGCGACTATCGCAGGAGGCCTTAAGTAAGCCACAATTCCACTCCTCTTGGAACGTGTCATCTCTTTGAGATTATGCGATGCAGGATGCTTGCAGCCGGCAACCCCCTCCCGGGGCGAACCGCGCCCGCTTACGGTCTGCTGACGCCCTGTTTTGGTGCGCCATGGCGGATCCAGTCCTGGCGGCCGATGGCAGGCATCTATTAGAGCCATGACCCGCAAACGCCAACGCGCGCTGATTCGAACTTTGTGCGGCCTGGGGTTGCCCGCGCAAACGCTCGCGCCGTCGCTTTTGCCGGCGCTGCGGGTGCTGATCGCCGCACACTCCGCGGCCGTCTTTTGGGTCGACGACCGCTTCGAGATGACAGGACTCTACGCCGAGCGACTGCTCCCGCCGGCGGAAATGGCCGTGTACTACAAGAGGCACTATCAGGATGCGGCAACGGGCTTTCCGAACGCGTTTCGAGCGCGCGCGGATGGCGCCGACCCGGTGTCTGCCATCACGCTCTCCGAGGCCGACCAGGCGGGTGATTATTTTCGCGAGGTGCTTTCGCGCCTCGATGCACACCAAATCCTGTACGGCGTTCTTCGCGACGGATCGCGGCCGATTGGGCAGATAAGCTTCTATCGCGGAGCCAGCGATACCGGATTCAGCAGCCGCGACAAGGAAATGCTGCGTGGCCTGTTGCGCTACCTTTCGCTGGGGCTGCGGCCGCAGCCCGCGACGGCACGACCGTCAGCGCAGACGGAAGCGGTAGAGGAATGGCTCGGTATCATCGCCAAGGATGGGTCCGCGATCAGCGCACCGTCCGACTGGTTGCGCCTGGTGCGACTCCTGGCGATAGAGAAGGTCACACCGCGAACGGCCCACGATGAGTTGCGCGTCGTCCAGGAATTTCTGCAGCACATCTGCGAGGGTCTTGACGCGACCGACGTTGGAGCTGTCGACCAAGTCGATTCTGAGCACGATTCTCCATGGGGCAGGTTCCGCATTCGTGCGTTCCGGCTGCCTGACACGGAGGGGCAGCGGCAGGAGCAGGTGGGGCTCCTGATTGGAAGGTACGAGCCGCGCACGCTGGCGCTTGCCCGGGGCACGGGCGCCTCGCGCCTGTCCCCGCGACAGCGCGAAGTGGCGCTGCTTTTGGCTGAAGGCAAGAGCAACAAGGAAATCGCGGGCGAGCTGGGTCTCCAGCTCAATACGGCGAGCTATCACGTCAAGCAGGTCTTTACACGGCTTCAGGTTCACCACCGCGACCAGATCGAACAGGTGCTCTTGCGCCTTGCGCACGAGGGAATCGTCGAACGTCGTTCCGACGACGACGCCCGCGTCACCCGCAGCGACTAGACGGCCCCTGTCGGGGGCGTCGATGCGGTCGCGCTTGCTCCGCGATCCGAAGGCTGCCTCGCCGAGGCGGGCAAGCACAAGCTTCGCTCTCCGCTGCCTGAAGGTGAATTCGTCGCTTCGTTTGGCGTTCGCCTGGTCATCACGCGCTGCGAATCCAACGCAACTCGATTACCCCCCGAATAGGTAGGAATTCGTGCGTTGCATTGCTACGGACGCCCCTCTAAGTTGGGTATGGGTGTCCCGTCCTGGGACCACCCTTCACTCATTAAAGGGAGTCAGCAATGAAAGCATTGGTCACAGCAGTTGCGCGCAGAGTCACACTCGTCCGTCGCCCGGCCTCGAACACGGTTCGAGTCGAAGTCGGTAACGGCGCCATCGCGCCCAAGGTCGCGCTTCACCGCGCGAAGACGCCGGTCAAGGTGGAAGTTGGGAACGGTGCGATCGCGCCCAAAATCGCGCTTCACCGCGCGAAGACGCCGGTCAAGGTGGAAGTTGGCAACGGCGCCATCGCGCCCAAAGTCGCGCTTCACCGCACGAGGACGCCAGTCAAGGTGGAAGTTGGGAACGGTGCGATCGCGCCCAAAGTCGCGCTTCACCGCACGAGGGCGCCGATCAAGGTGGAAGTTGGCAACGGCGCCATCGCGCCCAAGGTCGCGCTCCACCGCGTGAAGACGCCGGTTAAGGTCGAAGTTGGCAACGGTGCGATCGCGCCCAAAGTCGCGCTTCACCGCACGAGGACGCCGATCAAGGTGGAAGTTGGCAACGGCGCCATAGCGCCGAGGGTCGCCATCCATCGCGGCAAAGCCGGGCAACGTGGCTGAAACACCGCGCGCTGGCAGCCGATTTTCTCGGGCGCGCGTCGACCCATTGGGTTTCCGCGCGCCCGAGTCTCCAAGTAGCAGGAGCCGCCATGACTGACACACATTCGAGCATCGACAAGCCCGGGCCGATCGTAACGTTCTACCGGGCCATTCCGGAGAGCTTCGCGCCGATGCGCGCTGATCGTGGGGCGCTCGGTGTCATCCCCACCGCCGCGTTCCAATACTGCGAGGCGTTGACCTCGGCGTCCGCGTTCGGCTGGTACCTGTTCTCTCCCATGACGTTCTATCTGCAATGGGATGGCACGGACGTCATCTGGACCCACGACGACACGGACACGTGGTATCCGCTGACGATGGAGCATTTTCCGAATTTTGCGGAGTACTTCGACGCGCATGCGCCCGACGACATCAAGGGCTTTGCCCCGCCCTTCCTGTCGCGGAGTTTCTTCCCCGGCGTCGTGCAGATATGGTCGGGGCTATTCGTCAAGACCGCACCCGGCTGGAGCCTTTTGCTGCGCCCTGCGGTGAACCTGCCACGCAGCCAGGCCTACGAGTGCTACGAGGGCATCGTCGAGACTGACCGGTGGTTCGGGCCTCTCTTCATCAATCTTCGGCTCACGGCGACCGACCGGCCGATCGAGATCAACCACAAGAAACCGCTGTTTCAAGCGCAGCCATTACTTCGGGAGACGTATTCGGAATCGAACCTGCGCTCATTTGCCATGGTCGACGAGCTGTCGCAGCTCTCGCCGGTCGATTGGAATGGATACCGCGAAACGATCGTTAAGCCGAATCGGGGCCATTACCGCGACGTCGGCCGATACGCAGCCTCGGTTCGCAAGCGCGGCAAGCACGTGCCCTCCGCGGAATCCACCGACTGAATTAACAACCTGGAAAAGACTCGAAACCATGACAACAAACATCGCAATGTTTTCGCAGCGAAAGCCCGAGGCTCTGGGGTATTTCGCGGCGCTCACGGCGGTCTTCATCACCGCCATCTACCCGGCACTGACGCGACTCAGCGTCACGACGACGTTGACGCCGGCGGACCTGCTGCTGTTTCGCCTCGGCGGCAGCGGGCTTATTTTCACGCCATTTCTGATAATGCATGCGCACAAAATACCGAAAGCCGACTGGCTCGCGAGCCTCCCGCTCTCCTTCCTGCATGGCTGGGGCATGGCGGGATGCGTGGTGTTCGGATTGCAGTTCGCGCCCGCAAGCCACGCCGCGGCCCTTGGTCCCGGCGCGATCGCAGCGTGGATCGCGCTTTTCGGGTTCATCGCCTACGGCGTTCACGTGCAATCCAGAAAGCTCGCCGGAATTTCTGTCATCGTCGTCGGCGTCGGATTGATCCTGGTTGCGTCCTACCGCGGCTTGTCGCTGCCGACGGCAATGATGGGCGACATCATGTTCCTGCTCGCGTCTGCGCTGGGGGCAAGCTACCTGGTCTACATTCAGAGGCGGCGCCTCAACCCGGTCATCGCCGCAGCGCTGGTGTGCGTCGCCTCTGCGATGATCGTTGTCCCCTGGCACCATTACTTCGCGACGAGCGCCATCGCCACCGCGCCGGTGCGGGAGATCGTCTGGCAGCTCCTGTTTCAGGGCGTTTTGGTCGGCTGCTGCGCCTTCTTCGCGTTGAATTACGCAACGCTGGCAATCGGCAGCCAGACAGTCGGTGTGCTCTCGGCACTCGTACCGGTCATCGGCGCCCTCTGCTCGATGCTGATCACGCGCGACGCGGTCTCTTCCCTCGAATGGACCGCGGTGGTCGTGATCTCGCTGGGCGTGGGAATCGCGTCACTCCCCGTGCGTGCCGTGATCCCGGAAGCGCGATCCCGACACTTCGACCGAAGCGCACAATCGGCCGACTGACTCTTTCGGTCACGCGTTGGACGTTGAACGGCCTTCTCGGGCACGCGCGAGCTGCCGCTTCGTGCAAGACCCCTGACCGCTTTCGCGAATTCGCGGCCGATATTTAGCAAAAGCCCACCCGAACAGGTGGGTCTTCGGATTCGGCTCTTTCGCTCATTCCCCAAAGGATGCTAGACGATAGTCTCCGCCACGACTCTGCAGCGCCTTAGGAAAATCGAGCTTGCGCCGACCGATGGACACGAAATGCGACCATCCCGCCGACCTGGCGCAAGCCGCCGCCCGCCCCAGCCGCGAAGCAGGGGCGGCACCGGTGCACGAGGGCGAGACCGTTGTGTCGGCCGAGCGACCTCGACTGGGCGAGATCCTGGTCGCACAGGGGAAGATTACCCAGGAGCAACTCGCGATCGCGATCGAGCGGCAGAAGAAGAGCGGCCGGCGGCTGGGCGAGGAGCTCATCAAGGCGGGCTTCGTGAAGCGTGGCGCCGTTAGCCTGGCGCTGCGCATCCAGCGTCGCATCGTATTCGGTGCGATCGCGACGATGGCCGTAACGACGGTTCCGCACGATGTCGAAGCGGCTACCGCGCGAAGTGAGATCGCGGTGAGCGCGCTCGTTCCCGCTCAGACCGCCGCGCAGATCGTGCGGCAATCCGCGGAGCTCACGATCACCGAAGCGGACATCGCCCGCGGCTATATCGAGATCCAAGCTGCATCGCAACTGCGCGTCACCTGCAACAACCCGGCTGGCTATGTCATCGACTTTTTCGGCCGGCTGCCGATCTTCACGGCCGTTCGCATCAGCTCGGTCGACAACAGCGTGGACTTCGGACCCGACGGGGGAACGATCATCGAGCGCGGGCGCCACGGCCGCGACTTGGGATTGAACCTCTCCTACCGCTTCACCCTGGGCGCCGGCGTGCTCCCGGGAACGTACGCTTGGCCGCTCGCGCTCAACGTCCGACCGCTCTGAGGGCCCATTGCCAGGCCGCGAGGCCTTAAGGTTGCCAGTCGTTGTGAAGCGGAGGGCCCCGCCGCCAATAGCGGCCCATGGCGACATAGAGTGTGCGGAAGTACACTGCTCGCACTTGCACCGTCCCACCTCCAATCATCCGGCACGCCGTGATGCTTGAATGGACAGCCACCCAACGTATGCCCCGATTCTCGTTGCTCCTCGCGACACTGATTTTCCTGCCCTTGACGAACAGTGGCGCGGCGGATCTCGTCACGGAGCGTGTGGATGTCGCGCACTTAAGCGCACTACCCCGTAATCCTGCGTGGGCGAGCACTGGGAACGATCTTGGCGAAGTCGCGGACGACCTGCAGCTCTCTCATCTGACGCTGGTACTCAGACGCTCGGCGCAACAGCAGGTTGCGTTCGAAAAATTTCTCGCTCAACAACAGGATGCAAATTCGCCAAACTTTCATCGCTGGCTCACGCCGGTGCAGGTTGGCGAACAGTTCGGCGCGTCAGCACACGATATCGACGCGCTGACGCAATGGCTGCAATCGCAGGGCTTACATGTCGATTCAGTCGCCAACAGCCGCTTTAGAATCGAGTTCAGCGGGTCGGCAGCGAAAGTTGGCGCCGCATTTGCGACGCGCCTGCACGCCTACCTTGTCGGCGGAGAGCAGCGCATTGCACCCGCTGGCGTTCCGCAGATTCCCACTGCGCTTTCAGCGATCGTGAAAGCGGTGCACGGCCTGTACACGCACAACGAGCGCCCGCTGCACGTGGATGGAACGGCGCCGCTCTTTGGGGGGCCCGCGACGGTGCCGACGCCCGGTGCGAGTTCCTGTTCGCCCCCTCCTTGCACTTACAGCATCTTCCCCGCCGACTTCGCCGTAATCTATGACATGAATCCTGTGTATGAACAGGAGACGTATGGCGGTGGGCAGAGGATCGCGATCATTGGGCGCGCACGTGTTTATCTGCCCGACATCGAGAATTTTCAGACTCAATCTTTTATGCCGATCAAGGATCCGACCGTACTCATCGTACCGGGCGGTATAGATCCTGGGCCGCCGGTGTCGTCGGGCGGCAAAGTGCCGCCCGATCAGATCGAGTCGACCCTGGATGTCACGCGTGCGGGCAGTGTTGCGCCAGGAGCAACGATCCTTCTTGTCACAAGCGGCGATTCCACAACTGTCAACGGCGTGGCGGTTGCAATCGAATACGTTGCGGATATTCAGCCGCCGCTCGCTCAGATCATGAACGTCAGTTTCGGCGGGTGCGAGGAGGAGGGGCAATCTGACGTGGATTTCTACGACAGTGCTTTCAGCCAGGCGGCTGCACAGGGGATTTCGGTGTTCGTCAGTTCGGGCGACGCGGGCGCGGCAGGCTGTGATGGTTCTTTTGCGGTACCGCCGGCAAGCCAGACAAGGAGCCCGAGCGACATCTGCGCGTCAAGTTATGTGACCTGCGTCGGCGGCACCGAGTTCGCTGATGCGGCAAATCCGACTGCGTATTGGAGTTCGAAAAATGCCAGCGGATACGAGTCGGCCCTTGGTTACATTCCGGAGGGGGCATGGAATGACCCAATCAGTGGTGGCAAACCGCAACTCGCCGCGTCCGGGGGCGGCGTGAGCATGTATATTCCCACGCCCTATTGGCAAGTGGGCCCCGGCGTTCCGGGTGCGCAAGGACGTTACACCCCCGACGTATCGTTTAGTGCGTCTCCCGATCATGACGGCTACTTTATCTGCTTCGCTGCCCTGGGGGTCGCCAATTTCGGTCCATGCACGTTTTCCATTGAGGGCGGAACGTCGGCCGCAGCGCCCGACATGGCCGGAATCGCAGCGCTCTTGAATCAGAAGATGGGCAGCCCGCAAGGCAACTTGAATCCGCGCCTGTATGCATTGGCGGCCGTCCCCGGCAATGGCGTATTTCATGATGTGACCGTGGCAACCAGCGGCGTGGCCGTGTGTGACGTCTCGGTGCCGAGCATGTGCAACAACAGCACGCCGGGGCCCGAGGGCTTAAGCGGCGGTTTGGAGGGCTACGTGGTCGGACCCGGATACGACCAAGTCACGGGACTGGGCTCGATCGATGTCGCGCAGTTGCTCGCGCAATGGCCGACGACGGCAAGTGCGGCCAACTTTTCCGGTCTGTGGTGGGCGGCACCGGCGGCTGTCGAGTCCGGGTGGGGTATCAACTTCGCGCATCAGGACAATATTATTTTTGCGACGTGGTTCACCTATGACCTGGCGGGTAACTTCTGGTGGCTGTCTATGACTGCCAACGAGAATGCAAGAAATACGTTCTCGGGAACCCTCTACCAGACGAAGGGGCCCCCCTTCTTTGCCGTCCCCTTCAACCCGGCCGCCGTTACTGCGACTGCAGTGGGTACCGGGACGCTCACATTCAGCGACGGGAACGATGGGACGTTTGCCTACACCGTCAATGGCGTTAGCCAGACCAAAGCCATTACACACCAGGTATTCGGGCCGCTCCCCACCTGCGTGTGGGGCGCACAACCCAATCTCGCGTTGGCAACCAACGTCACCGGTCTGTGGTGGGCGGCACCGGCCGGCGTCGAATCGGGCTGGGGAATCAATTTCTCCCAGCAGGGCAACACGATTTTTGCGACCTGGTTCACCTACAACGGCGATGGGACGCCTCTGTGGCTGTCGGTCACTGCCAACAACATGGCGCCGGGTGTCTACACCGGGACCCTCTACGGGACGACGGGCCCGGCCTTTGATGCCATGCCCTTCCTCCCCTCCGACGTTTCCGCGTTGCCCTACGGCACGGCGACCTTCACCTTTACCGATGGCAACAGCGGCACGTTTGCCTATACGGTCAATACGACCACGGGGCCCGTGTCGCAAACCAAGGCGATCACGCAGCAGGTGTTCGGGCCGCCCGGGACGGTGTGTGAGTGAGCTTCCGTGTCCTGTCGGTTGACGCGTGGGATTTCGCGCGCGGGGCACTTGGATCTATTCGCCCCCCCCAGCGATCCGCAAACAACGACTATCATTCGCTTCGACCGCGATGGGGGCCACGTGATATCGGTCAATCGAGTCGTAGAGCCCTGAACGTCTTGATGGGAGAGGTCTTGATGCTTGCATGTGCTGCAGCCAGCAAACGGTTGCCCCGATTCCGGTTACTGCTCGCGACGCTGATTTTTTTGCCGTTGACGAACAGTGGCGCGGCCGATCTCATCACCGAGCCCCCCAATGTCGCGCGTTTAAGCGCGCTACCCCGTAGTCCTGCGTGGGCGACCACCACGAACGATCTTGGCGAAGTCGCAGACAATCTGCCACTTTCGCATTTGACTCTGGTGCTCAAACGCTCGCCGCAGCAGCAGCTTGCATTCGAACAATTTCTGGCTCAACAACAGGATGCAAACTCGCCCAACTTCCATCGCTGGCTCACACCCGTGCAGGTCGGCGAACAGTTTGGGGCTTCGGCGCGCGATATAGACACACTGACACAATGGCTGCAATCGCAGAGCCTGCATGTCGATTCTGTCGCTAACAGCCGAATGCGCATTGATTTCAGCGGCTCGGCGACAAGAGTGGGTGCGGCGTTCGCGACTCGTCTGCATGCCTACGCCGTAAGCGGAGAGCAGCGCATTGCTCCCGTTAGCGTTCCAAGGATTCCCGCCGCGTTCTCGGTGATCGTGCAATCCGTGCGCGGCCTCGCCACGATCCACGAGCAGTCGTCCCAGGGCGCCGGAACAACGCGTCGGTCCCAGCTGGTGCCGGCGGAATATCCTGCAGGCGACGCTGGTTCTGGCGCGCATTACATCTGGCCGGCAGACTTCGCTGCGATTTATGACGTAAATCCCATTTATCAGCAAGGCGTTACCGGCAGTGGTCAAACGATCGCGATCATCGGCCGCGCTCGCGTCTATCTGCCGGATATCGAGAATTTCCAGGCTCGTTCGGGTTTGCCGGTCAAGGATCCTGTCATCGTCGTTCCACCGGCTGGTATCGATCCCGGCCCGGCAATGTCGTCCGGCGGCAGCGTTCCACCTGACCAGGGTGAGGCGACCCTCGATGTGACACGGGCTGGCAGTGTGGCACCGGGTGCCACAATTATGCTCGTCGTCAGCGCGGATTCTGCCACCTTCGACGGGCTCGCTATCGCCAGTCAGTACGTGGTCGATACCGAGCCACCGCAGGCACAAATCATGAGTATCAGCTTCGGCTCCTGCGAGGCGGACGCCGGACAATCCGGGGTCGATTTCTGGGACAGCGTTTTTAGCCAGGCGGTGGTAGAGGGCATATCCGTATTCGTGATCTCGGGCGACGCGGGAGTAGCCGGTTGTGATGCTTACAACACGACGCCACCGGCAGTCCAGATCGCGGGCCCGAACTACATCTGCGTGTCGAGCTATTCGACCTGCGTCGGCGGGACGGAATTCGCTGACGCGGCGAATCCCAGTGCCTATTGGGCCCCGACCAATGGCAGCGGATTCGAGTCGGCGCTCGGCTACATTCCCGAGGGTGCGTGGAATGAGCCGCTTGACGCGAACGGTAACCCGCAAGCCTCCGCGTCAGGCGGCGGCATGAGCCAGTACATTGCTGCACCAGCCTGGCAAACGGGCCCGGGAGTTCCAGGCACGCTGGGGCGTTACACGCCGGACGTATCCTTCACCGCGTCAGGCCATGACGGCTACTTTAATTGCTCTGCGGCCACGGGAGCGTCGTGCGCGCTCGACAGTGCCGGCCATTTCACTTTTCAAGGCAGTTTTGGAACGTCTGCTTCCACGCCCGATATGGCCGGAATCGCCGCACTTTTGAATCAGAAGACGGGTGGCGCTCAGGGTAATTTGAATCCACGCCTTTACGCATTGGCCGCTACGCCCGGCAATGGCGTGTTTCACGATGTGACCGTGGCCAGCAGCGGAGTCGCCGCGTGCGACGTCTCCATACCGAGCATGTGCAACAACAGCACGCCGGGCCCTATCGGTATACGCGGTTTGGAGGGCTATCTGGTAGGACCCGGCTATGACGAAGTCACGGGACTGGGTTCGATTGATGTCGCTCAGTTACTGGCGCAGTGGCCAACGACGGCAACGGCGGCCAACTTTTCCGGTTTGTGGTGGGCGGCGCCGGCCGGCATAGAGGCAGGCTGGGGTATCAACTTCGCGCATCAAGGCAATGTCATTTTTGCGACGTGGTTCACCTATGATCTGGCGGGCAACTTCTGGTGGCTGTCAATGACTGCCAACGAGACTTCCAACAATACCTTCTCCGGTACGCTCTACCAGACGAGCGGCCCAGCTTTCTATGCCGTCCCCTTCAACCCGGCAGCAGTTACAGCGACTCCTGTGGGTACCGGGACATTAACGTTTACCAACGGCAATGATGGGACGTTTGCTTACACCGTCAATGGCACTAGCCAAACCAAAGCGATCACACACCAGGTATTCGGTCCGCTGCCCACCTGCGTGTGGGGTGCGCAACCCAATCTCGCGTTGGCAACTAACTTCACCGGTTTATGGTGGGCAGCTCCGGCGGGTATGGAGTCCGGGTGGGGCATCAATTTCTCCCACCAAGGCAACGTCATTTTTGCGACCTGGTTCACGTACAACGGCGACGGAACGCCTCTGTGGCTATCGGTCACTGCCGACAATACGGCGCCGGGTGTTTATACCGGTACGCTGTACGGGACGACGGGTCCGGCCTTCAATGCCGTGCCCTTCCTCCCCGCGGACGTTTCCGCGTTGCCGTACGGCACGGCAACGCTCACCTTTTTCAATGGCAACAGCGGCACGTTTGCGTATACGGTGAATACGACAACGGGGCCGATGTCTCAAACCAAGGCGATCACGCAGCAGGTATTCGGGCCGCCCGGGACGGTGTGCCAATAAGTCTCGCGTCTCCGTATTGAGGCGTGTGCCACGGGGCCACCCTGCCATGGGCATACCTCCACACGCTTGCTGGGTGGACAAACTCGCGACGGACCTTTAGGGGCTCAGTTGCCAATCCGATGCCAACGTTAGTGCTGGACCCCGAAATCCCCCGCGCCCAGCTATCTTAATTTAAGATATCCGCCCGACCGTTCCGCTGAGGTGTTGACCATGCCACGCTTGTTGTTCGCGGTTCTCCTCCTCCTTGCTACCACCTGCGCCAGAGCCGCCACCCCCAACTCCAGCGACGTCTGGTACGATCCTGCCGAGTCCGGATGGGGTGTCTTCGTCAAGCAAAGCAACACGTTTCAGTTCCTGGCGTTCTTCATCTACGGCCCCGGCGCCGGCAACGGTGCGCCACCGACCTGGTACACCGCGCAACTGAACGACACGGGCGATGGCACGCGCTTGAACTACACCGGTCCGCTGTTTGCGACCACTGGCACCTACTTCGGCGCCCCGTGGCAGGGCGACGTCGCCACGCAGGTGGGCACGGCCACCTTTGCCGCGTCCAGCGTAGCGGAAGATTACTCGCACGCCACGCTCACCTATTCGGTTAACGGCGTAACGGTGACCAAGTCCATCGTGCGCCAGACCCTTACCGCCTACGCCTTGAGCGGCACCTACAGCGGCTCGGTAGTCGGCACGGTTTCCACTTGCAGCAACCCCGCCAATGACGACTCCGGCGTCAACGGGCGCTTCAACCTCACGCTGGCGCAAGTTGGCGATTCCTCGGCAACGCTTACCTTCAGCTTCGTCGATCCCAACACGGCCTACGATGGCATGGTCTGCACGCTCGCCGGTCCGCTGACGCATAACGGTACGCTCTACGCGATAACCGGCGCCCAGTACAGCTGCACTACGCCTGGCTTCAGCCCAGGCAGCATTGTGTCGGCCAGCGTTGATTTGCTCGACCAGACCGGCCAGGGTGTCGAAGGGAAATGGACCGCCACGACGAGTGCGGGCTGCGCGCAGGCGCTCTACTTCTCCGCCGTCAGCGACTAGCAAGTCGTCAAGCGCGGGGAAAGAGTCATGGCAGCCTACCTTTTTCAGGGCGGAAAATTTCTCGATCCGCGCAAGGACCATGTGCAGGACGGGATCGAGGTTCTGATCGAGGACGATCGCGTCAGGGAAGTCTCCGATCGGCCCATCCGCGCCGAGGGCGCGAAGCGCGTCGACCTCGACGGGCGTACCCTGATGCCGGGATTGATCGACGCCCATGCCCATATCTTTCTCGCCGAGGTCAACCTTGCGTTGCTCGAAGGCATGCCGCTGACCTTGCTCACCACCAAGGCGGTGGTCAACGCGCGCAACATGCTTATGCGCGGCTTTACCACGGTGCGCGACACCGGCGGCTGCGATCATGGCACCAAGATTGCTGCCGAGACCGGGATCATGGACTCGCCAAGGCTTTTCATCTCCGGCATGCCCATCAGCCAGACCGGCGGACACGCAGATTTCCGTCGCCGCAATCAAACCACGGTCGAGTGTTCGTGCTGCTCCGGTCTTTCGTATCTCAGCCGGATCGCCGATGGCGTGCCGGAAATGATCAAGGCGGTGCGTGACGAACTGCGCAAAGGTGCCGACCAGATCAAGATCATGGTTTCAGGCGGCGTCGCCTCGCAATCCGACCCGCTCGAGAGCATTCAATTCCGTTTAGACGAGATCGTGGCGGCGGTGGAAGAAGCGACGCATTGGCGCTCGTATGTTCTGGCACACGCCTATTCGGCCGAGGCGATCCTGCGCGCAGTCGACAGCGGCGTGCGCACGATCGAGCACGGCAACCTGATCGACGAGGCCGGTGCGAAGCTGATGGCCAAACGCCACGCCTACATCGTCCCCACGCTCGTTGCCTATGAAGGGCTGCAACGGCGCGGGCCCGACTACGGCCTGTCGGCCTACAGCCTGGAGAAGAACAAGATTGTGCTCGAAGCCGGTTTGCGCTCGCTCGAACTCTGCCGCTGGGCAGGTGTGAAGATCGGCTTCGGGAGCGACCTATTAGGCCAGCTCCAGGACGACCAGTGCCGCGAGTTCCTGATCCGCTCCGAGATCATGAAGCCGCAGGAAATCATCCATTCCGCGACGATCGTCAACGCCGAAATCGTCCAGCGTCCAGGCGAGCTGGGGGAAATCGTGCCCGGCGCCTACGCCGATCTCCTGGTCGTCGATGGCGATCCGTACAAGGATCTGGGACTCTTCCAGGACCAGGGCGCGCATCTGCCGGTGATTATGAAGGGCGGTCGCTTCTACAAGAACAACTTGCCGCACTGAAGGCCGGCGAGCATGGTTCGCGGCCTGTTACTGCGAGAGCGAGTCGGACGCGTCACGTTTCAGGCCGCGGTTGGCGCCGCTTTCGTGTTCATGGTCCTGCCCATCGCGCTGGTGCTCTGGCTCTCGTTTTTCGCCAACGAAATCCTGTCGTTGCCGCCGGAGGGCTATTCGCTGCGCTGGTACCGCGAGGTGTTCGCGCAGCGGCAGTTCATCAACGGCTTCCGCACGAGCCTCAACGTCGCCCTGCTGGCAACCGTCTGCGGCCTGCTCGTCACCACGCCAGCGAGCTTTGCCCTCGCCCGCGCGCGCTTTCGTGGCCGCGAAGCGTTGTTCCAGCTTCTCATGTCACCATTGATCGTGCCCGCTATCGTCATCGGCACGGGCCTCTACATGTCGTTCGTCGAGCTCGAGATTCTGACCGGGTTTCCTGTCGTCGGCTCGGTATGGGGACTGGCCATCGGGCACACCCTGATCACGATCCCGTGGGGTATGCGCCTCATCACCGCTAACTTGGTCGGGGTCGATCGCTCAGTGGAGGAGGCGGCGCAAAGCCTCGGCGCGTCGCCCCTGGTCGCGGCGCTGAAGGTCACGCTGCCATTAATCTGGCCGGGCGTGGTCGCGGCGGCGCTCTTCAGCTTCGTCGTAAGCTTCGGCAATCTCGAGATTTCGCTCCTCCTGGTCACGCCCGGGCAGACGACGCTGCCGATTGCGATTCTGCAATACCTGGAATGGAAAATCGACCCGACGATTGCAGCGGCATCCGCGCTGCAGATCGCCATCGTTGGCGCTGGCCTTTTGCTCACCGATCGATTCGTGAGTCTCACCAAGGTAGTGCAACGCTAGTGGCCACCGTCTCGCTCGATCGCGTCAGCAAGCGTTTTGGCGAGGTTCTCGCCGTCGATGATTTTTCCATTGACGTGGCCGAAGGTGAGCTTCTGGTCCTCCTCGGCCCATCGGGCTGCGGCAAGACGACCACGCTGCGCATGCTCGCGGGATTCACCTACCCGAGCGAGGGCAGGGTGCAAATCCGCGGGCGCGACGTCACGCACGAGCCTCCCTACCGGCGCAATATCGGCGTGGTGTTTCAGCATTACGCACTGTTCCCGCACCTTGACGTATTCGAGAACGTCGCCTTCGGCCTTCGCCGTCGCAAAGCTCCCGAGGCAGAAATCGCAGACCGTGTGCAGCGCGCGCTGTCGCTGGTCAAGCTCGAGTCATTGGGGCAACGCATGCCGCGAGCGCTCTCGGGAGGAGAGCAGCAGCGCGTGGCGGTGGCGCGGGCCCTCGTGATTGAGCCCGACGTTCTGCTGCTCGACGAGCCGCTCTCCAACCTCGATGCGAAGCTCCGCCTCGACGTGCGGCAGGAGATGCGCAGGCTGCAACAACTGCTCAAGATCACCACCGTACTCGTCACGCACGACCAGGACGAGGCGATGAGCATGGGCGACCGCCTGGTGGTGATTGACCGCGGCCGGGTGCAGCAGATTGGTTCGCCGCAGGATCTTTACCTGGCACCGCGTAACCGGTTTGTGGCGTCGTTCATCGGGCGGGCCAATCTGATGGAAGGTCGGCTCGAAGACGACGGGTCACGGTTCGTGACCCGGTCCGGGCTCTCAATTGCCTGCGCGCACTGCGCTCCCGGTGCGGGGAGCCTCATGGTCCGGCCCGAGGCGGTTGAAATACTCGATAGGCCGACGTCAGGTCTGAACGTGTTTCCGGCCACGGTCGAGGTGGTAACCTACCTGGGCTCCATATCGGAGCTTGTCTTGCGATTGACGAAGAGCGAGACCGTGATCGCAACCGAACCCGCCGGTGCTGCGGCGCCTCGCCACTGGACACCGGGTCAACAGGTGACTATTCGCGTCGATCCGGCGTCCGCAGTCGGCATTGCGCCGAGCTAAGCCGGGAGACCCGGCCGTCTGATCGCAACCCGTTCGAAGAGTGCTTCCGCAACACGCAAAGCTATTGCGTCAGGAGGCTTGGCAGCCGAGTTCGTCGATAGAGGAGGTAATGTCATGGTTCATAAATGGACGCGTCGTCAGTTCAACACCGCGCTCGCCGCCAGCGTGTCTCTTGCGAGCGTGGGATTGCCGCGCGCACGTGCGGCTACAGGGCCAGTCGTCGTCGGCACCTGGGGTGGTGACTATCAGAACCTTCTGCAGAAGTACGTCGCCGATCCGCTGCTCGCGCCCAAGGACGTGGATGTCATCTACGACACGGCCAACGACACGGTGCGCAAGACCAAGCTGATGGCTGAAAAGCGGCTCCCGCGCGGCTCGATGGACATCGTTGCGCTAACCGCTTCGGGCTCGTACGAGATGTGGAAGAACGGGACCCTGGAGGAAATCGACGCGAACGCGATCCCGAACATGAAGTACGTGCTGCCGAAGCTCAAGACCCGATATTCGGTCCCGCACATCTATACGGGCCGGGTGATCCTCTACAATCCGGCAAGAATCAAGGTCAAGCCCGATTCCTATGCCGCTCTCTGGAACCCCGAGCTTGCCGGTCACATCGGCGTCATCGATATTCAATACCAGACGACCATCGAGTCGGCGGCGATGATCAATGGCGGTGGCCTGAACAACTATGAGCCGGGCAAAGCGAAACTCCTCGAACTCAAGAAAATGGGCGTCAAGGTCTACCCGACCAACGAAGCGATGGCGCAGGCGCTGAAGACCGAGGAGTGCTGGATGTGCATTATGTGGAAAGCGCGTGGCGTGATGTGGCAGAACGCCGGCATCCCGATCGAGATTGCCAACCCGAAAGAAGGTATCGTCCTCTATGTTTCGGAGATGGCCATGCCCAAGAATGCAAAAAACAAGGACGCCGCGTATGCCTATCTGAACGCCGTCCTGGAACCGCAGCCGCAGCGGGAATTCGCCAAGAACATGGGTTATAACCCGACGACCAGCAATGCCGGGCTGGCCGCCGACATGGCGGCGCGCATCGGCTTCGACCGGGCGATCGAGGAGCGATTCATGGTCCAGGACCAGGAATACCTGGCGCAGAACGACCCCCAGCTGCAGGAGTGGTGGAACAAGGTCTTCAAGGCCTGAGGGGAGTCTGCGGGAGCGAGGAATGATCACGCATCGCCGCACGGCGCTCGCGCTGATGCTGCCGGCCACCATCATGGTGCTGGTGTTTCTGGCCGTGCCGCTCCTGCTCCTGCTGCGCTACAGCCTGAATCGCTTCGTGCCGGGTCAGTTCATGGTCGAAGCGTTCACGCTGGACAACTATGCCAAGTGCCTGACCGACCCTTATTATTTTGCGGTGCTCAAAACGACACTTTTGATGGCGATCGGCGTTACCGTCACTTGCCTCGTAACCGGTTTCCCGCCGGCGCTCTACCTGACCCGCGCCACGCCGCGCTTCAAGGCGATCCTGATCCTGGCGGTGATCCTGCCGTTATTCGTCGGGAACGCCGTGCGCGCTGCCGGGTGGATGGTTGCATTCGGACAAAAAGGTGTTTTCAACTATCTGCTCGAGCTGATTTTTCCGCTGTCCTCGCCATTGACGATCATGTATACGCCCGGGGCAGTGTTCGTCGGTATCATCGCCGTGAACCTGCCGTTTGTGGTGTTGACCCTGCAAAGCGTTCTGGAAGGAATCGACCGCTCCTCCGAGGAGGCAGCGCTAAGCCTTGGCGCAACGCCGTTCGAAGCCTGGCGCCTCGTCACTTTGCCGCTGGCGATCCCTGGCGTCCTCGCCGCAGCGGTCCTGTGTTTCATTCTTACGATGAATGCTTACGCAACGCCTGTTCTACTCGGTGGTCCGCGTTTCCAAATGATGGCGCCGGTCGTCGCCAACGAAGTGCTCAATCAGAACAATTGGCCGCTCGGCGCTTCCTTGTCGTTCATGCTGATGCTGGTCACTCTGTTGCTCACCGCGATTGCCAACCTTGTCGTCGTTCGGCGCTACTCACACAAGGGCTGCCGAGAATCGGGGAAGCACTGACGC
>Ga0302324_100012182_pt1 | contig 17566 bp, 10 predicted proteins | sample Palsa_T0_1_FD_201949 | JGI IMG/M metagenome (GOLD analysis project Ga0302324, IMG submission 201949) | Peat permafrost microbial communities from Stordalen Mire near Abisko, Sweden - Palsa_T0_1 | ecosystem: Environmental > Terrestrial > Soil > Palsa > Peat permafrost | place: Sweden: Abisko... | reverse complement strand
CAGGAGCGCTTCGGCGAGCAGTTATGCGCGGCAGATGTAGAGATCGTCGGCGAAGCATCGGGCCGCCTAGCGGTGGAAGGCGCCTGGAAGCGACGGCTGGGCGCGAATCCGGTAGTCTCGCTGGCGCATTCCGGCATCGCGGGCGCGGTGGCCGCACTGAATGCGGCAGATCTGGTGGGGATCGATCTGGCTACGCGCGCGGCTTGAAGAGCGCAATGTAAGGAATCGTACCATAGACATAGCGCTGCTCCGGGTCGGGCATACGAAAAATGTGCAGCACCGCGGCTGCATCCGTATCCCCCAGATGCCACGTCTCCTCCACCGCCACTATGAGACGGCCCCATCCCTCCACCGAACCCACGCGCACCAACCCGATCATCTCCCGTGTTCCTGCACTCTTGTCTTGCCGTGGCGCGCTCCAATTGGTGCCAGATTCGGTCCAAGCACGCCGGGCCAGCGACCGGCCTGCCGCCACTGCTTCAAGAGGCGTCGAGCCCGCCATAGCTCCCGGCTTTTTCTCCAGTACATCAGGTAATGCTCCAGGTTCAGATTCCATAACATCAACATCGCGGATGGTGAGCCGCACATTGGTTATCAGCCGGAAACGGCGAGAAGAGGGGGAACGAGTCAAAATTCCGCATGAATGGGAATACAACGATGCACAACAACCCCACGAAAAATACCGCACGAACCCAAAACAAATGGGTATTGAATCGTGCGCAAGTGAGGGTATTCATGCCAACGTAGTTCTAGTACCAGCTCTGTTAAGCACCTCGGCTGTCAATAACCGTTATAATCTATAAGATACTGGTGCCGAAGGGCGTTCGGCCCCTATACTGAAAAACTGGGCGATGCCGCCCCCTTCCACGGCGAAGCGGTAGGGTCTGCAGTAACTCCGTCACAGGTAACCTGAGCATGGAAGAAAATGCCGGAACAATTTGAATTTCTCGTTTTGAACGCGCCGGAGCGTCTCCGGCAGCATGGGGTGTCCTCTGGGCCCGGCCTGTTCGGTGTCAGGCTGGATTCCAACCGTCCGGAGCTTGCTTCCGAAGCCGAATGCGTGATCGTTGCGGCAGCCGGACGCAAGCGGACTAAAGAACTGCTGCGGCTGGCGCGCGCGCAATCGCGCCGCGTTCTGCTGGAAGTCTCCACCGCGGAAGAGGCCGCCATGGCCGGCGATTTGGGCTTCGATGGCGTAGTGACCAAAATCCCGCTGACCGCGTCTGTCCCGGTGTGGGGAGCGGGCGGCGTCGGCCTGCATTCGGCGGCCGCCTGGTATGCGGGTGGTGCGGCGGGTGTGGTGCTGGACGTCGAGGATGCTTCCTGGGCGGCGCTGGCGCAACGCTTCCGCAGCTTACCCGCCATCCTGCGCGGTTTGCGCGATTCCATCCGCGAGCATGTCGAATTAGCCGGGAAACACCCGCGGCTGGAGCCTCTGGTCAAAGCGGGTCCCGATACGCGCATTATCGAAGGTCTGGACGATGCCGGCATCGAAGCGCTGCTCGCCACCGGGGAAACGCGTGTCGCATTTTCGGGCATCCACGACGGTCGTTCCGCGGCAATGGCCGCAGTGCTTGCCGCGCCGCTGGCGGCAAAAGGCGCGCGCATCGCAATCCTGGCCGATGCGGATATCGCCGAAGAAGGCGCCCGTTTAGTTAGCGAGATGGCCGTGCCATACGCCGGCCCGCGCGCGGAGACCACACCGCCGCTCAAGCCTTTCGACGTCGCCATCGTGGGCATGGGATGCCTGCTGCCAAAAGCGCCCAACGTGCGCGCCTTTTGGGCCAATATTCTGAATAAGGTCGATGCCATCGGCGACATTCCCAAGGAGCGCTTCAGCATCGACCTGTACTACGACCCAGACCGCAAGGCCAAAGACAAGATCCATTCCCGTTGGGGCGGCTTCCTGGATGCCGTGCCGTTCGATCCCATGCGTTATGGCATTCCGCCCACCGCGCTGCCGTCCATCGACCCGTTGCAATTGCTGGCGCTGGTGACGGTGGATCAAGCGTTGCGCGATGCCGGCTACCATGATCGCGATTTCCCGCGCCAGAAGACTTCGGTGATTCTGGGCCTGAGCGGCGGTCTGGGCGACGTGGGCTTGCAATATGCCGTGCGCTCCATGCTTCAGCAGTTCATCAGCAAGCCGCCCGCGGAGCTGCTTCAGGAGTTGCCGGAGTGGACCGAAGATTCCTTCGCTGGCTTGCTGCTGAACGTAGCCGCGGGCCGCGTGGCCAACCGCTTCGACCTCGGCGGTGTGAACTTCAGCGTGGATGCCGCCTGTGCTTCTTCGCTGGCCGCCGTGTATCTGGCCGCGCGGGAACTGGCCGATCATTCGAGCGACATGGCCATCGTGGGCGGTGTGGATACGGCGCAGAGTCCGTTCGGCTACCTGTGTTTCGCCAAAGCGCAGGCGCTTTCCGCCCGCGGCCGCTGTCGCACGTTCGATGAGAGCGCCGATGGCATCGCCATCAGCGAAGGCATCAGCATGATGGTGCTGAAGCGCCTGGAAGACGCCGAGCGCGATGGCGATCGCATCTACGCGGTCATCAAGGGAGTGGCCGGATCGAGCGACGGCAAAGGCAAAAGCATGACCGCACCGCGTCTGGAAGGCCAGATCCTGGCGCTGCAGCGGGCCTACGCACGGGCGGGCATTCGTCCTTCGACCGTCGGCTTGATCGAGGCGCACGGCACCGGCACCACGCTGGGCGACGCCAGCGAGCTGGCTGCCGTGGCCGATGTGTTCCAGGCCGATGGAGCCGCGCCGCAGTGCTGCGCGATCGGATCGGTAAAGTCCATGGTGGGCCATACCAAGTCCGCCGCGGGAATTACCGGAATGATGAAGGTGGCGCTCGCGCTCTACCACAAAACGCTGCCGGCAACCCTGCATGTGGAGAATCCCAATCCGAAACTGCTCGAACCGGGCACGCCCATTTTCGTGAATACCGAAACGCTGCCGTGGATTCCACCGGCCGATACCCCGCGCCGCGGCGGCGTCAGCGCGTTCGGTTTTGGCGGCACCAATTTCCATGCGGTGCTGGAGGAGTTTCAGGGCGATCTGACAAATCCGGCCGATGTGGCGCAGACCGAAAAGTGGCCCGCCGAGTTGTATGTCTGGAACGACCCTACGCTGGCGGATCTCGACGCAGGCACCCTTGTTGGATGCACGGTTTCTCTGTCCGCGAAAACCCGTCTGGCAATCGTGGCGACCTCGCCCGAGGATCTCCGCGCGAAACTGACCAAAGCCAAGACCGCGCTCGAATCCAAGCAGCCACTCAACGATCCGCAAGGCATCTACTTAGCTTTCGGTCCCCCGCGCGGCAGACTCGCCTTCCTCTTCCCCGGCCAAGGTTCGCAAAAAACGCACATGCTGCGCGAACTGGCGCTCATCTTCCCTGAATTCTGCGCCAGTCTGGAACAAGCCGAGCAGTCGCTAGCCGGACGTTTCCCCAAGAAGCTCAGCGCGTACATCTATCCGCCTCCCGCATTCAGTTCCGAGCAGGAGAAGCGGCAGAACCTGGAACTGACCGACACGGTGATTGCCCAGCCCGCGCTAGGCGTGGTCGAGATCGGGCTATGCCGGACGCTCGAGCGGCTGGGCGTGCGCGCGGACATGACCGCTGGCCACAGCTACGGCGAGTACGTGGCGTTGGCCGCCGCGGGTGTGATTTCCGATAGCGCCTTGTTCGAGCTTTCCGAATCGCGTGGCCGCGCCATCAAAGATACGACTCGCGACGAAGCCGGCACTATGGCCGCCGTGGCAGCCGACGCGGATGCCATCGCCAAAGCCTTGGACGGCATGGAAGGCATCACGCTGGCCAATCACAACAGCCCGCGGCAGACTGTGATTTCCGGTGCGAATGCCGCGGTCCACGCGGCCATCCGGAAACTGGAGGCGGCCGGGCTTGCGGCGCGACCGATCCCGGTGGCCTGCGCTTTCCACTCGCCGCTGATGGAGCCGGCGCGCGCGCGATTCGCCGAGGTATTGGCGCGGCAGACCTTCGCCAAGCCCCACGCGGCGGTTTTCTCCAACACCCTGGGCGGACAGTATCCGGAAGATGCCCAGGAAATCGCCGCGCTGCTCGCCGGCCATTTGGTGCGCCCGGTAAAATTCGTGGACGAGATCCGCGCCATGTACCAGCAAGGCGCGCGTGTGTTCGTGGAAGTGGGACCCAAGGGTGTGCTCACTGGCTTGGCGCGCCAGATTCTGGAAGGCAAGGACGCGCGCTTCATTCAGATCGACAGCGAACGCCACGAGTTGGTGCAGTTCCTGAACGCGCTGGCGCAGTTGGCTGTAGAGGGCGCGGCGGTGGATACCGCGCAACTGCTCCGCGGCCGCATCGGAAAGGACGAGCCCGAAGCGCGCGAAACCGGTTGGATGGTGAACGGTCTGAAGGCGTTCCCGCGCAGCCAGCCGCCGCATATCGTCAAGCCGCTTGATCTGATCGTGCGTTCCGCCGTTCCGCAACCGGCTCCCGTCGTGGTTCCAGCCGCGGCGCCCGTACCGGTTCTTCCGCCATCCGTCCCCGTTTCCACCACCAGCGATGCCGTGATGCTCCAATTCCAGCAGCTCATGAAGCAGGTGCTGCAAACACAGACCACCATCATGACGGCGTACCTGCAGGGCGCACCCGCAGTTCCAGTTCCCGCTGCACTGCGGCCAGAGGTAGCGGTCTTGCCGCTATCGGTGCCTGTCGTCGCGAAGCCCGCACCGCCGCCACCACCCCCGTCAGTTCCGGTTGCCGCGCCTTCCCAACGCAGCTTCATCGAAGACCTGCGCCGTATCGCCGCCGAGCGCACGGGCTATCCGCCGGAGATGCTCGACCTCGACGCCGGCATCGAATCCGATCTGGGCATCGACTCCATCAAACGCGTCGAAATCCTGACCGCGCTGCAGAAGCTCGGCACGCGCGAGCAGCAGCAACAAGTGCAGGGAGTCCTGAACAAGCTCACCGGCGCCCGCACGTTGCGCGAAATCGCCGCCATTCTAGAACAAACCCTAGGGGCAACCCCCGCGCCGCTGGCCGTCCCACCCCCTGCGCCTGGCACTCGTGACTTCATCACCGAACTCCGTGCCGTCGCCGCCGAGCGCACCGGCTATCCGCCCGAGATGCTCGACCTCGACGCAGGCATTGAATCCGACCTGGGCATCGACTCCATCAAACGCGTTGAAATCCTGACCGCGTTGCAGAAGCTCGGCTCACCCGAGCAACAGCAACAAGTGCAGGGAGTACTGAATAAGCTCACCAGCGCCAAGACCCTCCGCGAAATCGCTTCCATTCTGGAAGAAACTGTCGGACAGGTCACCGTTCCGTCCACCCCATCCACCTCCGTGCCGCCTGCGGCTGCGGCGTCCACCAGTGGCGACTTCGTCACCGAACTGCGCGCCGTGGCCGCCGAACGCACCGGCTATCCGCCGGAGATGCTCGACCTGGATGCCGGCATCGAAGCCGACCTGGGCATCGACTCCATCAAGCGCGTCGAAATCCTGACCGCATTACAGAAGCTCGGTACGCCCGAGCAACAGCAAAGCGTGCAAGGCATTATGAACAAACTCACCAGTGCCCGCACGTTGCGTGAGATCGCGGATCTCATCGCAAGCTCAGTGGGAGCAAACCCTGCCGCGCCTGCGCCCCCCGTTCCCGCTCCGGCCGCGCCAGCCGTTTCCGCCGGCCGCGGCTACCTCGCCGACCTGGTCAAAATCGCGAGCGAGCGCACCGGCTACGAACCCGACATGCTCGACCTGGATGCTGGCATCGAAGCCGACCTGGGCATCGACTCCATCAAACGCGTCGAAATCCTGACCGCTCTGCAGCAAACCTCCACCCCCGCCGAGCAGGCCCAAATCCAGGGCGCGATGGAGAAGCTTACTAGCGCCCGCACTCTGCGCGAAATCGCCGAGCGCATCGTCGCCGCGTTAGGGCCGCCGGAGCGGCAGCCTGGCCCCGCAACCCAAGTTCCGCGCTTCATTCTGACCACGGCCGGCAAGCCGCGCAGCCAGTCCAAGCCGCAATATTATCCTGGGCGCGTCTGCCTGATCACCGATGACGAGACCGGCATCGCTTCCGCGCTCGCCGATGAGCTGAAGCGTAACGGCGAACGCGCCCTGCTGCTGCGCCATAGCCAGGACGCGACCATCGGCGGCGCGCGCGCGCCGGGCGACGTGTTCACCACCGACCTCGCCGATCCGGCGCATGTGGAGTTGCTGATTGGCGCCATCCGCCAACAGTATGGTCCCATCGGCGCAATCATTCATCTGCTGCCGCTACGGACCGGCCAGCCCGCCTTGCAGTCGAGTTTCGCGGAATGGCGGGAGTTGGTGCGGTTAGACGTCCGCAGTTTATACGCGCTGGCCCGTGCCGCCGAGAGCGATCTCAAACAGACGGGCCGCGCGGGTGGTGCGCTGTTTGCCGCGATTACCGCGCGCGGCGGAGCGTTCGGGTTGCAGCCCAATGGGCCGTTTTCTCCCACGCACTTTGCCGTGGCCGATTTCACCAAGACGATTGCGCTGGAATTCACCGGCGTGCTGTGCAAAGTCGTCGACCTGGACCCCACCGATCCCAACCCCATCCTCCGGCAAAAACTCATCGACGAGCTGACCTCGCCGGATGACACGCTGCAAGTGGGCCTGCCGGGCGACCGCCGCCTTACGGTGGTGCCACAGATCGCGCCGCTTGACGGCGAAGCCACACGGCAAATCCAGCGCGATTGGGTCTTCCTGGTGACGGGCGGCGCGCGCGGCGTGACGGCGGAAATCGCCCGGCAGCTTGCCGAGCGCTATCAGCCTACGCTGATTCTGGTGGGTGCCTCGCCGTTGCCCTCCGGACCCGAGTCCGCCGACACCGCCGGCATCACCGAGGTGCCGCGCCTGAAAACGGCCCTCACGGCCCGGCTGCGCGCATCTTCTACTTCGGTGAAACCCGCCGCGGTGGAGGCTGCCCTGCAGCGCCTGCTGAAAGATCGCGAGATAGCCCAAAGCATCGAGAGCCTGCGCCGCACCGGCGCCAGCGTGGAATATTATTCCGTGGACGTGCGCCGTGAAGAGGCCTTCGGCGAGTTGATCGATCGCATCTACGCCGAGCATGGCCGCCTGGACGTGGTCATTCACGGCGCCGGCATTATCGAAGACAAGCTCATCCGCGACAAAACGCCCGAATCGTTCGATCGCGTGGTGCACACTAAAGCCGATTCCGCCTTCCTGCTGAGCCGCAAGCTGCGTCCGGAAAGCCTGCAATGCCTGCTGCTGATGTCATCGGTGACCGCGGCATTCGGCAACCGCGGCCAGGCGGACTATGCCGCCGCCAACGGCATCATGAACGGCTTGTCCGTGATCCTTTCCGCGCAGTGGCCGGCGCGCGTGGTGGCCATGAACTGGGGACCCTGGGCGCAGAGCGGCATGGTCTCCGAAGAGGTGCGGCAGCAGTTCCTCACGCGCGGCATTCAGATGGTCCCCCTCGATGGCGGCGCTCAAGCGGCGCTACGCGAAATCGAAGCGGGTCCGCAATCCGACCCTGTGGTGGCGATGGGCGAAGGACCCTGGAGCGAAATCGCCCAGCCCGCCGACACTCCGCGCGTACAGGTCCATGTGTTTGGGAGCTTGAAATGAAGCCCACGCAGCCCGAGATTCTCGCCTACGTTCTAAAAACCGTGCAGGACCTCTGCCAGGACTGGGACTATGCCGACCCCGTTGGTCCGGAATCGCTGCTGTTTACCGGACTGGGCATGGAGTCGCTGGACGCCGTGGTTCTGTGTACCGCCATCCAAGAGCACTATCAGACCACCATGCCCTTCGCCGAGCTGCTGGCGGATATCGGCCAGAAGCAGCGCGATCTTTCGATTGCGGAACTGGCGGAGTTCGCGGGGCAGCACGTGAGCACGGTGGCGCAGGCAGCGCAGGCCGGCGGCCAGGAAGCTGTCGAAGCGGGTTCTCCCCGTTCTGCGTGATCAGCGATTCCAGGCGGATCTCGATCTCACCGGCACGAAATCTTCCGTCTTCCACAAGCTCGATCCTGCCGGACATATGGATCTCACCCGTGTCTGTGGTGGGCTAACGATGATCCCATACTGGAGACTGCCTGTGGCCGCAAAGGCGGACCTTCTGGTGGCTGGGGATAGGGATCGTGACTCTGTGGACTATCTGCCTATCAGGTCGTAGCGCGAGATTGTAACGGTCTTGCCCCCAGCAACTCGGGCAAGTGATCCTTGCATAGGAGGTGGTGACATTCACGCAATTATCGTACAACACTGTTGTATGATCGGCATTTATGGCGTTCGTGAATGATCATGATTCTCCGGCTGCGCGGCAAGCGGCGGCATAATCCGCCTGTGCGTTGTAGTAATTTTCCAGAGTGCCTATATCGACGAAGTAGGCGCCGATGGGCAGTCCCATGGCCCGGCCGACCAGCGCCGGCATTAAAGACCGGCCAACGTCGGCCGGAACCTCTGTGGACAAATACGGCCGCACTTGGCGGCGAAAGGCATATAGGCCCGCGTTGACCAGATTGCCGGGCGGATTCTCGGGCTTCTCCCAGAATCCCGTAACGAGGCCGGAGTTATCCATCTCCACTACCCCGCAGGCGGACGGATTCGGGGAGCGGAACAGGGCCATGGATGCGATCCGATCATGGGTGGCATGAAACGCGATCAGATCGGAAAGCGGAAAGGTGGTGAGATTGTCGGCGTATACCACCAGAAAAGATTCGCCGGAGTCCACAAAATCCCAATTCGCCGCGATGGTTCCGGCGCTGCCGAGCAGTGCAGGTTCATAGGCCAGCGTCACCGGTATGCCGCGGCGCGCCGCGACAAATTCCTCGACGCGCCCGGCCAAATGGTGGGTGTTCACGAGTACGCCTTCCATGCCGGCGCGCTCGCAGCCGCGCAGCCATAATTCCAGGAGCGGCACGCCGTTGATCGGTACCAGACACTTGGGGATTGTGGATGTGATGGGGCGCAAGCGGGTCCCCAACCCCGCCGCCAGGATGATCGCCTTCATGGGGCAAGATCAATATTATCAAGGAAATCCTGGTGAGCGGATCGCCACTTCACTGGTGCCAATACCCTGACGCGACGCCAGGCAAAACCGCCTGCAAGTTTTGGTTTCGATTGGCGGCCCGTGCTATCGTAATAAGATCGGTCTTAATATGGAGCAGGAACCCCAGCAACACCCCTTGGCGGATACCGCTATCCCCGCACGGCCGGCCTCGCCGGAGCATCCCGAGGGCGCCCAAGCCGCCACGGATGAACCCGCGCAGGTGATCCGGCCAGAAGACGAAGCCCTGGTCGTGGAACGGCTGCGCGACTTGGGCTATATCGAGTAAATCCGCCAGGTCGGGTGGGCTGTTCGTTTTTCCGCAGTGCCGCGGCTCGTAACCGTGCCGGACTGAGTGCTGCCGGCACCAGCGGACAAACACCACACCGCCGGGGTGAACTGATAGACTAAATAGACGAAGAGTAGGCTCCCTTGGTGCCTTCCAAGAACGTATAACAACAGAAAGTAAACTCCGATCAGCCCGAGCAGAACACGGCTTGCACTCTTGCGGCGGAGAGCGGGAATGGCGAGCGGCCCGGCGCTGGCGATCGCGTACGCGACGAAAATCATAGACTTCAGGCAGTGCGGTTCGTAGCTGCCCGCAGAATGCCCGCGAGGCCCGTATTCGCGAGATATCGCTTCACCAATTCATTCCGCAGAGCCTCAAGCGCCGCCCCCTTTCCCTGTACCCTGTCCCTGTCCCCTGTCCCCCGCTCACTGGCGCTCACCGAAAGGAGGAGGTATCCAGCAGAACGCAACCCTTTGACCAGGCTCATCTCGCATTGGAATCAAGGTTCATTTCCAGGCTCATTTACGGATTGGAAAACGCCTCGTCAAGCTGTGCTATTCTGCAAGTCGTGCGGGACACGGAAGCGCCGGAAGGGCCCCCCTTGGTAAGCGTAATCATTCCCCCTACCGGGCTGCGCAATACATCGCCGCCACGCGGGCAGTCTGTCTTGCAGACCCGGTCGTGACGATGAAGCTTTCTTTGGCGCTCTGGCGAAGGCGGCGCGGGATCAATATGACGGCCATTCAGAGGGAATTCATCGACCGACAGTGCCTGTTCGAGCGCGCCTGCGTGAGGTGGCGGCGCCTGGCTTCCTGCGGGCGATCTATCAGTGCCGCGACGGCCACTCCTACCAGATGAAGACACCGCCGTGAAGGATTCTCCCCTGAGCCGGCCCGTTAATGCAAAAAGCGGCTCTCTTACAGCGCACGTTTCCTGGCTGATGTTCGCCAAAACGATTGCGTTTGTGTTCAATCTGGCGCTGCCCATGCTGCTCGTCCGCCGGCTCGACCAGACGCAGTTCGGCGTATACAGACAGCTTTTTCTGATCGTCGGAACCTCGGTCACCGTGCTGCCGCTGGGTTTCGCCATGAGTGCCTATTACTTTCTGCCCCGCGAGCCGAACCGGCAGCGGGAGACCGTTCTGAACATTCTGATTTACAACATGATCGTGGGTAGCTTGGCCTGCGGCGCGTTTCTGTTGTGGCCGGTTCTATTGGATCTCATCTTCCATCAACCCGGGCTGACCGGCTACGCTCACCTGATCGGCCTCGTGATCCTGCTCTGGATTGTCTCGCAGGCCCTGGAGATTATACCCATCGCCAACGGGGAAGTGAAGATGGCCAGCGCCCTGATTATGAGCGTGCAGCTTACGCGAACGGCAATCTACCTGGCCGCGGTTATTGGGTTCGGATCAGTGCGGGCACTGATCTGGGCGGCGGTTGTGCAAGGATGTCTGCAAACAGGAGTTCTGTGGTGGTATTTGCGGTCCCGTTTCGGTAACTTCTGGCGGCGTCTCGACTGGAGCCTCATGCGCAGCCAGTTGTCCTACGCGGTGCCGCTCGGCTTGGCCGGCATACTCTATACGGTGCAGACCGACCTGCACGGTTATTTTGTATCCAACCGGCTGGGCGCAGCGGTGTTTGCCATTTACTCGGTTGGAACCGTGGACTTGCCTCTCATGACCATGCTCCAGGAAGCGACTAATGTGGTGCTGATCCCGCGCGTCAGTTATCTGCAACATATCAACGACACACGCGAAATCGTTTTGTTGATCGCACGAGCCACCCGGAAACTGGCGGCGGTATATTTTCCGGCTTATGCCCTCCTTGCGGTAGTGGCTCCCGATCTCATTAGCTTCGTCTTCACGCGGCGTTACCTGTCGAGCGTTCCGGTATTTAGAATCAATTTGACCTTGTTGCTGGTTAGCGTCCTGCTGCAGGACCCGCTCTTCCGCGCTTATCAGAGCCAACGGTTCTTCCTGTTCCGGTTGCGGATTATCCTCAGCGGGCTGCTGGTCGCCGGCCTCTACTTTGGAACGTCCCATTTCGGCCCCGTGGGCGCGATTGCGGCCGTGGTTCTGGTTACCGCCGCTGAACGGATTGTGACGGCTATACGGTTCGGGCGCATACTCGGGGTCAGCCGCAAGGATCTCGTGCTTTTGAACGATATCGGGAAACTGGCGATCGCCGCGATCATATCGGGCCTGGTTGCGGAAGGTGTCCGGTTGCTGCTCCGGGATGCCCAGCCGCTGATCAACCTGATGGTCTGCGGTATGGTGTTTTCCCTGGTTTATCTTTGCGCCGTCTTGTTGGCGGGAATCCTGACGCCGGAAGAAAAAGATCTTCTCCGGCAGAAGATTGCCGTGCTGCTCCCGCGACGTAATTGAGTGGCGCACGAGGGTCCGCTAGAGAGCGGACACGGCACGTTGAGAACTTGCGCCACAAGGCTACTGCGCCGCGCTGGCTATGTCCAACATCGGAAGACCGCTGCGCTGGATTAACCCTGCCGCCGCCGCCGCGGGCCGCTGCGTAACGATAAGGTGGTCGGCCCATTCCAGCATGTGCTCCAGTTTGGATTCGAGCAGATTGGCGATGTGCGGGATGGCGGCCAGCACGAATCGCTGGTTGCTACCGTAAATCTCCTCCAGGCGGATATGCGGATCGTAGACGCGGATCTGGCGCCCTTTGCCGATCAGGTGCTCCAGTAAGGCAATTACCGGACTTTCGCGCAAGTCGTCGGTGTTTTCCTTGAAGGCCAGACCGAATACGCCGAGCCGTGCGGCCGGCAGATCCATCACCTTTTGGATCGCCCGCCGCAGGTGTTGGTCGTTGCTGGGCAAGACCGTCTCAAGCAACGGCACTTTCAAATCCAGCCGGCTGGCGCGGTACACGAGCGCGCGCAGGTCCTTCGGCAGGCAGGACCCGCCGAACGCGAAGCCGGGCTTGAGATATGCCGGCGAGATATTCAGCTTCGTATCCCGGCACAAGGTATCCATGACTTCCGCGCCGGGAATGCCCAACGCGCTGCTGAGCGCGCCCATCTCGTTGGCGAAGGCCACTTTCAGCGCGTGAAAAGTGTTGCAGGCGTACTTAATCATCTCCGCCGTTCGCAGAGATACCAGACAGGCTTCCACGCCGAGTGGCTGGTATAGTTCCGCCATTTTTTCCACGGCGCTGCGGCCGGCGCCGCCCACTACCAGCAAAGAGGGCTCCAGGAAGTCGCGCACGGCGTTGCCTTCACGCAGGAACTCCGGGTTAGACACTACCGCAAAGCGATCGGAACCGCCTAGACACCCGGCCGTCAATTCCTCGCAAGTGCCGGGGAAAACCGTGCTGCGCACTGCCACGATGAGCCGGCGGCTTTCCCCCTTCCAGGCTGTGGCGATCTGGCTGCAGACCCTCCGCAGTTGATCCAGCCCCAGGTTTCCGTTCCGCTCGGAAGGCGTGCCCACGCAGATCAGAGCAATTTCCGCTTGCGCGATGGCAGGTTCCAGCAGCGTCGTTGCCGACAGGCGGCCGTTCGCGCGGCCTTCCTGAATCAATTCCGCCAGCCCCGGCTCGTAGAAAGGGGCCCGCCCGGTCTCGATACTCTCGACCTTGTACGCATCCCGGTCGACGCCGGTTACTTGGTGACCCAGATGCGCCAAGCAGGCAGCCGTGACTGACCCGACATATCCCAGCCCCAGCACCGCAACCCTGGTTTCACCGATGGAGGCGACCACGTCCCTAGTATGACATGCGGATCGCGGGTCGCCGGGCGGCGGTTGAGGACCGGCTATCCTATTTGCTGTCATTACCTTCGGTCGTCACGATCTCTTTTCCCAAGGTGTAGCGCAGGTCCAGCTTAATTGAGCCCGCGGGTTGGGATCCTACGCGGCTATACATGTCGATCCAAGGGGCAGTATCACGGAGCTTCGGGAAGCGATCGCGTAGCTTCCAGTTTGGGTCGGACTGGAGGGCCTCGCCTACCTTCCTTCCGAGCTGAAAGGCCGCATTGTCCAGCCACACCTGCGGCGGCCGCGTATCCAAAAGCACGGCATCAATGGGGGCCCGGTCCAGAAAGTCGCGGATCTCTTTGGAATTCTGGTACCGGAAGCGGTAAACACTCCCATACCAGTTAGTGCTGCTCAGGACCTTAGTTGAACGCAGAACCAAATGTCCGGGCCGGTTGTCGTGCATGGCCACTTCCGTGATAAATGCGCCTTCCCCGCGTGCATTGGAGACTACCAGAAAGTTGCCGGCGGCGAACTCCGGAGTCGTCAGCAAGAAATGCGCGGGCTGGTCGAAACCTTGGTAGGGTTTATGCGGCACTGCCCACGTTTGGGTCGCGAAGACAGCGGCAGCGAGCGCTCCCAACGCCGCCGCACGGGCGGACAAGGGCAACGTATGCGGCAGGATGCGCCGCACGGCCCACGCGAAGCCGGCCACTGTCAGAATCAGCGCCGGCGGCAGAGCGCCCACCATGTAGCGGTCGGTTCCATTGCCGATCAAACTATGGTAGACCCAAACGCTGAGCAGCAAGGCAAACGACCCGGCGAGGGTGAAGTCGGTGCGATTCCTCCACCGCCGCACGAGAAACCCGGCCATGCCAAGTACGCAGAATAGACTCAGGCTCCATCCCAATGCAGCCCAGAGCACCCGAACATACGCCAGCGCGGTGCCTGCGATCACCGATGCGGTAACCCCCTCGCCGCCCATCGAACGCTCGATCAGCCAGTAAGAAAGGGCCACCCAGGGAGCGCCGAATACAAGGATGATGGCCGCGGCAAAATAAAGCCCCCGCGCGCGCAGCAAATGCCAACGCCGGGTTAGCGGAACGGCCAGAACCGGCAGTAAGACAAGGGCCACTCCATTGGCTTTCGTAGCCATGCTCAGCGCCGTGAATACACCGAAAAGAACCGCCGCCCGGGTGCGCTCGCGTTCGAGATACCGGACCAGGCAGATCATCGCCCACAGGTCCAGCAGGGCGACCAGACCGTCCGCCATCACCGCTGAGGTGGATGCCTGCACCAGCGGCGCCAGCACAAACAGCGCGCTACCCGCGAACGCCGCCGGCCAGCCATATTTCCTCCGAAGCACGTAATAAATCGAGGTTCCAGTGGCGGCTGCAATCAGCGACATCAGCGACAAAACCGACACCTTCCCAGGTGAACAGATGAGCGTCCAGAAGGCCTCTGTGATGTGAAAGAGTGGCGGCCACATTCCGAAAGCGACCTTCGGATAGTGCGCATAGTAGTGTTCTGCATACGTCATCGGCGAGGTAAAGTGGCCTGATGCGATATAGTCCCGGATCATCAGGCCGGTGATGTAGTGCGCGGATTCGTCCGGATTCGCTGAAAACTCCGCCGCAAAGGCGCCCGCCTTCCACTGCAGCAGAGCAGCCAGCATCCAAAGCACTGCGCACACAGTTACGTATTCCAAGGCGGGCAATTGGAAACACAACTTCTGCTGTCTGGGCGCCGCCGTTCGTGGTTTGTCCTGTGATGACATGCTGGGTGGCGTGGCCGGGCCGGCCTTGGTGACCGCTGCATACTAAGTTAACAGGCGGCGTACCGCCGCGGCCATTAGATGCCAGGCAGAACCTCAATTCCCGGCATCATCCGCGCCGGCGTCCCTCAAGAATCGTGCAAATCTCTTTACTGGCGCGCTCCAACAGGTATGGGCTCGCGGCGACGGGCAGCCACTCCCTCAGATCGCTTCCGACTCTTCCGGCGAGAGCCAGCGCGGAAACCCGCGGCGAGAGCCGTAATGCTTCCGCGGCGAAACGCGTCATGGCATCAACGTATCTCTCCGGACCGTGGTTCTTTAGCGAATTCCGGCCGCGCTCTCCCATGGCGCGAAAGGCGCCGGGATCGGCCAGAAAGGCGCGCAAATGTGCTTGAATGTCCGCGATTTCATATTCGGGCCGGACAAACGCAGTGGCGTCTTCCGGAAGCGAGACGTACCACCCTGTATGAGTGACAAGGGTGGGCAGGCCATAGTCCCAGAACTGTAGCTGGCTGAGTGAAGCCTCTCCCATGGAGGGGTATCGCAGATTGATCGCGAGATGGGCGGTACTGAGTTTCTGCTCCACTTGGTCGCCGGAAAGAAAGCCATGCAGGCTTACGGCCGAGCTCAACCCGAGGCGTTCGATCCGGTCCCGGATATGACTTTCGTCCCAGAGTTGACCACACATCTCCAGCCGGAACTGTTCCCGCTCGGGCATTCCGGCTAACGCCTCGAGGAGAGGGCCCAGCCGGCGGTTCCGGTTGAGGTAGCCGAAAACCATGAGGCGATAGGGGGGATGAGGCACGCCATCGCGCACTGCCCGCCATACGCGGTAACGCGACTCTGCGGCGGCCGCATAGGGGAAGTCCAAGGCGGCTACGGGACAGGCGGGCGTCTCGTTGAGTTCTTCAAGTGCGCGGATGGAGTGGGTGACGACTCCCAGCGCGTTGCGGACGGCTTCGCGTGTGAGCGGGAACTTCTGGGCCATGGATTCGGCGCTGACGCCGCCTGCGCAGTACGCCTCTGCACTCTGCCGGCCCTCCTGGCCGTACCAGCGTTCCATAGCGCTGCAATAGGCGGCGCGATCCTTTCCGTGGCGGACCGAAAGCATGAAGAAGAAATCGTGCAGGCAAAGATCGTGCAACACCACAATCCCTGGGTGTTGCACGCCGACCTGCCAGATGCCGGCGTGGAAATCCCGCTGATTTCCGAGATGATAAAAGGAAATCGCGCCGTTGTTGATCTCGCGCCAGGGAGGAGCCGCCGGATCGTAGCGTGCCACGCGCGCAATTTCATGCACCTCCGGCGACACCTGATCCTGGTCCGTCCACAAAACCACATCGTGGCTTCTGGCGAGCACCGGTAGGACCTGCATCGCATAATGCGCAACGCCGCTGCGCGCCGGCAAAAGGGGTGAGAACCAATTGATCTTCAGCACAACAGCTTCTCCACCACGTTCGCCCAGGAAATATGCAGATCCCGATAATGCGCGCGGCCGGCTTCGCCCATGACGGCCGCGCACCCGCGCTCGGCCCATAGCGTGTCCATAGCTTCCGCCAGCGACTCGGGAGTTGAGTGCGCCACTAATCCCGTCTGCCGATCCAAGACAAACTCCAGGGGGCCGCCGGAATCCGAAGAGGTGATCACCGGCTTCGAAGACAGCATGGCCTCCAGCGTCGCATATCCGTAATCTTCATCCACAGGAGGAAAAATAACGCCGAGGCAGTTGGCGTACAAATCGCGTTTTTGGTCCTCGGATAGCATACCGAGCCACTCGACCCGATCGCTGAATTTGAGCTTGTTGGCGGATTTAGCCTGCTGGGCGAGGCTGCCGGGCTCCCCTGCAAAGCGGATGCGCACGCGCTCCCGGCATTGGGCCAAGGCCTGTATTGCCAGCCACTGCCGATTTACCGAGCTGACGGGGCCAGGGAAGAAGAAATAATCGGCAGCGGCGCTTTTGTAGAACAGGGGAGCATTCGCCGGAGGGTGGTACAACGGTTCCGATGCGATCCCGGAATATCGTCGCAGCCGGCCCGACACACTTTGCGATAGCCCGTAAACGGCCTTGGCTTCGAGGATCAGTTCGCGATCGGCCTGACGAATCGCGTCTCGAATCACAGAGCCGTCCGGGCATTCAATGAGCCCGCCCGCCGGATGATCCCACAGTTCATAAGCTGCACGATGCTGGTGTAGCAGCCAGATGACTTTGCTGGGATGCGGGATCAGGTAGGCGGGAAATTTGAGCCCGATCAACCGGTCAATCCGAACGCCGCAGGTTTCCGTGAGATCCAACAGCCGGCAGGCGAGAATCTGATCCGGAATGCGGCCAGGCGGGTAGTCTTTGAATGGAATAACGGCCAACTCGCCTTCGTGGCCGGCCTCGGAGAGCGCTTCCAGAAGATTGCCGGCAAGGATTTCGGCATCCCCGCGCATGAAGGGCACGCCCGAGGTGGCGATCAAGATCTTCATTGCAGAAGGTTCTCTAAGACGTTGCCCCAGTCGATCCGCAGGTCGCTATAGCGCTGTCGGCCGGCATCGCCCCACTGCCTGGCCCGCTCGCGATCGTTCCATAGATCGTCCATAGCGGCGGCAAGCGATTCGGGAGTCGGCTCCGCAATAATTCCGGTATCGCGATGCACGACGAATTCAAGCGGACCACCCGAATCGGCGCAGGTGATGACAGCCTTACGGGCCAGCATGGCTTCCAGCGTGACATAGCCGTAATCTTCATCTAGGGGTGGAAAGAGCACTCCGAGGCAGCGG
>Ga0302324_100012181_pt1 | contig 17568 bp, 23 predicted proteins | sample Palsa_T0_1_FD_201949 | JGI IMG/M metagenome (GOLD analysis project Ga0302324, IMG submission 201949) | Peat permafrost microbial communities from Stordalen Mire near Abisko, Sweden - Palsa_T0_1 | ecosystem: Environmental > Terrestrial > Soil > Palsa > Peat permafrost | place: Sweden: Abisko... | reverse complement strand
CTGCACCAAACGGAATCTGACGAAAAAAAGACCTTGCTTCCCTCGTAAACCATAGCGGCTACCCCTCAAAAAAAGATAAAATCGCCTTCCAGTTGCGAAAGTCGGGCCAGCGCCCGACACACAAGGCAATTTCACCTGCACTCCCTGGATCGAGCACCATGAGCAGCGTCCAATGCCGCCGAGGGGAAATCACTTCGTTTGGGTCAATGTAAGTCGACATTTCTTTCTTAACTCTTGCTGAAATCGTTCTTCATCGAACACAACGTATACGCATTGGTCGTGCATAGCAAGCACAAAGTGTAAATAATTTGTCTGCATGGCAGAACCTGCGGGTGAATTCTGAAGTGAATCGCAAGTAACACATTGACCATCAATCTATTACAGTGTAATTCGGGATAATTTCGCTTTCCTTTACAAAGCCGAACAAGGACTCCGGCTTATTCTCCAAGGCCACACCCTGACCGGCGATCCTGCTGAAAAGACCTGCCGTTGCCCGGCACGTAAAGTTGAATTCCAAATCAGCCTTGTCCTCTTTCGACCTCGTCGTTGGTGGCAGGATAATCAAAGGCGCCTTCTTGCAACAGCTTGCCAAACTCTTTAGCCTTTTCTCTTTTCAGACAATCGCTCACGGCGAAGGCCACAGCAGAACTCTTTTTGTTCTGGCCCGTAATTTTGCTGGAGCGGCGCTTTTTCATCTTTTGTGATTATAACTTGTTTGGCTGTACTTCCTCAATCGCAATTCGTTGGTCAGCTCCTCCAGTTTCCCATTCGCTGGCATCATTTGCCACTCAACTGAATAATTGGTCTGCGCGACTTCGCACATCGCCGTTTCCCACTGGTCCCGCTCCGGGCCGATGGGCGGAGGCTGCACGGAACCTTGGATGAGCAGCCCATCGCGTGTCCGGCGTTGGGCGGCGCCGGCGATTTTGCGGCCATGCCAGAGCACGTCGTCCTTTTCCGCGCCGATGAAACATTGGCCCGGGATTTCTTTTTGACTCGACGGCGAGAGCGTGGTGGCGACGTTTGTTTTCGCGAAGGCGTCTTTGATCCATTCGTGCGCGCGCCGATAACTTTCCACGGCTTTGAAACGATACCAGAAATGATTCGGCGGGAAAACAAGGCTGTAGGTCCAATCCGCGTCGTGCGGGACCAGGCCCCCGCCCGTCGGACGGCGCACGAGCGGACGCAAGAGCGTCAACTTTTCAATTTCCACATAACGCTGCGCATAACCGAAGGTCGCCGAGGGTTCGAGCCAGCCGTAAAACCGCAAAACCGGACAACCCAGTATTGACACGGATTGCAGCAGAGCTTCGTCCAGTGCCATATTGTAGTCAGCCGCGTTACGGCGTTGCGGTAAGAGGAGCCATGAGGTGTTTGCACTCATTTCCCGCCTCAAGCCAAATCTCTGCGCTCTCCGCGCCTCTGCGCTAGGCAATTCGGATCATAGATTCTCGCGCAGAGACGCGGAGGACGCAGAGATAAACAAAACAGTTCTGAGACATCATTCTGTAGGTTTCTACAAATGGGAGCCACGCCAGAAACATGTGAGATTTGGGCGTTGCGGCAGCAACGCCCTACCGATTGAAGGTAGGGCGGCGCTGCCGCGCCGCCCAAGTGTGATTGACTATCCGAAAAACTCTTCACGTTGAAAAACTAAATGCGCTTGCGCATTTTCTCCTGCTGCTCCGGCGTCAGCTTGGGGTTCAAAACTTTTTGGCCGGCGGGACAATCGGCCTTGATCTCGCACGCGGGACACTCCGGGCTGCGCGCAAAGCACCGCCGCCGCCCGTGCCAGATGAGCCAATGGCTCAGGTTTGTCCAGTCCTTGCGCGGGGCGAACGCTTGCAAGTCTTTTTCGATTTTGTCCGGGGCGGTGTGGGAACTCAGACCCAGCCGGCGCGACAAGCGCGCGACGTGCGTGTCCACCACTATGCCCTCGTTAATCCCGAAGGCATTGCCCAGGACGACATTGGCCGTCTTGCGCCCAACGCCGCTCAATTCGGTCAAGGCCTCCATCGTGCGAGGGACTTCGCCGCCGTGTTTTTCAACCAATGATTGACAGGCGGCCTTGATGCTTTTGGTCTTGTTGCGATAAAGACCGATGCGGCGGATGGCGTTTTCCAATTCGGCCAGAGGCGCGGCGGCGTAGTCGGCGGCGGCGCGATATTTTTGGAAAAGGCCGGCGGTGACAATATTGACCTGGCGGTCGCTGCACTGGGCAGAAAGGATGGTGGCGACCAGCAACTCCAACGGGTTGGAGTAATGGAGTTCGCAATGAGCGTCAGGGTAAACCGCCTGCAACCGCGCCATGATGCGTTGCGCGCGCGCGGCGCGAGCTTGGAGATTTTCACGGGCCATACAATTACCGGCTAATCTCTATTTCGATCCTAATCCTAATCGTAATCTTAATCCATTCTTATCTTTCAGGAAAGAGATTAAGATTACGATTAAGATTAAGATTAGGAGCGGAAAATCAAGTGAAATGCGCTATTGTTCATCTGCATCGTCTTGCCAATCGAATTGTTCTGCCTCATCCTTGTCTGGCCCGGCCCAGCATAAAACATGAAAGAAATCCCCGCCACGCGCGAAGCGAACTGGAATAAGACCGACGTGACCATCGCTTTGGTGTTGGCGCTGGTGACGCTGGGCCTTTACGGGCCGGTTCTGGGACACGCTTTCATTGATTTTGACGACGACCTCTACGTGACGGCCAATCCGATGGTGCAGCAGGGATGGACCTGGCATGTGTTGGCGTGGGCCTGGACCACGGGCCACGCGTCCAATTGGCACCCGCTGACCTGGCTGTCACATATAACCGATTGCTCCCTCTTCGGTCTCGAACCGGCGGGCCACCACGCGATCAGCGCGCTCCTGCACACCGCGAATACGCTCTTGCTTTTTTTGCTGTTGCGATGGATGACCGGGGCGGTCTGGCGCGCCGCCATCGTGGCCGCGCTCTTTGGATGGCATCCCTTGCACGTGGAATCGGTCGCGTGGGTGGCCGAGCGCAAAGACGTGTTGAGCACGTTTTTCTTCCTTTTGGCGATCTGGGCGTACCTCCGCTATGCGGAGGAGTTCAACCCGCCTTCGCCAAGGCTATGGCGGGCAAGAGTTCAAGGTTCAAAGTTCAAAGTTTTCTACGGCCTGAGCTTGCTGTTATTTGCTTGCGGGTTGATGTCCAAGCCGATGGTGGTGACGCTGCCTTTTGTTTTGTTGTTGCTGGATTATTGGCCGCTGGAGCGATTTGGTCCCGGCGTCGGAGCGCGATTGGTGGTGGAGAAATTGCCGTTCCTGGCGTTGTCGGCGGCGGACTGCGTCGTTACATACTTCGCGCAAAAAAGCGGCGGCGCAGTTTCGGACGCTATGCCGTTTTTTCTCCGCGCGCTTAACGCGGTCTTGTCGTATGGACGTTATTTGGGGCGAATGTTTTGGCCGGCAAAGCTGGCGGTCATATACCCCTACAGTACAACTGTGCCGATGGACGAGTTGTGCGCTTGCGTGCTGCTCCTGGTGGCTCTGACGTGGCTGGCGCTGAAGTGCCGCCAGAGGAAATACTTGGTGACGGGCTGGTTTTGGTATCTTGGAACCCTGGCGCCGGTGATTGGGTTCGTGCAGGCGGGGCCGCAATCCTCCGCCGACCGATTCACTTACATTCCGTTGATCGGCATCTTCATGATGATCGTTTGGGGCGTCGCGGACCTGGCCGGGAAATGGCGGCTTCCCACTTGGGCGCCGACCATGGCCGCGGCCTTGGTCCTGGCGGCTTGCGCCGCCGGCACGGAACTGCAACTGAGCTATTGGAGCGACAGCGGAACTCTCTTCAACCACGCGCTGGCGGTGACACAGGACAATTTTCTGGCTTGGAACAATCTAGGCTCACACTTGTTGAGGCAGGGAAAAGCAGAGGAAGCGTTGCGATGCTTCACCATTTCGTTGCAGGAACGCGAACGGCCAGTCAACTTGCGCAACGCGGGCATGGCCCTGGAAGCCCTTCACCGCGCCTCCGCGGCGGCCGCGTTTTTTGGCAAGGCGCTGGCGATGGATCCCCATTACATCCCGGCACGCATGAGTTTGGCCGACAGCCTGGCCGACAGCGGGAGGAACGACGAGGCGGCGGGCGAATACCGCAAGGTATTGCAATTGGACCCGGGCTACGCAGACGCGCATTGCAACCTGGCCTGCGCCCTGGCCGCGCAAGGCAAAACCGCCGAGGCAATGACGGAATTGCAGGAGGCCCTGCGCCTTAGTCCCTCTGATGCATCCACTCATTGCAACCTGGGCAACTTGCTGATGGAGCAAGGAAAATTGGACGAGGCCGCAGATGAGTATCGCGCCGCGCTACGCTCCAAGCCCCGCAGCCCGGAGATTCATGCCAACCTGGGCGCGGTCCTGGCCCTGCAAGGCCGGCGGCAGGAAGCGATGGACGAATTCAACGAGGCGTTGCGCCTGGCCCCCAATTTCACCCAGGCCAAAGAACGGCTCAAGGCTCTGACTGGTAAAAACTAAGAGCTTACCCTACCCTGCCTCCGATGACCGAATCGAAATCAAGTTTGCCGCTGTGGCCGTTTTTTGCGGCCGATGCGTTTTTTGTGGGGCTGGCCTTTTTGTTATTGCGACAGGGTCACAAGCCGTTGCTGTGGTGGGAAGCCCTGCTCTTGATCATTTGCGTGGCGGCGGCGGCGTGCTGCGGCCTGCTCCCGTTCCTGCGGCGCAACCAGGATGAGCAGTCCATGGCCCAAGCGCGGCTCCTGACGGATGCCCTGAACCAAATCCAGAACATGGATCGTGTGGCGGCTCAAATCACCGGGGCCACCAACCAGTGGCGCGAATTCCAGGAGCAAGCCGGCGAAGTCAGCGCCTCGGCCAAGTCGCTGGCCGGCTCCATCGCCGCCGAGGCCAAGGCCTTCAGCGAATTTTTGCAACGAGCCAACGACGCGGAGAAAGCCCACCTGCGCCTGGAGGTGGAAAAATTGCGCCGGGCGGAAACAGAGTGGCTGCAAGTTGTCATACATATTTTGGACCACGTCTCCGCGCTTTCGCTGGCGGCGCGGCGTTCCGGGCAGCCGGCGTTGATGGAGCAAATCGGGCAGTTCCACCATAGCTGCCGTGACGCCGCCCGCCGCATTGGGTTGGCGCCCATGGCCGGACGCGAGGGCGAACCATTCGATCCCAAGTTGCATCAGCTCAGGGACAAGACGACGCCGGAGGAAAACGCGGTCGTCGGGGAAACGCTGGCGCAAGGTTACACTTTCCAGGGACAACTGGTGCGGCGGGCGCTGGTCGCGCTGAAAGAACCAGCGGGCGCGACGTTGGCGCACCGTCCGAGTTGAGCTTTAAAGACGCGGTTAAGGCCACAGATGACAAGGAAATCTTCATGGCTCGCTTGAGTGGATCTCGGACAGAAACCATGCGCGACGCTCAGTCTGGTCAATCCAATTCTCAATCAGGCTCGTTGTCGCCACATCACCGTGGCTTTCGCAGAGCTTGTGGACCTTCCGCAAAGAGGCGGCAAGCAGCTTGTTATCTGAAAGCAGTTCCGCCAGCATGTCCGACGGGCTCACTCTTTCTGCGTCGTTGTCTTTCAGGCGTTGGTGGCGGGCGATATCCCCGATCGAACGCAGTGTTGTCCCTCCGAGTTTGCGGGCACGTTCTGCAAGGTCATCTGTCATCGCATAGATTTGCTCGCCATGCTCGTCGAGCAAGAGGTGATAATCTCGGAAATGTCTCCCAGACATGTGCCAATGAAAGTTCTTTGTTTTTAGATAGAGCGCAAAGACGTCGGCGAGCAGCGGCTTCAGCCCAGCGCATATTTCGTCAACTGCGCCTTGACCGAGATCAGGTCTAAACGCAGCCTTGGATGTTTGAATGTTTTTCATATTGAATCGTAATTAGCTTCACGAAAGATATTGAGCCGCCATGCACATTTTTATGAAAACCTATAATGCGCTTAAATGCTAATCAAGTAAAAAACTGGCTGTTGCAAATTCACCCCCGATCCTTAGCGACTTCCGCGCTGCAACGGCTTTGCACAACGGCTTGCAACGGGTCGTGCAACGGGTTAAGTGCTTGATTATCAACGTTTGCAACGGGGCAACGGCTGTTTTGAGGGGGAGGGTGGGTATCTGCTCAAAACTCCGCCTTCAACCCACCTTTTGGGTGAGCCATTGAGCGCGTCGCTAATGATTCGGGAAATTCAACTCACCGGCACCAACGACACGCGTTCACCCAGATCATTGCGGGTGATGCCTTGGGCGTGCGGGTCCAGGGTCAGGACGCCGTCCACGAGGAAGGCGTAGCGGTGGTGGCCGTGCTTGAGATTGATCGTCAAGAGCCAGGAGCGGTCAGGCATGTGCTTCATGGGATGCGAGTTGGGGTCCCAGTGGTTGAAATCTCCCACGAGGCTTACGGCCGTGGCTTGGGCAGCGTGGCAGATGAAATTGACGGCGTGCAGGGTCTTCTGATAACCGTAACTCATAATCTAAAACTCACATCACAACCCAATGAGTTTCACGGCTCGACGCCCTTACGTCAAGTGGCTCTGCAAAATAGTGGAGGCAGTGCGCCGCACCTGCTCCGACTGAGTCTCAAGTTGGCGATATTGTTCAATCCAATCGCTCCGGTCCTGGTTGCGCTCGCGCCAGAGGGATTTAAGGACGCGCTCAGTGCGCTCGACCTGTTGGAGTGCGGGGGCCAGCGGCTCGCTCCCCCCCGGCAAATCGGACACGCCGCCGACGAAAAAGCGGCTGATGCGTTTCTTGCCGAAGACGGCCTGCAACAACATCACCACCGTCTGCTCATAAGGATACCACCGTTGCGTCAAGGCCTCGCGCAGAAAGCCGTGGCGGATGGCGAAAAATTCCGAGCGGGGCCGTTCGGTGAATTGCCGGATTTCCCGCGCTTCAGCCGGGAACCAGGTGTAGAGCAGGGCGAAGGTGCCGTAGGTGTCAATGAGGTGTTTGGAATTGTTGTGGCCGGCGGCGATTTCGCCGACGCATACGTCCTGGTCCAATTCCAGGATGATCTCCGGCAGGTCGTGCAGGCCGCCGAGAACCTCCAGTCCCGCGGTTGTGCCGTAATCGAAGTCGCCCGGGATCAGCCAATAGACGTCGTTGTCGGCGCCGCGCTCGAAGGCCGCGCCCAGGCCCACGTACCACATTTGGCAGGTATCCACGCACCAGGCGTCCAGAATCTCCGAGTGGCGGGCGACGGTCTTGTTCCTGAAATCCAAAAAGGCGCGATTGCCTTCCATGGAGTAATAAGTTTTGCGGTCCATGACCGTGATCGGCCGGGCGTAACTTTCCGATTTGGAGGCCAACCGGCCCACCAAGCCATAGAGCGCCTCCAAGTCGGAATCTTGGGCCGGCTGTTTGAAAGGGTAAATGATGATGGGATGAATCTTGCCGGCGGCGGCCTTCAAGGTCCTCGTTCCGCGGGCGGGTTTCGCGGTCTTTGTCATAGGCGTTCAGATAACGGCTCCAGCAATTGGGAACTTGCTTGGACTGTAGCGGGCGATTGCGGCCCAGGCAAGGCAATTCCGCCAGAGAGCCTGGAGTCGGCATACGGTTGCGCCTCAGGCCTCAACCAACACCAACACCATCGCTCCAATCACCGCGATCAACCCGCCCGCCACCGAGCGAGATTCGATTTTTTCGCCTTCCAGGACACTGGCAAAAGGGATGACCACCAAAGGTGTGGTGGCCACGATGGCCAGCACCAGGCCGGTGGGGATGGTTTTCAGCGCCCATTGGTAACAGGTCACGCCCAAGGTTTGTCCGGCAAAAGCGTTGGCCAGGACCCACGGCCAGACCCGCCGCCATTTCTGCGCCTCCGGCAGGCGCGGTGGCGAGGGACGGGTTACTTGCGCCACGATCTCGCGCCGCTTGACCACCAGCAGGCAGACCGCAGCCACAAACAAACCTCCAATGAGACGTTGATAGGCGGCCGTGGCGCCGTCAATGTCTTGATGGGCCTGCGCCGCCACCGCGTAGGCTTTGCGGCTGAGGACGGCGCCGAAGCCGTTGCCAAAAGCCGCCAAAAAACTGAAGCAGATTCCCGCCGCCAACACCCCTCTCTTTGCGTCCAGATGCCTGCCGGGCGCCAACGCCAACGCCACGCCGGCCAGAATGAGGACGCAGGCCGCGACCTGCCGGCCGGAGAGCTTGGTGCCGAGCCACAGCCACTCCAGCGCGGCTGCGGACACCGCGGCGAAACATTGAATGATCAACAGGGATAACCGCGATCCGAGACGCGGCAGCGCTTGAAAAAGAAAAACGTCCGCCCCGACTCCAATCACGCCGCTGATCAGGAAAAGCGCGAAGGAATCACCTCCCAGGCCCTGTCCATAGGTGTGCGCCCAGACCGCCAGCAAAGCCGTGGCCACAGCCAGCCGCCAGAAATTGGCCTCAGTGCCGCCCAGCAGCTTGGCCGATTGCGTCGCGCATACAACGGAAGTTGCGAAGAGCAGGGTCGTCAAAAAAGAAGCCAGCACGCGGGCGATGATTGTGGAAAGCGCCCGTTGGCTTCAAGGCTTATCGTCGCACCCACACGCTCGCCTCGGAAATCCCCAGTTGGTATTTGCGCGCATGCTCGCGCAGCAGGAAAGGCAGGTCCAGCCGCCGGGCCAGCTTGAAATGCGGGGAAAGAATTTGCCGCATGGCATCAAAAGTCTTCACGGGCCGGCCACCGCGCACAAATCCGCCCAGCCAATTCTTCCTCGGCGTGTAACTGGCCAGCCAGGTGTAGGGCGAAGCCACGATGAGTCGGCCGCCAGGACGGAGCAGCCCGGGCAGCCGCTCAAGGCACTTCATCGGCGAGGCCAATCGGTCCATCAAGTTGGCCGCCAGCACCACGTCGAACTCCCCCAAATCCGCCCGCAATCGAGTCGCGTCGCCAACTTCAAATTTCACGCGTCGCCGGTCAATTTCCGGCGGCACGACCGCGCGCCGCGCCCGGGTCAATTCGCCTTCTTCGCAAGATCGGAACCGGAGCGAACCGCGTTGGCGCAGGCGGTTGGCCAGCGCAATAAACTGTTCGGAAAAATCAATGCCGATGACTTCCGGGCAGCGCCGCGCCAATTCGAAGGAACTGCGCCCCACGGCGCAGCCCAAATCCAGCGCGCGGGCGTTGGGCGGCAGGCGGCCCGCGTCCAGGCATTGGCTCACGCAGCGGGTTGGAAATTCCAGCGCCCCAGCCTCCACCCATTCCGGCGGCAGGGGCAGCTCCGGCGCTCCGTAATGAAAGAGAAGGTACTCCGAAACGCCGCGCCTGCTGTCGTAATAATTTTCCGCCATGCCGCCGCGCCTTTTGCTCACGAGGCGAGCAACCGCCGCAAGTAAGCCGAGGGCTGATAATTCTCGATCACCGTCTCCTGCTGGGCGCCCCGGTACATGCGCGCCTGCGTGACGCGAATCTCCGGCGTCTTGGTCGGCGAAAACAAAATGTCGTCGTGCGTGGCGTTTTTGGCCTCGGCAAATTTGTCGGGCGTCAGATGCCCTCCCAAATGGTCGCTGCGGCCGGTGGCGACATGAAGCGTGCCCAGGATTTTTTCGTCCTGAATGTCGCGGCCCGCCGGCGGCAATTCCTGGGTGCCAAAACCCAGTTCGCCGATTTCGCCCGTGACGGGATCGGATTGGAGCTTGCGATTGTGCTCGTCCACGACATGTTGCTGGCCGTGCAGCAGGTCCGCCATTTGCACGCGCCCATCCGCCACTTCCATCAGGCCGATGGTGCCGTCCTCGTAGCGCAACGGGAAAACGCCTTCCGCGCTTAGCGGCACAAAATAAACCTCGCCCGCCGGCAGATTGGCCACGTCGGGCTTCTCGCCCCGGCACAGGCCGTGGCTCTTTTGCGCCTCCTGCCCGCCGCAGTGCAAGGTCAGCCGGGGCCGCTGATCCAGGACCTCGAAGTCAATTTCGAAGCGGTCGGCGCGGGTCAAGCCGAGCCGGAGTTTCTCGGCGTCGCGGCTGACGTCATTATAATTGACGGAGAGGCCCGTGCGCAAAATGATGTCGTTCAACCCGTGCAGGGTCGCGCCGCGGAAACCATATTTCCTGGCGAAGGCCGTCAGCGGCGCCGTCGCCGAAAAAGTCGAAATGCACAGGAGGATGTTGTAAATTGGATAAATCTCGCCCTCCAGGCTAAGTTCGCGGCCCGACGGAGCGAACGCCGCGCCCGGCAAATCCAAATTGCTGCCGCCGGTGACTTGGTAGGCGAAAAAATCTCCGCCGCTCAAGCCAAGTTCCGCCAGTCCGCCCTCTCTCAACCCCTGATAAAAAACATCATGCGCGTGACGTTGGATGCTCAAACTCGAATCCTTAAGAAAGGCGAAATCCTTGACCCCGCGCGGATCGGGCAAGTCAATGAGAATGGCTACGCGCTCCCCCGTCTTCGGAGCGAAGACGGTCTTGAGCAAGCGTGTCAGGCTGAACGGCGGAAATTGACGCTTTTCCATGTTTGCATTTTACACAGGCGGGGCGAGAATTCAAAGCAGTGTTTCCGCAAACTTGCGGGACGCGAACCTTCGCCAATGTGTGTAGCCCACGGAGCGCGCCAAATCAAGGGCCGCCGCGAAATCGCTGCCCACCTCCGCCGGCGCGTGCGCGTCGGACCCGAAGGTGATGGGAATGTTGCGCCGCGCCGCGAGTTCCAAAAAGGCGCGGCAGGGATAAATTTCCCGGCAATCCTTGCGCAGGCCCGCTGTATTAAGCTCGACCGCCACGTTAGTGCGGGCCGCCCGATCCAGGAACCGCTCGAAAAGAGGAGTGCAATCTTGAGTGGGATAAATCTTGAACTTTTTGGGCAAATCCGCGTGTCCGATGATCTCGAACAACCCCGATTCCGCCGCCTCCGCGAGCCGCTCGAAATAGACGGACCAGACCTCGAAGGCATCGCGGTCTTTCCAATTAGTTAGGTGCTCCGGATTATCTATGGCCCACGAATCGGAGACATAATGGACCGAGCCGATGAAATAATCCCACGGATAGCGGGCCGCCAGATCGCGAATCCAATCCTGGTGCCCCGGCAGGAAATCCACTTCCAGCGCCAGCTTGATGGTCAAGTTGGGAAAATCCCGCTGTGTGCGCCGGACTTTCTCGACGTATTCATCCAATTGATCGAGGCGCATGCGCCAGTTGTCGAAATCATCCTGTCGCATGGGCGAATGATCGGAAAAGCCGATTTCATCCAATCCCAGCGCGAGAGCGCGCGCGGCATACTCGGCCGGCTCGCCTGTGGCATGCCGGCAGAGCGGGGTGTGCATGTGATAATCCGCAGGCCAACGCATGAGAGCAATGTCGGGCGGATGCGCGGGAAAGTCGAACCAAAATGTGTGAGTAAATGGTGCTCAGTCATTCTCTGCCTTCTCCGGCTTCACGCCCCTGCTGCTTTGTGGGGCAGGATGGATTTTTGGAATGGGTTGGTTGACTGAACTCGGCGGCGGTGGCAATTAGAGAAGGGAATTCACGAGGCAGCCAAATGAAAGCGGAAGACCGTTATTTAAGATTCGTGCGGTGGAATGAAGAGGACGCCCTTTATGTGGGTTACTGTCCGGACCTTTTTCCGTGGGGCGGGGTCTGTCATGGTGAGAGCGAGGAGACCACCTATCATCAATTGTGCGTTCTGGTGCGTGAAGAGGTCGAACAATTGCGGCGAGACGGCAAAGAGTTGCCCGTTCCCGGCACCCGGCCCATGCGGGAGGCTGTGCTGGCGTAAATCTCTCAAGAATGTTGTGAAGGACTTCACAGGCGGTTGACGAACCAGCGTGCATCATCGTGGCAAAGCCTGACGCTAGACTGGATTCCTGTTCTGCGGCAGGCGGCATGATAGCTGGCTAAAACATAAAAGGTGAAGCATGAAAACACATCGCGACCCGCTTATTGAAGAAGTTCGCCGTGCCCGCATGGAACTCTCGTCGGAATTTGGCCATGACATTAGAAAACTGTGCGCCTTCCTCCGCAAAGAGGAGCGCAAACACCCGCAGCGGTTGGCAAACACCCGCAACGCAAAAAAGGCGCGCCAAAAGACGATCCTGTCCCCTTGACACAGATGAATTGGCCTTTGATTTGTGCTGGCCAGATGCGGGCAGCACCGATATTCTCGCGGACGTGAAAGTTTTGCCACGTCCAGAGGTGATCCTGACGCATGAGAGCGATCTGGATGGTTTGGTGGCCGGCTTGCTGCTGCAACGCCTGGCCCGTCATCTCTTCGGCGCCGAAATTCCGCTGGAGGCCTTCCATTACAATAATTGGCGCCTGCGCGAGCCGCGCGAAAAGTCGGGCTGGGTCTGCGACTTGAGCTTCGAGACGCGCCTGGATAAAGCGGATTGGGTCGTGATTGATCATCACGCGACGGAGGCCCAACCCAAAAACGCGCTTTTCATCCACGATTTGGGCAAATCGGCCGGTCTGCTCTGTTATGAGTTGTGCAAGGAACAGGGGCTGGGTTCGCCGGAGTTGGACCGGTTGGTGCATTTGAGCAACGTGGCGGATTTGTTCCTGGAAGAGGACCCGGATTTCGTGCCGGCCAATGATTACGCGAACCTGGTCAAGACTTACAATTTTTGGAATTTGCACGCGCTCATTGAAGGACAATTGGAACGGCTCCTAAACCATCCGTTGCTGGAGGTGATGGCGGTCAAACGGCGGATCGAGGACCCGATGGGCCTGGAGTGGAGCAAGGCCAACGTCCAGGAGATCAGTGCCACGGTCGGCTATGTGGATACGGTCGTCGGCAACACCAACTTGATTGTGCATCAGTTGCTGGAGAAACAGGCGACGAAGTATCCGATTTTGATGACGCTCTTTCGCAAGGCCAACAATACGGTGGTGGTCAGTTTGCGCAGCCGCAACGGCGAGGCGCTGAAGGTGGCGGAAAAACTGCAAGGCGGCGGCCATGCCAACGCCTGCGGGGCCACGCTGCCGCGATCTGTCAAAAATATTCCCGATGCGATTGATTACTTGCGGTTCGTGCTGGAGGTTTCGCCGAAGAAGGACGCGCCGCTCAACAGCCTGGAAGGACTTTTTGCCGGGCTGGAGATCAAGAGTTGAGCGGCCCTTATAGGCGCAAGTGCGCCCACAAATCCGCCGGCGCAAGCCTCATATTGATAAAAAACGGGCCAAAATCGCCGTAGCGCGCGCTGACCTCGTCGAACCGCATTTCATAGACGATTTCCTTGAGGGCGTCGAGTTGATGGGCCATGAGGGTGACGCCCCATTCCCAATCATCCAGGCCGATGGAGCCGGTGATGAGCTGGGAAACGCGGCCGGAGTATTTGCGGCCGACGCGGGCGTGGCCGCCCATCAATTTCTTGCGGGCGGCAAAGTCCAGCAGGTACCAGTTGTCCGCGCCGGCGCGCCGCTTGCTCATGGGATAGAAGGCCATGACCTCCCAATCCGGCATTTCCGGGTAGAGCCGGTATTGTTCGTATTGACGTGTGCGCTCGCGCAATTCCGTGAAGCGTTTTTGGAACGCTTCGCTCTCCGGGCTGAGCTTTTCCTGTTCCACCAACTGGCGGCGGTGGTCTTCCTCCGTCGTGGTGTATTCGGTCAATTCCGTCACGCTCAAATAGGAAAAGACCTTGGAGAGCGCGCCTGGGGGAAAGCAGGCTTCCAAGTCGCGGTGCATCTGGCTCAGTTCGGCCAGGCCCAAGGCAAGGAGGAAAAAGGCGAAATCCGCCTTGGCGCCCACATTGGCGTAAGTGGTCAAACGTGGATGGGACGGGTTGGCGTTGGCCGCGCAGAGTTGTTCCAGGCGCTGGCGGCAGCGCTCGGATTCTCCGGGCGCCAAAACGGCCCAGGTCGGGCGGTCCACGCGGTAGAACAGGTGCATGGCATGAAGGCCACGGTCCAATTTGATGAGAGGAAGATTTGGCATGGGTTCATTCGACTTGCAGGATTCGATCCAGCAACTGCGGCAATTGTTCGGCGATGCCGGCGTCAGCCGCAAAGAGGGTCACGCCGGCCTCGCGCGCCTGCGCCTGCACAGCGGCATCGTGCGCCCGCGCGAAACCCAGGACCGGGATGTGTTGCGTGGCGGGAGAGGCTCTTAACTGGGCGATGGCAGCGCAGGCGTCGGTGGGAGGCGCCAATTCGGCGATGACGACCAGCGGCATCTCGCTATCACAGGCGCCGGGCAAAAGCGCGGCGCTGCTGACGTTCTGGACGCGATAGCCCAGGTCCTGCAGACGTCCGGCCAGTTGGCTGCCGGGCACCAAATTTGAGTAATAGAGGAGCGCCAATGGCTTGCTCATGAAAAGCAAGGTGGAGCAGCGCGGGACAAATTGCAAACAATCGCATTTACAGGATGGGGCCATTTGGCCATAAACTTGGCCCGTCATGGACATCACACCTGAAAGGGAAATTTTTAGTTACGAGAAGTGGGAGCCGCGGCTGCCGGCGCTGGCCCGGGCTTACAAGGAGGCGCAGCCCTTTCCGAGCATCCAATTGGAGAATTTTTTGAACGAGGAGATCGCGCGGAGCATGGAACGGGAATTTCCAAAGCCCGGTGACATTTCCTGGATTCATTACAAGCATTACAATGAACACAAGCTGGGCAAGAACAAACGGGAGGAGTTTCCGGCGCACATCGGACGGGTGGTTGACGAATTTAACAGCCCGCGCTTCACCGCCTTCATGTCCAAGCTCACGGGCATTTCCGGCCTGATGGCCGATCCAAGCCTGGACGGCGGGGGCATGCACCAGACCGAGCGCGGCGGATTCTTGAACGTCCACGCCGATTTCACGATGCATCACTATCAGAAACAGTGGCATCGCCGTGTCAATCTGATTTTTTATCTCAATTCGGGCTGGCAAAAGGAATGGGGCGGGGAGCTGGAGTTGTGGGATCGGGGCATGAAGCAGTGCGTGGCCAGGTTTGCGCCGGGTTTCAATTGCGCCGGCATCTTCAACACCGATGAATCCTCTTTTCATGGTTATCCCGAGCCCATCCAATTTCCCGAAGGCGTCACGCGCAGAAGCGTGGCCATGTATTATTACACGCTGGAGACCGACCCGAATTACGTGGCAAAGTCCACGGACTACCGGCCCCGCCCCGGGGAGGGGTTCAAATCCTCCGCGCTGATTTGGGCCGACAAGAAAGCCGTGCATTGCTATTCGGTCCTGAAGAAAACACTGGGATTGTCGGACGATCTCGCCGGCAAACTGCTGGGAGTGTTTTCGCGCAAAAAAAAGTAGGCGCGCCCAGTTCCGGCCGCCCAGAACCGGCGTCCCATTCCTTGATGATGTTTTCGCACGCGGCGCGCCCATTCTATTCCCTCCACACGGCCAAAGGTTTTTCCCTCATCGGCAAATGGGTCCCCAATCCTTGGTAGAGATAGCCGGGGCCATCCAACAACATCTTGCCTCCCGCGCGGCTGGTCTTGTCCGCCAGCCGGTGTCGAATCACTATCAGGCGCGTGAGCGCCACACAGGGCCACAATAACACGTTTCGCTGGGACTGCAATATAAGAACTTGCGGCACTTTCAGCGCCGACGCGATTTCGCCGCCAAAGACAGCTTTTTTGGAGAGGCTAAATATGCAACTTGCTCTGACTGTGTGGGTTAGCATGTGTTTCCCCGGTGAGAGGCTGCCAACTGCACGGCCGATGGTTTTGACATTTGCGGGTTGTGCCTGGAATTCCATGTCAAGGCAGGTCTAATGGCAGGAGTTCCCGATGCGGAAGATAGTCTATGTTCCAAAGGCTCAATACGGCGTCGTTATTGTAATCGAATAATTGTGGCAGCGTGAGGCTGTCCACGTGTCCGTCGCAAAACACGATGTTTCTTCGGCTCCCATCATGCCGCCTCGCGTCGGCAGACAGACAGAGCGGGCCCTCATTCATCCCGAACGTGTACAAAGCGCCGACCGGAGCGAATTCGAGCCAAACTTGTCCCACTACCGAATTGGTTTGAACGGGCCACGGTCCAAAATTAGCGTCGCCGATGGCGATCATGTGGGATGATCTGACATGAGGGGTGGTGATACGCAACGCTCATACTCAAATAACGGATAAACCTTATAATCTCCCGTGTAGTTCGCCAACGCGATGCCCATCTGCCGGAGGTTGTTCTTGCAAACCGTGCTGTTGCCTTGCTCCTTGGCGCGGCTCAACGCCGGCAAAAGCAACGCCGCCAGAATGGCGATGATGGCGTTGACCACCAGAAGTTCGATCAGTGTGAAGGCGGTTTTCGCGGGCGATCCAGCGCAAGGGCCAACTTCGTCAGCCAAGCGGCAATTTTGACTCAGACCACTCATCGAAACTATGATCGAAACCCTGCCGGGCAGTTGTCGGCGGCACGGCATCAATCCCTTCGATTATTTGAGAGATTTGCTCGCCCGTTTGCCGGTGGCCAAAATCACCCAGATCAGGAAGTTCTTGCCGTCGGAATGGGTCAACGCGAGGGAGAGAACAGTCGCTCAGGCAGCTTGACTCCACCTTCACAGCCTTCTTGTCAAGGCGTGATCGTGAGGCGGAACTATGAACCGAAATTTTTGATTTCATTTCAGGCGCGGGGGTTATAAGCATTGCGAAGATGCCCGAGACACCGCAACCGCAACCCGCGCCTGCGCCAACCGGCGAAGCAGCGCCAATTGGATGGTCGTTGTCACACTGCGTCTTCTTTCGCTGGGTGTTTTGTTATTTCCTGCTTTATACAATGCCGTCCAGGGGGCGCGTCTGCCTCGCGCCGATGGAAGGGGCGGAGCGACGGTTCTGGGAACCATTGGTTGCCTGGGTGGCCATCCACGTTTTTCATTTGAGCGGACATGCCACCACTTATTTTCCAACCGGCAGCGGAGACACCACGCTGAACTATGTGGAGAATTATTGTTACGTGGTATTGGCCTTTGCCGGCACGATCGTCTGGTCGCTTCTGGATCGGAAGCGGACGAACTACGTCACCCTCCATTCATGGTTTCGCATCTGGATCCGCTTCACACTGGCAGCGACCCTCCTCTCTTACGGCTTGAGCAAAGTCTTCCCGCTACAGATGCAAGTGTTTATGCAGATGATGGTCGAACGCTGGGGCGATTTCTCGCCCATGGCCGCGCTCTGGAATTTTATGGGGGCTTCCACGCCCTACACGATTTTGTGCGGGTTCGCGGAAGCCTTGGCCGGGCTGTTGCTCCTGTTTCGCCGCACCACCCTGTTGGGGGCGATGATTTCATTCGGAGTGATGTTTAACATCGCGGCTCTCAATTATTGTTATGATGTGCCGGTCAAACTCTACTCGACCAACCTGGTGCTGATGTCAGTCTTTGTGCTCGGACCGGACGTGCGCCGCCTGACGCAACTGTTGCTCCTCAACCGGCCCGCGCCTCCCGCCAATCTGTCCCGCCCTGAACTTCCCCGGCTTTGGATGCGGATCGTTGCGAGGATCGTATGGGTCGTTGTCGCGTTGGGCTATATTCTCTACGGGACCGTGCATGCGTGTTGGAAAGCTTACAAAGAGACTTATCTCCATCCGCAACACCCGCCCATCTACGGCTTGTATGAAGTGGACAGCTTCACGCGCAACGGCAAAGAAACGCACCCACTGTTTACCGACGCCACGCGCTGGCAGTGGTTGTATATCA
>Ga0302324_100012180_pt1 | contig 17569 bp, 10 predicted proteins | sample Palsa_T0_1_FD_201949 | JGI IMG/M metagenome (GOLD analysis project Ga0302324, IMG submission 201949) | Peat permafrost microbial communities from Stordalen Mire near Abisko, Sweden - Palsa_T0_1 | ecosystem: Environmental > Terrestrial > Soil > Palsa > Peat permafrost | place: Sweden: Abisko... | reverse complement strand
GATTTGGCGGGCGGTGAGCTGGGTGTGCCGGGTCAGTGCTTCGGCTGCAGCGTGCGCATAAGGGCCGCCGCTGCCAATGGCCGCTACGCCGCCATCAGGCTCGATCACGTCGCCTTGTCCACTCAACAAGAACGTCTGCTCCTTGTCGCATACCAGCAGCAACGCTTCCAGATGGCGCAGGTATTTATCGGTGCGCCAATCCTTGGCCAGTTCGACGGCGCCGCGTCCCAGGTTGCCGTGGTACTGCTCCAGTTTCGATTCGAAGCGGCTGAACAGGGTGAAAGCGTCCGCGGTCGAGCCGGCGAATCCGGCGAGGATCTTGTCGTTGTACAGGCGTCGGATTTTCTTCGCCGTATGTTTGATGACGGACTCGCCGAGTGTAACCTGCCCGTCGCCGGCCAGCACGACGCTGCCGTTGCGGCGGATGGACAAAACTGTCGTGGACCGGATCAGTCGCTTCGTGGACATGGGCGCAACTTTCGATTATAGCAGCGGGATAAGGAGCGAGCCGAAGCCGCGGTACTGGGTCCGTTTGGATATTCACAGCCTCGCGTTGGCATCCAGAACTGTGGCATCATGGGGGCCATGAGTTCCACAGTCAAGATGATCATCGTCGCCGTTGTTTCATTCGTCCTAGGTCATCTCAGCTGCGCGGTTATGCACCACATGCACCACGCTCAGCGCCTAGGGAGATAACCTTGAGAGATAACAGAGATAACAATGACCATCGGCAAGGGCAAAGTAACCCGAACCAGTTGGCGGCGTCACACCGTGAAATGAAATCGCCGGGCGCCTACACACCCACGATCTGCGCACTCGGCTTCGCCGCCAGCAACTGCCGCAGCACATACTGCAAAATGCCGCCGTTGGCGTAGTAGAGGGCTTCTTGCGGCGTGTCGATGCGGACCAGGGCGTTGAATTCGATGGCTCCGCCTTTGCCCTGGGCGCGGACTTTTACCTGGCGTCCCGCGGCAAAGTGGTCGACTACTTCGCGGATGCCGGTGATCTCGAACACCTCTTCGCCGGTCAGCTTGAGCGATTCGGGGTTCTGACCTGCGAGGAACTGCAACGGGAAAATTCCCATGCCGACCAGGTTCGAGCGGTGGATGCGCTCGTAGCTTTCGGCTATTACGGCTTCGACACCTAGTAAGCGCGGTCCTTTGGCGGCCCAGTCGCGGGAGGAACCGGAGCCGTATTCCTTGCCGGCTAGAATGAGGAGCGGCGTGCCCTCGGACTGATACTTCTCGGAGGCGTCGAAGATCGACATCTCCTGATTGGTTGGCAGATGGCGGGTGAAGCCGCCTTCCACGTTCACTAGCTTGTTGCGCAGGCGGACGTTGGCGAAGGTGCCGCGGACCATGACTTCGTGGTTGCCGCGGCGCGAGCCGTAGGAGTTGAAGTCGGCCGGCTTCACGCCGTGAGCTTGAAGATATTTTCCGGCGGGGCCGTCTTTCTTGATGGAACCGGCGGGAGAGATGTGGTCGGTGGTGACGCTGTCGCCGAGCACCGCGAGGACGCGGGCGTTTTTGATGTCCTCGACGGGCGACGGCTGAATCTTCATGCCCTCGAAGTAAGGGGCGCGGCGGATGTAGGTGGAATCCTTTTCCCAGGCGTAAGTCTGGCCTTTGGGGATGGAGAGGCTGCGCCAGCGCTCGTCTCCCGCGAAAACATCAGCATAGCTCTTCGAGAACATTGCGGCGGTGACGGAGTGCTCGACGGCCTGTTCGACTTCGCGCTGGGTGGGCCAGATGTCGGCGAGATAAACCGGATTGCCGTCTTTGCCCTTGCCGATGGCGTCTTTGCGGAGATCGGTGTCGATGCGTCCGGCGAGCGCGAAGGCGACCACCAGCGGCGGCGACATCAAATAGTTGGCCCGGACTTCGGAATTGATGCGGCCCTCAAAGTTGCGATTGCCGGAAAGCACGGAGGCTACGACCAGATCTTTTTCGTCGATTGCCTGGGAGACTTCCGTCGGCAGCGGTCCGGAGTTGCCGATGCAAGTGGTGCAGCCGTAGCCGACAAGGTGGAATTTCAATTTCTCAAGATAAGGCGTAAGGCCGGCATTCTCCAGATAATCGCGGACGACCTTCGATCCCGGCGCCAGCGAAGTCTTCACCCATGGCGGGACCGACAAGCCTTTTTCCACGGCCTTTTTCGCGACCAATCCAGCGCCGATCATCACCGAGGGATTCGAGGTGTTGGTGCAGGACGTAATCGCCGCGATCACCACGCTCCCATGTTTCAAGGCGTCCTTCACGCACGGCACCACGTGGTCGTGCACGTTGGGATCCTCGACTCCGATTGCTGCACCGCCGCCTTCCTGTTCCCAGTTTGCGGTACTTCCGGCTTTCGCCGCTTGAGTTGCGGTCGCAGATGCAGTCGCCGCACTGGATTTCGGTTTGATGAGCGAGGGCAGAGCGTTGTTGAAAGATTCTGCTGCGTGCGAAAGGATCACGCGGTCTTGCGGACGCTTCGGGCCAGCCAGGCTCGGCTCGACTGTTCCCAGATCTAGGCTTAGCAGTTCAGAGTATTCCGCTTCGGGCGTCTTCTCGTCGTGGAAGAGTCCCTGTTCGCGGCAGTAGGCTTCGACCAGGGCAATCTGCTCCGCGCTGCGACCGCTGAGTTTCAGGTACTTCAGGCTTTCTTTGTCGACAGGGAAGATACCGCAGGTGGCGCCGTACTCCGGCGACATGTTGGCGATGGTCGCGCGGTCGGCAAGGGGAAGATCGCGCAGGCCGGGGCCAAAGTACTCCACAAATTTTCCTACGACGCCGTGCTTGCGCAGCACCTCAGTAATGGTCAGAACCAGATCGGTGGCCGTCGCGCCTTCGCCCAGGCGTCCGGTAAGCTTCACGCCTACGACTAGCGGTATCAGCATGGAAACCGGCTGGCCGAGCATCGCGGCCTCGGCCTCGATGCCGCCCACGCCCCATCCCAGCACGCCGAGCCCGTTGATCATCGTGGTATGACTGTCGGTGCCCACCAGGGTGTCGGGATAGGCTGTGCGGTGGCCGTTGGCTTCTTGCACGAAGACTACGCGGGCTAGGTATTCGAGGTTGACCTGGTGGACGATGCCGGTGTCGGGAGGGACGATGGCGAGGTTGCGGAATCCGGTTTGGCCCCAGCGGAGGAAAGAGTAACGCTCTTTGTTGCGCTGGAACTCGAGGAGGGCGTTTACGTCGAAGGCGCTGGCGCTGCCGAATTCGTCGACTTGTACGGAGTGGTCGATTACGAGTTCCACCGGCTGCAGAGGATTGATCAGGGCGGGGTCGCCGCCTAGTTGCTGCATGGCGTCGCGCATGGCGGCTAGATCGACTACGCAGGGGACGCCGGTGAAATCCTGGAGCAGGACGCGGCTCGGAGTGAAGGCAATTTCTTTGTCAGGCTTGGAATTCTTATTCCAGGAGCCTAGGGTGCGGACTTCCTGCTTGGTCACGTTGCGGCCGTCTTCGGTGCGCAGGAGGTTTTCAAGAAGGATACGCAGGGAGTAGGGGAGATGCTTAGTCGAGATGCCCTGCTTGTCAAGGGCGTCGAGGCGGTAGATTTCGTATTCTTTGTTGCCGACTTTCAGGGTGGAGAGGCTATTGAAACTGTTCAGAGACATCATGGCCTTCCTGATGAAAATAGATGCCGCGAGCGGCTGGCCCCGCACAGCAGGCTGGAGCGAATACCGGAACCTATAAGTTTAGCCGTTTTGGGAGGATTGTGTAGAGGAGAATGTAGGCAGTTCTCGCGTGGCAAGCGATGCCATCCCTGAAGAGACTCGTGTTCTCCTGCTTTGGCTTCCAGACACTTATTTACGAGGCTAATGAATGGCGCCGATTCGCGACTCGTTCGCGATTGCTGTTGGTTTGCCTGGATCGGCCATCACTGCTCCGCTGGTGTGTCATAGCCTTTTCCCCGGCGCCAAGTTGCAGAGTCTCGTCTCTGGAGCTTCGGGGCGCTACGTTCTGGCTAGGGGCACGATCTCCTGGGGTGGACCATAACCACGATCGTGAGCGGGATTGGGGACGGCGTACATCTTCAATTCGCTCCATCTCCATCGGCTGGAGATGGGTGGCCTGCCACAGGAACAATACAACGTCCATTCCTCCGAGATTCCGGCAGCCATGGGCATCAGGTACGATCCGTTACGGTATGGGCTAAAACCAATCAGATATCGAGTGAGGCATTCCGGGCACTCGACGCAATGGCGAACACGAAGCGTCATGATACAGGTCAACCAAGATAGAGTTGTTGGGCCAACTCGGTTAAACAGTGAGTGAACCTCGTTCCAGAGCCTCATTCCAGAGGAAGATGAGGGCGGGAGGTTTTCCCGCCCCGTTTTGTCGCCTTCGTGCGGTCGTCTGTGGTTGCCGCGTTTTTCTCTGGTTACTTTGCTTGCGCCGCCTCAAATAGAATTCGGCTGAATCCTGTCAGATGAGGCCTAAAGTCGGATGGAAGAATGATCTTGCCAGAGTTGCCGTTGCGCTCCGCTTTCGAAGAGGCCGCCGCTTCACTCTCGCCCTCATACGCGGGAACCGCGAGGAAACCAACCTGCACGCCGCTCGCGTCGAATGCGGTCCCGACAATTTCGCCCTGGTCGTTAATGCCTTGAGCTAAGAACAGATACAAGGAAGAGTCCCCCTGAACCAGGCGATTGAGGTCGAGCATCGTTCCGTTTTCGTAGAGAAACGCTCTCGCCCCGTATGGTTCGGTTCCCCCGTTCGAGATACCCACGATCTGGCCCTTTTCGTTGATGTCGTAAGCCGCGCCAGCATTGTCATCCCCGATAAATGGTAGAGGTTGCATTTTTCCGCTCTCGTGTGTCCACAAAAAGCCCTGGGCATTGCTCTCGGCGTTGTAGGCAAAGCCAACCACTTGGCCGTGATTGTTAAGAGAAATTGGGGTATTCCAAGCCTCGGTTCCAAGATTACCCAAATTAATGGGTCGCCCATTCTCCCAGAGCAGAGCGTGTATGGCGCTCCTGCCTCCCACGGCATTCGCGCAAAGACCCGAAATCCCAATGACCTGTCCCCGATCATTGATTGCGGTCGCCGCCGAATCCGGATCGCCGGGATACGGAGGCAGTTGCGTCATTTCCGTCAATTCCGGACCCCAGATTGCGGCTTCAAACTGCAGGAATTGATTCACGGGCGGCGCGTGATTGCAGGTCGGGTCCAGAACGCCATTCTCCGCCCACCCCACAACCTGGCCGCGGTTGTTCACTCCGGCGGCATAACTGTCGTATCCCCCATGGAAAGGAGGGAGGGCCGTCATCACACCGTCCTTCCAGGCGAAGCCATTGCATATGTGGCCGTCGGGAGCCACGAAAAAGGCCGAGCAGCTCCAAGCCTCCCCCAAGGGATTCATCTCCGCGGTTTCCGCGATCCCCACAATCTCGCCGTGAGTGCTATGGTTCGGCCACGATACATTGCTGTTCGGCCCTCCGAGGGTGCCCAGATCAAGCGGCGCTCCGATCCACAGTTCAGCGTTGACCACGGTGTTGCCCGTCAGGTTGTCGCCACCTGAGATCCAGCCTAAGTTGTTAATACCAACCGGCTCCGCATTTCCGCCGAGCGGTGCACCGAGATTGACTACGTAGTACTCGGGCTGGTGCTGGTTTTGCTGCGCTCGAAGGGATTGAACTGGGACCATCAGCCCTGCAAATAGGGCCATCGCCGTGAAATACGTCAATTTCCTGGACTGCATATTTCCTCCATTTGGTCTGCTTCTGAAAGTCGAAAACTGAACTGCGGGTCGGCGTTTTCTATTGGGGACCGCCCCGTTTCTTCCGACGTGGCACACACCACGTAGCGCAACCCGACATTATCGGAAGGGAGGCGTAAATATTGGACGTTTGCGGACGTTGCTCTCGAAAGCTGGACGTTTACGGACGCCGCTCTCGACCCCGGCATCAAGTCACGCGTGTCACCACTCGGTACCGAACCGAAGTCCCTTGTTCGCCGCTCTCCGGCACCGCCAGCAATCGTGCCGGCGACTTCAGCCGGAGAACGCAGTCCGAGAACGTCCAGCTTTTCGTTCCAATCGGGACTATCATCGCTTGAGAAGAAATGGAACTGGATTGGAAGGTTTGTTCGCGAGCCCGGCTGACGCGTGACGCGCGCTTCGATGGCAAGTTCTTTATTGCTGTGTTCACCAGCGGCGTCTATTGCCGGTCGATTTGTCCCGCACCTCCAGCGAAAGAGAAAAATGTTCGTTACTTTCCAACCGCTGCCGCCGCGTCGGAAGCGGGGTTCCGTCCCTGTTTGCGTTGTCGGCCGGAATGCTCGCCCGGAACTCCGGCTTGGGTGGGAACTCCAAATACCGTTTCGCGGGCTTTGCGCCTCATTAGTGAGAGCGGACTGGAGGAGGGGGGCGTAGAAGCGCTCGCCGAACGCCTGGGAGTTGGCTCGCGTCACCTTCGTCGCCTGTTTCTCCGGCACTTGGGGGCGACGCCAAGTGCGGTGGCTAAGACGCGCCAGTTGCACTTTGCCAAGAAGCTGATTGACGAGACAAGTTTACGCATGAGTGACGTTGCCCTGGCTTCTGGTTTCGGCTGCGTTCGAAGGTTCAACGCCGGTATCCGTAAGGTCTACCATCGAACTCCAACTCAAATCCGGCGTCTAGCTCGGCAGAGGACGCTGCAACCGGAGAATCACTATCTTTTTCGCCTTCGTTTCCGCCCACCTTACGACTGGAAGGGGATGCTGGCGTTTCTGGCGCCTAGGGCCACGCCCGGCGTGGAAGAAGTGGTGAACGGCATGTATCGTCGCACAATTTCTTTGGACGGCAGTGATGGCTACTTTGAGGTTTCACTGGATGAGGGTAGCAATGTGCTTGTGGTGCGGCTTCAGTTTGGCGATCCACGCTCGCTCTTCTTTATTACCGAGCGAATCCGCACCATGTTCGATCTGAATGCGGATTGGGGAGCGATCGTGCAGAGTCTTAGAACCGACCCCGTGTTAGTAACCCAGGTTGAGTCCGGTCCTGGGCTCCGGGTACCGGGTTGCTGGAATGGTTTTGAGCTCGCAACCCGCGCGATTCTCGGTCAGCAGATCACTGTCAAGGGCGCCACCGCTCTAGCCGGTCGAATGGTAAGCAGTTTTGGCAGGCCGTTATCCTCAGCCAATGGCCTCACTCATCTTTTCCCCACCCCCGAGATCCTCGCCGACGCGAAGCTTGCCAGCATCGGACTGACCGGGGCTAGAGCCGAGACCATCCGGACGCTGGCGCGGGCTGTGTGCGAGGGACGAATTATTTTCGAAAGGGTCGTGGATTCCGACGCTTTCTTGAATCGGTTGTGCGAAATTCCAGGGATTGGAAAATGGACGGCACAGTACGTGGCGATGCGAGCGCTCGGCGAACCAGACGCGTTTCCATCCGGCGATCTGGGTCTTTTACGTTCCATGGCTCTTGGGAGTCCTCATCAACTGGAGCGCCAGGCCGAAGCCTGGAGGCCGTGGCGTGCGTACGCGGCGATGTATCTTTGGAGGAGCGCCAGCCGGCATCGAGAACGTGGAAATAGACCGGCCGCTTCCAGCACCCAAAAGGGGACCATGGAAAGTATGACTTCTAGCCAGCGCTTATCATTGGTTGTGTGACAGGGGTTGTGTGACAGGGAATTCCTGCCCTGTATTTCGATGCAGCCGCAATTCTGATAATAATCACCGCGGTTCTACCCACCGAGAAAAAGCACGATAAAACCCTACCAGCAGCAAGGCGCAGATAGCACGGACAGGGGATCAGCGAGAACCATATGGTTTTAGGTCGATTCCTGTTTCGGGAATCTGGACATCAAACGTCTGGGCATTCCGAAAAGGGACCGTGTGTCCTTTCGCGTGTTCTGGTAGCACCAATGAGATGTTGACCGCGCGCGCTTTCAAACGTAGATTGCCACTCAATAAAGCTTTCTGAACGTCCTTGTGCTAGCGAATCGTTTCAGCCTCGAGCCCTTCCGGCCCGTGGCGCAACGGTCCTCGCACGAACGGGACGACAGCCAGCGATCGATGACCGGCCTGCGCTCGACCGGATGGCATCGAGCACGACGCCATCGTCTCTCAACAAAACGGGATGCGCCGTAGTGTGTCTGGCCAGCCAAGGAGTGTGCAAAATAATGAAGAGATGGAATGCAATTGGCGGAGCTTTGCTTATTTTCCTCTGGATCGTTTCAATCGGAGGGTGGGCACAACAGGACCCAGGCCCACGGGCCGGCGCTGCGGGAGCAGGCGGGCCGTTTCCCACGCTTAACCCCAACGAACTGTTTTTTTTCAATCAGGCATTTCTGCGATTCCAGGAAGTTGACGCCGTCCAGGGAGCCAGCAGTGGCCTGGGGCCGACGTTCAACGGCAACAGCTGCAACATGTGCCATTCGCAGCCCGCCATCGGCGGCAGCAGCCCTGGGTTGGCGAGTCCGCAGAATGCGGTTCCGAATCCGCAGGTGGCGCTGGCTACGCTTGACGGGGCCACCAACTTCATCCCGTCGTTCATCACCCCTGGCGGTCCGGTGCGCGAGGCGAGATTCATCCAAAATGCGGATGGCTCGCTTGATGGCGGCGTTCACGGCTTATTTACGATTGCCGGTCGGTCGGATGCTCCGGGCTGCACGCAGGCGCAGCCGAATTTCCCGCAGCAGCTTGCCGCCAACAACGTAATCTTCCGTATCCCGACTCCCCTTTTCGGGTTGGGGCTGGTGGAGAACACTCCGGATGCGACTCTGACCGCTAACCTAGCGGCGACAGCGTCGGCGCGGGCGCAGCTCGGTATCGGCGGCAGTTTCAACACCAGCGGCAACGATGGCACGATCACGCGCTTCGGGTGGAAGGCCCAGAACAAGTCCCTGCTGATGTTCGCCGGCGAAGCCTATAACGTCGAAATTGGGATCTCGAACGAACTATTTCCAAACAAACGCAGCGCAGTAGCCGGTTGCGTCTTCAACCCGACACCCGACGACGCAAGCAATATGCTGAACCAAAATCCGGAGGCTCAAAACTACAACATGCCCCTAGGGACGGTGTCGGAGATGTCATCGGATATCGTCAACTTCGCGGCGTTTATGCGCCTCTCGGCGCCGCCAACCCCTGCGGCTCCGACTCCATCCACCCTGAACGGTGCGAATCTGTTCAACAAAATCGGATGCGCTCTATGCCACTCACCCTCCCTGACCACGGCGGCTTCGATCTACACTGGCATGGGCGGCGTGACCTACCACCCCTACTCGGATTTCGCGCTTCACCACCTAGGCCCAACTCTGGCGGACGGTATCAATCAAGGCGCGGCGGGGCCGGATCAGTTCCGTACCGCTCCGCTCTGGGGCGTTGGCCAGCGGCTGTTTTTCCTGCATGACGGCCGGACTTCCGATTTGCTCGAGGCCATCACAGAGCACGGCTCTACCAACGGCTGTCAGGGATCGCAAGGTCGCCGGCAGGGCCAGCAAAACTGTGGCTCGGAAGCAGATGCTGTGATTCGGAACTTCAAATCGCTCAGCCCTTCGCAGGTGCAGGACATCCTGAACTTCCTGCGCTCGCTGTAAACATCGGCTGGGGAGTGCGAACTCCCCAGCCCAATGTTCTCGGGGGTTGAGCGTTGTTGACAGGCTGCATGAGCAATAAGATTCTCCAAGACGAATTTCGAATCACTTGAATCAGTCATCTGAGGGCCGGGACCACTGAATCCGAATTGCTGCTGTGCGCTCTTTTTGCTGTGGGCACCCTGGCTCGATACTCCTCGGTCATGTCTATCCGATAGCTTCTTCCATAGTGTTGCCAGCTAACGACGCGGCAGACCGCTTCGGACTGAACACACACCGCTTTCGTAGCGAAGCGAATGAAAACAGAAAACAGTCGATTTCGGGTTGCGCTACGGTTAGGGCGGGATGTTGATCAGGTCAGGGGCGGAGAGGGCGAAAATGAGGGACTGAACGCCAAAGGCCCTATCAAGATCGCAAAAATGTAGCCGCCTACCCTCGTGAGTCCACCCCTATTCTCTCTCTTAACTTCTCTTCTGCAGTTTCGCAGGCGTCGTCCTGTTCGATGGGGTGGACGCCACCATGCGGTCGAGCCGCGTCTCGCTTGCACGGTACAACTCTCGTTTGCCGATTAGCCAGATACAAACTCGCCCAGCCATTTTCAACTTCGTCCGCTGAACGGAGCGTGCTGAGCATCAGTGGAGAAGAAGGTCCGTCAGGGTTCGCGCCGATATCACTCAACTTGCGGCTACTCGGCGGTTGTCGGATCGATCACTGACTTGACTTCCGAGACTCGGTTCGCTGGGAAGCCTCCTTGTTCCGCGTGTTCTCGAACCGTCTTTTCGTCGGGGGCAATGTAAACGCAATAAATCTTGCCCGCAGTTACGTAGCTGTGCAACCACTGGATCGTGGGTCCGAGTGCATTGAGAACACCGCGGGATTTCTGCGACATGGTTCGGAACTGGTCCTCGGTCGCATTTTCAATTCCCGGAATGTCGCGCTCGATGACGTATTTGGGCATGTCTTTATCCTCTTCTTTCCTTATTCTTTTTTATTGGATCAGCCGTAAGAAAATGATGGGGGGCGACCGCCTGCTGTCGTTCTCGGTGCAGCCCCCAAACTTGTCTTTCCATCGGCACGCCTACCTTTTAGCTCCTATCACCAGCACGCTCTGGCTGACTTGGCGAGATCGAGCCAAGGTGCTTCGCCCCTGCGTCCCCGCTGGTCAGCCTTCCTGCGCAACATTTGACGCCGCGCGCTCTCGCTTCCTAGTTCTCCGTTCTCCCGCGGCGCCCGTTCACCGTGCATCGGTCAACGTCGTTAGGTGTCAATGTGCGCAGAGGTCTCCCTTGCGATCTACTCACTTGCGCAAGTCACATTATTGTTCCAGTCCACGTAGGCACCCTGAGGGTTTGCTCTCCAGGCCCATACGTGCAGCTCAAAGAATGCAGGGATGTTGAAGCGGTTTGGGCTGTCAACGAATTGGAAGACTTGGCCCTCCAGCACCGGTGGATTGTTGTTATGACTCTGCAGCCAGGCATCCGCAAAGATTATGAACTCGACGCCAACCAGCCGCATGCCGCCGTTTGATGGTTCGTAGATCAGGGCTTGCGGGTGGGAGACCTCAAGCTCGCCATTGAGCAGAGCGCCATTGACGTAGTGTACGCCCATGGCGCCGTGGTCCGAACCGGTAACGCAGCCGAGGAAAGGTGCGTAGCCGGCGGCGGTCGCAGCATTGACGTTTACGTACTGCCGGGTGGCGGCGCGAACGAGTTGGACAAGATTGGACGAGCTGGACGTAGCTTCCTGCATTTCATGCTGCTGCGCCGAGGCAAAGGACGAAAGTGCCAGGACGGCAACAAACAGCACATACCGCGTGATAAACACCTTGGTTTTCATTTCGTTCTCCTTTTTCTGGGCACAAATTGAAGATTCCCCACAGTTTGAACTTTTGTGCCCTATCTCTAACAGCGCAATGACGGGGCAAATTTGATCATGGATTGAGAAAATTATCCTGTTTCGACGCAGAATCGCTTGCTCGGCAGGACTTAAGTCCCTTAAATACCTGAGGTTGACATCCGACGGGGACATGGCTACGCTAGCGCGCAAAGGCTTTCCCGTGGGGCTTCTTCGTGGGGCAAACCTCTACAGACGGAATTACGAAGCTTTTGCACGGCTGGCAGGGCGGCGACCCCGCCGCGCTCGATGCCTTGCTGCCTGTTGTTTACAGAGAATTGCGTCGCCTGGCCCACTGCGAACTGCGGAAGGAGCGACCAGACCACACTCTGCAAAGTGCCGCGCTGGTGAATGAAGCGTATCTGCGGCTGTTTCGAATGCAGCCTCCGCGGTGGGAAAGCCGCACTCATTTTTTTGCCATCGCAGCCCAGCTCATGCGCCAGATCCTGGTGGACTATGCACGCCGCCACCGCGCCTCCAAACGTGGCAGCGGTCTCTGCATGCTTACACTGGACGATGTCGGCGCCCTCTCCCAGCAGAAGGAGGTGGATGTCATCGCAATTGATGATGCCCTCCATGCCCTTGCTGAAGTCGATCCGCGGCAGAGCCAGGTAGTGGAGCTGCGTTTCTTCGCTGGCCTTTCGTTGGAGGAAACCTCAGAAGTGATGGGGATTGCGACCGCGACCGTGCAGCGCGACTGGACCGCGGCCCGTGCCTGGCTTTATCGGGAGATTTCGCAGAGATCCAAGACATGAGTTCGGAACGTTGGGAACGGACCAAGGAAATCCTGGAGCAAGCGTTGCGACTGGCGTCTCAGGAGCGGCAAGCCTATCTTGACTCGGCCTGTGGGGCAGATGCCGACCTGCGCCGCGAAGTGGAATCCCTGATCGCTTCTTACGAGGAAGCCGGAAGCCAGTTTCTGGGTGCAGCCGGGCCGGAAGTTCTGGGATTAGCCCCACCGCGGACCCTCACCTCAGGCACCAAGCTCGGATCGTACGAGATTCTCGAGCTGCTGGGTGCCGGTGGGATGGGCGAGGTATACCGCGCGCGGGATGCGCGCCTGAATCGCGTTGTTGCAATCAAAATTCTGCCGGCCGTATTCTCCGCAGACAGTGATCGATTATATCGCTTCGAGCAGGAAGCACGTTCGGCCTCTGCTCTCAACCACCCCAATATCGTTACCATCTACGAGCTCGGAAAACAGGGGCCCATTCATTACATTGCGATGGAGATGATAGAGGGGAAGACATTGCGCGAGCTGCTTGTTTCCGGATTGCTGCCGATACGAAAAACAATTGAAATCGCGGCGCAGGTTGCGGAGGGTCTCGCCAAGGCCCATGAAGCGGGTATCTCGCACAGGGACTTAAAGCCCGAGAACCTGATGGTCTCGCATGACGGATTCGTGAAAATCCTCGACTTTGGCTTGGCCAGGCTCGCCTCTCCAACCGCACACGGGTCGGATATGTGCACCACCTCGCAGACTCCACCCGGTCTGATTCTAGGGACGGTGGGGTACATGTCACCAGAGCAGGCCAGCGGCAGTCGGCTGGATTTTCGGTCAGACCAGTTCTCCTTCGGCTTGGTGCTCTACGAGATGGTGACCAGACAGCGCGCGTTTCAGAGAAGCACAGCCGCAGAGACTATGGTGGCCATTCTCCGGGACCAGGCTGAACCAGTCGGGCAGCGAAACCGCGACGCCCCCGCTCCGCTGTGTTGGGCGATTGAGAGGTGCCTAAGGAAGGATCCTGATAAGCGCTACGTCTCTACCCGAGATCTCGCACGGGAGCTTGCAGCCATACGCGACCGCTTTCTCGGAGAAGCGGTGAAGCAGGCGGAACGCCGCCCAGCCAATCTTCCTGTGCAGCGGACCGGATTTGTGGGGCGGGAGGAGGAAGTAGCTGCCGCCAAAGAACTCCTGCTGCGTCAGGATGTGCGCCTAGTCACAGTAACGGGTCCGGGCGGGATCGGCAAAACGCGCCTCGCGGTGCAGGTGGCGAATGGCCTGGTTGAGCTGTTTCCAGGTGGCACTCATTTTGTTCCGCTGGCCTCGGTAAGCGATCTGGGCTCGATCGCTTCCGTGATCGTTCAAACGTTGGGGATCCGGGGGGCGGGAGGGAAGTCGCCGCTCGAAATACTCAAAGCGAACCTACAGGATTCATTGCGCACACCAATGCTGCTCCTGCTCGACAACTTCGAGCACCTGGTTCAGGCGGCACTTATCGTGGCGGAGCTTCTGGCTGCCAGCCCTAATCTTAAAGTCCTGGTGACCAGCCGCGCTCGACTGCATCTCTATGGAGAACATGAGTTTCCGGTGCCACCGCTGGCGCTCCCGGATGCGCGGTCCAAGTCCTCCGTCGAGGTCTTGTTGGAATGCCCCGCCGTTGCGCTGTTTGTCCAACGCGCCGTCGCTGTGAAGCCAGATTTTGAATTAAACCGGGAAAACGCGCCTGCTGTCACTGAGATTTGCGCCCGGCTGGATGGTCTGCCTCTGGCCATCGAGCTCGCTGCCGCCCGGGTCAAAGTCCTTTCGCCCTCCTTGATGCTGACGCGCCTGGCGAGCCGGTTGCAATTATTGACTGGAGGCGCGCGGGACCTGCCGCAGCGGCAACAGACGCTTCGGGCGGCCATCGATTGGAGCTACGATCTACTGACCGCTGCCGAACAGAAGCTTTTCCGAAGATTGTCAGTGTTCGTGGGCGGATGCACTCTGGAAGCTGCTGAAGCTGTGTGCAACACCAACGGCGACGTCGATTTGGATCTGCTCGACAGTATGGCGTCCCTGGTGGACAAAAGCCTAGCGCAGGAGGTCGGGCCAGCGAAGGGTGAATCTCGGTTCGTGATGCTGGAAACGATTCGCGAGTATGCCCTGGGAAAACTGGAGGCAAGCGGCGAGGAGGCCCTCACGAAGCGGGCCCATGCCGCTTACTGCCTGGTGCTGGCGGAAGAGGAAGCTACGGAGGGGAGCGGTTCGCAAACGGCGGAATGGCAGGAACGCTTCGCGCTCGAATACGACAATTTTCGGGCGAGCCTCGACTGGTTGACAGAAACCGAGGATGCGGAGTGGGGCCTGCGTCTCGGCACAGCGCTGTTTCGTTTTTGGGACATTCGAGAGTATCTCGCCGAAGGCAGGGACAGATTGGGTAAGTTGCTGAATCTCGCAGGGGCGGCAGCTCCGACTAAGGCGCGGGCACGCGCGCTTTTTGCCGCAGGCGTGCTCGCCGGCGACCAGGGAGATTACGCCGCGGCGGATGCGCTGTTCGGCGAAAGCCGAGACATCGGGCGTCAGCTGGGGGACAAAATGGGGGTCGTTGTCTCTCTCAACGCACTGGCGGTCATCGCTTGCGACCGGGGTGACGTGGCGATTGCGCGCGCTCTATTCGAAGAAGGCCTTGTGCTGTGGAGAGAATTAGGCGACCAGAAGGCCGTCGCCCGTGCTCTTAGTAACCTGGCCAATGTTCTCAAAGTACAGCGAGACTATGACCGCGCCCGCGCCCTACACTTGGAGTGTCTTTCGATCTTTCAGGGACTAGGAGATCGCACCGGTGTTGCTTGGTCGCTAAACTACCAAGGGGATGTCGCACGCGATCATGGTGATACCGCCACCGCGCGGTCCTTGTATGAACAAGGCCTGGGAATCTTTCGGGAGCTCGGTGACCGGTGGGGCATTGCTGGAACCCTGGCCGATCTTGGGAGCTTGGCCAGAGAGCAGGAAAATTATCCCGCCGCGCACTCGCTGTACGCCGAAAGCATAAAACTCTTTCAGGAACTGGACCACAAACGCGGAATTGCGCGCCTGTTAGAGTGTTCCGCTTGCTTAGCAGCTGCGCAACGCGAAGCTGAGCGCTCGCTGCAGCTGGCAGGTGCCGCGGCTGCGTTGCGCCAGCATATTGGCGCTCCGCTCACGCCCGCGGAACAAGCCAAACTGGAAGCAAGTCTGCGCGCGGCACGGGAGGCATTGACCAACCCGATAGGTACCAAGGCGTGGTTAGAAGGTTGGGCTTGGCCGGTCGAGAAAGCTATTGAAGAGGTGCTGATACCGGAGACTTCCTCTCTCTAGTGGTTGTGGGAACGAGCTGGCGCTGCTCGCGAAAATATCCGATGCGCGCTTACCCAGCCGTGGTTGGGTCGAGAAGTCGCCGCACAGCCGAGATGCGGTTGGCAGGAAGGCCTACGCGCTTAGCGTGTTCTTGGATGATAGCTTCGTCCGGGGCGAGATAGACACAGTACACCTTGTCGCCGGTTACATAGCTATGGAGCCACTGGATCTCGGGACCCAATCCTTTCAGAACCTTGACCGACTTTTGTGAGACTTCCCGTAATTGAGCCTCAGTGAGATCTCCAGCTCCTGGGATTTCCCGCTCGATGACAAATTGGGGCATGGTTCCTCCGATGCTCACAGATGCTACCATGCAGGTGGCGCGGCTTCAACAAGCACGGACGGCATGGCCGGAAGCTGTCCGGGTCAGCGAAAAACGGCCAAGAAACGGCCAGGAACTAAAGCAACGAGGTTGCCATGGATATTCGATCGCTTCAGAAGCCGCTGAAAGAGCAATACCGCAAATGAGCGGACTGGCGGATCGTCCGATCCGGTGCCTCCCCCCAGGCCTTACTCCCGTTGTGTGGTTGGCCCAGCCTGCATAGACTCACGCGACCGGGGTATTAGGAGAAGGGATGTTGCAACCACCCTATAATCTACTGTTTGCCGACAAGCCGAGAATTATCGCGGGGACACCCCGAATTGAATGCCGGGCGCACGATGTGCGAGCTGAGCCGTTCCGACGGAACATTCTGGTTTTGGTCCGTGACGCTGTGCTGAGGCCATCGACCGAACAGCGGCGGGTTCAAATGTTCGGGGATCGAGGTAACGAACGATGCTGAACGAAGCGACGATTCGAGATTTCAGAATCAGCTTGCATGGAGTGCTGATCGAGCCAGGCGATCCAAATTACGACGCGGCTCGTAAGGTATACAACGCGATGATCGACCGGCGCCCATGCCTGATTGCGCGCTGCGCCGACGTTGCCGACGTCATCGCTGCGGTGAAGTTCGGCCGCGATCAGAAGCTGCTGGTCTCAATCCGCGGTGGAGGGCACAATGCGGGCGGGTTGGGAGTATGCGATGACGGATTGGTGATCGATCTTTCACAGATGAACTATGTCCGCGTGGACCCGAAGAAGCGGACCGTGCAAGTCGGCGGCGGCGCGCTCTGGCGGGACGTGGACCACGCGACGCACGCGTTCGGTCTGGCGGTTCCTGCCGGCATCATCTCGACGACCGGCGTGGCTGGGTTGACCTTGGGGGGCGGGATCGGTTACCTGACGCGGCGGTACGGCCTTACGATCGACAATCTGCTGGCTGTCGAAATGGTGTTGGCCGACGGTCGGTTTGTTACTGCCAGTGCTAAGGAAAATCCTGACCTGTTCTGGGCGGTGCGCGGTGGGGGTGGCAACTTCGGCGTCGTGACCTCGTTCCTGTTCAAGGGGCAACGCGTTCACACCGACTACGGCGGGCCGATGCTGTGGCCGATGGAAGATGCGGCGGAGATGATGCGCTGGTACCGCAAGTTCATCGCGAAGGCGCCCAATGACGTCTATGGGTTCTTTGCCTTTCTCACGGTGCCGCCGGTAGCTCCATTCCCGGGGCATCTGCACAATCAGAAGATGTGCGGTATCGTGTGGTGCTACACCGGACCGATCAACAAAGGGGAAAGAGTGTTCAAGTCCGTCCGGAGCTTCAAGACTCCGGCGCTCGACCTGGTCGGTCCGATTCCGCATCCGGTACTCCAGAGTATGCACGACGGTCTCTATCCGCCGGGCCACCAATGGTACTGGAAGGCCGATTTCGTGCGTACGCTGCCTGACGAAGCGATCGCAGTCCATGTGAAATACGCGGAGAGCATACCCTCGATGCAATCAACCATGCACCTCTATCCGATCAACGGAGCTGCCGGCCGCGTCAAGAACAGCGCCACGCCGTGGGCTTACCGGGGCGCGATGTGGAGTTCTGTAATGGTCGGGGTCGATCCTGACCCCGCGAACAAAGAAAAAATCTCCATCTGGGCGAGGGAGTATTGGAACGCGCTTCATCCCTATTCCGCCGGCGGCGCCTACGTCAACTTCATGATGGAAGAGGGCGAGGATCGGATCCGGGCGACCTACGGTAAGAATT
>Ga0302324_100012177_pt1 | contig 17572 bp, 15 predicted proteins | sample Palsa_T0_1_FD_201949 | JGI IMG/M metagenome (GOLD analysis project Ga0302324, IMG submission 201949) | Peat permafrost microbial communities from Stordalen Mire near Abisko, Sweden - Palsa_T0_1 | ecosystem: Environmental > Terrestrial > Soil > Palsa > Peat permafrost | place: Sweden: Abisko... | reverse complement strand
TCGAGTGAGCTGGTCACGATCAATCAACTGGTCGACATAGCAGAAGAGATTGCGGGCATTCGCCTCAAGCGTACCTACGATCTCAACGCCCCCAAGGGCGTGAACGGACGCAATAGTGACAACACAAAGATTCTGGAAAGGCTTGGATGGGAGCCCTCGATCCGCCTTCGTGATGGACTTGAGAGGACCTATCGCTGGATAGAAGGTCAGATGGCGGAAGAAGCTGTCAGGCAGGATTTTGCGCTGCAGGAAGCACTCCGAGACTGATTGGCTTGGGTTGATTGGCTGACGGTTGGAATTCAAGGTGTAAAAGATGAGGTTATGCTATGACTGCTAGTTTTCCGTTCACGGATGTCAGGACGGCCGTAGATGAGATTCGAGCTGGACGCATGGTCGTTGTGGTCGACGACGAAGACCGTGAAAACGAAGGCGATCTCACCATGGCCGCGGAAAAGATCACCCCAGAAGCAGTGAACTTTATGGCCAAATTCGGCCGAGGACTCATTTGCCTTGCTATGACTCCGGAGCGCCTGGATCATCTTCGCTTGCATCCGATGTCCGCACAGAATACCGCACGCTTCGGCACGGCGTTTACTGAGTCGATCGATGCATTGGGGCGCGGCGTCACCACCGGAATTTCCGCGCATGATCGCGCTGAAACAATCCTGTGTGCGGTTGCTCCAACAACCCATCCTTCCGAACTAGGACGCCCTGGCCACGTGTTTCCTTTGCGAGCGCAAAACGGCGGAGTCCTGGTGCGGGCCGGCCAGACAGAGGCATCCGTGGACTTGGCGCGTCTGGCAGGTTTGGCTCCTGCGGGTGTGATTTGCGAAATCATGAAAGACGACGGCACGATGGCGCGCGTGCCGGATCTGATCGAGTTCTGCAAAGAACACAGTTTGAAGATGATTACGGTCGCAGAATTGATACGATTCCGGATGGCTCATGAGCGTCACATCCATCGCAAGGGCGCTGCTGTGCTGCCAACCAGCTTTGGCGAGTTCTCAATGATCGCTTACGGCTCCGATCTCGATCGAGAGTCGCACGTCGCCCTTGTGCATGGCGATGTCGCCTGTACTGATAAGCCGGTACTCGTTCGAATGCATACTCATTGTCTTGCCGGAGATGTATTTCACGCTTCGACCTGTGAATGCGCCTCAAACATTCGCTCCTCTTTGCAGCGGATCACCAGTGAAGGGGTTGGCGCCGTGATCTATCTGCATCAGAACTCGCTTGGATTTTCACTTGCAAAGGTCGATGGAGCGGATTCTCTGAAGTTCCACAATGAAGAGAGGGAGCAGAATACGCTAGAGCATCAGCGAACCACGCAGCGCGAGATCGGGATCGGGGCTCAAATCCTGCACGACCTCAATATTCGACGCATCCGGCTTATGACGAACCATCCCCGTCGCGTGGCAGCACTGGAAGGCTACGGCATCGAGATTGTGGAGCATATCCCGATTCCTTCAGTGAATACGCCCCGATTCGATTCGCCACAGGGGGAAGCAGAGGTTGGCGCGAAGCTCGTTGGTGCATTTGTGTAGGGCGTGCAGCCGAGAAACCGAGGGAGCGCATCGCAGAAGGGCTTCACACGAATTTGAATCAATCAAATCAGAAGACGACCATTCCATTCCGTCCTGATATCGAAGGTTTGCGGGCTCTGGCGGTCGGTCTGGTGATCGCTTCCCATGCCGAATTGCCCTTTCTGCGGGGCGGATTTGTGGGCGTCGACGTTTTCTTTGTCCTTTCCGGCTATCTAATTACAAGCCTTCTGATGCAGGAGATTTCTTCGTCGGGCACAGTGAATTTAGCACGCTTCTATGCACGGCGTGCACGGCGTTTGCTTCCGGCAGCAGTCACGATGGTGTTGGTTGTGTGCGGCGCAGAAGCAATCATCATGAATCCGGTGTCACAATTCAATACTCTAAAGGCAGCACTCGCGACGGTGCTCTACTCCAGTAATCTCTACTTCGCGCATTTGCAGTTGCAGTATTTCTTTCAGCACTCGGCAACAAATCCACTGTTACATACATGGTCGCTGGCGGCGGAGGAACAATTTTTTTTAATCTGGCCTGCTCTGTTGCTGGTGCTGGCGCGAACGATCAAGGGTGTCAGAGGCCGCAGCATTGCGCTGGCAGCAATTTCGCTCGCTTCGTTTGTGCTGTGCGTCTTGTTGACTGCGACAAACTCCGTCCTCGCGTTTTTTGAAACGCCGGCGCGGGTTTGGGAGTTCGGCGTGGGCGGACTGTTGGTGTTCATTCCAGAGCGGTGGCTCGCGGGGCGCCGACAGCTTTGGTCGTGGCTGGGGGGAATCGGGATCGTTGCGCTGACGGGCGGCGCCGAGTGGATCCACGCTTCGATGTTTCCGGGGTATGTTGCCGCGATTCCAGTTCTTGCAACGCTGCTCCTTTTGTTGGCAGGCGTGGGCGCTCCGGAATCCCCGGCGCCTCGCCTGTTGAGTACAAAACCGGCCCAAGTAATAGGGCGGCTTTCGTATGCGCTTTACCTATGGCACTGGCCGGTGCTGGTGATCGGACGACAACTGATTCCCAGTGACTCGGTCCCAAGCCGATTGGGTTGGATTGCTGTTGCGTGCATCATGGCCGCGTTGACTTATGCCGCGGTAGAAAGTCCAATTCGGTTCCAGCCCTTTCTCGTTGCGCGCTCGGGCCTGACACTTGGACTGGCGATTCTTGGCGCGATCTTGTGCGTCGCCACGTTCGGCGCTTGGCGAGCGATTTTGTTCCGTTCGGAGCAGTTCCGCAAGTATGACCGTGTAGTCCAGGATATTCCGGGAGTGTATCGCAAGGGTTGCGATCCTGACAGAGCAGATTCTCATCCCGCGATGTGTTTCTTCGGAGAGATCTCCCAACCGCGATTGACAGTGGTGCTGTTCGGAGATTCGCATGCGGCGCAGTGGTTTCCGGCGCTCGAGGAGATTGCCGATCGACAACATTGGCGGCTGGCGACCATCATCAAGCCAGGCTGCACTCCGCTAAGCATAAGGGAAGATGTAACTCCGCAGATGGAGCGGGTTTGTGAGGAATGGCGCCGTGCGGCTATTGGCGATATCGAGGAGTTACATCCGGAACTGGTGATCCTGACGAGCGCATCGCGCCATCCGGGCGCAGAAGGCAACATGATGGCGGATACGCGGGTCTGGGAACAGGGGGCTCGCGACACATTTGCGGCCCTCGCAGGGCAGGGAGTGAAGGTTCGATTCATCCGCGACACTCCGTACGCAGATTATGATGTGCCAGGTTGCCTGGCTCAGGCTGAATGGGATGGACATACGCAGTGTCCGGCTCTGGCTTCCGCGACAGCGTTGAGTCCCGGCATCTATGCCGCAGAGGCACGGGCGGCGCACGACTTTGGCAATGTCGAAGTTCTCGATTTGTCAGATCGGATGTGCGGTCCCGATCGATGCGATCTCGAAGTCGGCGGCCAGGTCGTCTATCGAGATGGAGATCACTTAACGGCAGGTTATAGTCGCAGCCTGGCCGCCGTGTTGTTTCAGCGCCTTAGGGGCAGCGAACAACGACAGGGACAAGAGAACTCTTCAGACACCATGTTTGAGGGGCATTTTTGCTGCGGGACAGGGAATGATGGATTGTGTGAATAGCGGCGCTATAGCAGGCACATGACCTCGTGGTGAGGGACCTCAGATGACAACCAATATGGATAACTTATCCCCAGAGAGGCAAAAGTCTTTCTGGTTTAGAGTTGGACAAACCCTGTTTCTTATCGCCATGGCAGTCGCCTTTTATATGCTTGGAACAGGCATGGTGCATAACCGCTATTTTCAAGGCGGTCACATGGACCGGCACAGTCACATTAGTCGGTAGCGCCACTCAAGAGATTGTTAGTTGCCGCTATCGGCAGATGCAGAATGGAGTGCCCGGTGGATTTTGTACATGAGCAATGAGAGACAACCTCATATTGAATAGCCCCAGTAATTCTCGCAAGTTCCGAGCCGATGTAGTCAAATTTGTAACAGCCAAAGCTGGGTGCGCCCTTTTGTGAGACAGAGTGTAGTGCGACAGTTTGCCGTTCTCCTGAGGGCCACATACTGCTAGAACTAGTAGAAAAGGACGAGAAAGGAACCTGCCGCAAGCGAGACTAGAAGGGACTTGGAGACGTTCGCCGCCACTGAGCGCAAAGGTCCTTCGTGCGCGGTAAGGAGAGCCCACGAGATACCCAAATATCCGAGGGCCAAGCTTCTCGATTGAGCGCAGACCTGCCCACTTGCTTCCTTTTATCCCATGTGGATATCGTCTAACTTGGGCATGTAACCGACGATCTCCTAGTCGTCCCCTTTGTCTTTGGTACCGCGTTGAATCCGCACATCGTACAAAACATCGAGCACGGTGAGAATTCTCTGAAGTAACTTCGCGGGAATCACATTGGTGGGTCGGGTCACGACCGCTAATTTTAGTTTCCGATGTCGCCATGGAAGATTGCGGTGTAAGAAGGTGATTAACTCGTTTGAGAAAGCTTCAAGATCGTCTAACTCACTGCCAAGGAGAGTATATTGGACGAGCGTGGAACTGGAATACTGATCAATTGGCTTTAGCTTACCGCGAAACAATTTGTTGGCCAATATGATCTCTTGGTCGCGTACCTGTTCAGGGTTAGCTGAGAATCCCACCACAAGTGAATGAAGTTGCTAGACAAGCTTCGTTTCTTTTGGAAACCAGGGAGTACTCGGCTTGATTACCAAATGATGGCGGCAAACAAATTAATCATTTGGATTGAGCTGATTCTTAATGGCAATATCAAGCACCTCATGACTCATTGCCTCGAGCGGAATAGGGGTAGCGTCTTGCCTACCTTGATTCGGAACCCTAGAATCTTTTCAACCTGTTGCATATGGTGCGCAATCTTAAGCTCACCGATTCGGAACCATTGAAGCGCTCGCTGGGTTGGAACCATGAACGCGCTGCCGCTTTGCAGAGTTATGCTGAGCGGGTGCGACAGGGGTTATCGCAGCCGCTGGTGGAGTGACAGGAGGTGGAACGTGGCGGGCATGAGTAGGAAGGCCGCCGGGCCGCCTGCTATGAACGTAAGAGCCAGCGCCCCCAGGGCAAGCCCAATGCCGCTGTCTCTCGCTGTTGGTGTGTCGTGCATTTCCCTGCAACCACGCCAACAGAGATTGACTTGCCAATAACTGCGGACGGGGACAAAACATATCTCGAGAGTTTCTGGATTCGAGTTAGTATGCTCCCCTGCATCGGAGCACCGCCGGAACGGTGAGCAAAAGAATCCTGGCATCGAGCAGCGGATCCCAGCCCTTGCAATATGCCACATCCATGCAAATCCGCCGCTCATAGCTGACGTCATTTCGGCCGGATACTTGCCAAAGCCCGGTGATTCCCGGAAATACGAGCTTGTAATAATTCGCGCAGTGGCCATACCGATCCAGTTCGGCTTGCACAACAGGCCGTGGCCCGATCAACGACATATCTCCGCGCAGGACATTGATGAGTTGCGGAAATTCGTCGAGACTTGACCTGCGCAGGAACAAACCCACCCTTGTGATCCGCCGGTCAGCCTCGCGCTTGTCGTGAAAACGCCGCCTCAAAGCGCTCCCCTCACAATCACGATATCCCAGCACATCACGCAGATATTCCTTTGTGTGCATGGAACGGAACTTGAAAATCGTGAAAGGCCTTCCCCCTTTTCCCACCCTCTGCTCTCGATAAAATATCGGGCCGGGGGAACTGATTCGCACAGCAAGCGCAATGATGCAGAATAACGGAACAAGAAAAGGGACCGACAATGCGCACAGAGCAATGTCGATCGCGCGTTTGGCATAGCGGTATGAGATTGACGATGTTCTTCGGGCCGCATCCGAAAGGCGACGAGGAGTCAGGATCGAAATAACTCCTGGGTCAATGGCAGAGGCGTGAGGGCTATCTCGGAATCCAATCCGAAGCGCCGGGAGCCTCGCATCTAAATCCTCACCAAATTCCGTGGCTTCTTCCCTTAATTCAGCTACCGAAAATGATGACATCAAGCTTACCAAGCCTCCGATTTCGAGTTTTATAAATCCGGCTAAAAGATTCCGGGGAGCGCACTTCATGGTGGCGGGTAACTCAGCGATCCTACAACGCTAAGCAGAGGCTATCCGGGACAAGTCAAAGCACACAGGAAAGACGGCGAAATGAACACAGGACAGCTGGCAATTTGCTCAGGACTATGCCGCTTTCTTCTTCGTGCCACACGGGGCTCCTTTCGCACAAGTTTATCCCATTGTCCCTGGCACACGTATTGCCAGTAATGGTGCATTTCCCATCGAATTGTGTCGTTCGGATTAAAAAGCTTGCCAATCTCCTTGCAGGCGGCGGTCAAGATTGGGGGCCAGAATTGAGCGAAAACCGAATCTGCCTGTTGCAAACGACTATATTCGCGACGCGAATCCGAATGCCGATCAGAATTGACCATTGCGGTTTTGCGGAGGAAACAGGCGTAAGGCCCATCTCGAACTGCCCCACGACCCGATGAATGCCTGAATTTGGACGCGTTTCGTCTCATGGGGACAGCCACGGCCTCAAGCAAAGCCGGCGCAACAGTGCTCTGGCGCTGAAATGCTGATTCTCGCTCCTTCTACCCGAAAGACGCGACTCCGCCCACTCTCGCTCGACTACTTCTACTCCTCAAAATTGGACTGGTCTTACCCCCATTTGGTTACGATGGACGGTAGCGATTAAATTGAAGGGTTTATCCCGCCCGAAAGTCCAAAAACGCCTCCAGAAGTGGTTACTGTTATCGAAAGCGTTAACAGTACGAATTTCGCCGACGGTGGTACAGACAGGAAACTGCCGGAAAGCACGGTGAACAATAATGGATCAGGCATGGAATTGCAACGCGGACCTATAATGGTTTGGTCATCAGAATTCAACTTCGAAGTGCGTAAAGGCAATTGTGGCTAAAGTCGCGCTGATTACTGGAATTACTGGCCAGGACGGGGCTTATCTGGCTGAGTGGCTTCTCCATAAAGGGTACGAGGTTCACGGGATCCGACGGCGCAGTTCGCTATTCAATACGGCGCGCATTGATCATCTTTACCGTGACCCGCACGAGGGCGGTCGTCATATTGTGCTGCACTACGGAGATCTGACGGACTCCTCTGGCCTGGTGCACATCATCCAACGAGTCCAACCGGATGAGATCTACAACTTGGGCGCGCAGAGCCATGTTGCGGTGTCGTTCGAGCAGCCGGAGTATACGTCCAATGCGAACGGGTTGGGGGCGCTCCGCATCTTGGAGGCAATAAGAATTCTGAGGGCGGAGAAGAGCATGCGGTTCTATCAGGCGTCGACGTCGGAGCTGTACGGGCTCGTCCGGCAGGTTCCGCAGAATGAGAAGACGCCGTTCCATCCACGGTCTCCCTACTCGGTATCCAAGCTATATGCGTACTGGATCACGGTAAATTATCGCGAAGCTTATGGCATGTTTGCTTGCAACGGGATTCTGTTCAACCACGAGTCGCCATTGCGCGGCGAGACGTTTGTGACACGCAAGATTACGCGAGCCTTGACACGCATCAAGCTGGGGATTCAGAAGTGCGTCTACATGGGAAACATGGATGCTCTGCGCGATTGGGGGCATGCGCGCGATTATGTCGAAATGCAGTGGCGCATGCTACAGCAGGATGAGCCGGAGGATTTTGTCATTGCCACGGGACAACAGCACAGTGTGCGTGAGTTTATCGAGGTCGCAGCGCGCGAACTGGACATGAAGCTGTTCTGGAAAGGCAAAGGCATGGAGGAAGTTGCGGTGGACAGCCACGGGAACACGGTGGTGGCGGTTGATCCGGAGTACTTCAGGCCTGCTGAGGTGCAAACCCTGCTTGGGGATGCGAGCTATGCGCACGAGCGGCTGGGATGGAAGTCGACTGTCACCTTTGAAGAACTGGTGAAGGAGATGGTTGAAGCCGATCTGCACCAGGCCGAAAAGGAGCTGCTGATGCACAATCACGGTTACAGCAGCGCTCAGTGAGACCGCTGCCCGCGCAGACAGATCAACTGTCTGGAACGACGAATCCCAAGGCAAGGAAGCGAGGAGACGACTGTGCGGCAAGTATGGCAGAAGGTCCTGGTAACGGGCGCGGACGGATTTATCGGTTCCCACCTGGTGGAAGGGCTCGTGCAGCGGGGCTACAACGTCAAGGCGTTTGTTCTATATAACTCTTTCAATTCATGGGGATGGTTGGATCGGTCGCCGCAGGCTGTGCGCGAGAGCGTCGAGGTATTTGCAGGCGACATCCGCGACCCGCATGGAGTGTGCAGTGCGATGGAGGGATGCGACGCGGTGCTGCACCTTGCGGCGCTGATTGCGATTCCGTATTCGTACCACTCACCGGATACTTACATCGACACGAATGTAAAGGGTACTCTGAACGTAGTTCAGGCGGCCCGGAAGCTGGGCGTGGGCAAAGTGGTACACACATCGACGAGCGAAGTGTACGGGACGGCGCGAACGGTACCGGTTAACGAGGACCATCCCCTCACGCCGCAGTCGCCGTATTCGGCGTCGAAGATTGCAGCGGATCAAGTGGCATTGTCATTCTGGCATTCGTTTTTGACGCCAGTGACGATTGTGCGGCCATTCAATACATATGGGCCGCGCCAGTCGTCCAGGGCTGTGATTCCAACAATAATTACGCAGATTGCCAGCGGACAGCGGAATATCCACCTCGGGTCTCTGAAGCCGACGCGAGATTTTTCGTATGTGCTGGACACAGTGTCGGGATTTGTAGCGGCGCTCGAGTCAGACCAGGGAATCGGAGAGGCAACGAATCTGGGAAGCGGGTTCGAGATCTCTGTCGGTGACACGGCGGCGTTGATTGCGGAGTTGATGCAGGCGGAAGTGGAGTTGACGCAGGACGAGGAGCGCTTACGCCCCGAGGGGAGCGAAGTGTACCGCCTCCTCGCCGACAACAGCAAGGCGCGGCGCATATGGAATTGGACTCCCCAATATGCTGGACGGGAAGGATTTCGGCGCGGTCTGGAAGAGACGATCAAGTGGTTTGAGGATGCGGAGAACCTGCATGGCTACAAATCAAGCCGTTACAACATCTGAGCGGGGCGCGATGACGGAACAGATCACGGAGACAATCCGCGCCGTGGTGGATAAATTGGATATTCCGCCGACGCTGCATGAGCCGCTGTTTGCGGGCAATGAGCGGGCGTATGTACTGGAGTGTATCGACACGGGTTGGGTATCGTCAGTGGGATCATACGTGGATCGGTTCGAGAAGATGCTTGCCGAATTCACAGGAGCCGCGCAAGCTGTAGCGGTTGTGAACGGCACGGCGGCGCTACAGATGGCGCTCACGATCTGTGGAGTGAAGCCGCAGGACGAGGTGCTGGTTCCGTCGTTGACGTTCGTAGCCACAGCGAACGCAGTGCGGTATTGTGGAGCGGTGCCTCACTTTGTGGATGTCGAGAACCGGACACTTGGACTGGACGCCTGCAAGCTGAATGCATATCTGAAAGATGTCGCCTGCATCGAAGATGGAGTGACGAAGAACCGGCGAACCGGAGCGACAATCCGCGCCGCAGTACCAATGCATACCTTCGGACACCCGGTAGATCTGGATGCGCTGGCTGAGGTAGCGGGCCAATGGCATCTCGATGTTGTGGAGGATGCGGCAGAGTCGCTGGGTTCGTATTACAAAGGACGGCACACGGGAACTTTCGGGCGTATGGGCGCACTGAGTTTCAACGGAAACAAGATTGTCACCACTGGTGGCGGGGGCGCGCTGTTATTCAAGAATCCCGAGGACGGCAAGTTCGCCAAGCATCTGACGACGACCGCACGAGTGCCGCATCGGTGGGAGTACTTCCATGACATGTTGGGCTACAACTTTCGCATGCCAAATCTGAATGCGGCTTTGGGATGCGCGCAGTTGGAGCAGGTAAACAGCTTTGTGGAGCGCAAGCGCGAATTGGCGGAGGAGTACCTGGCGGCATTCGCAAATGTGCCTGGCGTGAAGATCTATCGGGAACCGGTGTTTGCCCGGTCGAATTATTGGCTCAATGCGCTGATCTTGGACGAGGAGTATGCTGATCAGCGCGATGGCGTGCTGGCTGCGACCAATGATGGCGGTGTGATGACGAGGCCGATATGGACCCCGATGCACAAGCTTCCCATGTATGCGGAGTGCCCGCGAATGGACATGAGCGTAACAGAGAGCCTGGAGAAGCGAGTTATAAACATTCCCAGCAGTGTGTCGCGGAGGACCAAGTGAACCGGCGGCGAATCTGCGTGGTGACGGGAACTCGCGCGGAATACGGGCTGTTGCGATGGGTGATGCAAGACATTAGGAATGACCCAGAGCTGGAGCTTCAAATCGTGGCGACCGGGGCGCATCTTTCGCCCGAGTTCGGACTCACGTACAAGGCGATTGAAGAAGACGGCTTCTCAATCAATGACCGGATAGAGATGCTTTTGTCCAGCGACACGTACGTCGGAATGAGCAAGTCGACCGGGCTGGGAATGATCGGATTCTCCGATGCATACACGCGCTTGAAGCCGGACCTGGTGGTGGTGCTGGGGGATCGCTTCGAGATCCTCGCAGCTGCTACTGTGGCCATGCTTCAGCGTGTTCCGCTGGCGCATATCGCAGGCGGCGAGGTCACGGAAGGAGCGATCGATGAGAGCATTCGACACGCGGTAACCAAAATGGCATCGTTCCATTTCACAGCTGCCGAGCCTTATCGCGAGCGTGTGATCAGAATGGGCGAGGAGCCGTCGCGCGTGGTGAATTCGGGAGCTACCGGATTGGATAGTCTGCGCCGTCTACCGCTGATTTCGAAGACAGAGTTGGAGGCCGCGTTGGATTTTCAATTCAAGGAGCCCATGCTGCTTGTGACGTATCATCCTGCGACTTTAGGCAAGCTCGCACCGGGGGATGCGTTGCAAGAGTTACTCCGAGCGCTCGAAGGGTTTCCTGAAGGGAGCGTTCTTTTTACTCTGCCGAATGCGGACCCCGGAGGACGCTTGCTGGCGAAGATGATCACCGCGTATGCAGCGGAAAGGCCGCGTCGCGTGAGGGTGGTGACTTCGCTGGGGCAGTTAAATTATCTGAGCGCGATGAGCGCTTGCGATGCAGTGGTTGGGAATTCATCCAGTGGAATTATTGAGGCTCCTTCTCTTGGCAAGCCGACGGTGAATATCGGACCACGGCAGCAGGGACGCTTGCGGGCTGCGTCGATTGTCGATTGCGACGAAGAAGAAAAGGCGATTGCGGCGGCTCTCGAGCGGGCATTGTCTCAGGAATTCAGAGCGCTCGCGGCACAGACTCCTTCGCTTTACGGAGATGGCGACGCCTCGGCGAAGATTGTGGCCTGCTTGAAGAATGCGGACCTGACCTCGCCAAAGCGCTTTTACGATCCGCCAATAGTGACCGGAGCCTGAGTGCGACGAAGGCGGACGAGATTGGACAGCAGGGAGATCCGCTTCGCGGCTCTCGCGGATTCTGCGGAGGGGACGAGCAGTGGCAGGTACGTATGTGATTGCAGAAGCGGGCGTGAACCACAACGGCAGTCCGGAGCGCGCGCTGGAAATGGTAGACGCGGCGGCTGAGGCTGGCGCAGACGCGGTCAAATTCCAAACATTTAAAGCTGACCATGGTGTGAGCCGGTATGCGATGAAGGCGCCGTACCAAGTGAGAACTACGGGGGAGGAGGAGTCGCAGCTTGAGATGGTGCGCAAACTGGAACTCGATGTTGAGGCCCATCATCGCATCGCAGCGCACTGCCGGAAGCGAGGGATCGAGTTTCTTTCCACTCCGTTCGATTTTGGGAGCGTGGACCTTCTGGTGCACCAGATGAAGTTACCGAAGGTGAAGATCGGGTCTGGCGAAGTGACAAATGCGCCGCTGCTGCTGCACCTGGCGCGGACTGGCACGGCCGCGATACTGTCAACCGGGATGAGCCTTCTTGGCGATGTGGAGCAGGCTCTGGGTGTGTTGGCGTTCGGATATGTGGGCGGACAAGAGAAACCTTCGGTGGACTGCTTCGCCAACGCATATTCCTCGCGCGAAGGCCAGGAAGCGCTGCGACAAAAGGTGATATTGCTGCACTGCACCACCGAATATCCGACGCCGTTCTCAGAAGTAAATCTACGGGCCATGCAGACACTGGGGCACGCATTCGGCCTGCCTGTGGGATTGTCGGATCACACAACTGGCTATGCGGCGGCGATTGCGGGTGTGGCGCTGGGCGCATGCGTGATTGAGAAGCACTTCACATTGAGTCGCAACCTGCCGGGACCGGACCATCAGTCATCGCTGGAACCCGCCGAGCTGCGGGCGATGGTGACTGCAATTCGCGAAGTGGAGGCGGCGTTGGGGTCAGCGCAGAAGCTGATTACGAAGAGCGAACGCAGCAACATCCTAGTGGCGCGGAAGAGCCTGGTGGCGCTCATGGCTATAGCGCAAGGTGAAGTGTTTACTCAAGAAAACCTTGGCGTGAAGCGGCCAGGTACAGGTGTATCGCCGCTGTTGTACTGGGAGTACCTGGGACGCAAGGCGGCGCGCGATTATAGCGTCGACGAGGCGATCGATAGTTGAACCGCAAAGGATCTACGGAGAAGCGGACAGACGATGATTGGAGAACGCAAGGTCCTGGGCTTGATTCCGGCGCGTGGCGGGTCAAAGGGAGTGGCTCGGAAAAACATTCGCGAGGTCCGGGGCAAGCCGCTAATCGCCTGGACGATCGAGGAGGCACGGCGCTCGATATATTTGGACCGGCTGGTACTTTCTTCGGAAGACACAGAGATAATGGAGATCGCGAGGTCGTTCGGGTGCGAGGTCCCGTTCCGGCGCCCTGAGGAACTGGCGGCCGACGACACACCGGGCATTGATCCCGTACTCCATGCCTTGCGGGAACTCCCAGGGTTCGATTACGTGGCGCTTTTGCAGCCTACATCGCCACTGCGGACGGCGGAGGATATCGACGGATGCATCGAACGATGCGTGGCGAGCGGCGCGCCAGCGTGCGTTTCAGTCACCGAGTGCACTGAGCATCCTTACCTGATGTACGTGCCGACGAAGGACATGCGCCTGCGTCCGCTCATTCCGGATGGTGCACAATTTTCACGACGGCAGGACATGCCCAGGATTTTTCGCCTCAACGGCGCGGTGTATGTGGCCGAGACTGGGTGGCTGGCGCATGGCAGAACATTTGTTACGGCGGAGACGCTTGGATACGAGATGCCGGCGGAGCGGTCAGTCGATATAGATAACGAGGAAGATCTGCGGGCGATCTCTTGAGCGGCTTCATGGCAGCTCTGGGACCGCGTTCACAACCACTGTGTACGAAATGAGGAATTGGATCTAACCCGGATTTCGATTTTGACCGACGATTGCGATGCCTCGGACTGCCGAAGTGGCAATTGGCAGTAAACTGTTCATGCCTTTAAAAACCAAATGGAAATTTGGGATTAGAGCACTTCCGCCTCAAAAGCAGAGGCATTTGAGCTTCAAAAACAAAATTAGGTTACCACTGGTGACTTTGGAATAGGACGCCACGGATAACCAACCGGTAATCAGGTACCACTAACCAACCATAGGCATTTTGTTTAAAGCTAAATGGAAACTCCAGATGACGCTGAAGGATGTTAAGGCTATGCCGGCTAAGGCTATTGATGTCAAGACCTTATATGCGAGGATGACCAGACGGATCCTGAGTCCGCTTTTTGCTGCGACCTTGTTTGCAGCGTTGCTGGTGGCGAGTGGATGCACGATTAATAGAATTATCAATAACGATAATGTTTCTATTGGGCAAACACAGGGTATCTTGATCCACAGCACTTCCTTTTGCGCTTATCCCGGACTAGTTACGTTGCCAGATGGTAATTTGCTTGCGGCTTATCAATGTAATCGTTCAACTGTAAACATCAAGTTAAGCACAGATCAAGGTGCTACGTGGGGTTCTAGCTCAACAGTTTATTCGGCCGTTAGCCCGTACGAATTGGACGCTGTGGATCTAGCCGTACTTCCCAACGGAAAACTATTCCTGGGTTTCGGCCTGGGTCCTCTTCCGTCCTGGATCGGTGTGCCGACTTATATGATCGGAACGATTGGCGCTGGCGATGGTATTACATGGAGTGCGCCGAAGTCGGTCAGGACTCCAGGATGGACTGCCGGGTGTTGGGGGGTAACACCGGTAGTTCCGTTAGCCAACGGTGATCTTTTGTGGCCGGTTTGGTGCTATAACAACACAACAGGAGGATTGCCGGGAAGTTCAACCGTACTGCTGTCTACGGACGGCGGCCTGACATGGCCCAGGCAGATAACAGTAGGGGATGGAGCCAGTGGCAACGACTATGACGAGTCTGCCGCTGCGGTTTATCCTAATGGCGACATTGTACTGATAATTCGGCAATCCTCAGTAGGTCCAGTAGATGCGTATGGTACTTGGTGGCGCTCGATATCAACCGATAATGGCCATACATGGTCGGTTCCAGTGATGGTAGTAAACAACACGATAGTCGGCAGGCCTACGCTTGCGTTATTGCCTTGTGGCGGGCTGGTGTTAATGGGCCGTGCTGAAATTGCGGGCGTATCAACGACTGGGTTTGGCACGTCATGGGACGAGGGGCTTACCTTTAGCAAATTTACAAATCTAGGATTCGGCGTACCAGGAAGCAACAGTTTATATAGCGATGAATACGATGCAATGTCGATGCTTCATGATGGCTCAATCGCAGTGGTGACGGCACACAGCACATCTACTACCACCAACGTAGACTATCGCAATCTCATGCAGCCTTTCCCCGCGCATTAGAGGAGAATTGAGAACGCCGGAGTTAATCAACGTAATCTTCATTCCGTTACCGATTCGTTCGAATTGTACTGCTAAAGCCAAGTCTAATCCCGAGCAGAAACCAGTAGCAGGTTTCGCTCCCGAATGCTGTGTGGCGCCGGAAGATAGATTTGCGCGACGTAGGGGCCGGGAATGATCTTGTCGACCTTGAGGCCGGCATCGGCAACCATGCCGAGCAGCGAGGAGAATGTGGCGTAGTTGCGGTAGCCCAGGATTTCTTCGCGCGTGCGAATGGAGCTGCCGAATGTCCTGGGTGAGGCGAGCGATTTGAAAAACCAGAAGCCGGTGCGGGCCGCCAGAGGATGCCAGTTCACATGCTGAATGATCAGCAGGGATCTTGAATCCATGTTCGCGCGCAGCGTGTTGAGTGCTTGCGCTACGACGCGATCGTCAGGAATCATCTCCAGCACGCTGAGGCAAAGCAGGAGGTCGAATTTGACCTCGCCAGATACGAAGTCGTGTACCTGCGCTACCTTGCCTACACGCTCCCGGGCGGCGATCAGAAGCTTGGGATCGATGTCGAAGAAATACACCGACGCCTGTCGCGGCTCAAGATAATGCACGACACTCTCGCTGCGCAGACCGTAGCCGGAGCCGTAGTCGAGCAAATTGAGCGATGATTTGTCAGGCGCGTGATTTCGCACCACGCTTCGCAGGGCGCGTTCGAGCCGCGTTTCACTGACGGCATAAGGCAGGTATGTCGGGTCCTTGGCTGGCGGCGAGGTGGCGCCCATGAATGTTTCCTTGTAAATGAGCCTTCAGAACGACTGGTCGTGCGGTAACGAAAAACCCTGGACTTGCAATCCGCTTCCTTGCGTGAGGGAGCCCTTGCGAAGTGTGCGCGGTATTCAGGCCTTCGGGGCCAGCCCAATTATAATCGAGCTAAAAGAGGCAACTTCGGTCCACACTGTGTTCGGTTTTCAGTCTGGATAGTCCGGCGAGCCTACCGTTCTGTCTCGTTCACGGAAAGGAATCTGCACGGGATGAAGATCGCCTATGTGTATGACGCGGTGTATCCCTATTGCAAGGGCGGCGGGGAGCGGCGGATACACGAAATTGCAACACGGTTGCACAAGCGCGGGCATGAAGTTCATCTTTTCGGCATGAAATTGTGGGATGGGCCGCGCCGGAAGGAGAAAGACGGCCTGCACTACCACGGCATCTGTCCCGCATTGAATTTGTACCACCCGAGCGGCCGGCGCTCCATTCGCGAAATAGTCGAGTTTGGGGCGTATTCCGTGCGGTTTCTCGCGGCAGAGAGATTCGATGTGGTGGATTGCGGGCAGTGGCCCTTCACCCACCATTTGCCAGTGCGCTTGCAGACCTGGACGCGGCGCTCGAAAATGTTCGTGTCGTGGTATGAGGTGTGGGGGCAACACTGGCTGGAGTACATTGGAAAGCTCGGGTACGCGGGTCTGGCGGTGGAAAAGGCCTTCTGCCGCATTCCGGACGGCATAATTGCCGTGTCGGAAGTGACCAGCGATGATCTTCTCAAATTGGGTGTGAAGCAGGACACCGTGCGAGTGATTCCGAATGGGATTGACTACCGGCATATTCGATCTGTGCAAGCGGCTGAGGGCCGCAGTTACGACGTGGTGTGTACCGGCCGGCTGAAGAATCACAAGAACGTGGACGTTCTTCTAAGAGCAATTGCTATCGCCAATCGTGAAATCCCCGGGATCACCGGACTGATGATTGGCGAAGGGCCAGAAAGGGACCGGCTTCAGAAACTGGCGGCGGAACTGGGACTGGCCGGCCAGGTGACGTTCACGGGAGGGTTGGAGGATTTCGACGACGTGCTGCGGTTGATGAAGATGGCGCGCATTTTTGTGAACGCTTCCACCAAGGAGGGCGGCGGAAGCATTACGCTGTTTGAAGCCAATGCCTGCGGTCTTCCCGTCATTGCGGTCCGGTCTCCTCACGGCATTGACCCGCGGCTGATTCTCAATGGCGAAAATGGATACATGCTGGACGCCTTGTCCCCGGAGTTGCTTGCGTCAGAGATGGTCTTGCTTCTGCGTGATCCTGAACGGCTGGCGCGGAACTCTGCTGCTTCCGTGCGCATGGCTGAACAGTACGACTGGGAATTCATCACAGATCGGCACGAGGAGTTATACTCAGGAGCCTGCAACGCAGCGCGGAGCTGAGCGTTAGAACGATACAGTCCCGAGAGCAACACAGGCCCGAGAGCAACATAGTCCCGAGAGCAACACAGGCCCGGAGGAATCATGGATTACCGGTGGATCAAGGATGGAAAAGGCGAGCCGATTGCTCTCCTGGTACCAAAGGAATTCAAGCCGGAAGGGTATAACTTTCTTACCCCCGGAGATTTGAATCTCCAAGTCGGCGTGAATGCCTACAAGGCCCAGGGAGAAGTTGAAGCGCACCGGCATAACCCGGTGGTGCGCACGATTCAAGGCACAATGGAGGCCATCCTTTTGCGAACGGGACGGATGTCGTTGCAGCTTTACGACAATCAGAACCAACCGCTGGAGTGTCTGGAGATGAGCGCTGGAGACTTTGTGCTGCTGGTATCCGGCGGGCATGCGATTACGTTCATTGAGCAATGCGATCTGCTGGAGGTGAAGCAGGGGCCGTTTGTTTCGCGGGAACTGGACAAGACCCTGCTTTTTGCAGCGGCCGGGGGCCAGAGCGCATGACGAATCCTCCACGCCGCATTCCCGTATGCGTGCCGAGCCTGAATGGGCGCGAGGCGGAATACTTGCTTGAAGCCG
>Ga0302324_100012176_pt1 | contig 17574 bp, 12 predicted proteins | sample Palsa_T0_1_FD_201949 | JGI IMG/M metagenome (GOLD analysis project Ga0302324, IMG submission 201949) | Peat permafrost microbial communities from Stordalen Mire near Abisko, Sweden - Palsa_T0_1 | ecosystem: Environmental > Terrestrial > Soil > Palsa > Peat permafrost | place: Sweden: Abisko... | reverse complement strand
TGGTCGCTGCGGGGCTGCGGGCGAGGCTATCAAGCACTTGAAGCAGCCATGCGTGCTTTGGGCAGTTTCTCGGCAGCAGGATCGGGCCAAACCTCTCAGCGAAAAGGACTTGCACGAGGTTTTGGAGGTCAGTTGATGAAAAAAAACGCCATTAAACTCAAAATGCTTCAGCAAGGACACGAGCCGTTGTTTACTGCCACACCACATCAGGCAGGCCCGCCGATCGATGATTACATCAATTATTCTGACGGATCCTTTTCTCTGGCCAATTTCCATTATTAATCCCGATAATTTGCTTGGATGGCCACATTCTAGACTTCCAGCTGCGGAGGTGAGCGTGTTTATGCTGAGAGTCGAACACCCAGTCTGGGAGATTAAGCATCCTAGCCGGGCTGTTGACTGGAGCGATCTGGGCACAAGAGAATTTACCCAAGCCTGCCGCTCAACCGTGCCCCCCTTGGTTGGTTGGGGCTGGAGAGGATGAGCTTCGACGAATCAAATGCCTTCGATAGAGAATTGCGTACAGGATAGAAACGGGACAACCCACACTGACAATGAACAGTATTCCCTTCAAATTGGTCCACTCTTTCGGTCCCCACCCAAGGAGCCGGAGAAACAAAGAGAAGCACAAACTGTACAGAACACCAATAATGCCGCATTCTGAAATCAGGCGAACTGTAGTCGCAATATGCGCTGATCTTGCGAGGAGATACAAGCGGCAAATCACGCCACACACGAAACCAAACGGACAAGCAGGGACCAGCGCAAAGAAGAAGATCGAAAAAGCAACGCTGAGAAACCCTTTCAAGTCATGGACTGCATGAGCCGGAACAACCAAGAACAAAACTACCCATAGTGTCGAAATCAAGGTGGCGGCACAGGCACAGAAGATCCCGGCCATTAACACGGCAATGGTTGTTTTGGCTCGCAATTTGATGCTGCTACGGTCCTTCAGAAAAATATTACATCGGACCAGTCTGATGGCTGTTGCAAAATCGCCATTGCGCTTTTTGACTTTGGTCGGAAGTCGGGGCCGATTCTCGGTGAGCGCAATGGCCTGGTTGCAACAGTTGTGATTCGCTGGTTTCTACGCGGCTGGGTCGATGAGCGTCACAACTGGGACTGGGCAGCTAAGCGGAGGGAATGACGGAAAAAGTGAAACTTGCTTCATACCGTCACGTCACGAGAGTAAAGCACCGGCGGTGAAAGCAGACCGTCTGTCGGGCCGGGTGCATGGGCCGTGGCTCATTGACCGGATCACAAGCAGGTAGGATAAGGATAAACTACGACGCACCACTTACTTCTCCTGCACTGCTCCCACGCTCACAATCTTCGCCGTGGCGCGGAATTTCTTGTAATCGCGGTAGGTCTGCTCCAGGTCCACATCAAAGTTCTTGAGCAGGGCCAAACGCACGTCGATCTTGGCCGTGACATGGAGGGGCAACCATACTTCATCGTTCACCCGCGTTTGTTCCAGCATGAAACGCGAACCCTTGTGAAAGCGCGCCAGGAACAATCCCCAGGTAACGGTGTCCAGGCATTCCATGTCCATCTTGGCCAGTTGCAGATCGTTCTTGTCGATCCAGACGCGCCCGCGGAACTTCGACAGATACTTGGACTCCTTCAACCGCGGCACAAATCCCGGACGCGGCTCGCCTTCAATTACCCAGGCTTCGCGCCCGCTCAGCGTTTCCGTCCCCACCAGCGTGAAATTGTAGGCGTCGGCGACCTCGCGCACGAACTTACGGCCTTCTTCACGATCTTTCTCTTCTCTTTGCTCCCGTTTCTTGCGGTCGCTTTCCGATTCGTTCTTGCGCTTGTCGATGATCTTCTGAATCTTTTCCTCCTCCTTGGCCGCATCTTTTTTGTCGAGCTTTTTATCGTCCTTCTCGATCAGCCGCTGCACCTGCTCACCGTAGAGTTCCATCACTTCATAAGTCTTCACTTCGGTGGACTTTACCTGCCCTTTGCCATCGAGCTTGTGCTCCTGGTCGCGTTCGATGTAGGTATAGTCGCGCAGCCGTTTGTCGTTTTCGAGGTCCTTGTCGGCGACAATACGAAGCAATTGTTGCATCTGCTCCTGCGAAAGCTTGCCGCTGGCGTCGGTCTTTAAATCAAGCAGGGAAGCATCGCCAGGCAAGTTCCCGGAGGCGGGAGGGGCGGATTGATCCTGCCCGAAGGCGAACAGACTGGCAAAGAGAATGATGAGCAGAGCAATCGGAGCGAGACCGAATCTTCTCATGAGGGGTAGTACGTCCTTAGAAGGCAGGGAGTTCCCTCAGGATGCATGAAAATGGCGCTCATTCATCTGCTGTTGTCTTGTACCCCTTGCCCAAACATTCCCCCTGGAAGCCGGTACTACCCAAGTCCCCGGCAACCTGCGGGTCATTCTCCCGGCGTGCGCCATGTTTCGCTAACTCTCTCTCTTCGCCAATCATACCTATCCATTCTAAACAAAACTCCAAACTTGGCAGGGACGCCCTTCAACCGGGCAGTTGATCTAACAGCACTTGCACATACAACGGGTAATGTAGTAGGGTTGCCGAGTTGTGTAGGAGATATGAACAAGACGCCAGTTTCCAGTATTGCTCTAGGATTCCTGTCTCGGCTCTTGACGAGCGAGTACCGAAGCGGCGCTGTTGTCTTTGCGTCCGCCCTTGGAGCCGTCGCGCATACAGCTTGTTGTTGGGTGGTTCCGACCTAATCTCCAGGAGGCCGTATGAAAGTAAAGAGTGACCTAAAAGACGATATGGCGCTGTCGCGGCATCCTGCCACGTGCGCTTTCGCCTCCACCATAGAACGAGGTTCGAAGCAGTCTGGGCTTGCGTTACTTGCGCTCATTCTGCTTGTAGTCCTCGGAACGCGTCTCGACAGTCAGGGGCAATCGGTGAGTCGGACGCCGAGTCCTGCGCTCTCCCGATCCGACGAGATGTTGGACAGGTGGAACGGCATCGGGAACAAACTCATCGCTATGGCCCAGGATTTTCCCGAAGACAAATACGACTTCAAGGTGCAGAAGGACGAGCGCACCTTTGCCCAGAATCTTCTCCACGCCGCCGCACTGGATTTCGTCCTGATACGCAGGGTTTCCGGATCAAACCTCGGGCCCGACTTCGGTGAGGGCGACAATCCTTCGCGAGACGTTTTCAAAACCAAGGCCGACGTGGTGAAGTTCGTGCAAGAGGCCGTGGCGGACGGAGCGAACGTGATTCAACAACAAGGCGACGCCGGGCTGGACAAAACATCGAAATTCTTCGGGAACCGGCTGGCCCACAACTCCTCCATCTGGACGTTCGCCATCGAGCACAGCGCCGAGCACTACGGCCAGCTTGTGGTGTACTACCGCGCGAACAATCTGGTGCCGCCGGACTCGCGGCGGTGAGGCACCCGGTGGTTTTTGACCGCACACCGATTTCCGGAATACAAGCCAATTGAGGGATTCACTCTGATGAGACGAATACGAATTCCGTTTCTATCGGCGCTTTTTATCTTTGCTGTTATCGCAATGCTGCTCTCCACAGTTGCCGTTTCCGGTCAACCGGGAGCGAGCCGCGGCAGCGCTCCCCCGGACATGGTTTACACGCAACCCGGCCAGCTCGTTGACGTCGGTGGATTTCGGCTGAATCTCTACTGCATGGGGAGCGGGTTGCCGGCAGTTGTTTTCGATTCCGGATTCGGAGATTGGGCACCAGCGTGGTCGAAGGTGCAGCCACAGATCGCCGAGTGGACCCGTGCGTGCAGCTATGACCGTGCCGGGGCGGGATTTGGCGATCCGGGTCCCATTCCGCGTACCAGCGTGCGCATCGCGAGTGAGCTACGCACCGCGCTTCATAATGCCGGAATCGCCGGGCCCTATATCTTGGTGGGAAGCGCCTACGGCGGCGACAACGTGCGCACGTTTGCCGACCTGTACATGGATGAGGTTGCGGGGCTGGTCCTGGATGATGCCGATCCCGACGACCTCGAACCGAAGGCGATGCAAGAAGAGGCACATCGAGCAAAGGCTGGGCTTCCCTCGGATTTGCGCGATTGTCGAAACTTGATTGCCGAGCACAAGCCGTTGCCAGCTCAGCCGTCGGGTCCTGGGCAGCCACCACAGACCTGCGCTCAGCAGTTCTTTTTTCGCGGCCTGCCGGAAGCTGAGTGGTCTCCGGAATTGAACGCCAAAGTGTTGGAGATCGCGCAAACCAAGGTTGCCATGTATGACGCTGATGCTTCGGAAATGGAACAAACACCGGCGGACGAAGCCTATCTGCAGCAACACCGCCGCTCACTCGGCTCACGCCCCATCCGCGTGCTCACGTCCAGGAACCACGGGGTCGGCCACTTGGAGGCGAAGCCCCCGGACACGCCGAAGCACCTCAAATATGAGCAGGAGACCACGCTGGCGCAGGGACGCTGGCTCACACTGTCTTCGAACTCTAAACAGATCTTCACCCACAATAGCTCGGAATACATCCAGTTTGACGAGCCGGAGACCTTGATCATCGCTGTCCGCCAAGTGTATGACCAGGCAAGAAGATCCACGGCGCACGGCCACTAAGAGCGCTGCCGCGGTGAGATTCGTCGCGGCGCGCAGGAAGTACTCCAGAAGCTCAGTGCAACGCCCTGATAGGGATCTCATGACCTCGCGCAGCAGAGTCATTCGAAGGAAACAAATGCGAGCCTGCACGCTGTTGGCGTCACTATTTTTCGCTCTGTTTTCGACCGGGCCGCTCGCCGCCCAATCGCCCGTGCCCGTAACTCTGGTAAAAGCTGGCCGGCTGCTCGATCCGCGGACTGGGAATGTGCTTTCCCCCGCGGCCGTACTCATTGCAGAAGGCAAGATCAAGGAAGTCGGTCCGCCTTCGCAAGTGCAAGCGGATGCGCCGGCCGGCGTCAGGACCATTGATCTGGGCAGCGCAACCTTGCTGCCCGGGTTCATTGATAGTCACACTCACCTGCTGCTCGACGTAACCGTCCCCACAGAAGCCGAGAGCACACGCCGCTACAACGGGGAGTTTGTTCCGGGGCTGTTGCTGGCGATCACCATGTCGCCCAGCGAACGCGTGTTGCGGGGCGCACAATTGGCTCGCGAGGATCTGGAGAGTGGTTTCACTACAGTGCGCAATCTCGGCCACTCCGGCATTGACGGGGATGTTGCGCTGCGCGACGCGATCAACGCAGGGCGCGTCTCGGGCCCGAGGATTCTGGCCTCCGGGCGTAAACTTACGGCGTTGGATTCCTACACTCAGAGTCTGAATCCCGCTCTCGCACCGGCAATCCTGCAACAGGAATTCTTGATGATAGAGAGCCCCGACGGAGCGCGGCAGGCGGTACGCACAAACCTTTTCTACAACGTTGACCTCATCAAAGTTTCGATCGATGACGACATCACGCAGGCGGAAGCGACAGCGATCGTCGATGAGGCTCACCGTCAGCACCTGAGAGTTGCCTTCCACGCTATCTCGACAACCGCCATTCAGATGGCGATTGATGCGGGCGCAGACTCCATCGAGCATGGCAACTTTGTGACCGACGAGCAACTTAAGATGATGCGCGACAAGGGGACATTCCTCGACCTGACGCCCACTTTTTATGACGGCTTTTGGATGAAGATCCACGAGGCGAGCATCGTGATGTCTCCAGCCCTTCGAGCTGAGAATGTCGCTTCCGACGACCGGGCGCGGCAGCGGGCAGCGGCCCGGGTTCAGCGCGTATTGAAGTCCGGCGTGAAGTTTGCGGCCGGCTCCGACATGTGCTGGTTTTATCCTGGAAAGACGCGGGGCCAAGCGACGGCAACGATGTTTTCCAGCCTGCACAACGCAGGCATGCCGCCGCTCGACATCCTTCGCGCGGTCACGACAAGTGCTGCAGCGATGTTGGGCTTGCAGGACAAGGTGGGCGCGGTTGAGCCTGGGAAATTTGCCGATCTTGTCGCCGTTACTGGAGATCCGATTGCCGACATCAGCGAACTCGAGCGAGTTCGATTGGTGATGAAGGACGGCAAGGTAGTCCGCAATGACCTCACTTCGCATTGAGGCCCCGACACGACGGCTGATTGGTTCCAAAGATCAAAATTTGCAGTAACGAATTTGAATTTCGACTATGACAAATCGATCGCCACAACTTTCAGAAATCACTGGCACAACCGCAGGACGATCCTATCGGCTAAGTTACTTTGACCGGCCGGGCCCAGGGCCGGCGATCCTTTAATTTCATGGACTGGGCTGCTCGAAGGTTGATTTTACGGAAATTGCTATCTGACAGCTTCCGGTGCCTCGTCACCCAGAACGACATTGCCGAAGCGCCGCCGCCTCATCGATAAACACTTGCCGACTTCATCGTACCCATCCGGTCAGCTTCCTTGATCTCCGCTCTCGGCCCGAATGCAATACTGGATTTCCAGTAAACTGGCTAGCGAACGAGGAATTGCCACTTGCACAAACTACGGTCGTGTTTGCTCCACGGCTTCATCCCAGTATTCCTTCTTTTACCTGCGGGCCCCGCAGTTGCCCAGTCGGTTCCACCGCAATTGATGAGCGGCCTCAAATGGCGACTCATTGGCCCATTCCGCGGAGGTCGAGTGGTTGCCGTGGCCGGCGTACCGGGCGACTCGGCGACGTTCTATTTCGGCGCGGTCAACGGTGGTATTTGGAAAACATCCGATGCCGGAACGGTTTGGAAGCCGATTTTTGATAACCAGCCTGTCGGTTCGATCGGCGCCATTGCTGTGGCGCCGTCGGACCCAAAGACAATCTACGCCGGAACCGGCGAGTCGGATATTCGATCCGACTTGTCCTCCGGCAACGGGGTTTACAAATCCCAGGACGCTGGCTCGACATGGACGCACGTGGGCCTAGAGGACACGCGCCAAATCAGCCGGATCGTGATTGATCCGCGAGACCCGAATGTGGTTTACGTAGGTGTTCTCGGCCATGCCTATGGACCAAACGAACAGCGTGGGGTTTATAAATCCGTCGATGGAGGGACGCATTGGGCCAAGGTTCTAGATGAAAGATCTGAAATCGGCATTTCAGATGTGGCGATCTGTTCCGGCAACCCGCAGCTATTGTTTGCCGGAACATGGAATACGCATCGCCCTCCCTGGAGCACCTATGCTCCCATCGATGGACCCGGCGGTGGTCTTTACCGCTCAAAGGATGCGGGCGAGACTTGGTCCCGTCTGAACAAAGGGCTGCCTGAAGGTGATTGGGGACGCATCGGAGTCGACGTTGCGCCAGACGGTAAACGCGTTTACGCCCTCATCCAGGCAAAGAAGTCAGGTTTGTATCGCTCCGACGACGGAGGCGACACCTGGACTCTTGAAAACGCAGACCCGCGTCTCACCAGCCGCGCGTGGTATTTCAACAGCATCACCATCGACCCACAAAATGCGGACGTGACTTACATCCCAAATGTCGCTCTCTATCGATCCGAAGATGGAGGAAAAACAATTTCAATTGTCCGCGGCGCGCCTGGCGGCGACGATTACCATCAGATATGGGTCGATCCCAAGAATTCCGGCAGCATGGTTCTTGGAACGGATCAGGGCACTACAGTCAGCCTGGACCGCGGCCAGACCTGGAGCACTTGGTACAACCAGCCCACGGCACAGCTCTATCATGTCATCACCGACAACCAGTTTCCCTACATCGTGTACGGCGCGCAACAAGATAGTGGAAGCGCTGCCGTGCCCAGCCGCACCGATCACAATCAGATCACCGCGCGCGATTGGTTTCCCGCGGGCGAGAGCGAGAGTGGATACATGGCGCCCGATCCCAAGGATCCGAACATCATCTATCTGAGCGGAACCTACGGCTCGGTTAGCCGTTACAACAGGCGAACTGGACTCAGCCAGGATGTAACTCCGTGGCCGGTGCCGACATTTGGTTCCGAGATTAATCAGCGCAAATATAGGGACCCTTGGACCCCAGTTCTCATTTTTTCCCCCGCTGATTACACAACGCTCTACCTGGGAACGCAATATGTGATGAAAACTATCGATGGTGGTCTGCACTGGCAGACCATCAGCCCCGATCTCACCGGATCCACACAGCAGCCGGGAGACAAAGCGGAAGGAGTAGCGACGAGCGAGAACGCCAAGCAACGAGGCTATGGCGTCGTATTCACGATTGCGGCATCGGCACTAAACGGCGACACGATCTGGGCAGGAAGCGATACCGGACTAATTCATCTCACCCGCGATGGTGGGAAAACTTGGAAAGATGTCACGCCGGCCGGCCTGACAGCGTGGAGCAAGATCTCCTTTATCGAAGCTTCGCATTTTGATCCCGCGGCTGCATACGCGGCTGTAGATCGCAGCCGGCTGGAGGACCAGACACCCTATGTCTATCGAACCCGCGACTATGGAGCCACGTGGCAACTGATTACCAAAGGCATCGCGGCGAACGCCTTCCTGCGCGGCATCCGCGAAGACACCGAGAGAAAGGGTTTGCTCTTTGCCGGAACTGAATTGGGGGTTTACGCATCCTTCGATGACGGCGGCGTTTGGCAGTCTTTGCAACTCAATTTGCCGGTGACTTCCGTCCGCGATCTTACAATTCACGGGGACGATCTGGTAGTCGCTACCCACGGCCGCTCCTTCTGGATTCTGGACAACATTACGCCGCTTCGACAGGCGCTCGATGCCGAGAAGGACAATGCATTCTGGCTTTACCATCCGGCGCCAGCATATCGCATTGATAACGACTCCTTCCAGGGCACTCCTCTTCCGCCAGAGGAACCAACCGCCGAGAACCCGCCTGCAGGCGCCATCCTTGACTACTTCCTCAAGTCTTCCGCCAGTACTGTCTCGCTGGAGATTTTCGATGCGCAACGGAATCTCGTCCACAAATTCTCTTCGGAAGACAAGCATCCGGAAAAACGCCCACCGCTTCCTATTGCCGAGCGTTGGTTCCCCAAGCCGGAAGCCCTCGAAACTAATCCTGGGTTGCAGCGCTTTGTCTGGGATCTTAGTTGGCGCAGCTCCGGAGGACCGAGCGTGGATGAAGAATCGGAATTCCGCAATCCAAGGGGGCCTAAAGTCGTGCCGGGGATCTATACAGTCAGACTCACGGTTGACGGAAAGGCGCAGACTCAGCCTCTAGAAGTCGTGATGGACCCCCGTTCCGCCGCCACTCCCGAGATACTTCACCAGCAGTTGCAACTCGGTCGGCAGATATTCGCCGAAACCATGGAAGCACGGCGCGCACTTGCGGAGATCGCCTCGCTACGGAAACAGCTTGCCGATCTGCAGCAGAAGGTCGGCGAGAAAGATTCGGCCCTTAAGCCGGCGCTCGCGGATGCTCAAACTGAAATTTCAAAGATAGAAACCAAGCCAGGAGCCGTTGGGGAGTCCTCAGGTCTGCAGGACGCTTTCGCTGATATGGCCTCGGCGCTGCGTGTGGTCGAAAGTGGAGATCGTGCCGTGCCTTCGCAGGCGATTGCGGTTTACAACGAGTCTAGCCAGCGCGTCAAAGCTGCCATCGCGGAATGGAACGAGTTCAAAACAAATAAGCTTCGGCGGCTTAATCAGAAATTGTCTGAAGCAGGTCTCGCTCCAATCGCGATCTCGGAAATTGAGCAGGAAGTCCAATTTCTAATGTCACGCTAAACCGTTTGCGGCCGCATAGAGCTGTGGCCGAGTCCCTTGGCAACAACGAACTGCTCGCGGCCGGTGTTGTATCGGACAATTTCGCGTTGGTTCATTTCCTGCGGATCAACCTGACCAGCCATCAGGCGACCGATTTAGACCACAACGAGGTGGCGGACAATCCGTTTGCCGTGGTGTGGTTCGAGCCTGGCAAAGCCGTGCTGTTCCCCCGGACGGTGAACGGGCTCACGAAAATCTGGAAAGTACAGCCTCGAGGATCGGAGTGTGACCCAAATTACTTCCGGAACGGGCCGGGTCTCTGGCCGATGCCCGAACCGGATGGAAGGAGGAAACTTTCATGCACAGTTCTTAGAGGGCTGGACGTGAGCAATCCCGTCTGGCTACTCGGTTACTCGGCCGCTATCCAACGGGCGCTGCCAGCGCTTCATTGACTCGCCGATGGCCCCTTCGTAAGATAAAGCACCGTAGTTACACGCCCTGTGATCGGCCAAACCATCTCGCACTACCGCATCGTCGAGAAGCTGGGCGGCGGCGGGATGGGCGTTGTCTACAAAGCCGAAGATATGGAACTGGGCCGGTTCGTGGCGCTCAAGTTTCTCCCGCCTGAGTTCGCCCAGGATCCGAGCGCTCTTGAGCGCTTTCGCCGCGAAGCACGTGCAGCCTCGGCTCTGAACCACCCCAATATCTGCACTATTCACGAGATCGGGCAGCACCAGGCTCAGCCCTTCATCGCGATGGAGTTTTTGGACGGCACCACGTTGAAGCACCGCATCATGGGCCGTCCGCTGGACAGCGAGACCCTGTTCGATGCTGCCATCCAGATCGCCGACGCGCTCCATGCGGCCCATTCCAAAGGCATCGTACATCGTGACATCAAGCCGGCAAATATTTTCATCACGCAGCGCGGTCAGGCAAAAATTCTCGATTTCGGGTTGGCGAAGGTCTTGGCCGAGGAGGCGGACGGAGCAACCTTAGGAGCAACGGCACCCACGGCGTTAAGCGACCAACACTTGACTAGTCCGGGCAGCACTTTGGGCACGGTCGACTACATGTCCCCAGAGCAGGTACGGGGCAAGGACTTGGATGCGCGTACAGACCTGTTCTCCTTTGGGGTTGTGTTGTACGAGATGGCGACAGGCCTGCTGCCGTTTCGGGGCGAGACCTCGGGCGTCATTTTTCACGCTATCCTGGAGCGTGTGCCGACACCGGCTGCTCGCGTCAACCCCGACTTGCCGCTGAATCTGGAAGGAATCATCAACAAAGCGCTGGAGAAGGACCGCGAATTGCGTTATCAGCATGCCGCTGATATGCGGGCGGACTTGAAGCGACTGAAGCGCGACACGGAATCCGGCCGCACCCCGACCGTGGATGAGCACACTAGGCCAGCGAGACCAAAGATTATCGCCGGCTTCGCTGCGGCCGCTGTGATTGTCGCGGTAGGGATGGGCGCCTTCGTGCACTATCGCTCCCCGCGAGCCTCGGAACCTGCGTCTGCGCCCACAGCGGCACCGCCATTCGTTCGAACGCTTGCCGTGTTGCCTTTCCGTGACCTTTCAGGGCAAAGCGGGAGTGAGGTGTGGGGCATCGGCATAGCCGACGCCATCATCAGCCGCCTTGCCACGCTGCAAAATCTCGCGGTGCGCCCCACCAATTCCGTTCTCAAGTATGCGAAAGGTGGTGATGATCCGGCCCTTGCCGCGCGAGAGCTCGAAGTGAATTCTGTGCTGGCTGGCACCTATCAGCGAGTGGGCGGAGTCATGCGCGTTTCCGTGCAGCTGATTGATCACGGCGCTGCCCGCTGGAGTGGACGCTATGACCTGCAGGGTCAAAACCTGCTGCGCTTTGAAGATGATGTCGCGCAAAAGGTGGTGGATGGCTTGAGCGTGCAGCTTTCCGGGGCGGAGCTCGAAACTTTGAAAACTTCATCCACAAACTCCACGGAAGCCTACGACCTGTTACTAGAGGCTCGAGCCTACTACGCGGCGTATTTTGTGGAGTCCACGCGGGAGCCTTTACACAGCGCGCAGCGCTCAGCCTTGCGCGCCATCGAGAAAGATCCCTCTTTTGTGGATGCCTATTCGTTGCTGGCGGAGGCCTACACGCTCGAAGCGACTAATTTCCAGGAAAACGGGGCGAACAACCTCGCGTTGGCGGAACAGGCGGCCCGCAAAGCGTTGGCTCTGAACCCGCATTCATCCGAAGCGAACATGGTTCTGGGAGGGATTTTTGGCGAGCAAGGCAAGATCGCGGATTCGATCCTCAGATTGCGCGAAGCGGTCGCGCTCGCCCCAAACTCAGCCATATCCTGGAGACACCTTGGTTACATCTATCACTATGCTGGACTGATCGACCTGGCTATAGCTGCTTTTCGGCGCGATCATGACTTGGATCCCACGCCCCCACAGCCCTACTGGATGCAAGGGCGGATGCTGTTGTATCAAGGCAAAACCAAGGAGGCGGAAGAGGAAGTACGTCGGGCCTTGGAGCGCTACCCGGACCAGTTCAAGCTATTGACGTTTCTCGGTGACTTCCTCTACTACCAGGGAAAAACGGAAGAGGCAGGGCAGGTGCTGGAGCGCGCATTGAAGCTAGCTGGCCCGCTAGCGGACGAAGAACCCATGGTTTTTTCCGGCATTGTCCATGCGTCGCGCGGCGAACGCGACCGCATTGATCCGCGTGTCTTTCGTTACAAACCGGAAGAAGTGGTGGACGGCGATCTGGCGGAATGGATTGGCGCGGTGTATGCGCTATTGGGAGAGAAGCAACCAGCCCTCGCCTGGCTGAGACGGGCGGTTCAACTTGGAGATCATAATTTTCCCTGGTTTCAACGCGACAAGAACTGGGACAGAGTGCGCGGAGATACCGAATTCCAGCGCATCATGGGTGAAGTCGAGGGCTACTGGAAGCATTACAACGAACTTTTTGGCCACGCCTAGCCCTCGAGCCGGGCGAAGGTGCAACGCGGATGATAGTAGACTCTCTAATAGTGCAGCTCCGTGGACACGTGTGCAAGACCTCCTCCGCGCCTTTCAGGATTGCCTCCGATTGACGGCTACCCGTCAGTTACTATTTGTGAGCTACCCCACACGCCTACGGAGCTGAGGCCGTGCTGGGTGCCGCAACAGTGAATAGTCTCGTGAGCGCGCACGAAGGAGCGACAGCCCCGCGACCAGTGTTTTCCCTACACCTGGCGCGATCGCATGGAATCATAGAACTCTGAAGCGCCTCGATCGGACGAGTATAGGTAGAAAAACGATGAGCACCTACCCGGAGCCGCTCGCCTTCGACATGCCAGCGGTTCTTCACATCGAACGGCCCAGCACCTGGGAGTTCGATCACATGAAGCAAGAACAGCGTCCATTCCTTATGAAGGGCTGCCTGGACGAATGGCCTCTATACCAGGAACTCCATGCCCTCTCATCAGTCGGGGAGAAGACCGCGTACCTTCGGAGGCACGATGCGAACAAGCGAATTTCATTCGTGGCGCTCCGCCTGGGCGATGATATGCCAGGCCAGCGCCCCGAGCTAGTCTGCAATTTGGAATCCTTGAAAGATCCGCCCGTCGCAAATGCCTCGTCGTCTGAATCTTATCTGAGGTTGGTGATATTCATCTGCGGCAACAAGCTCACGGTTGCCCCCTACCGGCGAAGGAAGCGCAGCACAACAGGTCGGTGAGTGGACAAATGAGATCTGCTCGATTCCATTTGCCGTCGATTTGTCCTGGGAAGTCGGCAAGTGCCTACGAACGTGTTGGCTTCACTAGGACGAAAAACCGACATCCCGGGAAAATGCTCCCAAAACGTGTTGCGGGCTTGAAGCGGAGTGACGGCTAACAAGCCCCCACTGGACGTTGACAACATTGCGGGAGAAATTGATTAAGATTGGGCGAAGGTCGTTCGCCATTCCCGAAAGATCGACTTCCAGATGGCGGAAATGGTGGTTCCGCGAGAGTTGTTCCGGCCATCTGGAAGGGATTGGGCGGCTGAGCTTGCCCGCAGCGGCAACCGGATGAAGCGAAAAGTGAAAGGACTCGCATGAAAACAATGGATGCCACGGAGGAGGTGTCTTCCGATGGGATGGAAAAGCACGTGGAAAGGCACAACTGGCTACCAATCAAATGGGAAATAATCCAGTCGTCGGCCGCTAAGAATCTTATCCTTATTCTAGTCCTGCTTTTTTTTTGTGCTCCCGCTCACGCTCAGGAACCACCGGTCCCGCGCTTCAAGGCAGTCGCCTTCGATTATTTCGTCATTTTCGACGCCAATTCCGTCACGCCCGAGGTCGAGCGGGCCTTTCCGGGCAAGGGCGCCGAGTTCACCAAAATGTGGCGCTCAAAACAATTTGAATATTGTTACTTGCGAACCATTACCGACCGTGAAACAGATTTCTTTAAAGTAACCGAGGACGCCCTGGTTTACACCGCCGAGGCGATGACACTGGAGTTGCTCCCCGCAACGCGGAAGCGCCTCTTGGATGCGTACCTCACCCTGAAGCCATGGCCGGATGCTGCCGTGGCGTTGCACAAGCTGAAAGCCGCCGGTGTACGCATCATCACCATTTCGAATTTCAGCGGAAAAATGCTTCGCACCAACGCCGATGGCGCGAACATCACCGGCCTCTTCGACGAATTAGTGAGCACCGAAGCCAACGGCACCTATAAGCCGGACCCGCGGGCTTATGAACTGGGAGTGGAAAAGTTGAAACTCAAGAAAGAAGATATCCTGTTCGCCGCCTTTGGGGGATGGGACGCTTACGGGGCCAAGAGTTTTGGTTACACGACCTACTGGGTCAACCGGTTTAATCTGCCCGCAGAGGAACTCGGGATTGGTGCGGACCGCACCTCAAACAATCTGGACGGGCTGTTGGATTTTGTCCTGGGCCATCATTGATCGTTCTGCCTTGGAACCGGGGCGGGGGTGCCGGTCCGGATCACCATAAGCGAACGATAGTGTGTTGCACATCGGCAGCCCACAAGCGGGACCAAAGGTTGCGGCGATTCTCTCGGTCGTGGAAAGCTGCCGTCGGCTGGCAGTCCCGGTGCGCGATTACTGTTCTACGATTCTCCCCGGCCTTGCCGATCTCCCGATCTGGCGCCTGCCAGACTTTACTCCCGCTGTGTGGGTCACCCGGCATTCATAGACTCAATCGACCGGGGTATTAGCGTGAAGTGATTTTGCGATCAAAAACATAGTTTCCGGTTAAGCCGCAATTCGACCGGAACTCTCAATTCCGATCTATATCGGAGCTTTTTGGCTGTTACCGTTACTTGAGCATTTCCTCCGATTGTCTGGAGGAGTCGTGCGAAAATCTTTGGATGATCCGCGAAATAGCTTCCGGAATTGCACTGTTGATTGTATTTGCGCTTCCGCACGGTCAAGCGTCGACTTCAATCGCGATTGGCGGCGAGTACGTTGATGTGGGTGGTTCCAAGATCTGGTACGAGGAATGTGGATCAAGAACAACCGGACCCGGAGTCGTTCTGCTCCATGATGGTCTGGTGCACTCCGTCACCTGGGATGACGTTTGGGCGCCGCTCTGTTCCAAGTACCACGTCCTGCGATATGACCGCAGAGGATATGGCAGGTCTGAGCCGGCGAAAACCTCGTTCGTTCCCGAAGACGATCTTTTGAGAATTCTGCAGATCGTGCATATTGACCGAGCTGTGATCGTAGGAAACTCTTCTGGTGGAGGGTTGGCGTTAGACTTTGCTCTTGCTCACCCCGAAATGGTGACGGCCTTGTTTCTCATAGGGCCAGTTGTCCACGGAATGGCTAGCACTGACTATTTCAATGAACGAGGAAGTCGGAACAGTGCGCCGCTGGTTCATGGGGATGTTAGAGCGGCCGCCGAGAATTGGTCGAAAGACCATTTTTTGATTGCAGGCGACGACATGCCTGCACGTAAGAAGCTTTATAACGCTCTGGTGAACACCCCACAGAATCTGAAAGTTGCAGGCGAACTCGAGATCCGCCCTTCACCACCGTCCGCAATCCGTCTGTCGGAGATCAAGGTGCCCACGCTGGTCCTGGTTGGTGACGCAGACATTGGCGACGTGTTTGCATATTCTGGCGCGATTGAGGCTGCCCTGCCATTGGCCTCATTTGAAATCTGGAAAGATACAGGCCATTTGATCCAAATCCAGCGCCCTGCGGAGTTGGTCGCTCGTTTCGACCGATTTATCGCCTTGGCAAATCGAAAAGAGGTCAGCGTGAGTGAAGCTAAGCTCGCGGAATATGTTGGCCATTACAAGCTCTTCAACAGCACGACAAATGTTGCCCTCCGGGAAGGCCACCTGATACTGGAGGTTTCGGGGGAGCCTTACTATTGGCTCTTTGCTGGCTCGGAAACAAAGTTCTTCCTGCGAACGGAGGAAACGGAAATCGAGTTTCAAAAGGGAATGGACGGCATTGTCACTGGGATAACAATCCACAACAATGACGGGAGTGTCATACAAGGTCCGCGTACTGAGGTTAGAGGCAGTCCGGTGGCTCCTCATTCTTAATCGAAGAATTCAGCAACCGGTGAGGAGATGAGGTCCAATTTGATGAAGCACACTCGACTCGGAATTTCAGTCGCTACCGACACTGCGTGAAGGGGAGCATCACATCAGCGAGGGGGCAAACTGTCAGCTTTCTGTTGAAGTTCCGCCCAGCGTGTATAAAGTGTGTCTAGATCTTTTTGTGCCGCTTCCATTTCGGCGTGAGCGGCAACGAGCCTGGGTCCGTCACTGGCAATCGCGGGATCTTCCAGCGCGATACGTTTGCTTTGTAGCCTCTGCTCGGCGTCCGCAATACGCTGCTCAATGCCAGCATATTCGCGTGCTTCCAGGTATGAGAGCTTCTTGTGTGCCGGTACTGATGGAGCAGAAGAACTGGAAATAGGCGCCAATTTGGTCACACTCTCGTTCCGGGAGCGCTTGCCTTGTGCCTGCCAGGTTTCCCATTGCCAATAGTCCGCAAAGCTTTCCGTACTGCCTTTACCATCGAGGCCAAGTATGACGGTAGATATGCGATCCAAGAGGTAGCGGTCATGCGTGACCAAGACGAGAGAACCACGAAATTCGAGCAGGCTCTGTTCGAGGATCTCGAGGGTGGGAATGTCGAGATCGTTGGTGGGCTCATCCAGCAGAAGAATGTCGGCAGGCTGCAGCATGAGCTGAGCAATTAGCACACGGGCGCGTTCGCCTCCCGAAAGCCGCTCGACCGGTTGATCCAGTTGCTCCCCGCTGAACAGGAATTTGGCGGCCCAGGATGCGACGTGAATGACGCGATCTTGATAGACGACTGAATCTCCTTCGGGAGCGAGCGCGCGACGCAGGGTCAAGCTCAGGTCGAACTGGCGGCTCTGGTCGAAATACACAGTGCGCAACCAGTCAGCGCGCCGAATTTCGCCGCGCGTGGGAGTCACTTCGCCGAGCAGCATGCGTAAGAGGGTTGTCTTGCCGCTGCCATTGGGACCTACTACGCCGACCCGCATCCCGGCGGAAACGACGAAGTTCAATCCTTCGAACAATGTACGATTCCCAACTTCGCAAGTGACATCCTGCAGTTCGATCAACCGCTTGGTCTTGCGTTCGGTCGCTGAGAAATCAATTTGTGCAGTGGCGCTGCGGGTTCTGGCATTCAAGCCGGCAAGCTCGCTCATCAGTTCACCGGCTTTATCGATGCGAGCTTTGGATTTTCGCGTCCGCGCTTTTGCTCCTCGCCGAAGCCACTCAATTTCGGAGTGAACCAGGTTTTCCAGAGCTTCGTGACGTTTCGATTGAGCGTGGAGGAATTCTTCCTTCTTCTGCAAGAACTCACCATAGCTCCCGTGCACTCCAAGCAGACCCTCGGGGTACACGCGGTTAAGCTCGGCCATATCGGTTGCAACATTTTCGAGAAAGTAGCGGTCATGGCTCACGATCACGCAGGCAAATGGCGCCCGCTGCAGCAGATCTTCGAGCCATTGAATTCCCGCGAGGTCCAGATGATTCGTGG
>Ga0302324_100012175_pt1 | contig 17574 bp, 15 predicted proteins | sample Palsa_T0_1_FD_201949 | JGI IMG/M metagenome (GOLD analysis project Ga0302324, IMG submission 201949) | Peat permafrost microbial communities from Stordalen Mire near Abisko, Sweden - Palsa_T0_1 | ecosystem: Environmental > Terrestrial > Soil > Palsa > Peat permafrost | place: Sweden: Abisko... | reverse complement strand
GTGCTCCATCCAGTTGATGGGGCGGTCGAACGGCGCAAGGTTCTCCACCCATTCCTGCACATAAACAGTCCGCATACCGCGCGGCAGGGTGACTGCGCGCTCGACGCGGTATTGCGTTTTGGGCAGATCGGCGCCATACCAAAGGGTGACGCCGTCTCCGTTCACCTCTTCCTTAATCTCGCGCCATCGCACGATGGCTGCTTCGCCGTGATTGCCCAAACCGGCGCGCGCTTCGTCGGCTGAGGGCGGCCCGTAAATCGGGAAGCAGAGCAAGTGCCCCATATACCCGCTCGAAAGCCAGCGATGAGGGGTAACGCCGTATACTTTGTCGTCCCGCGCCTCATCGTATGCATATGGCTCAATGGTGGGATAGTGCGGCACACGCATCGGGTTGAGGTTCTTTTTGGGGTCATCCAATAGCAGGCGAATCTCCGCGATATGGCCGCCGCCGGCCAGCAGACTCACTTGCATCCACCCATTTGCAAGCACCCAGGCCTGGCGGCCACTGAAGGTCCCTTGGTGGATGGATGCATTCGGAATCTTAGTGAGATCCTGCACCTCGATCCGTGTACCGTCCGGGTCGCTTAGATTGAATGCCCAGATGTCTTCGGCATTCACGCTGGGACGGAAATCCGCCGGCAGCACCGCGCCGTTCGCCAGCACAAAACGGTGAGCAGCATGAATGTCGGTCACCTCGAAGTTGATGTGCTGCATGGCACCTATGGAGCCGCGATCGAGAGTGCCGGAGTGGATCATCAACTCGATAATGTCGTGGCGCGCGCCGGGAAGCATGAGTTTCACCAGGCGCAGGTCTCCGGGTGTCGGCTCATAACGCCAGAACTCGGTGCAACCTATAACATCGCGATAGAAGTGGAGTACAGCTTCCAACTGCTCACGCCCCACTATTACGCCTGCGTGCTGCAGATGCCCTGAGATGCGGGGCGCATCCAGGAACTTGCCGCGGGCTTCGCCTTCGATTGAACCGTCGCGGTATTCAACGAACTCAATGCGGGTGCCCTCGGGCGCTTGGAGCGACATGGCTAGATCGCCCCGGGCATCCTTCGTCGGCACGCTGGCAGAGAGCCCCCTGGCACGCAGCATGGCGCGAAGCAATCGGATATCGGTGGTCTCGAGCGCAATGTGGGTAAGGCGGACGTTCTCCTGCGCGTTCAGTCCGGGTGCGATTTCAATGTATTGTCGATCGCTGACTTTGTATAAGGCGGCCCCTCCGGGTGCCTCAAAAACCCGCGGCAAGCCTAACACACCGCTGTAGAATACCTGGGCTTTAGCCGGGTCCGTAACCCGATATCCGACTCTGGCGATACCGGCTATCGGCAGCTGCGGCGCGACGCTCGCGGCCCGCGCCAGCAGGAACAGCGATGTAATGGCCGGCCAGCAAAGCCGGCTCCTACGCGAACGTACCATCACAGTAGCGCGGCGCGGAAGCCTGCTTATTGACGTCGCGCTTCCAGTTTTCCAAGCGCGGACCCGCCAGGCCCGCGGCGGTTTCCCGGACTTGCGCCATCTGTTGCTCTGACATCGGTTTGAACTGTTGCGCGATCCGCACATCATCTTCGATCTGCCCGATGGTCGTACATCCCAAAGCCAGGCAGTGAATCGGCAGGCTGAGCACGTAGGTGAGGCAGTCCTTCAGATGGATCGCGGCAAGCAGGCTGGCATTGGCCGTACTCTTCATGCCTTGAATTCCCATGCCGCGCTCCATGGCGACCGGCAGCACCATCTTCTCAAAGCTCAGGTATGCGGGGTCGGCTGGGTTCAGCGGCATCAGGATGGTGTCATACAGCTCATAATTCTTGAGCATGGCGAGGTGGACTTCCGGATCGTGATGCCCGGTGAAACCCATGAAACGACATTTTCCGGCTTTCTTGGCGGCCGCGAAAGCTTCGATGGCGCCGCCGGGAGCGAAAATCTGCTGAACTTCATCCATGGTACTGACCTGGTGAATCTGCCAGAGGTCGAGGTAATCGGTCTTCAGCGCCCGCAGAGATTTCTCGAGGTCCTCTTCGGCGCCCTTGCGGCTGCGCTGCGGCGACTTGGTGGTAAGAAAGATGTGCTTGCGAAAGGGCGGCAGGACGTCGCCGTAGACTTCTTCGGATTTTCCGTTCCAATAAATGCGCGCACAGTCGAAGTAGTTGATGCCTAGTTCGTAGGCGCGCAGCGTGATGGCCTTGGCGTCTTCATAGCTGCACAGGGGAAAGCGGCCGCCCGCCTGGCCTATGATCGTCAGCTTTTCACCGGTCTTGCCGAATACCCGCTTGGGGATGTCACCCACGGCCGCCGTCGCCGCGCGAGAGCCGCGCAGGGAAAGTCCCGCCATCGCGGAACTGGAGAGGAATGTCCTGCGTCGCATCTTAGCCTCCTTGACTGATCTGACGCTTCTATCAGAGTACTCTGAAAACCGGTTGCGCAAATTTCGCGAAGTACGCCTTGACAACGTTGCTGTGATTGCAAATAATCGGAGCAGTATACCGTGCGACGGCGGAACTTTCTTGCACTCGGTAGCGGCGCTGCACTAGGACTCCTTAATCACGGAAGTGCCATGCCTGTTCCCTTTCAAGACGAAAAGAGCAAGCTGAAAATCACCGGTGTCCGGTTGGTTCAAACACGGCCAAAGCGGCCGCTGCCCGCGTACCAGCCCTCGCCGGGCTCCTGGTCGACCGGCGGAGTGGAAGTGGCCAACCCCATGTCCATTTACCCGGAGTACAAGCCGCAGCGGTCGCTCTTCATGCCGGATCCCGGAAAGCTGGAAGGCTTCACCGTTGAGATCTCGACCGACAAGGGCGTGAAGGGCTATGGCAGCGGCGGCATAGCCGGAGGGCCGGTGGTGGCGGGACATTTCACCAAGCTGCTGATCGGCGAAGACCCCTTCAACATCGAGAGGATCTGGGACATTCTTTTTCGCTCCAGTATGTACTACGGTCAGGCGGGCGTTGTCCCTCACGCCATCAGCGGAGTGGATCTGGCGCTCTGGGATTTGATCGGCAACGCGCTGGGTATGCCGGTGTACAAGTTGCTTGGTGGCGAGACCAAGACGCGCATTCCCACCTACTGTACGGGCAACGATATCGAGCAGCACATCCAGTTCGGGTACAAACGTTTGAAGCTGGCAGTCCCCTACGGCCCGGCGGACGGGCGGGAAGGGCTGAAGAAGAATACCGAGTTGGTGAAGCACACGCGCGATCTGCTGGGTCCCGATGGCGACATCATGCTCGATTGCTGGATGGCGTTGAACGAGCAGTACACCATTGAGCTGGCGGAAATGGTTGCGCCTTACCGTGTCTACTGGATGGAAGAGTGCCTTCCGCCGCACGATTTAGAGGGCTTTGGGCGGCTGCGGGAGGCGATCAAGTCCACCCGCATCGTGTCGGGGGAACACATCTATTTCCGCTACGGGTTCCGCAATTTGCTGGAACACCACGCAGCGGCGATCTGGCAGCCGGATGTTCACTGGTGCGGCGGGTTGACCGAGTTGCGGCGCATCGCTGCCCTGGCTTCGGCATACGACATTCCGGTGATCCCGCATGCGGGTGGTGTACAGGACTGCGTGCATTTCACGATGGCCACACCCAATGCGCCATGGTCGGAAATGTTCATGCCAGCCCCGGGTGGCCCGCCCGAGGTGTATAAGCGTTTCGAGGAAGATAACCAGGTCACCCGCGGTCCGGAAGGCGTCTACATGCGTCCTTCCGAGCGGCCGGGCTTCGGCTGGGAATTCGAGGTATCGTGATGAACCGGGCTCTTCATTGGTGGTCTTCCACAGCCGGCGCACGCTTCTTCCACGGCCGGGCATTACATACCGAACCAGAGTGTGGAGGCGATCCCGTCGAGCAGTTCCGAGGCGCCGAGGTGGAAGTTTCGATTGCGCCACATATAATCCTGTTGGGCTGCCGTGGCTTGCGACCGCTAGTCCAGACTAGCAGCCCGTGGCAGAAGTGGCAAAACACCGCTTACTGACGTGCGCGGCTCAGTAGATTCAGTGCGTTACGGAGCCACGACCGTCAGGGAGTGACTTCTGCCACGGGCCGCTAGGCCAAATCCCTCTCTTACGAGCTGCCGAGCCGCAGTGTGACATGAAGAACATTTCCCTCACCAGTGCGCAGAGCGACGGGGAATCATCCCCAGTAGATCACTCTCCTCAGCCATACGCCAAAACATTTGAAATTGGAAATGTTATTTCTTAACGAGTCCTAAGGATCGCGTCTTGAAGGAACGCGGCGGCTTTTTTGAGCATCCCATGGCCGGCGCCGTGACTGCGACCGTCCCATCAGGGCGTTCCAACTAAGCCAGGCCTGCCGCGGCGGTCGCTAAGACCTCCTGCACCTTGGCGGCCAGCGAATTGAAATTATACGGCTTTTGCATAAACCCCGCTACTCGCGGCTTTTGCATCTTCCGCATGCACTCCTCTTCGCTCTGGCCGGAGGATACCACTACCGGCACGTCCGGTTTCATGGTCAGCAGATGCGGGAGCGCCTCTTCGCCGGACATCACGGGCATCACCAGGTCGAGCAGGACCAGCGAGATCCGGCTGGCATTCCGGGAGAAAACGCTGAGCGCCTCTACTCCGTTTTCGGCCAGCAGGATATCGTAGCCGGCCCGCGTGAGCGCCTGCCGCAGAAAGTTGCGAACGATTTCCTCATCGTCAACTACCAGGATAGTGCCTCGCCCCCGCACGACGGTGACACGCTCGCACGGCCGCGCCTGAGTGGCCGCAGTACCGCAAACGGGAAAGAGCACCTCGAACCCTGTCCCCTGCGCCGGCGCGCTGGTTACCTTCAGAGCCCCCTTATGCCCGCGGACGATCCCCAAGGCCGCGGAAAGGCCCATGCCCCGGCCCAGGAACTTGGTGGTAAAGAAGGGATCGAAGATGTGTTTGAGAGTCTCCTCATCCATGCCACATCCGGTGTCACGGACCTGCAGAACGACATAATCGCCGTCCTGTTTATGATCGGTGAGGAAGGCGCCCATTTCGTCGGCGGTGACTTTGCGGACCGAAGTACTTACGCTTACCGAACCGGCCTCGCCCTGCATGGCCTCGCCGGCGTTGATCATAAGGTTCATCGCCAGTTGTTCGATCTGCGTCCTGTCCGCATGTATGGGGGGCAGGTCGCGGGTCAGGTCGAGCGTCAACCGCACTTTGCGCGGGACGGAGGGTTGAATCAGCGGCGCCAGCTCACGGATCAGGGTGGAGAGATCGATCGGTCCGGCGACAAAGCGGCCCTTACCGGCGTACGCCAGCAGTTGCCGGGTAAGCTCGGCGGCGCGCTCGCTGGCGCGTACCACGTCCTCCAGCAGCGGGCGGGTTTTTTCCGGATCTTTCAACGAGTCCAGGGCCAGCGAGGCATTGCCGAGTATGCCCACCAGCAGATTGTTGAAGTCGTGCGCTACCCCGCCGGCCAGCAGCCCGATGCTCTCCAGCTTCTGCGAGTGCCGGAGCTGCTGGTCCATCTGCTTACGGTCGGTGATGTCGGTAACGATGGCCACGCTGCCGCGGCGCTTTTCGGCTAGATCCGCCCTGGGATCGATAGCGATGCTGAAGGTCCGGCCGCCCAGTACCCGTTCCGCCTTCGTCCGGCAGAGGTTTTCGAGGTTCGCAAACAGCGGTGGATCGCCTGTGGCCGGCGGAATGAGCTCGTCCAGGCTCCGGCCGGCGATCTCCCGTTGCTGGAGGCCGAGCAGCGTGGGTAGTGCGGCATTGAAACGCTCCACCACGCCGTGGACATCCAATAGCGCCACACCGTCGCGAATGGCATCGAAGGTTGCCTGCCACTCGGCCGCCGACTCCTGGAGTGCCTGTTCGGCCGTGCGGATGCGCAATAGCGACCGCACCGTGGCCACCAGAACCGGCGCTTCCACGGGCGATGCGATGTAGCCGTCGGCTCCCGCTTCGAGCGCTGCCACCCGCGAACCGTCATCCACCGCCGAGGCGGACATCTGCAACACCGGCGTGGAGCAGGTCTCCGGCAACGACTTGATGCGGCGGCAGACCTCCAGGCCCGGTATGTCGGGCAGGCGCACATCGAGAAGCACCAGGTCGGGCTGCTCTCGCGCCGCACGCCACAGCGCCTCACTACCGGTTCCGGCTTCGGTGACTTCGAATCCGGCCTGTCGCAGCACACGCCCGACGGCATAACGGCCTGCCTCGTTGTCATCGACAACCAGGATGTGCTGCGGTTGCCCCGCTATCATACTCGCCTCATATTCACCTTATGGTCACCTGATATAGGCACCTCGTCATACGGCCCCGCCGGCCGCCTGTTCCGGCAGCAAGTCGCCCAGTCCCATGGCGCCGCAGATCCGCCGCAACTCCAGCGCGGCGGTCCCATCGGTGAGTCTGTTTTTGGGGAGGTATCCGGCGGCGTGGCGCTCCAGTTGCGCGCGCTCGTCGTCGTTCAGCGGCCTCGATGTTGAGACCACCACCGGAATGTCAGCCGTTTTCGGGTCCGCGCGCAACCGGTCCAGCACTTCAAAGCCGTTGGCGTCGGGCATGAGCAGGTCGAGGAGAATCAACTGCGGCTGCTCGTCGCGCGCGAAACGCAACCCTTCAGCGGCGTTAGAGGCTTCGATCACCTGATCCGGCGCGGAGGCGAACAGTTGCCGCAGCAGATAACGCGATACTTCTTCGTCGTCGATCACCAGAACCTTGCGCGGCGCGCTGCGTCCACTGAACTTGTGCAGGTGGTCGAGCAACCAACGGCGCGCCACCGGTTTTTGGGAGAACGCGTCGGCTCCGAGCGACATCGCCTTCTGCCGGTCCTCCACGTTAGTGACGACCAGCACCGGGATGTCGCGTGTGTCCGGGTTGGCCTTCAACTCCGGCAGCAGCTCCCAGCCGTCCTCGCCGCGCAGCACGATGTCCAAAATGATCGCGGCGGGGCGGACTGTTTCCAATAGCGCCCGCGCCTCCCGCAAGCTGCGCGTCGGCACCGGCTGAAACACGCTGCCGCGCAGAAATTTTTCATAGAGCAGCCGCGGCTCGATCTCGTCCTCGATCACCAGTACCGGTAGGCGCGCCTGATCCAGCTCGGCGGCCAGAACGATGTCGGAAAACGGCTCGGCCGCCGCGTAAGCCACTGGTATGGAAGCCGAGAAAGTCGACCCGAGGCCAGGCCGGCTCTCGACCGAGACCGAGCCACCCAGCAGTTCCGCGAGCTTCTTCGAAAGCGGCAGGCCCAGGCCCGTACCACGTACCTTGCGCTGCAAAGGATTCTCGAGCTGGGCGAACTCCTGAAAGATCAGGCTCTGATGTTCCGGAGCGATGCCAATGCCCGTATCCGACACCGAGAAGACCACCTTGCGCGCGTCCTCACGCCCATCGTGCCGCCCATCCTGGGAGAGCCGGGCCGAGACGCGTACCTCGCCCTGCTCGGTGAATTTCAAAGCATTCGAAATGAAGTTGCGAAGGATCTGCGAGACTTTGCCTTCATCGGTGCAGAGCGACGGAATGCCTTCCGGTTCATCGAAGACCAGGTTGACGGAAGTGTTCAGCAGCAGCGGGCGTAGCATTCCGCGCAGCGCGCCGAACAGGTTTTGCACCTCGAACTCGGACGGGCGGACCACGATCTTGCCGGCTTCCACTTTTGCCAGATCCAGCAGATCGTTCACCAGCTCCGAGAGATTCTCCGCCGATTTGCGGATGTAATGTATCTGCCTTTCCTGCTCGACGGAGAGCTCGCCGTCAACCCGCTCCAGAACCAGGCGCGTAAGTGCCAGGATAGAGTTCAACGGCGTGCGGAACTCATGGGTCATGTTGGAGAGGAAGCGGGTCTTCACTTCATCGGCACGGCGCAGATGGTCGGCCCGCTCATCCAGTTCGGCATAGAGCGCCACCACACCGCGATTGGTATCCTCCAGCTCCCGGTTCAGCCGCGAAAGATCCTCCTGGCGCTGCCGCAGTTCGTCGAGGGTGCGCAGCAGATCGGCGTTCTGCTGGCGAAGCTCCTCCATAAGCCCGCTGGGGCCCTGCCGCACCAGTTCGGCGGTGAGCTCGGGCAGGCGCTCGGGGGTGACCAGGCGCGCTTTGCGCGGCAGCAGCTTACACATGGACACACGGGTTCCGCCGGCCGGGGTGGAATGGATCTCGAAGCGGTCCATCAGCCGCCGCGCGCCCAGGATGCCCAGCCCCATGCCTGTCTTGGAAGAATATTCGCCGTTGAGGATACGTTCCAGGTCGCCGATACCGGGGCCCCGGTCCGAAATGCGGATGACGAAGATCTGCGGCGGTGTCTGGCCCTCGATGGAGAATTCTACGTGGCCGCCGCCGGCATATTGAAACGCATTGCGCGCGATCTCGGATACGGCGGTGGCAAGCCGGGTCTGCTGCTGACCGTCAAAACTCAGCAGCGCTGCGATCTGGCGCGTGCGCTGGCGGGCGGACACTACGTCCTGTTCGTATCGGATTTCAGTCTTCAGAATGGGAAGCATCAGGATCCCGATAGCGCCTCCCGCGCTACCACGACGGTTACGTCGTCGCGGCCGCGGGTATAGTCCCGGTACAACACGCCGGCAATCAGGCTGGGATGCCGTTCGAGTAAGCCGGGGTAAGAATCGAACGACCAGCGCGTCTGCAGGCCGTCGGAGTGCATCACCAGGAGAGAGCGGGCGTTCCAGGGAGAGGTGAACTCCGAGATCTTTCGTGCCTCATGCCCGGCTGTACCGGCGTGCGATACGAGGTGCCGAACGGGGCTCGATTCGGCGACAATGGCAGCGGTGATATTGCCGAGACCCGCGAAGCGCAGCACCTGCGCCGTAGCATCCATCTCGGCGACTGCCACGGCGGCGCCGCGCGTTGCCCGTAGCGCGCCATGAATCCGCTCCAGCAGCACAGGGGCCGAGTCGTGGAGGTGTTCGCGCGCCGTAAGAATCGCGGCGAGCGCCGCACGGGCGGCCAGCGGGCCATGACCCAGACCGTCGGCGACAGTAAGCCGCATACCACGCGCAGACTCCTGGAAAATCCAGCCGTCGCCACACTCCTGCTCCCCGCGTACGGGAAGGCTGACCGCGCCCACATGAAAGCGCGACGCTGGAACGGGCGCTGCGCCAGCCGGTCCGCGTTTCCAGACCTGGGCCATCAGTACCGTGCCCTGATCCGGCCGGGAGTAGATTTGGTACAAGCTGGAGTGCCGCGCGATCGCTCCCAGACCTGTGCCGGCCGTTCCCGCCGTCGAGTATCCGTCCTGAAAGCAGCGTCCGAGATCCGCGATTCCCGGCCCCTTATCCAATGCCAACATCTCAATTCCCGCCGAGCCGCCTGATTCCAAAACGCGCAGAATGACCTGACCGCCGCCGCCATGTTTTAGCACGTTCCGGGCAGCTTCCGTCACCACTAACGCCGCGTTCCCTGCCGAGGTTTCATCAAACGAGAGTTCGGAAGTGAACGCCGCGGCAACGCGGCGCGCCTCCCCGGAATCCGTTTGCTCTTGAATTGAAATGCACGCGCTTAGCAATGGCGCTCCTAATGCGCTACTTCCATCGAGTAATCATTACCTGGGTGCCCTCACCCGGCGCGGAACGCAGGTTGAATTCGTTGCTGAGCCTTTTCGCGCCGCTCAAACCCAGACCGAGGCCGGTTCCTGTGGAATACCCATCTTTCATTGCTAATTCCAGATCGCTTATTCCGGGGCCATGATCTTCGAATGTGAGTCTCAGTCCCTTGCGCATCCCATCGTTCAACGCCTCGAGGCGCACCGTGCCGCCTTCTCCATAAATCAGCACGTTGCGGGCCAGTTCGCTGGCGGCAGTGACGATCTTAGTCTGATCGACCAGCCCAAAGCCCAACTCAATAGCCCAGGCGCGCACCTTTTGCCGGACCAGAACAACGTCGGTATCCGATTGGATCGCGGCCGTCTCAGTCTTGAGCAGGGACATGGCGGCTGTCTCCGGGTTCCCAGAAATCCTGCTCCTGTGCCCGGCGCAACAGGTCCATCCCCTTTTCCACGTTCAATGCCGTACGGATCCCCGGCAGCGCAAGGCCCAGTTCCACCAGAGTGATGGCCACCGCTGGCCGCATTCCGACCACCACAGTTTCGGCGTCCAAAATGCGGGACATGGCAGCAATATGGCCCAGCATCCGGCCGATGAAAGAGTCCACCACGTCAAGCGAGGAAATGTCGATGAGCACCCCGCGGGCATGCGCGCTCACAATCCGGTCGGTCAGGTCCTCCTGCAGCGCCATCGCCAGACGGTCATGCATGTCCACCTGAATGGTGACGAGCAGGAACTCGCCCATTTTGAGAATCGGAATACGTTCCACGGGCTGGTCTCCTAAACCGAACTCGGGCGGACGCGCTGAATGGTCTGGCCGGTGCGCTTTAAGGCCAGCGCAAACGCATCGGCGAGAGTGGCCTTGGTGGCGACCGTATTGAGCTCGACCCCCAGGTGGACGATGGTGGCGGCGATCTGCGGCCGGATGCCGCTAATAATACATTCGGCCCCCATCAGGCGCGCTGCAGCCACGGTCTTCAGCAGGTGCTGCGCTACCAGCGTGTCCACTGTGGGCACGCCGGTGATATCGATGATGGCGATCGCGGCGCCTGTTCCAACGATACTTTGCAGCAGGTTCTCCATCACCACCTGGGTCCGTTCGCTATCCAGGGTACCGATCAGCGGCAGTGCCAGGATGCCGTCCCACAGTTTGACTACCGGCGTGGAAAGCTCCAACAGTTCCTGCTGCTGCTGGCGTATGACCTCTTCCCGGCCCTTCTGATACATTTCCCCGGTAAACAGGCCGAGCTTATCGAGCAGGGTGCTGATAATCCAAAGATCGCCCTCCGCCAAGCCGTCTGTATTGAGCGCGCGAAACAGCGGCTGCTTGAGGGAGAAGACGAAGGTCGCGGTTTCCGTCGGCGTGAAACCCATTCGTGCTCTGGAGCGCGAAAGATCGGCGACGATCTCCCGGGCGGGCTCCCAGGCCGGCGCCATGATGTCGTCGAGTTTGCCGGAGGCGACTCCCTGGCGGAAAGAGCTCAGGAAATCCTTGCACTGGCGGTGCAGGTCCGTATCGCTGATGAGGTCGGCGCGACGCGTGGCGGCGGTGCGCTGCAGCGCCATCCAGTCGCTCAGGATCTCCGCTTCGTGTTGGTTGAGGATATCGGTAAGGCTAGTGGCTTGTTTTTGTTCCATTTTTATGGTTCTGGCTTATCTCCCATATCTTTCGTCCGCTCCGCATTCGCGGGCTGCTCGCGCGGGGACTCACCTATGAGCCTGCGCACGGTTCCGAGCCAGTCACGTTCGGGGAGCGGCTTACCTTCGGGCGGCTTGCGGATTGCGGCATGCGCGCCCAAGGTTCCGGCCATCTCGAAGGCGTCCTTGTAGACACTGGTGGTGGCGATGATTTTAATGCGATTCGGACGGCGCGATATGGCTCCAATAAGCTCGAATCCATTGATGCCCGGCAGGGCCATGTCCACGATGATCAAATCGATCTCGCCGTGCTTCTTCTCCAGGAGATCAACGGCTTGGATTCCATCGGTCGCGCGCAGCACCCGATATCCGGCAGTGGCCAGCATGCGCTCCGCCGCGTTCAGAAATTTCGGGTCGTCGTCGACCACGAGTACAGTAGACATTTCAGGATTTGCACTTCGCCTTGTCAGTATACTCCAACCGTGTCTCTCGAGCTTTCTCGCGCGAGTTTCCGCCGGCTGAAAGTACCACAGGCGTTCCGGACAGGCCCGGCACATTATCAAACCGCCTGGCCCGCAAATCATCACTCCGGGCTATTGCCTAGCGCGTTTTCAATCATTCGAAGCAGCGATTCGGTCTTAAAGGGCTTCCAGATGATTCGATACGGGTTTTCGCGAATCACTTGGGCAATCTCGGCGGGGCCATAACCCGTCATGAGTACTACGGGTACGTTGGGGTTCTCGCGCTGAAGGTGCTTGCCCAGCTCAACGCCGTTCATACCAGGCATCATTAAGTCGAGCAGGGCCAGATCGATCTTCTCGGAGCTGGTGTGCGCCAAGCGCAGAGCCTCGATTCCGTTTCCCGCTGGTATGACAGCGTAGCCCCCGAGTCGCAATATTCTTTGGCAAAAGTTCAGTACCGTGGGTTCATCGTCGACCAGCAGGATCGTTTCCAAGTGGGCACCTCCCAGTTTCGTACTATCATCTTATCAATCGAATTGAGCAATGGTGTCTACGGACGTTCGTACTTGCTGTGCTGTTCCGTTGAACCCTACGACTGGTCTAGCGAGCCATGATATGGCCGTTCTGAATTGTCCAAAAACTCGCATTGGCGCAAGGCTTGCCGCGGCGATGGCCATCAGATAGTAGAAGCAGGATTGTATTGGACTTCTCCGATCGGTTCGACTTAGTGTAAAGCTGAATACCAATAGGCAGACGGGCGTATTGCAAGCCATCGGGCTTCCGCGTCAAGCTAAAAGCGGAGGTAATCACCAATGAAGCTAGAATCCTTACATGACTTGTATCTATCCGAGTTGAGAGACTTATATAGTGCCGAAGATCAAATCCTCAAAGCGCTGCCGAAGATGATCGAAAAAGCGCAATCAGCAGAACTTCGGAATGCGCTCGAAAGCCACCTGGAAGAGACACGCGGGCACGTCTCGCGGCTCGAGCAAGTGTTCGAGATGCATGGCGAAGAGGCCAAGAAGCAGAAGTGCAAAGGAATGCAGGGCGTACTCGAGGAGGGCGACGAAATGGTTGGAAAAGACGCCCCACCGGCGGTGCGCGACGCCGCCATTATTTCCGCGTGCCAGCGCGTGGAGCATTACGAGATCGCCGCGTACGGAACGGTGCGTACCTATGCCGAGCAGATGGGTCAGCAGCGTGCGGCCGCGGTGCTTCAGGAGACGCTCGATGAAGAGTTGGCGGCGGACGAAACGCTGACCGAAATCGCCAACAGCCGCGTCAACATCGAGGCGACGCGCACCGCTTGAGGGAGGCAGCCAAAAGTTATGCAACAACGACTTGATGGATGCCGCGTAGCCATCCTTACCTCACGATGACGGACAGTTATATGGGCGGCCGCGATTCGTTAAGAGCTGGAATTGAAAGCTCGTGCGACACTACTCGATCTGTTTCGTGAGCACTCCGTGGGGTTAAGTCGATTCCCGATGCATCACGGCGGCCTTTGGAGATGAGTTCCTTGGAAGCCGTGCCGACGTCATTGCCCCACCGTGCCCTTTGCTGACTCCTGCTCCGCTGCAGGCCGCCTTTCCACGGCCTCAGTCGCCGCAGCGACACGGAGCAGATCTCCTGGGGTAAGTTCAGCCGCTTTCTGTGCACAGCCGGCGGATCTCGCTTCGCTCTCTTGATGGATATGGACTTCGCGGTAAGTTGCCCGCTCGGCCGGCGCTAACGCCTGGTATCCGGGTCTTGTCTATCGACTCACATATTCACATATTTGATCCATCGCTTCTTTCAGACCCTGTCGCGCGGCGTTGACGTGGATACCGCCTGATGGCTGCCGGCTGCCGGAGATGCCTGGACCCGAGAAGGGGAGTATCTTCGTGGACTGCGCCGTCCTCCAACCGATGACCGCCGCTAGCGGTTCCTCTCGAGAGCCAGAAAGCTAATCCCATAGGAGCCCAGATCGACCTTTATCCGAAGGGGGCCCTGATTGAATTTGCGCGACGGCAGTGGGCGCAGCCGCGCATTTTCATCATCGCTCGGAGCAGCCGCATCCAGGAACAATTGATGTAATGTGAGATCGGCCGGTACTCCGTCCACCGCCAGATCCACCTGCGCCGGGGCCGTCGAATAATTCCAAAGAAGCACATTATAGACGAGCATCTTTGGATCCCAGGTCGCGAAGCCGTGCACCGCTGCATCCGTGGAATCCAAACGCAGCCGCTCACCAGTGAGCCGCGAAAGCAGTTTGAAAGCGTAATATGAGGGCCGCACGTGGTTCTGATAGTCGAACAGCCCGTCCCACTGGGAGGTTCGGTTCCACCAGCGCGCCATGAGGCCGGCTCCCACGGGAGACATGAATTTGGCGAAACGATCGAGGTCCACGTGATAGTCCTTGATGTGGTAGTAGCAGGAGTAGTCGAGCCCGCCGGCTTTCATCTGGTACGCGACTTCGGAGATGAAACACGGCTGGAACTGCGGATCGGTCGGCGGATCGCGCAGCGCCATATTCCACTCGTTCAGGAAGGTCTCCGGATGGAGAGAGGGGTACTTGGCGAGCAGCGTTTTTACGCGATCGATAGTTCCTCGTATGCGCGCGGGATCGCTGTTGTAGATGTGCCACGAGACGAAATGCAACGGAGCTTTGCCGGCCTCGCAGAACGAGAGCAGCGCCGGCAGGATCGCCGAGCCTGAGCCGGCCAGGGCAGGGCCGCCCACCCGCGCATCGGGATCGGCACGCATGACGGCCGCAACGGTGTGCTGGTAGTAGCGCGTGTAGTTTTCCGGTGTGAAAAGATACGGGCAACCCCCATTTTCACCGATGTCGGGCTCGTTTGAGACCTCCCAATAGCGAATGCCCGAGCCGCGTTCCTTATAGTGCCGCACCATGTTGTAGATGAGTTGCTCCCATTCCTCGTAACTGGTCGGATCGACGATTTTCTCATCGACGGCAGGATACAGGGCCTTTGGCTTGAAGTCGATGTTCATGAGCGGCGTGGCGCCGGCTTTCCGGATCAGGTCCACGGATTCGTCAAGCGTCTGCCAATGGTAGCGGCCGTGCTCGGGGAGCAAGTCAAAATACTCTTGGATGAAGAGACGGATTACGCGCGGATGCAAATCGCGAATTTCAGCGAAGCGATCGCCCCAGATCGGCTCTTCGGACAGGCCGCCCTGGCCTAGCGCGAAGCGATCCATCTCGAGCGGGCCCGCGGTGTCGCTCAGGCTCAATCGCAGCGTTACCGTGCGATTTTGTGCATGCGCCAATATCGCCGAGGTGGCGAATAGCACGAAGAACGGCGCCCAGCGTGATGCGAATGCGTGCTTCATAGTCCTCACCTGATCTCCGAATCCTTATGGTCAGCGTGAAGGCCGGATCGGATCAAGAGTTTTTCCGAATAATGTCCAGAATGCTGGAAGAAAGCTTTCACAAGCCGCACCGTGCAGTTTGCGAAAAAGAAGCGCGGGTGATAGTGTCGGATATCCATGGACGCCCTCGAGAGGAAGGCGTGGCTGCTGGTCGCATTTACCTGGGTCGCTTATTGTCTGAACTACAGCGATCGGCAAGTCATTTTTTCGATGTTCCCGATCCTGAAATCCGAGCTGCATTTTACAGACGCGCAACTCGGGCTGACGGGCTCCATGTTTCTATGGGTCTACGGTTTGTGCTCTCCCATTGCCGGCCAGATCGGCGACCGGTTTTCAAAGCGGCGGCTGGTTGCCTTGAGTCTCTTGTTTTGGAGCGGAGTTACGGCGTTAACCGGTCTGTCGCATTCGGTGGGGATGGTCTTGACCTGCCGGGCACTGACGGGCGTCACGGAGTCACTGTTCGTGCCCGCGGCGGTGGCCTTGCTGGCCAACGCGCACCGTCCGGAAAACCGGTCGCGCGCTTTCGCGCTCTATGCCACGGGGCAGCTGGCGGGCATTGTGGTGGGCGGATGGTATGGCGGCTTTGTGGCACAGGAATTCCAGTGGAGGCTTGCGTTCTACTCGCTGGGACTGGCGGGGATGGTCTATTGCTTTCCCTATTTTCGTTTCCTGAATAGCTTCGGCGAAGAGGCGCACCTGGAGACACAGAAGTCGGGAAGCGCTCTGGCGGTGACAGCGCTTGCGAGGATTCCGACTTACCTGGTCCTGTGCCTGGTATCCGGAGTCTTTAACCTCACTCTATGGCTGCTGTATACGTGGCTCCCCAATTTTCTCTATGAGAAGTTTTCGTTGAGTCTGGCTGGGGCAGGGTACACAGCGACCGTTTATTTACAAACGGCAAGTCTGATAGGCACACTGGTGGGTGGGGCTTTGGCGGACTCGCTATACCGGCGCGCGAAGACCGCGCGTTTCTGGCTGATCGCGATCGGCCTGGTACTGGCTGCGCCCTGTGTTCATCTGATCGGGAACAGTGATTCCCTGTTATTCACCAAGTTTGCGGCGGTTGCATTCGGGCTCGTGGGTGGACTGGCCATGGCCAATCTTTATATATCCTCGTTCGATGTAGTACCCGCCAATACGCGCGCGTCTGCCGTGGCTTTCATGAATCTGGCGGGCTATCTGACCTCCGGGTTTGCGCCGCTGGTCACCGGCGTCTGGAAGCAGAGCATCGGAATCCACAGAATGATGAGCTACGCGTCGCTGCTTCTAGTTGCGGCGGCGATCGTTCTGTTCGCGGCGATCAAATTTCTGGTTCCTTCAGATTACAACCGAGTTCACTGACGAACGTCGATCTCTTCCACGTCGCTGCCCAATATCGGGGGTTTGGTGTAGTCTCTCAGGAACGTCTCAGGCCACTTGACCGCGGCTCCTGAGCCAATCAGGACCCAGATTTCAGGTTTCGACAAAGGCCGGCGGGATTCTGTTTGCAGCGCACACGCATAGGGCAACGCCGAGGCGAGCTCGAGTGCAAAGCCCATTCGGTGGAGCGCCCGGGCGGCTTCCAGGATCTCCACCTCCGAGACCTCGCAAAACTCTCCTTCTGACTCGTAGACGGCCCGGAGGGCATGGTCGCCGGTTACTATCTCCGCGACCGAGAGCGCGGCAGTCTTAACCTGTCGCAGCGGCTCGACGTGATTTCGCCTCAGCTTCCAGGCACGGGCCGCTGAGTTGGCGCCCTCAGGCTGGCATGCAACAATCCGCGGTGCCACAGAGATCTGTTTTCGTTCGGCCATCTCTCTAAAGCCCTTCCAGATGCCGTAGGTGCCATCGCCGCTTCCGGCAGGAATAAAGACTCGATCTGGCGCGCTTCCGGCCAAAGCGTCCACAATTTCGAACGCGATGGTCTTGAAGCCTTCGACGCCGAAGGGATTTGAGTAACCGCCTTGCGGACAGAGAATCGTACAGGGAAAGTAGGCTTGTGCCGCCACCATCCGGGTGATGATCTTATCCTGGCAGCCGCCGCGAATCACCCGTGCTCCGCACCCTTCCATGAGCGCGAGCTGTAACGCCGAGGTATCTTCATGACACAATATGGTCGCGTCGAGGCCGGCCGCGCCCGCATAAGCCGCAACGGAATTACCGTGATTGCCTGTGCTCCTGGCAGTTACTCGTCGAAATCCGAACTGTCTTGCCATCGAGATCGATACGGCGTTCGGGCGGTCCTTCCATGACCAGGTCGGGTTGGCAGTCTCGTTCTTTAGAAAGGCCTTGACGTTCGACTCCGGAAAATCAACAGGTACGAGAGGCGTCGAGCCTTCGTACAGAGTAACTCGTCGGTTGTCCTCCACGGAGGGAAGCAGGCCGGCCCACCGCCAGACACCCGGCGCTACCTCCGGCTGAAGCTTATCGACGGCATACTTCATCTCGACTGGGCGTTTGTTCCCCTCTTGCGCACAATGAGGGCAGCCGAAAAACATTGGAGTGACATCGAATCGCGACCGGCACCAATCGCATTCGAGCCAGTTATTCGGCATCGCTCTCCTTCTGGACTAAAACGGCCCAATTGCCCTCACGAATGAATGCCTTGCTGCGAAGGCCGCCAACA
>Ga0302324_100012174_pt1 | contig 17575 bp, 15 predicted proteins | sample Palsa_T0_1_FD_201949 | JGI IMG/M metagenome (GOLD analysis project Ga0302324, IMG submission 201949) | Peat permafrost microbial communities from Stordalen Mire near Abisko, Sweden - Palsa_T0_1 | ecosystem: Environmental > Terrestrial > Soil > Palsa > Peat permafrost | place: Sweden: Abisko... | reverse complement strand
GCCATTCATGCCGCATAGAGGGCGAGGTTCCTTATTTTTAGACTCCTGTACGAAGACGAACTCGGGGTGCTTACCGCGTAAGCTTTCTATGACTGACCGAGCGACGCGATTGAGAACAATGACGCGTTCTTCGCCGTTCTTGACTCTCTCAGCAGGAATCAAGAAAACCGACGTACCGGACTCAGGCACCTTCACCTCATAACTCCACTTAAGCCCGCAAACCTCCTGTTCCCGAGTGCCCGTGTTCACCTTGAAAATGGCCATAGTCGCCAGATGAGCGGGTAATTCGCGAAACAGAAACATTTGCTCCTCAGCCGAAAGAGGGTAGGGCTGTCGGGCATCCGTGACCGGGAACAGTCGAATCTTCGGCGCTGTCTCAAGCCATGTCATGCCACGATCGTCCATCCATTCACTGGCCGCGAGGTTCAAGATGCGTCGGACCACGGCCAGGGCGGCGTTGATCGTTTTCGTCTTAACCCCATCCTTCCGCCGCTTGGCGATAAATTCCTGAAGAGTTCCGATGTGAACCTGACGCAGCAGATGTGTCCCAATAAAAGGGTCAAGCTGTTTCAGGTGCATTGCATCATCGTCAATGCTTCTCTTGTGTTGATTCTCTTGTAAGAATTTAGTCGCTGCCGCTCTGAAGGTGTGATCGCCCCTAACGCCGTATAGCCTCGCTTTACGGGCATCGTCTACCCGCTTCGCGAGGTGTTCCTGCGCTTTGGCGAGATCACTCGTTCCAGTGCTCTCGCAAACTCGCGTTCCTCCGATCCACTTGTCGATATGCCAGACCCCACCGCGTTTGGTGAGCCCGAGCGGTTTAAAACGTCCCATGGTGTTCTCCTTTCGAGGCTGACCGCGGGACGCCCGTTGCGGCGTTTATGCTCGTCTGCCCAGGCGTCCAGGTCAAGGCGGTCGAAGGCCACCCCCTGCCTGCCAATGGGGATGACCGTAACCCACGGTCGTACGTCTTGCTTGAAGCGGTTTTTGTTCATTCCGAGATACCGCGGTGCATCTCGCAGTCGCAGTAGTCGAGGCGTGGAAAATCGAACATCAGCAGGCGAGCGCTGATGCCGGGATGGTCTAAGCTCCGATTTGATTTTGAGGCCCCCTTCGATGGGCGCCCTTTCCAAAGTTCCCGAAATCTGCGGAGGCGAGTTCTCACTCATGATGAATGATTGGCACGGTCGACATGAAAAGTCATTCGAAGTCTTTGGGGGATTTCCCCAATTACCTCCAGAAAATTAGCCGCATTCACATGATGTTTAGGGGTATTGGGGTGGTTTACCGCATTACTCTGAGAGTGGGAAAAGAAGCGGCGGCTTGGTTTAGATCCCTGCGGCTCAACGATTTCCAAGAGTCATTCATCGGCCCGCAAAGACTCACATCTGGTCGCAGTATTGGGGTAAAGCTCCTTGAAACTCGCGCGTCGGAGCGCGCCGGCCACAGCCGATTAATCAACGTGACCCTGCGAGCCCCTGAGCTGCCGACGCCTTCATGGTCACAGCGCACAGGCCTTACATCTTCCCGAGGGCTGCGAAGAATCGGGCCTGCCCGGGTATGCGCCTCTTCTTAAACGTGACTGCACCCAAGAGGAGTTCAGGCTTACCTGGGCAATTGGATAAAACGGCGTAGAAACTCGTAATCACACTGTTGCGGTTAAGTGGGTTAGAAAAGGCGGTCGGAAAATTCTTATCACAGCCAACACCCGCGCGCGTTGAGCGCGGGGACGCGTTGCCGGTCTCTTCGCCCTCAGTCATTTGTCAGTCCGGATCCGGTACGAAACAATCAGCTGTCATTACTGCCAGCGAATCTCGGCGTGAGTCCGCACATCTCGGGACGCTGACAACTGCGGGAAAAAATCGTGAGTTTTGGGTCATTTTGGGAGTGATGCAGGATTGGCAAAGTGACTTTGCCGTTTAACAATCACACCCGTGACCAAGGATGCTTTCATCGCGTGTCGCGTAGATCCTGAGACCAAGGCACGGGTTCGTGCGCTCGCAGCGCGAGAAGGGATCGCGGAGTCGGCTCTCATCAAGCAGGTGCTCGATGTCGTGCTTCGCGGGTCAAGGCCTGAGGCGATGGTCGCACCGGAGCCGCTGGAGAACTCGAGCGGTGGAACTCGGTTTAACGTTCGACTTGGACCTCACATCTCAAGGCTCCTCGGGGAGCGCGCGAAGGGCAGGGGCATGCCCTCAGCCACTTACATCGCATCCCTCGTGCGAGCCCACTTTTTAGACGCCGCGCCGCTACCCCAAGCGGAGTACCTAGCGTTGAAGCAGGCGGTGATCGAGCTCTCCGCCGTCGGACGCAACCTCAATCAAATCGCGCGAGCAATGAAGCGAGGTGGGACGCCCCCCGCACCGGGAGCGCTAGACGTGCGCACTATGCTCAAGGTGGCAGAGGCGCTTCGGGACCACATCAAAGCATTGGTGAGCGCGAATGCACGCGCTTGGGGGACGGGACATGTCCAGAAATCCAATTAACGTCGGACCTCAAGCGTGGCTTGACATCGGCTCGTATGGCCGATGTGGACCTAAGCGTCGCGATCGGATCTCACCGGCGCAGATTGCCACCATTGCCCGGACGGTTCATCGGACTCCGGAGGTCATGGTCAAGATGCTGAACCAGGGAGGCAGCAACCTTGCGGCTGTTCGCCGCCACATGAATTACCTCAACCGGGGCGGCAATCTTCAGATCGAGACCGATGACGGTGAGCCTCTCAAGGGTAAGGGGGCGGCAGCTGCGCTCCTCGATGATTGGAATTTGGATATGGACGAGGAGCGGCCTACGGCTAATCTGAAACCCTGGTGGGAGACAAAGAAGCTCCCCAAGCTCGTTCACAAGATCCTCTTCTCGATGCCCGCGGGGACGCCACCCCAAAAGGTGCTGGAGGCCGTCAAGAACTTTGCTCGTGAGGAATTTGGGGTCAAGCACCGCTACGCCATGGTCCTTCATACGGACGAACCCCATCCGCATGTGCACATGGTCGTCAAGGCGATGGGCTACGACGGCAAGCGGCTGAACATTCGGAAGGCGACGCTGCGAGAGTGGAGGCGGGAATTCGCCCGCCACCTCCGGGACCAGGGAATGGAAGCGAACGCAACCGAGCGGGCCATCCGCGGCGAGACCAAGCCGCAAAAGACCGACGGCATTTATCGGGCGGCGCGCCGCGGGTACTCGACCCACTGGCGGCAAAGAGCGGACACCGTCCTGAGCGAGTTAATCGCAGGTGGACTCAAGACCGAGCCGGTGAGGGCGCGGTTACTGGAAACCCGTCGCGAAGTCGTGCACGGGTGGAATGAAGTGGCGGACGACTTGGTCCTTCAGAACCAGGTGGAACTCGCCCAGGCCGTTCGGAATTTCGTGATGCGGATGCCTCCACCCCAGACTGAGAAAGAGTTCATGAGGACGCGGTTGCTCGAGACGAGAACCATACGCAAAGTGAGGGATGATCGAGAACCGACCCGCTGACTAGGGCGCGCCTAAGCGGGCCGCATTCGTTACGCACTCGCGACCAGGCTGATTCGGTTTTAGCCCAGCGGCCGGGCTGCTCAAGTCTAAACCCGTGCCAACGTCATGCGCCGCGGGAGGACTCGATGTCGCCGAGCTAGTCCCTCCAGAAGTTCTTGAATCGATCGGGCGTCATATCTGTGTATTGGACGGTATGCGCAATATTTTTGTGTCCGAGGTAGTGCTGGAGCGATCGGGTGTCGTGCCCCTCGTTGGCGAGCTTAAACCCACATGCGTGGCGAAGCATGTGCGGATGCACGGGAAATCCAATCCTCGCCTCTGACCCTGCCCGCGTCATCAACTTGCGAACGTTACTGGCGGTCATCGGGCCACCTCGCTCTGAGACGAAGAGGTATGGAGTTTCCGGCCAATCGCGCCGGAGCTGCCGCAGCGCCCTCAGTTCTGGGCCGCGCAGAGGATGTGTGGTAGCCACGCCATTTTTAAGGCGCTGCACTGCAAGATGCCCCGCCTTTAGATCGACTTGTTCCCAGCGTAAGGCGGTGGCCTCGCTGACGCGCAAGCCGTGCCGGTACATGAGAAGGAGGAGCGTGCGGTCGCGTGCGCCATGACGGCCAGACGTTCTCGCAGCACCGAGTAGCCGCTCCATCTCGCCGGGTGTCAGGTACTCCCGGCTGCGAGTATCCTTGTTTGGGCGACGCCGGGGTGGGGCGACTTTCCCATTTACGGCGTTTGGCCGGGCTTGTCGACGTTTCGGCAATTCAAGGATTTGGCCCATAGTTGCTAGAATACTCTCCCATTAAGGGACATTATAGGGAAAGTAACGACGAGTAGATTTTGTGCCAGATCACTCGATTGTCGCGATAAATGACGCGAACCACCGCTGGCAACTGGGGGATCCTGCAGCCTGGGTGCACCATTCACAAAGTGGGGCGCACAAGGCCGAATTCGGCAGCATCCTCGGCCTGCGGACGGGGCGAGTCTGCGGCTACAATGTGGCAAAGAAACTGACAAGGCGATGCAACGCTGTCAAAGGTAAGGAAAAACAGGCGCCAGCCTCTCCTGGACGAATGCACTCGATCTTACTGAGATTGCATGCCGGGAGGCATATCGTACTTGCCTGGATCGTATAGCACGTCGCGGAGAATTTTGTCTCAAACGAAATGAAGCAACGCTCGACGCAGGGAGCAATTCGATGAAGGAAATCCGCGGTGATGCTAAAAACATCCGCGCATTGCTTGGCGGTGCAAAATTCTCCGTAGACTACTATCAACGGGAATTCCGTTGGGAAAGTAAACAAATAGCTGAGTTGATTGAAGACCTGAGTGAGACCTTTCTTGAAAGCTATCAAAGCGGCGACGAGCGAAGCGAAGTCGAAAAGTACGGTCAGTACTTCCTTGGGTCGATTATTGTCAGCGATAAAGACAGCCGTAAGTACATAATCGACGGTCAGCAACGTCTCACGTCGCTGACGCTCCTCCTGATCTATCTGCATCGACACTTAACCGACGCTGAACAAAAGGGGCAGCTCGCAGATCTAATCTTTTCTCAAAAATTCGGAAGACGGTCATTTAACCTCGATGTTCCAGAGAGAACAGCCTGTATGGAGGCATTGTTCACAGGTGAGCCATTCGACGAGAACGGCCAACCGGAGTCCGTCGCCAATATTCTTGCTCGGTTCAGTGACATTCAAGAGGAATTCCCTGAAGAGCTGTCATCCAAGGCGCTTCCTTATTTTGCCGACTGGCTTATCGAAAATGTTCGGCTCGTCGAAATTACAGCCTATTCCGACGCTGATGCATACACCATCTTCGAGACGATGAACGACCGGGGGCTCTCTCTGACGCCTACGGACATGCTTAAGGGATATCTACTCGCTAATATTACAGATACAGACCGGCGCAACGACGCGAGCAAACTCTGGCGAAGCCGTGTGGCAGCACTTCAGCAACTCGGCAAGGAGGAAGACGCCGACGCCATCAAGTCATGGCTTCGAAGCCAGCATGCTAAGACTATCCGAGAACGTAAGAGAGGTGCGGTCCCTCGCGACTTCGACCTTATTGGCACGGAACTTCATCGCTGGGTACGCGATCAAGAAGAATCTCTTTCACTGACAAATAGTGCCGCTTTCTTTCGCTTTATCCAGGAGGATTTTGCATTTTATACCCGTTGGTACGAACAAGTTCGCCGCGCGGCAGACACATTGACGCCGGGCTTGGAGTCGATTCACTACAACGCTCAAAACAATTTTACGCTGCAATATCCAACTTTGCTTGCGCCACTTAACCGAAGTGACGCAGAAGACCAGATACGCCGAAAGCTCAGAATTGTCGCAACGTATATTGACATCATGATCGCCCGTCGAATCTGGAACTGGAAGGCCACCGACTATTCAACGATGCAGTACGCGATGTTTCAGCTTATTATTCTGGAGATCAGGGGCAAATCCGTGCCTGACCTAGCTGCGATATTGGTCGAGCGTCTGCGTAGTGAGGAGCAGACATTCGCGGGCAACGAGCGGTTCCGTCTGCACGGCATGAATGGGCGGCAAATTCATAAACTGCTTGCACGCATGACTGACTATGTGGAGACACGATCCGGGCGTTCGTCTCGATACTCCGAATACATTAGGCGATATGGCAAGAACGGGTACGAAATCGAGCACATCTGGGCAAACCATCCAGAGCGCCACAAGGACGAATTCGACCATCCGACGGATTTCGCCGAGTACCGCAATCGTATTGGCGGGTTACTGCTTCTCCCCAAGAGCTTCAACGCAAGTTATGGAGATAAGCCTTATGCGGAAAAAAGGGAGCACTATTACGGCCAGAATCTCCTAGCCCAGAGCCTTTACGAAAAGGCTTATCAGCATAACCCGGGGTTCGTCCGGTTCCTCGAGGAGTCAGGACTGTCGTTCAAGGCGCACCCGGAATTTAAGAAGGCCGACCTCGATGATCGACAATGGCTTTACCAGAAGCTCGCAGAAGAAATATGGAACCCTGACCAGATTATTCTGGAAGCGAGCGCATGAGCCAGGCTACCGAAGCCGACACGTGTCGCAAGTTTGTTGTGCCCAAGCTGCAGGCAGCCGGGTGGGACAACGAGCCTTATTCGATCGCTGAGCAGCGGTCCATCACCGACGGACGGATCGTGCCTCGCGGACAGGGGTTTCTCCGCAAGCCACCGAAACGGGTCGACTACCTGCTGCGATTCCGTCGGGATGTTCCGCTTGCCGTCGTTGAGGCTAAAGCTGCATACAAGTCCGCGCTCGATGGCGTGCAGCAGGCACGGCAATACGCCGAAATGCTTGGACTCAAGTTTGCATATGCAACAAACGGCCACGAGCTGATCGAAATCGATTACTTCAGTGGCCACGAAAAGCTCGTAACCAATTACCCAGATCCTGAAAGCCTGTGGAAGCGCTACCGGGCCGGTGCAGGCCTAAAGTCGTCGGAGATCGATCCAGTACTCCAGTCCTTTAATCACGCAGTCGGTAAGGGGGAGCGGTATTACCAACAGATCGCGATCAACCGGATTACTGAGGCAATAGTGAAGGGTCAGCGCCGTGTGCTCGTAACCATGGCGACGGGCACTGGCAAGACAGCGGTAGCATTTCAATTGTGCTGGAAACTGTGGTCATCCCGCTGGAATCGAACCGGCGAGTACCGCCGACCTCGAATTCTATATCTCGCAGATCGAAACATTCTGGTTGATCAGCCAAAGGACGGGATCTTCGCGGCGTTCGGCGATGCGCGATACAAGATCGAATCAGGTGAGGTCATTCACAGTCGGGAGATCTACTTTGCGCTCTATCAGGCTCTGGCGGAGGATGAGCGTCGTAACGGTTTGTTCCGCGAATACGCGTGTGATTACTTCGATCTCATAATCGTAGATGAGTGCCACCGCGGTAGCGCCAACGACGAGAGTTCGTGGCGTAGCATTCTTGAGTACTTCGAGCCTGCCTATCAGCTTGGCATGACGGCGACTCCGCTTCGCAGCGACGACGTCGACACATACCACTACTTCGGCGATCCTATCTACACATATAGTTTGCGGCAGGGAATCGAGGATGGATTCCTGGCACCGTACCGCGTCCACCGCATTATCACCGAGTGGGATGCGGCCGGCTGGCGTCCGAGCAAGGAAGAACTGGATCGCTATGGACGGCAAATTCCAGACGACGAATATCAGACAAAGGACTTCGAGCGGGTGATTGCACTGCGGGCCCGTACCGACGCAATAGCGCGAAATCTCACAGACTTCATGAAGAAGACGGATCGCTTCGCTAAGACCATTGTGTTTTGTGTCGACCAAGAGCACGCCAGTGAGATGCGGCAGGCGCTCCACAACCTCAACAAGGACCTGGCAAGCCAGTATCCCGATTACGTGTGCCGCGTTACAGCAGACGAGGCTCACATCGGCAAAGGACATCTAAGCCGATTCCAGGATGTGGACACAAAGACTCCAACTATCCTGACGACGTCTCAACTGCTGACGACCGGCGTTGATGCGCCGACGTGCAAGAATATCGTCCTCGCACGTGTGATCGGATCTATGACGGAATTTAAACAAATAATTGGCCGTGGCACTCGTGTCCGCGATGACTACGGGAAGCTCTGGTTTAACATCGTGGACTATGCTGGCTCAGCAACGCAGAGGTTCGCGGACAAAGACTTTGACGGAGACCCGGTTTGGATTAGTGAGACACGGATAGATGGTCCTGGGCCTGCGCTGCCACCAGAAGAGCCTCAACCTGATGGAGGAGGCGGCCAGCCGCTGGATGAACGGATGGTCCGCGAGCCTCCTTTAGATGAACGGCGAAAGTTTTATTTCGACGGAGGGCAAGTGGCGATCGCCGCGCATCTCGTTTACGAGCTGGATCCGCAAGGAAGGCAATTGCGGATGGTCCGATACACCGACTACGCAGGCGAGAAGGTGAGGGACCTCGTGCCATCCTCGCGCGCATTACGCGAGACGTGGGCGAACCTGACAAAGCGCGGCCACTTGATCGAGCAATTGGAAGAACGCGGGATCAGCTTCGCGGACCTTGCAGAGCAGATCGGACGACCGGAGGCGGATCCGTTCGATCTACTTTGCCATCTTGCGTTTAACGCGCCGCTGAGAACCCGGCGCGAGCGGGCGCAGCGCTTTCGCTCGGAACGGAAGGAACTTTTTGAGAAGTATCGACCCGAGGCGCGGCAGGTGCTTGACGAGCTGTTGGAGAAATATGCCGAGCACGGGGACGCGCAGTTTAAGCTGCCGGATGTGTTGCATATTCCCCCCATCAGTGAACATGGGAACCCTGCCGAAATTATCGAGCTCTTCGGTGGTGTTGATGAGTTGCGCGACGCCGTAAATGGACTACAGAGTGAGTTATATGCCGCCTAAAACCGAGAAAAGAACGACGAGCGACCTCGAGGCTGCTCCAGTTACGACCGCACAAAATCTCGGTGCTCTGATTCAATCGGCCCGCAAGATCATGCGGAAAGACAAGGGACTGAACGGTGATCTGGATCGACTGCCGCTCCTGACATGGGTCATGTTTCTCAAATTCCTTGACGATCTCGAGCAGCAGCGGGCCCAAGAGGCGAAGCTAGCCAACAAGCGTTTCAGAGCGGCAATCGAGCCGCCGTACCGGTGGCGAGACTGGGCCGCGAATGTAGATGGGATTACCGGCGACGAATTGCTGAAGTTCATCAATCAAGACGAAACCGTGCGGCCAGACGGAACAAAGGGTCCTGGGCTATTCGCGTATCTCCGGGGCCTCACGAACGCGAACGGCGACGATCGACGTGACGTAATCGCGACGGTGTTCAAAGGCGTCGATAACCGTATGAAGAGCGGTTACCTGCTGCGAGACGTCGTGAATAGGATTGCAGTTATCCATTTCACGTCCAGCGAGGAGCTACACACGCTCGGGTCACTTTACGAGTCGATGCTACGGGAGATGCGGGATGCGGCCGGCGATTCCGGCGAGTTCTACACACCCCGGCCCGTAGTGCGGCTGATGGTTGATCTCATCGATCCGCAGCTAGGGGAGACAGTGCTCGATCCGGCGGCAGGCACTGGTGGCTTTCTAGTTGAAGCTTTTACGCACTTGGCGACTCAGGTCAAAACGGTTCAGCAGAGGCAGGTTCTTCAGGAGCAGTCTCTCTTTGGCTGCGAACCAAAGTCCCTTCCCTACCTACTCTGCCAAATGAACTTACTTTTGCACGGACTCGATGCGCCAAAGATCGATTCAGGCAATTCACTACGGTTCAAGCTTACGGAAATCGGCGAGAAGGAGCGGGTAGACGTCATTCTCACAAATCCGCCATTCGGTGGTGAAGAGGAGAAGGGCATCCAAGGTAATTTCCCCGGAGACCGGCAGACATCGGAAACGGCGCTCTTGTTCTTGCAACTCATCATGCGGAGGCTCCACCGCCGGCCCACCGGCGTTGGAAGGCCGTCTCGTGCAGCCGTTGTCGTGCCCCACGGAACACTTTTTGGGGATGGTGTCTGCGCGCGGATTAAGGAGGACCTTCTCAAGGACTTCAACGTGCACACGATCGTGCGATTGCCGAACGGAGTGTTTGCACCGTACACGCCCATACCAACCAATATATTGTTCTTCGATCGATCGGGTCCGACTAATGACGTATGGTACTACGAGCACCCGCTGCCGGAGGGCAGGAAAAGTTACACCAAAACGCAGCCGATTCAGTTCGAAGAATTCGCTCCGCTTAAGGCTTGGTGGAAAAAGCGTGAGGAAAGTGAGCGCGCTTGGAAGGTGTCGGCTGCCGAGCTGCTTGCCAAGAACTGCAATCTGGATCGGAAAAACCCCAAGTCCGAGGACTACATCACACATCTTCCTGCAGAACAGCTTGTGGAGGCAATCCTTGACAACGAAAGGCGGATTATTGAGATCGTGGGAGAGATGAAAGCCCTGTTGGCTAAGGGGACTTCGTGAAGGATGTGTGGCCGGAAGTTCGATTGGCGGACGTGTTGATACAGGTTAGTCGCCCGACGACGCCAGATGTTTCCCGCTCCTATCGCCTTCTGGGCATCCGACTAGACGGCAATGGAGCTTTTCATCGGGAGACCGTAACCGGGGCAGAGACGTCCGCATCACGGCTCTTCGAAGTCAGAGACGGTGATTTCATCTATAGCCGACTTTTCGCCTGGAGGGGCGCATTTGGACTCGTGAGTGCTGAACTTTCCGGTGCGCACGTGTCGTCTGAGTTCCCCACGTTCCGAGCCAGTGATCAACGTCTGGACGAGCGATTTCTGTATTTGTGGTTCAAACTGCCAGATACCCTCAAGCGCGTGGAGGCGGAGTGCTCCGGTAGTACTCCTTTGACACGCAATAGATTCAAAGAGAAGTTTTTTCTTGACCTTAAGATTCCGCTTCCCACGATAGGAGAGCAGCGTCGCATCGTGGAGTATATTGAGACAGTTGCGGAGAAAGTCGAGGGAGCGAAGACATTGGCAGGGGAGGCAGATTCCGCTGCGCGGACGCTACTGTCACAAGCATTCTGGGGAATAGCTCGTGATGCACTTCGAAAGCCTATGTCTCAGGTTGCACCGCTTGTTCGGCGTCCTATTAAGGTAGTGCCGGACGGAAGCTACTCGGAGCTTGGAATACGATCGTTCGGAAAGGGTACATTTCACAAGCGGGCGTTGTCGGGGCTGGAAGTCGGGACGAAGCGCATCTTTGCTATCAATCCGGGAGACCTGCTTTTCAGCAACGTGTTCGCGTGGGAGGGCGCCATCGCCGTTGCAAGAACGGAGGACGCTAATCGTTGTGGCTCACATCGGTTTATTTCATGTTTGCCTTATCGCGAAATTGCCACGGCTGAATACCTTTGCTTTTTCTTTCTCACTGAGCAAGGACTTGCGCTGATTGGCGAAGCATCTCCAGGAGGTGCTGGAAGGAACAGAACGCTGGGCCTTGAGGCTCTTAACAAGATCGAGGTGCCGGTCCCCTCGATCCAACAGCAGCAATGGTTTGGTAAATTGTTGAAAGTCTCATCCGCTCAAAAACACGAACGGGTGTCGAGCACGGTGGCACTCGATGCCCTCGTTCCGGCGGTCCTGCACAAGGCGTTTAGCGGGAGCGTACAACGGTAATGCGGCGTGGGGTCTGTGCGCGGAGAAAGGGTGCTTATGACTTGCCCCGGACTTCTACATACCGGAGCCTTCCGGCCTGCACCAGGCTCTTACACTCCTAAGCATTGAAGACCAGATAGTTTTTCAGGGATTTGCAAATCTCGCCACAAAGCGCATCCAAAGTCGGCGCGCGTGCTTGCACAGAAAGCTCAACATCAAGAGCGAGTTGTGAATGGTGCGCGGCCTAACGCCGACCGAGAGCATGTGTTGCCGCCACTGCGCCACTTGCTCGGTTCTGATGGTCGATGGCTCGCGCGCGGCCCAGAGTGGGATTACGACGCCGGGTCAGAGAGCTCGGTCAGACATTGTGACAGCGCGGCGGCGGGACTGCGCCATAGAGTCCTCATTTATTAATTAAAACAATAACTTATAACATGATCCCAAAATGTTCAGAAGTACTTGATAACGTTCTGGGACTGTCTTATATTGCCTGTGGTGCGGATTATCGCGAAAAGCACCCTGAGGGCATTCTGGAAGGATTACCCGGATGCCGAAGAACCATTGTTGGCTTGGTACCGCGAGGTTGAGAAGGAAGATTGGAGCGAGCCGTCGCAGATGAAGGAGAAGTACCGGAACGCGAGCGTCGTGAAGGGCAACCGAGTGGTTTTTAATATCAAGGGGAATGACTACCGGTTGGTCGTGAAGATCAACTATCCGTACCGAATCGTCTATGTGCGTTTCGTGGGGACGCATGTGCAGTACGACCAAATCGACGTAAAGGAGGTATGACGTGGCCAGCATGATTCGGGCAATCCGGAGCGAGGCGGATTACAAGGCTGCACTGGCGCGCATCGATGCGCTCATGGATTCCGAGCTGGGTACCTCCGAGGGAGACGAGCTCGACATCCTGACCGACCTTGTCGAGCTCTATGAGGACAGAGGCATGCCGATGGGATACCCCACACCGCTGGGCGCAATCCGCTTTCGTATGGAGCAAGGCGGACTGTCGCCACGCGATCTGATCCCATTCATTGGAAGCCGCGCCAAGGTTTCCGAAGTGTTATCAGGCAAACGTCCTCTGACGATGCAGATCGCGCGCGCTTTGCATGCCAATCTCGGGATACCCGCCGATGTGCTGTTGCAGCAACCCGGTGGGGAATTACCGTCCGCACTCACGGGCGTCGAGTGGCACCGCTTTCCTATCGCTGAGATGGCAACGCGCGGCTGGATTGAAACGCGCCACAACCCAACGGCTCACGCCGAAGAGTTGATGCGCGCTCTGATTCGTCGCGCGGGCGGCGAGCACGCATTACCGGTTGCGTTCTACCGCAAGAACGATCATGCGCGTCTCAACGCAAAGACCGATCCCTACGCGCTCAAGGCGTGGTGCTGGGAGGTTCTCGCGCGAGCCAATGCAAGACCGCTTCCAGTCCCATACACGCCGGGAATAGTCGATCTTGCATTCCTTCGCGAAGTGGCGAAGCTGAGCTGGTCTAACGAGGGGCCGCGCCTCGCGCAGGAATTCGTGGCGAAACATGGGATCCATCTCATCTGCGTTGAGCATCTGCCGCGCACCTATCTGGATGGCGCTGCCTTGCAATTGGCCGACGGCACGCCGGTCATCGGTCTGACATTGCGCTATGACCGCCTCGACAACTTCTGGTTTTGCATTTTGCACGAGCTTGCGCACGTTGGCCGTCACCTCGCTGGAACACGAGGTGACGGCTTCGTTGATGACTTGAGTCTTCGCAACGTCAAGGGCACACCGTCAGACCCTAAAGAGGATGAAGCCGACGAATGGGCCGAGAACGGTCTCATTCCCTCCGATGTGTGGAGCACCAGCAGCGTCAAGGATAACCCCTCATCGCTTGCCGTGATGGAACTTGCCCAGCGCCTCGGTATTCACCCGGCGATCGTTGCCGGACGTGTTCGTCACGCGACAGGCAATTACCGTCTGCTCTCACACTTCGTGGGCACGGGTGCCGTACGCAAGCAGCTATTTGAAACACAAACGTGATGGTCACATCGGTCCGTTCAGGCGCTCCTTTGTTGGAACCCGCGACGGAACCGGGGCGATTTCGAAAGCCAGAAGGGCCACATCAAGCGGATAAGCCAATTTGCATGGGTCCGGAACACAATTAGGAGATTGATCATGTCGAAGCAATGTAATTCGGGGCTAGACAATCGCTGCCGTGACAACGACGGGGAGATTCGTCGCAAGAATGGAAGTACGCGCGTGGGCACATTGCGCCAGACGTACGGCGAGAACTTCGCCCCAGGCGTCCGAGGCGATATGAAGCTCGAGAATCTGCTTGAGCGCAAAGGTGCAGACTCTTTGAGCAAGCTGGTAAGGCGAGGGCGCTAGTTCCCTCTCACGCCTCGTGGCCCATCTGGTGTGGCGCGTTAGCCCGGCGTTGTGCTACGCAGGATCTATCGAGCTGCGGCGCGCGGACGTTCCACGGTCCATACGCCTACCGCGACGGCAGAGCCGAAGTGGAAATTAGTGGAGTGACGGAGCTGCAGGGGCGTTAACAATATCCTTGAGCAGAATCATCAGGCCAAGCGTTGCTGCGCTTCGACAAAAAGATTCGAAGCCGGAATCGATTTGGCACATCGGGTTCACAAGCGGCAGTTCTTGGTCGGACTCGGCCGGCCGCGTCGTAACTGCTAGTTGAATGTACGATGGAAGCGAGCACCCGAATAGTGCGGTTTCCATCGGGATCCACTCGTCGCACATCACCGCAAATGTACTGGCAATGTACAGAATCGCAGAACGCAGCGAGGTAGCCATGGCTCAAGACGTACAAATCACATGCATTAATAAATCCAATCGGATGGATGCCCACGAGCGTATCCAAAGTATAGGCGGCAAAAACCCCGATGGAACCCGATGGAAGCTATCAGAGGATGATGCGATTGCCGGCATAAGAGCAGGTAAATGGCGCTTCTGGACAACTGGAGGCGGAAAAAGCGTGTGGGTAACGGTTGCACATACATCTTTAGGCCACCCATATCTCAAGACCGAGGCGGACGGAGTTCAGCCGAACAATCTCCTCTCGCTGCCAGAGTGCTCGTGAGGAGAACACGTGCGAACCCGAAGATGCGCAGGGCCCGCCATTCAGACTAGGACCTAATGCTCCGATACTTTTGCGCACTAACGCTACATTTAGTTTATCCATCTCGTGGCGTAAGAAACTCGGTAAGCCGGAAGGGAGTCACGGATGAAGGCATTAAAAAGGGCAAAAGCGCAATGGCCAGAGCCTCGCTACTTCGTTGGCTCACCAGACTTTATTCACGCTATTGGGGTCCTGTCGGCTAGCTATAATCTCTTGGAATTGCGGCTGCGGCAATTTTTAGAGCTCTACACTCTAATGCCCCACCCGGGCGGAACTCAGGTTTTTATAAGTTCCAATAACCAAGAAAGACTCAATCTTCTGCGAATGTGTGTTGGAAAGTCAGCGCACCCACTAAGAATTAGAAACTGCGTTTTTAGGTTTGCAGATGGATACGATGCGTGCACTCAAAACAGAAATATACTCATGCACTCAGAAACGGTTCCAATAATTAAATCAGACGGCCGCCAAGAAGTGGCGTTTAAGAAATTGTCGAAAAAGCCACCCTTTACGCCCAACTTATTCTCGCCTTCCATCAAGGAATTGCGCAAGATTGCAGACGCTACTGATAAATTTCAGCGCTTTGGCTATGAGTTGCTTGTGCACGCTCTACAGAATTTTGAAGCACCGAAGCTTGTAGAAGACGCATTTTTGTCGCTGAACGGTTTTCCGCCGTTTGCCTTGCCGAGGAAACCGTCCCTACCAAAAATCCTGAGCCCATAACGACCCTAGTGGCGCAATATTTTCAATTCGCTTACTCCGTACCTCGGCCGTAGCAAATGCGAACCAGTGAAGAAGCGAAAACGTACGCCTGCGAAGTAACGAGCCGATGCCTCACCGGCGAGGAATCTGAGCGCAGGCTCCAGTATTTCCGCCGTCAACTAGACGGCGCCACGACAAAGGAAATGAAAGACATTTGGCGATCTCAGATTGAAAAGGTGGAGACTTGGCTAACAAGCGAGAAATTCCTTACGGGCAACTTCGCGCACGGCATAGACGAGCTTATGCTTGAGCTGATCGAATGGCGCGCCCTCAAGTACGCCTTCCAAAACGTCCAAACCGAACAAAGCCCATTCATGGACCATGTGTTCTTCATGCAATGGCTCATCGGCGGCACCTATGCTGTTTTCGCGCTTCTTGGAAAGCTCGTCAGTAACACCCGTGGTGACAGTTCATTGCGAAGACTCTGGAGCACAGTATCAGACTCTATCCGTAAAGACGGTGCGTGCTCCGACGAGGAGATCAAACACATTAATCAAAATATATTTGGAAGTTCCGGCTATTTTGCGAGCAACGGCTCAAGGGCGTTGCAGTACAGACATTTCGTTGTCGCCCACAATGTGCGCAACCCAACCCTAAAATGGAGTGAAATAGACAAAGACATCGAGATACTCGTTCGCATCTGGTCCATCATCGGTTCCTGGTCATCTTTCGGCCTCTATGAACCATTCAGGACGCCAGACCAGGCCATCTCGGGCCTCGACCCCTACTTCAGCCCTTACGAGCTTAAACGGCTAAAAGATACACGACAGGAGTACCTCAACCGCGTCACGCAATGGAGCTTAAACTACCTTCACAACGGGCAACGCGATCCGGCCCGCGGCATCTTCTCCAAGCTCGTCGTTACCGCCCTACGATTTCCTAACCGTTAACCACTCGTCGCAATGGAAATCAAGACTGGAAAATTTTCAATTTCTCACGACAGAATCGTTGACGGCGAGCTCGAAATAGCGGGCCCGCAGTCGTCTTTGGTTTTGCGAGATGACGAGACGTTTTATGTCGATGATTCTTCGAACCTATGGGTAACTGGAAGTCTGTACGACCAGACGAGGATCACATTGATCGAGTGCGTCCAAACAGGCAGCGCATCCCATACGACACCAGGGGAAGGCGTTAAATCCCATTCCGTGACACTATTTCCGCAATTCGTCGCCCAAGGTCGAGTGCATCTAGAGCGTGACAAGCCGACAGTTCGAGAAATTTCCTTCACATTCGAAGACGCCGCGGCATTTTTCTACGACTTTGACGCCTTCGGCGCCGTCCCCGACGCCGCCCAGTACATAGAATTGCTCACCAAAGCCAACGCAGAAAAGTTCAAGCGCCCAATCCGCACTGGACCCGATGCTCAGATCGCCTACTTCACTGGACGGCGCCAAATCATCGAAGCTGACACGGAGTTAGGGAAAATACGTGTGGAACACTGCCCGTCGTGGCCGATTGGCGGGCCTCGAGGAGTAAGAATCGACAATGAAATCTGGATTAGCATTATCCCGGGCTTACCGATCGGTTTTGACGACGCAGTTAACCGGCTAAGAAGCTTGCTTCGATTCGTTGCCGTTTGCGTCGGCCGTGAACAGAATCTACCGCGCTTCACAGTTGACGTTGGCTCTAGCGACGCACCGAAGATTCTTCGGATCCACTGGAGCGACCATCCGCGTAGAATTGACGACGCCATACCTCGCGTCCGCAGGACACCGCAACCGGCCGACCTTCCATTGGATCCGATCCGACATCCGAACGAATTCGTAACAGTCATCAAATCTTGGCTAGCGGCGAACACTGAGCGACTAAATGCCAGAGCCCGAATCCATGAATCTCTTGCTCGCCAAAATTTCTATACCGTCGATCGCCTCGTCGGGGCCGCCAACGCGTTCGATCATCTTCCGAGGTCTGCCGTCCCGAGTCGCGTGGCCTTGACTCCTGAACTCCTCAGTGCAAAGAAACAATGTAAGAAGGTATTTCGCGATCTGCCCGCAAGCGACGAACGCGAATCCCTGTTTCGCGCTCTGGGGAGACTCGGGGAGGCTTCGCTTAAACAAAAGGTACGTCATCGCGCTCAAATCATCACAGCTGCGGCTGCCGACAAGTTTCCCTCACTGGACTTCGTTTGCGACCGAGCCATC
>Ga0302324_100012172_pt1 | contig 17576 bp, 15 predicted proteins | sample Palsa_T0_1_FD_201949 | JGI IMG/M metagenome (GOLD analysis project Ga0302324, IMG submission 201949) | Peat permafrost microbial communities from Stordalen Mire near Abisko, Sweden - Palsa_T0_1 | ecosystem: Environmental > Terrestrial > Soil > Palsa > Peat permafrost | place: Sweden: Abisko... | reverse complement strand
GCGCAGTAACTAACAAAAATACGCCGCTTATTATGGACAGTTCTAAGTGGACCAGCCTGATAAAAAATTTGGTGGTTTTGGGTCCTACAGATGGTATACTTCGTCCAGCGGCGGGTCAGCATGAATCTCCTAATCCTCTTTATAATCCTCATAACCCTAACAATAATCCTCTTCCTGGTTCTGGTATGCCACCACCTTATCCGACTTATTATTACGACTACCAATTTGATCAGTCAACAATTCTAAATGCCAACTCCATTTCGGGCGGCACAATCCCTAATCCGTACAGCTACTTTGTATCGGCCCAGACAGCACAACACAATGTATATTATTCAGGAGGTTCGCTAGGCTTGGTTGCGTTTACAGCAACCTTCCAAAGCATCGCTAACTCCAGTGTAACGATCAATAGAACCGAAAATGTAGAATTTTTTGTGCCTGCAGTTCCACTTGTAGAAGCTGGCGGTACGGCGAACTTGGTGATAGACAAAAACGATTCTTTAAATCATCCTTATCCAGCGCCTGGTACGCCCCCCAGCGATAAGGGCACACCAGTTTTTTGCACGGCAGGAGGACAAATTCCAATCAATGGCTGGCCGGCTGCCATAGCGGGGCAATCCGTGGGAACATTTTCGCTATTTGACGCTAAAACGAATACCGCACTCCCCTCTACGGGATTCACCGACAATGGAAATGGAACGGCAACATTCACTGTTAATGCTTCGAATAATCTGATTTTGACAAATGGAAACAATGATATTAAGATCGTTTATACATATCAGGCAAACTCATCACCCTGCCAAAGTTCATCCTACCTAATCATTCGAATTACACCGAATCCTGTCGGGCACTTCACTTGGCAAAACTTTACCCCGTACCCTAATACGGCCCCAACTTCAACTTCTTATTGCGTGAGTAACCCTCTCCTTTTTACATCAACTTCAACTCTTACAGGTTCAGACTCAACAAAAGCCATATTTTCATGGAATTTCGCAGACGTCAATGGCTCCTCAAATACACCGGTGGATACTGGGGTGGTAACAGCTACCCATCAATTCAAGCAATCCGGCCCATACAACGTAACTCTCAATGTGACCTCAAGTTGGGGCTGTCCTTCTACTCCCGCCCAAAATCCAATTATAGTTGGAAATATACCTACCGTCTTTTTTAATTTCACCGGCGTTTCTGGGACAGAGAATTTTACCAGTGCGTCATCTGTTGTTGGCAACTCAACCATTACTCAGGAAACCTGGCACTTTGGCGATGGGGACTCCACGTCATCGCTTGGAGGAGCAAGTCATCCCTATTCCCCTGGGAAATATAATGTTAAGCTGACCTCCACAAGTTCGATTGGGTGCGCCAACTCACGAACAAGAACCATTGTAATGGTTCCAAGAGTAACAACCTCTGCGGCAAGCACGTATTTGCAAGATTTCGAGACCAACGACGGACAATGGCAAGCTTATGGTCCGAAAAATTCACAGGTTAACAACGTGTACTATAATTCACCGGACACTACTTCGTGGGCCTGGGGTACTCCCTCCGGCAAACCTGGTATGGCATCGCTCCTTGACTCTCTTCCGGCAAATAACAAGCTATGGGTAACTGGCTTGGATACTACCTATTTTCAGAATGAGCATTCGGCCCTTTATTCGCCTTCATTTAATATATCGCAGTTAAGCCGCCCAATGATCTCATTTAATGCTTTTGCCAACCTCGCCAGCAGCGATGGTGTTGTGCTTCAATACTCAACCGACAACCTGAATATTGGTGATAGTCTAAAATCCTGGAATGCCCCGGTGACTGGGCCAGTTCTTGGCGCGGTACTTGGCAAAGTGGGGAGCGGCGTCGACTGGTATAATTCACAAAGCCTTAGTTCTGCCCCCGGTGACCAGGGTTTAAACCCGTTAGGCTGGTCGCTTCAAGGCAGTGGGACAGGGCTCTGGATGAATTCCAAGCACTCCCTGGATACTTTAAATGGCCCAACCCAGGTTGTGTTCCGCTTCGCACTTGCAAGTTCCAAATCCAGTTCGCCAAAAGATGGATTTGCGATCGACAATTTCAGGTTAGGAAATAGAACACGCACTGTTCTATTAGAGAACTTCAAAAACCTTGGCAACAGCGCCGCCTCAGAACTCTCCGAAGCCAATTTCATTATCAACTTTGACACCACCAATGTCGGTACTCAATTGGTAAAACTCAATTATGATGTTGGCTTCCCGGGGGTGGATCCTTTCAATCAGGATGATCCGGCAGACCCGAGCGCCCGAGCGCTCTATTATAATATTGCCAGCAGTCCCCTTGCTCGTTTAGATGGAAGTAAAAATGCCGGAACCGGGGAAGCATTATTTTCGACTTGGGGGTATAACGCGTATGAACTCAGGAGCCTTGAACTGGCCCAAGCCAACATTCAGATCTTACCCAATGACACCATCCCGGCGGATACTGTCAAGTCGCATATCACTGCGTACAAGAAAGTAAGCTTTAAAGTATTGGTTACCCCGGTCGCTCCCCTGGCGGCCAATACGATCCTTCAAGTTGCCATTGTACAGGAGTTAATTAAGAAGAGTGACTTGAGTGGCCCTAAACAAAACTTGATTAAATCCGGAGAAACATCTTTTGAATACGTCGTCAAGAAAATGTTGCCGTCAGCTGCGGGAACACGTTTTGGTGTAACGTATGATTCAACACACTTACCGGACCCCTTCATCTTCACTTGGACACCCGACTCAACGACGATGTACGGATCCCAAATTAGGAATCTTGGGATAGTTGCTTTCCTGCAGAATGCTGACACAAAAGAAGTATTTCAATCCATCCTTGTGGACAATCTGAACAATCCTTCCGTCGTGACAGGCCTCGAACCGATTTCACCGGATCAAATATACCTTTACCCCAATCCTGCCGATCAGAAAATAACCATCGAACTCCCCGGTGTGTTGACCCAGGATATGCCCATGCACCTGACAGATCAGGTCGGGCGTGAGGTGATGGAAACCACGTTCCATGCCGGAAATCAGAGCCAGGTGTTCAGCACGTCAAACCTGAGTCCCGGACTGTATATTATTCAACTCGGCAGCAAAGCCGGATCCGTTGCACGGAAAAAGCTTATCGTTGTTCATGATTGATAATCAGAAAGACCTGTCCGATTCTAAGAACCGGACAGGTCTTTTTCTCCAGGCGCCCAAATCAGGAATTAGGAGGCCCTGCTTGTCGGGGCTTTGATCTCCATACACCACGATTTCTTTGGAATTAATCTAAACCGCATAAATGCGTTAATTCCATTGTAAATGGGGCTATTTCTTTTCCGCCACGTGTGTTTTGAATGTTGCTTCCTTTGTTTAATTTGGATGTTCAAAGTTCGGGAAAAACCACTCTCCACCGCATGGAATTGTTTCTCAAAGCTGATACCTGGCTAGCGCTCCTTACGCTGTGTTTTCTTGAAATCGTGCTGGGTATCGACAACATTATTTTCATTTCCATCGTCAGTAACAAATTGCCGGAAGAACTGCGCCGGCAGGCCCGGAACACCGGGCTCTTCCTGGCTATGTTTGTGCGCATCGGCTTCCTCCTCGGTATCACCTGGATCATCACCTTTACCGATCCCCTGTTTTCCATTCCTGCCAATTATTTCATGGAAAATAAAATGGACATCAGCGCCCACGACCTGATCCTCGGATTCGGAGGGCTGTTCCTGATCGCCAAAAGCACCATGGAGATCAACCACGAGATGGAGGGCGAGGATGACATGGACGGGCAAGGAAAAAAGAAACGGGCCCAGGTCACGCTCGTGGGAACCGTGATCCAGATCATCCTCCTGGATATTATCTTCTCCTTTGATTCCATCCTCACCGCCGTCGGCATCGTTGACCCGGATAAAGTGGTTATCATGATCATGGCCGTGATCGTTTCAATCTGCGTGATGATGTTTTTTTCCGGATACATCAGCAAATTCATTCAACAGCATCCCTCGATGGAAGTTCTGGCGCTGGGGTTCCTGATCCTGATCGGGTTCATGCTTTTCCTGGAAGCGCTACACATCAAGATCCCGAAAGGATACGTCTATTTTGCTGTTGCCTTTTCCTTGCTCATTGAATTCTTTAATATCCGTGTTCGCAACAACCGGAAAAGCAAACGCCTAAAACTCAACAAACCGTATTCCGAAAAGGAAGCGGAAAAGATCGCGGAGAATGAGTGAATCAGACATCGAAAGGCTGCGCTACCCGATCGGAAAGTTCACCGGTAAGGATGCCTACACATCAGAAGATGTTGCGCAATTCATTTCCAGAATAGAGTCTCTACCTGCCAAAATGGAGGCCGCGGTCAAAGGGTTAACCGCCGATCAACTTAATACTCCCTACCGCGAAGGGGGTTGGACCGTGCGCCAGGTCGTGCACCATGTTCCCGATAGCCACATGAACGCCTACATCCGCCTCAAGTGGGCACTGACTGAAGACACACCGATCATCAAAGCCTATAATGAAAAACCCTGGGCTGAAACACCCGAGACAACAATGGATCCGGTGATGTCGATCAACCTCTTGAAGGCGCTTCATGTCAAATGGGTAGCCTTATTCAAAAACCTCACGCCCGCTGATTTTCAAAAACAATTTTACCATCCCGACACAAAAAAGCATGTACGGCTTGATCATCTGGCGGGATTGTATGCCTGGCATGGAGAGCATCATTTGGGGCATGTTAGTTCGTTGAAACTACGAATGGGATGGTGAGTGGCCGTTGGCTTTTGGCCTTTGGCAGTTCTGGTGGCTGACCAGTGATTGTTCTACAGCTAAAATCATTTGGTACTTGTTCCTTCGTTGAAACAACAGATAGCCATTGGCTTTTGGCAGTTTTTGGCTGTTGAGCAGTGATTGTTCTAGAGCTAAAAGCTAAAGGCTAAAAGCTAAAGGCTAAAAGCTAAAGGCTAAAAGCTAAAGGCTAAAAGCTAAAGGCTAAAGGCTAAAAGCTAAAGGCTAAAAGCTAAAGGCTAAAAGCTAAAGGCTAAAAGCTAAAGGCTAAAAGCTAAAGGCTAAAAGCTAAAAACTATCCCCCCTCTTTATCTTGCTGACAAGCCTGTTGATCATCATTTGTTCGCTCCTAAGTTTTAGAAGAAAAACCTCGACATCTGTTGTATCGATAAACTTTAGTTTTTCAGCGATGATCAGATCGGTTTCTAATTCAAATGAAGACCCTAAAGCTATTTCTAAAAACCGGCAGTATTTTTTCTCACTCGACCGGCTGCAACCCTCTGCAATATTTGAAGGGATGGAGACGCATGCCCTGTTGATTTGACTCTTCAATCCATACAATTCTTCTTTTGGCAACTGTTGAGTGAGGACATAGGCTTTTACTGCTAATTCAATGCCTTGATTCCAGATCTTGAGTTCTCTGAAGTTGCGCATAGTTGAGCCTTTGGCCTTTAGCGATTGGCGGATTGTATTTTCGTTTATTTTGGGCGGGACTCTTGATCTCGCAAGATGAAATAATTGATCTATTCTTGTTCCTCACCCAGCTTATGGAAAACCTATCTAAAATAGCCTGCTCCGAAAAGCCAAAGGCCAGGGCCACCGAGAAGTGCCTTTTCTAAATTAGCTCCCACCAGCTAAAGGCCAAAAGCCGCCAAAGAGTACCTCTCTAAATTAGCCCCCACCAGCCAAAAGCTACACCGGCAGCCAATTTCAAAAGCGCTCATACCCCTTTTAATTTCAATAATAACTTCTCTAACTTGCTCCCATTGAACCCTTACTCCCCACCCCCTCTCCTTTTCAACGCCCACCTCGAAACCATCTATCCATCCCTCTTTCGAAAAGTAGAAACTCAGCCCTATCGCCGTGAACGGATTGAAACACCGGACGATGATTTTTTGGATCTGGACTGGATGGAAAATCCGGACTCCAATCCCGGAGCTTCATCTCAACTGGTCATTATCTCTCACGGCATGGAAGGGAATTCCCATCGCGCCTATGTCCGGGGTATGGCGCGCGCATTTTTTAATGAGGGCGTCGATGTGCTGGCGTGGAACTACCGGGGGTGCAGCGAAGAAATGAACCGGCTCGTACGATTCTACCACAGCGGAGCAACGGAAGACCTTGAATGCGTCATCTCACACGCTTTGTCTTCGGGTAAGTATACGCAGATTTTCCTCATCGGATTTAGCCTCGGCGGCAACCTGACCTTAAAGTATTTGGGTGAACGGGGAAAATCCATTCCCCGTCAACTCGCAAAAGCGGTGACTTTTTCTGTCCCCATGGACCTGGCGACAGGATGTCTGAAAATTTCTAAACGTTCTAACTGGGTTTACACCCAACGTTTCCTGAAAAGCGCAAAGAGAAAATTAAGAACCAAAGCGATACAACATCCGCAGATTAACCTCGACGGCATCGAAAGCATTAAAAACCTGCGCGACCTCGACGACAGATACACGGCCCCCCTCCACGGCTTCGCCGATGCTCCCCATTATTACGCCGAGTGCAGCGCCGGCCGGTATGTCACGAACATTACCTTACCCACCCTGATTGTCAATGCCAAAAATGATCCCTTTCTCAGTCCGGAATGCAGCCCTGTTTCCCTTCTTCAGAATCATCCTTTCGTAACCCTGGAAACACCCGATCGCGGGGGCCATGTGGGATGGACACTATTTAATGCAAATGGACTATATTGGTCTGAGTTAAGAGCCCTGGAATTTATTCAACCGTGAGCAGCCGTTATTCCATCTGTGCCTCAGCCGCTCAGCTTCACGACCGGTTTTCGGTAGAGGTCAGTCCGGCTTATACTCCCTCCTACAACGCTGCTCCCGGGTGCCTTTTGCCAGTGATTACGAATACAGGTCCACGCGGACTGTCTTTCTTTTATTGGGGACTTACACCTTCCTGGGTTAAGGATAAACCCATCGGCGAAAAGATCATCCAGGTTCGCGCCGAATGGATCCCGGACAAAACCGTGTACCGCAAAAGCCTGGCACAGCACCGTTGCCTTATTCCCGCCGACGGGTTTTATGAATGGAAAAAAATTGGAAAGAAGACGGCTATCCCCTACCGTTACCTGCTGCATACCAAAGAGTTGTTTTCCTTTGCCGGACTATGGGAGGAGTATGAGGATAACGGAGAACAGTTTCACACGTTCCGGATGATCACGACACCCGCCGACGAAAACTTCCAGCCTATCGATGAGCGTTTGCCGGTGATTTTGAATCCGGAAGACGAAAAGATCTGGCTGTCCAATTCAGGCACTGAAGCCGAATGGATTTCGGTTTTGAAACCCTATCCGTCCGCCAAGCTGGAAGGCTATTCGATCTCTCCCCGCATCAGTTCGCTCACTGTCAACGATCCTGGCTTGATTGCGCCTGCACCGCCCAGTGACCAACATGGGAATTTGACGTTGTTTGACTGAATCGCGAGCACCCCCCCGGGTGCGAAGCGATCCCCCATTCGAAGCATGATCCTACGATATACCCGACCCTCAACCCTCCCTAGTTCTAGCACCCCCCCGGGTGCGAAGCGATCCCCCATTCGAAGCATGATCCTACGATATACCCGACCCTCAACCCGCCTTAGTTCTCTTTCTAACGAGCCGGCAATTAGTCAGGCTTTCCGATGTCACTCTAATGGGTAAGGAATTCCCAAACTGGCAACTTTAGGAATCTAATTATCATGCAACAAGCAGCGTGCGTTTATATCATAACCAACCAACATCATACCACACTTTATGTCGGCTATACATCCAATCTTCGCCGTCGTGCGATGCAACATAAAGGAAAATATTTTCCGAGGAGTTTCACAGCCCGATACAACATAAACAAGTTAGTTTACTTTGAAGCGTTCCCAACAACTATAGAAGCTATAGAACGTGAAAAACAACTGAAGGCAGGCTCGCGCAAACGAAAAATTGATTTGATCAACTCGAAAAATCCTGAATGGAAGGACTTGTTCGAAGAAATTAAGAATTGGTAGTTACTGATGCACCACCACGACCTTCCTCACGTCAGAATAACTCTTGGAAGAACTAACCTCATGGGATACATACCATTCACCTGCTTTCAATTGAGAGTTGCGATACCACCTAGCGCGGCGGTCCTCCCTTCAGGGAGTCAGAGGGCGAGCGGCGAGGACAGAATGAGTTATAGCTACGTTTCGTTCCTTATTATTCCGGGATCCAGAATCGGGGCCCGGGACGGCTCCCCTACTCAAACCCGTCCTCTTCTTTCTTCGCCGGATCTTTCTTCTTGGCCGGCACCTGATCCGCGCTCTTTTTTCCGAAAAGTCCAAACAATCCTTTTTTCTTCTTCACGGGAGGGGCTGGCGCTACGGCAGTTGAATCGTTTGCCTCGGTATTGGGCGCAGCCACGGACGTCGTATCATTTTTCTTGGGCTTCTTCTTGAACAGATTCTTAAAGAACCCGAAAAATCCCTGCTTCTGTTTTTTTCCGGCATTGGCTTTGGCGTCCTTGGCATTCTTCTGATCTTCTACCGCCGCCCGCACATCCGGCAAGACAAGCAAGTCGCGGAAATACCACATGTAGTCGTCTTGCTCCGCATTAAAGGTTATGTTTTGAATATAATACTTCGAACTGTCCCAATTGTATTTCAATACCCTTACTTCCTTGTCTTTGGTGATGGCATACGTGCTGTCAACGACCTCTTGCTTCTTTCCTGCCGTCGTGTCTTTTTCCGTCGTCTCAGCTCCTTCAAATTCTTTTTTCTTGTCGAGATTCAAGGAATCCGGAATCTTGGTGTAGACGGGTGTCATCGCGATTGTCTGCATGCTCCGGATCTTTTTGCGGTAGGATGCTTCCGGAATGATCAAATACTTGTCCTTGCTGACCGTGATTACCTTTGGGGTGGAGTCATCCTTGAAATAACTAAACTGCTTTTTGAGGGCCGCTCCGTCGTAAATAAATGCACTTTGATAAGCAGGACAAATCATCCGCTGAGTACAGGAACCCAGGGCTAAAAGACCGCCTACCAGACCAATTATGGCCCTATACATTGGACAGGACATACGCAATTAACAAAAATAAAGGAATTTCCGACAAGTAATCCGGCGAGTTAAAGAAATGTAACCAAAGTATAACCTATTGATTTTCAGAAGAAAGAGTATTTAGTGCTTTATCACTTTTACTCATTCCGCGGACTACCAAATCATAGGAATTGTCTGTCCAGGAGCGGATCAGCGTATCCTTCAGGGAACCATCCGATCGCACGGTAATCCAATGTTTTTTATTCATATGATATCCAGGCTCCACAGAAGGATACCGGTCCCGAAGTTCGGCGCCCACTTCAGGGTCGCATTTCAGATTAATACTTTCAAAATTTTCTATGTTCGTCAGGGCAAACATTTTTCCCTTCACCTTAAAGACCAGCGTCTCCGAACCAAACGGGAATTCTTCCGTCACTCCTTTTTTAGCCAGGCAATACTTCCGAAACGATTCAATGTTCACAGAAACCTCTTCAAAACCAGGAAAATAATTCCGAGCAGAAATACGATGATGGAGATTTTGTTTATGCCGTGCATGATTTTAATATTCACGTTGGACGGTCTGTTGGGATCTTTCCGACGGAAAAAATACCCCCCTACTTCGCCCAAAGAAAGAAATTCCCTGAATCCCAATTTCTTTTTTTCGCCTTGTGGCTGATTTGCACCTTCCTCTTGATTTTCCATACACTTTATTTTTTTTCTTCCAGCCAATTACCATCATCCCGGATGATCCCCACCAATTCATCCACCGCATGAACCGTAGGCACATTTTTCTTGACTACCTCTTTGCCCCGGTACAACGTTATCCTTCCGGGTCCCGACCCGACATACCCGTAATCCGCATCCGCCATTTCTCCGGGTCCATTGACAATACATCCCATGATGGCAATTTTAATTCCTTTCAGGTGATTGGTTCTCGACCGGATTTTTGCGGTTGTCTCCTGCAAGTCGAATAACGTTCTTCCACAGGATGGACAAGAAATGTATTCGGTCTTTGAAATACGAGTTCGCGTGGCCTGTAAAATATTGAACGCCGTTTCATTGGCCAATTTATCTCCACCACAATTTTCTGCCGAAATAAAAACTCCATCTCCTAATCCGTCGATCAGCAAACCTCCGAAATCCGTCGCCGCATACAGCTGAAGTTGCTCCGGCGAAAGATCACAATACGACCTCCCAATAACGACAGGCACTTCGCAACCGTGATCCATCAACTCCACAAATATCCTTCGCTCTTCAGCAAGGCCGTGGGTATTGTGCGTACCGATCAGCAGCACGGACGTCGTATCGCCGCTAAGCTTTCGGATAAATTCAGACGTAAGGTCTTTCCGCACTACATAAATAAATTTCAACCGTGAAGTGCCGCCAACACCGCGTTCGTACTCCGCCGGTGTCATTAATGGATAGACCCCGTCCTTATTTTTTTCTCCAACCCACGTGTTATAATTGTAAATCAATCCCAGCGTTCCGGGAATTTCAAAATCAACCGTCTTATCGTCCAGGAAAATATAATCGCAGGCCATATCCGTAATATTCCATTTATCCAACGGAACAGAATAGTGATACCCTACTGCAAATAGTGAAGCCGCCGTTATTTTTTCCCTGGCGGAGAAATCGGCAATAACCCGGGGAACCTGATGGCCGCCGATGTTACCCACTTCGTGGGTACGCCGCCGTGTGTAGGCAAAAGGATCAATTGGGTAATTGACTATCTCAGGAATAGGATCTCCTTCCCGTGTAACATACCGGTCAGCGAGCATCCGGGCTACCGGCACTTCGGCTTCAGGTTCTTCGGTCAAGGAGACACGGATTGTGTCGCCAAGGCCATCTTCCAAAAGTGTGCCTATCCCGGCCGACGATTTGATGCGACCATCTTCGCCATCGCCAGCTTCTGTAACACCCAGGTGCAGCGGATAAGGTTGAAAGCCTTCTTCGTCTAATTTCTGAACGAGTAACCGGTATGCCTGCACCATAACCTGTGGATTACTAGCCTTCATCGACAACACGATGTCGAAGTACTGCAAGTCTTCGCAAATTCGTAAAAACTCGAGTGCTGACTCCACCATGCCGAGGGGCGTATCGCCATAGCGACTCATGATCCGGTCGGAAAGCGATCCGTGGTTCGTTCCAATGCGCATCGCTGTTCCGTATTCTTTGCAGATCTTCACCAGCGGAGTGAATTTCTGACGAATGCGTTCCAGTTCACCCTGATAGCCTGACTCGCTATAGTCGATTTGTTCAAAACGTTTTTTATCGGCGTAATTTCCAGGGTTGACCCGAACTTTTTCGACAATGCGGGCAGCCAGTTCGGCCGCATTCGGAGTGAAGTGAATATCGGCAATCAACGGAACGGTATATCCTCTTTTGCGCAGTTCTTCCTTGATCACTTTGAGGTTCTGGGCTTCCTTCAAGCTGGGCGCCGTAATGCGAACATAGTCGCACCCGGCATCGACCATTCTAATAGTTTGCTCCACCGAGCCAAGCGTATCCATGGTGTCCACGGTAGTCATGGATTGAATACGAATCGGATTGTTGCCCCCCATGGGCACATTGCCAATCGGCACAACGCGTGTTTTCCTTCTGGAATAGTTCACCAGGCTGTCGCAATAGCGCCTGACAGAAGTAATGGTTGGATTCACCTTAAGGCTGATTTTCACAAAATTAACCGATCCTTGAGAACTTTGTTGCCCGAAACCTAAACAAAATAAGCTTTTTATCTTCTCCGGGCTTGCGCCAGACGGGAACTTCCCGGTACCAGTACATGGTCAATAAGAACCCCAAACAAACAGCGCAGCGAAAGTGGAGTTAGAGTGGACGGAGAGCGGACAGAGCCAAAATCCTCCACTCTCTCTCCACTCTCCGCCCACACTAATCCCAGTATTGGACTTGATTTCAGTTAGTGCAGAACTCTCACTTGCCTCTATTAGTAATTCGTTTATCTGGGGACTCAACTCGTAAACTTTTCCGGCTTAGCCGAACCAACCGCTCCCCGAACGAGGCGATTTCATGATCAGATTCTCAACAAAAAACCCCGAGGAGTAACCCCGGGGCTTCAAGAAAAATTATTAAACCTGTTTCTTCTTAATCGTTTGAACTGTCATCCTTGCCGTCAATGGTGACGGTTTTTCCGTTGGCCGTGATCGTATAGGTCTTATCACACGTGCCATCACCAAAATCTATCGTTATTGTTTTCGTACCATCGTACGTGATCACTTTCACTCCTTTTACCGGCTTGAATACTTTATTGCTGATCGCGCAAGACCTGTCGTATTCCAGGGGAACGGTAATCTCAACCGTGTAGGAAATCCCATGACGATTAGTGCCGCTGGCGGCGGGTGTCGACGCGGAAGTCTGACTAACGATAAACTTGTCATCGATCACGTTCGCAGAGCGTATCCATTGTCTTGTTTTATTCACACTGCGCGTGGCGGTTTCGCCATCCGGCCAGGTAAGTAAATGGGAAGCAACAACAGTAAAGGTAAGAGGAGAAGCCGGTGTACTTACATTCGTGACGGTTCGGAAATCATTGTTACTGAATTGAATTCCGTTGATGCTGTATCCGTTAAACGTAATCGTGATCTGAGCTCCCGGATTAAACCAACGGCCCCCCGACCACGAAATAATAATTTCACCTGCCCTGGTATTGCCTAATTTATCCGTACACCCGGTTCCAAAATCAATGATAATCCTGCCTGAACCTTTGGTCTTGAAGGCGGCGGTATCCAGCGTCACCGTTGCGCAGGCAAGGCGTATATCTACAAAAGAAAATGTCTCTGCCCGGCCTCCGGGCGAATCGGCGTTGCCCAGGGCGTTGGTCGACATGTCATCCACTTCATCCTGAACGGCATCCTGTGTGGATTCATTGTTGGCAATTTGCGTAACCTGTCCGGAAAGCGGATCCGCATTTTTACTGCACGAAAGAATCATCGCACTGATTCCAAAAAGCATTAACGCAGTAGCCAACGTGAGAAATTTTCGTTTGTTTTCCATTATGTGTTTCGTTTTTATTGATTTGGAGGTTGGACTTGGGAAATAGGAAAAGGTTTAACACGAGTTAAGAAAACGTGTGTCCCATATTGAAAGAATCAGTGTTAATTGATCGGGAGGCATTAGGGTAACCAGGCTGAAAAAAAACAACTCAAAAAAGTGCAATCAGCCAAAGAAAACGACTAAAAACATGTTGTGACCATAGTGTATCTCTCCGTGACCGTCATGACCCTGCATTAAGTTCACAAAAACCGTACGAACAGAACCTTATTGAATGCAAGTAGTAATGAATTAGCCAAAGAAAACGACTAAAAACACGTTGTGACCGTAGTGTATTTCTCTGTGACGTCGTGACCCTGCATTAGCATCACTCAGTCGTTTGAATCATCGTTCTTCGCCGTAAGGGTCTCCGTCTTTCCGTCATACATCAGAGAAAAGGTTTGATCGCACGTTCCCGAACCAAAGTCGATCGTGATGCTTTTAGCCGGTGTGTCAATCGTAATGATTTTCGTTCCCGAAACCGGAAAATAAACCTTGTCGCTCGAACACGTTGAACTATACACAACAGGATTCGTAATCTGAACGGTATAAACTTTGCCATACCTATCGGTACCCGACGCTGCGGAAGGATCTCCCACCGTCTGAGTAAACGTAACTGTTCCGGCCGAAACGTTCCAGAGTCGCGTCTTGGTAACTGTGCGCATGGCCTTTGTGCTGTCAGGCCAGACAGAAGTGACGTTCGATATGATGATCCACGTCAGTTGTCCCACCGTCGTCGTCACATTGCTAAGTACGCGGGTTCCATTAATCACAACACCATTGATATTGTAGTTACTAAAGGTGATGGTGACATTTGAATTGACCTGCCACCAACGGCCTCCCGACCAACTGATGAGGATCGACCCTTTTCGTGTATTGCCTCTTGGATCGACACACCCCCCCGGATTAGCACTTCCACTGGGGCCATTATCAAAGTCTATTGTGATGGTACCTTGCTTTTTACCTTGGGTTGTATCGCCGCCAAAGATTATTTGGGCGCACGCAACACGGTCATCGGAAGCCGTAGTCAAACGACCTGCTGCATCTGCAATATTAAGTTGGCCTGTGGCGATGTCATCCACCTCGTCCTGCTGCGCATCCTGCGTCGACTCATTATTTACCGTTTGGGTGATCTCCGACGTAATCGGGTCCGAACTCTTGCTGCACGACAGTATGACTGCGCTCAGGACAAATACCAACACAGTTGCCGTCCCTTTGAGAGAGTACTGCCTTTCTTCCATAGCTTTATTGCGTTGCGTGTAGAATTTACCTGTAAGACTGAAGGAAGAAGCAAAAGTTTAACGCATCCTGAACCATTTCATTCTTCAAAACCCATTGACTCCAAAGCCCCGAAAAGCAAAAAGCCCCGGAATAAACCCGGGGCTCTGAGCAATAAATTCTTTCAAGCTTAATCGTTGGAGGCTGTTATGGTTTCCGTCTTGCCATCGAAGGTGATGGTAAAGGACTTGTTGCAAGAACCATTCCCATAGTCGATCGTAATCTCTTTGCTGGTATCGATCGTAATCACCTTGGTTCCTGATACAGGAATATAAACCTTATCGATGAACGTACAAACCGCACTGTAGACAAGAGGGACCGTAATCTGAACCGTATAGCTCTTGCCGTACCGGGTCGTACCACTGGCCGAAGGCGTACCCGCTGAAGTCTGTGTGACGGTAACTGTTCCCTCTGAAATATTCCATGTTCTGGTTTTAGCAACCGACCGCGTAGCTACCGAATTGTCGGGCCAGGTCGCTGTGGCATTGGTCATCACAATAGTCCATGCAGGCGTTGATACGTCGGTGGATACATTTGTAAGAACGCGCGTTCCATTGATCACAACGCCATTAATGCTGTAGTTCGTCATGGTAATGGTGGTTACCGACCCCACTTTCCACCAATGTCCACCCGACCAAGTGATGGTTATGGATCCTTTACGGATATTGCCTCGTCCGTCTGTACATCCGCTGGCATTTGCAGTGCCACTGGAATTTTCATCAAAGTTGATGGTGATACTGCCTTGTGTTTTGTCACTGGTTGTATCCCGTGTAATGAGCGCACAGGCAACACGATCATCACTGGTCGTTGCAACACGGGGATTTGCACCGTCAACGCTATTCAGTTGACCAGTGGAAATATCATCCACTTCGTCCTGTTGCGCATCCTGAGCTGATTCATTGCTAACCGTTTGCGTGATCTCCGAATTGATCGGATCGGAGGAGCTCTTGCAGGACGAGAGGTACGCACCAAGTCCGAACACGACTACGGTTAAAGCCAATTTGAGAGGTTTTCGATTGTTTTCCATGAGATATCTGTTTTTGTTGTTGTTGGTTGGACGAGTTGTGCAAGGAAAAGTTTAATCCGGGCAACAAAAAACATTAATCGCTATTGACAAGGTTTACCTGAGTTGATTTTCCATTAATCGTAAGCGTGACAATTTCGTCGCACGACCCGGTTCCAAAGTCCAGGGCGATCATTTTGTTGCTGACGATCAAATCTTCTTTGCCTTGTGACGGCATGAATTTAGCATGCGTAGTAACACACGCTTTTTGGTAGATAAGTGTATCCGTAATCGTGATGCTGTAAGGATATTGTTGTCGGTTCGTGCCCGTTGCCGCACCGGCAACATACCATTTATCCTCTGCCCCGCCGACGGTGCGTATCCACGTGCGGGTCCGCGACATTTCCCGTGTGGCCACCGTTCCGTCAGGCCATGTCAATTTTCCATTCAGCAGGGAAAGGGTAAACTTCGGGTTCGCTTCGTTACTGTCAAACGTGCTGGTGGCGATATGCGTACCTTCCAACGTGATGCCGTTAATGGTATATCCGTCGAATGTGGTCGTGATCGAAGAGCCCGGCAAAAACCTCCTGCCGGCATAGGCAATCAGTATTTTCCCTTTTCGTGTGTTTCCGCGACCATCGGCACACCCCGACATAAAATCGATGGTTATCATGCCTTTTGGAAATTGAATCGTGCTGCCGTTGTCAATATCGAGGGTAATCGTAGCACAAGCGAACCGGCTGTCACCGGCTATCGTAAATACCCTGCCCCCATCGGTCTCCGACGGAACGGAAACAGTCGTTGTTTAAATATCCGTGACATCTTCAAAATAAGAATCGGACGCAGCCTCATTATCAACATTTTTGGAGTCGGTGGCGGTAAAATCAATCTTATTTAAATCACACGACCCCAATCCCAGTAGGCAAAGCAGGGTACTTACAGTGGAAATGCGATATAAGGCCGATCTCATTCGTTGGCTATATTCTTCTTAAATTTGCTGTACTTTGATACCCCCAATGCCTTAAGGTTTAAACGATTTCCGCAAAAATCACTCATTTAATGATGATCAATATAGTAAGTCCTGTGATAAGGACGTTTATTCTATCGTAGTAAAAGAAGCTAAATGACTCAGGAACTATCCAAGAGGTTGTTTTCTAAGATGGCGAACCGTCTACGGATCGCCCTTTGGAGAGCAAAAAAATATTCTTCCATAACTTTGGGTCTGGTCCTCCTCTTTTATTTTATCTCGGGAACTGCGATAGCCCAGATTAAAATTGCCAAACTCAAATACAACGGCGGCGGTGATTGGTATGCCGATAAAACAGCTCTTCCCAACCTGATCAAATTCTGCAACAAAGAACTGGGAATGAATCTGAACGCGGAAGAAGATGATGTAGAAGTAGGTAGTCAGGAGATTTTCCTGTACCCGTTTATCTACATGACTGGACATGGAAATGTCACGTTTTCGCCGGAGGAAGCCCAAAATCTTAGGAATTACCTGATCGGCGGTGGATTCTTGCATGTCGATGATAACTACGGCCTGGATAAATTTATCCGTATTGAATTAAAAAAAGTATTTCCCGAGCTGGAACTCGTCGAATTGCCATTCGATCATCCTGTCTATCATCAGAAATTTGAATTCTCCAAAGGCTTGCCCAAGATCCATGAGCACGATGGCAAACCGGCCCAGGGTTTTGGACTCATTTATCAGGGCAGGCTTGTCCTTTTTTACACGTATGAATGTGACTTGGGAAACGGATGGGAAGATCAGCGTATCTACAACGACCCTGAAGCTAAACGCCAGGAAGCCCTGAAAATGGGAGCCAATCTGATCTCCTATTCCTTCACTTCTTTTTAAACGCGCTGTAAAAATATAGTATAAGGTGGTGAAGTAATTCAGATTTTTGTGGGCTTTGAGGAAAAGGATTGTCAAAGATGTCCTGGAGAGGATGCCTAGTCCGGCCCACGAATGCTACCGTGGCATAGCGATTAGACTTTCCTTCACTCAATTCCAGTTGCGGATTAGGGTTGATGTATTTGTGATCCTGTACAAAGCAAGGAAATTTGATATATTCAATCGGGTAAATCGCTCACGGAAAACCAGATGATCGCATTTCAAACCCTGAAAGGGTTCAATCTCCCAGCACAGGGCAACGCCCTGTGTCTTGAGAACCCACGAAATAAATTCCCTGAAAGGGATTCATCCTCGACCGAGAATGAAGAAGACCAAATATATATCCGCGATGTCAACCAAAATACGGGTGGTGTCTTCACAAGATTTGGATTGCTCAATTCCCGG
>Ga0302324_100012171_pt1 | contig 17577 bp, 9 predicted proteins | sample Palsa_T0_1_FD_201949 | JGI IMG/M metagenome (GOLD analysis project Ga0302324, IMG submission 201949) | Peat permafrost microbial communities from Stordalen Mire near Abisko, Sweden - Palsa_T0_1 | ecosystem: Environmental > Terrestrial > Soil > Palsa > Peat permafrost | place: Sweden: Abisko... | reverse complement strand
AGCCTCCTGCCCGTCAGCTGCAAGTTCCACTCTTGCACCTTCGAGCTCAAGAATCCGCTTCGCCACCTCTAGATTGATGTCGCTGTCGTCGACGGCCAGCACGCGCACACCCGGAAGAGACTGTGCGCCACAAACAACCGGAACACGGTGCCGAAGGCTGAGTAGCTCCCGTGTCGACACGACAAAGTCTAACGTCACAGCGAACTCACTTCCGACGGCAGGCGTGCTCACGACCTCAACGTTGCCACCCAAAAGTTTCGCCAAATGCTTAACGATCGACAACCCCAATCCCGTCCCACCATATCGCCGCGCGATCGACACATCAGCCTGAGTAAACGGTGAAAACAGCCTTGCTTTGACCTCGGGTGCAAAACCGATGCCCGTGTCCGTGACGAGAAAGCAAAGTGTTACGCGCGCCGGCGTGGCCGCGAGGCATCGCACCCTCAGCGCGACGCCTCCCCGGTCCGTGAACTTGATCGCATTGGAGAGTAGATTGGTCAGGATTTGCTTGAGACGCATCGAATCGCCTTCCAGCGTAGCCGGTAGGTCGTGTGGCGTGCTCACCGTCAAAGCAATTCCCTTCGCATCCGCATGCACTGTCATCACATCAGCTACGTCCTGCATCAGGTCGCGCAAGCTGAATGGGGCGCGCTCGATCGTCAACTCCCCCGCCTCAATTTTCGATAGATCCAGTACGTCGTTGATAACGGCCAACAAGGCCTTGCCGGCGAGTTCAATTTTCGTCAGATGCGACGCTTGCGCCGCATCCAACTTCGTCTGTCCCAACAAATACGTAAGGCCGATCACTGTGTTCATCGGAGTGCGGATTTCGTGGCTCATGTTTGCGAGAAACTCGCTCTTCGCGCAGTTTGCCCCTTCGGCGGTCAGCGTCGCTTCGCGCAGCGTCCTCTCGTATTGCTTGCGCTCTGAAATTTCGCGCAATGCCGCGAACACGCCCTGCAACCGCCTGTCACGGTCGTAAAACGTGGTCGCGTTATATGACACCACCGTCTCCCTGCCGTCTCTGTCGCACTCCGTCAATTCATAGTCGGTAACCCTTTTTTTTCTCAATGCCAGCCTGATGCCCGCTTCTGCCCGCGCTGGGTCGGTAAAGAAATTCTTGAAGGGTGCGCCGATAAGCTCATCGCGCGTGCAGCCAGTGAGCGCCTCCATTTGTTTATTCACGTCGGTTATGATTCCCGGCGCATCAGTGGTCACGAGCGCGTCAATGTTTGATTCGAACAAGGAGCGCGTATAGAACTGGTGATCGCGTAGTCTTTGCGCGCGCTGCGTTTGTTCGGCTAGAACTTGTTTGCGAGCGCTGTTGTCCGTGCTAATTAGAAGGTAGCCGATGATTGCTCCTTGCACATCGCGCAAGGCCGTGACTGAAACCACCGCCGGGAAGGAGCTCCCGTCCTTGCGTATATACGTCAGTTCATATATGTCTTCAATGCTGCGAGAGGCCTTGAACACCAATGCTTCGAACCCCGGTGCGATCGGCGTTTGCAGTTCCGCGCTCAATGCTTCCGCCCGCGCGATGAGTTCCTGCGGATCGGAAAAGCCAGCCGGCGTAATCTTGTTCCTAACATCTTCAGCTGCGTAACCCAGCATGCGTTCTGCACCGACGTTGAATATCTGAATGACACCCGTAGCGTCGGTCGCGATGCTCGAGAACTGTGCGCTGTTGAAGATCGCGCTTTGCAAAGCGTCAGCCTTGACTAACGCCTCTTCCGCGCGCTTGCGAGCAGTGTTGTCGGTACCGATCATAAGATAGCCGACAATCTCTCCTCGCGTACCCCGCAGAGCCGTGACCGAAACGATCGTTGCGAAGGAGCTGCCGTTTTTTTTCATGTATGTCAGCTCGAAGATGTCCTCGATTCCGCGTGCTGCTTTGACTACCAATGCCTCGAAGCCTGGAGCGATTGGCGTATTGAGTTCGACGCTCAATGATTGCGCACGCGCGATGATCTCTTGTGGATCGGAAATGTCAGCTGGCGTCATCTTATTCATCACTTCTTCGGCCGCGTAACCGAGCATGCGTTCGGCACCGACGTTAAAGATCTGAATGATGCCCTTAGCGTCGGTGACGATGCTCGAGAAGTTGGCGCTGTTTAAGATCGACAGCTGATCCTTCTGTTGCTTGAGGATTTGCGTCGGCTCGGCGAGCTGCGAATTGGTCTGGTCTATCTCAGCCTGCTGCGCCTGTGCTTGGAGCTGAGGCTTCCTGCGCAATCGCCCTTGGAGCGCGAGCTCATCACGGGTCATGGGGTAACCTTTCGGCTGTTAGCCACATTGCGCCGAAGTGCGCCGCATGCAAGGAATGCCATGACGACAACCGCGGCAACGGCGATCCCAATCCGCGTAAGGTTGCGCTTGCAAGCAGCCGGCCAAAGCCGTCAGCCCCGTACAGGCGAGGGTCGACTGGAAATAGTGTCATGAGATGCGATTGGCTTTCCAAACAACAATGCCCGGCCTCCATGCTGGGATGTGCGGCTATAGCCCGTCCACGGCGGCGAATTTCAGGTGCGAAACCGCTGACGTCCTTTGAGTTAGCCTGCAATGTTCATAAAGATGAAGTCGCTTGGCGTGACTCGCGGCCTAGACGTCGAACCGCGATCTACCTGCTCGTATGCTCATGCCGCTGGGGCGTTTGCGGTACGGACCGCGCGGGTGACGACGGAGCCGGCTCCGGCCTATCAACTCCGCTGATGTCGCGCAGCGTGACCTGCCCTCGACCAGCGCGTTTGGCTGCTTTCAAGGCTTTGTCCGCGGCCAGCACCAAGTCGCTCGCGGCACAGGGCAAGTAACTATCGCTTCCGAGCCGAATCTCTGGGCCAGAGTTTGTCCAGCACGCACTGACTTTGTCATAGCAAGCAATACCGACGCTTACCGTAACAACGAGTTTCTTCGGCGAGTCCTCGTGAGACAGACATAGGGCCTCGACCGCCTGAAGGACACGGCGAGCCGTTTGCTCGGCGCCGATCCGCGACGTCTGCGGCAGCAGCACCATAAACTCGCCTCCGCCGCAACGCGCCACGAGATCCGCCGGGCGCCGACAGGCGCTTACCAGGACCTCTGCCACGCGCCGCAGACAGTCGTTGCCCTTTGAGTGCCCATAACGGTCGTTGTACGATCTGAAGTCGTCGAGATCGACCATCAGCAGCGATATCGGCTCGCCGCCGCGCCGGGTTCGCCGCCATTCACGCTCCAGCAGTTCGTCGAAACGGGGCTGGTTGGCGACGCCGGTTACAACGTCGGTAGAAGCGATGCGGCGCAGATTGTCTGCCAGGTGCTTCATGCGCAAGTGAGTCCTCACTCGGGCCCGCACTAGAGCGGACCTAAACGGCTTGGCGATGAAATCCACGGCGCCCATTTCCAACGCGGAAATCTCGAAATCAGGTTCGCTATGGCTGGTGACGAATATCACCGGCACGTCGGCCAATGCGGAATCCTTCTTCAATGTTTCGAAGAGCTGAAAGCCGCTCATGCCAGACATTTGTGCATCGAGCAGAATCAGGTCGGGTACAAAGTCGCGCAAAATTAGCAGCGCATCCTCGCCGTTGGTGGCGAAGCGCAATTTTCCCACTCCTGAAAGGATGTGGCCCATGACTTGAATTACGCTCGAGTCATCATCCACGATCAGAATGCTGGCATCCATGTCGGATGTTGCCTTCGCTTCAGAGATTGCGGGTTCGTTGTGCATCTCTATTTTCATTCCTTGATATTGAATTTCTATGGCTGCCAGGTATCTGCCCGCCATTCCCATAACTGGCAGGCAACGCCAATGCGAGATGACGCAACAGACAACTGTTCATGAGTGAGATCGCTCGCATTTTCTCTTCGCGCCCATCATCGACCAAAGCGAAAAGCGTAATGGGAACCGAATCACTGCTTGCTCTGCAGATTCATCAAACGATGGCTGAAGTAGTAGAGGATTGTAACTATGCTCGCCTACCGAGCAGGGCAATTCGGTGATGTTCACCCAGCTTAGTCACACGAATAGCCTCTGGAAGACGGTACGGGTGCCAACGCCACGCCTTGCGAGGAAAAGCAGTTGCGTTCGTCAACTACTTCTTTAGACTCGCACTGCAATTCGCTTGTGGGTCGCAACATCGTGTTGCTTCATCGTGGCCGGGCAACTTGAGAACGCGCTTCATATGACATCGAACAACGATTTACACCAGCGCCGCCAAATCGCGATACCCCGGGGGGTCACGAATTCACTAGCCGTCTACGCCGATCGCGGCGCAAACGCCGAGCTGTGGGACGTGGAAGGCCGCCGTTTCATCGACTTTGCGAGCGGCATTTCGGTGCTCAATACCGGCCATCTGCATCCGAAGGTGAAAGCAGCGATCAGCGCTCAGCTTGAGCGCTTCACGCACACCTGCTTTCAGGTGACGCCGTACGAGAGCTACGTCGCGCTTGCGGAGCAGTTAAATGCGGCGGCGCCGGGCGGCACTGCGAAGAAAACGATTTTCCTCTCAACCGGTGCCGAAGCGGTCGAGAACGCAATCAAAATCGCGCGCTTCCACACGCGCCGCTCGGCGCTCATCGCCTTTTCCGGCGGTTTCCACGGCCGCACGCTCGCCTGCATCAGCCTTACGGGAAAAGTTCATCCGTACAAATCCGGTTTCGGCCCGATGCTGCCCGAGATCTTTCACCTGCCCTTTCCGATCCCCTACCACGGCGTGAGCGTCGAGGACTCGCTCGCGGCCCTTGAGCAGTTGTTCAAGGCTGACCTCGATCCAGCGCGCGCCGCCGCCATGATCATCGAGCCCGTGTTGGGCGAAGGCGGCTTCTACGCAGCTCCCCCGGAACTCATGCGCAAGCTGCGTGCACTGTGTGATCAGCATGGCATCGTGCTCATCGTCGATGAGATTCAATCCGGCTTCGCGCGCACCGGGCGCATGTTTGCGGTCGAGTATTCCGGCATCGAACCGGACCTCATGGTGGTCGCGAAGAGTATTGCTGGGGGCATTCCCCTGTCCGCGGTCATCGGGAAGGCCGCGATCATGGATGCGCCCGGACCGGGCGGGCTTGGGGGCACTTTTGCAGGCTCGCCACTCGCCTGCGCGGCGGGCCTAGCGGTCCTCGGCGTCATTCGCGATGAGCGCCTGGCGGAGCGCGCGCTGCAGATGGGGCATTTCATGACCTCGCGCCTGCGCGGCTTGCAGGTGCGTTTTCCATGCATCGGGGACGTGCGCGGACTTGGTGCGATGGTCGCGATCGAGCTTGTGAAGAATACGAATGCAGATGAGCCTGATGCTGCGCTCACCGCCGCCCTCGTGCAGGCGGCTGGACGCCGCGGCCTCATTATTCTCGCCTGCGGCATCTACTCGAATGTGATCCGGTTCCTAGCGCCGCTCACGATCTCCGATGCGCTCCTGAAGGAGGGCTTGCACGTCCTTGAACAGGCGCTGGCGGAAGTAACGGGCAACTAAGCCCGGCCGGCATTCGCATCGGTCGGGGTGTGGAAGTACTCACTCTCCGCGGAGAGCTGCTCCATCAGCCGTTTGAGCTCGGCCATCCGGCCCTGCGCGGTGCTGATCGGCATGCAGTCCTGGCAGCGCGGATCCCCGCAAGGCTGACGCGAATACAGCCAGTACTGCAGCGCGCCGGCGAGGAGCCCATCGGCGATATCCCATAAGTCGGCGTCCTTGTCCTTGTCTGCGAGCCGGTTCCCCAGGTCAACGGCCTTTGTAAAGGCCGAGTCGAAGGTATCTGCAAGCTCGGTCATAACCCCAGTATAAATCAAACCCTAGGCGTGCCGGCCGTCACGATTGCCAGAGCCGCTCCTTACTGCTTCTGCGAGGTCCACCACGGAAGCCGCCCCCGACCAAAGGCATCATTTACATCGTTGCACCGTCGCGGCCGGGCTTACGCCTGGTCCCTATGCCTTATGTCTTATGCGGCCCGATATTCCCGACCTAAAAGATCCGACATCAGCGTTGCCGCCCGCCGCGGCTGCCAAGCGTTCGCGCCTGCGCCTGGGGATCGGCACGCGCCTGGCCCTGGGACTTGCCGCGGTCGCCGCCGTCATCGCCATCGGACAGGGTCTTGCAACGCAAACCACGCGCCAGGCGGTGCAATCGCTGCGCAGCATGCAGACCGAGCACGAGCCGCATGCGCAGCGCGCGGCAGCCGTCGTCGAAGAGATCGCAGGCTACGATCGCGCGGTCGTCGAATACCTGCAGGGCGATCACAAATCGGATTTTGAATCGATAGGCGTCGCAAGCGACGCGCTCGATCGCACGGTCAACGGCTATTTCAATGCGCCGCCGGCGCCGGAGATGACTCCGGCCGCCCTGCAGCTGCGCATTGCGATCGCCCATCACAGCGCGCAGGGCGAGAAGATCGCGATTCTTGCCGCCAAGCGCACCGCCTGGCTTGAACACCGCCGCGCCTTGCTCGATGGCGTGCAGCGTCGGATCGCCTCGGCCGGCGGGGGCGGCCTTGCAATCGCGGGCCAGCAGGTGCTGCTACGCCAGTCGCTCGCGGACCTTGCCACTGCTCTTAACGCGATACGCGCAAGCGTCGGTGCACCCGATGTGCTTGAGCAGAAGGAGAAGGAGTTCAGTGCCGCACTCGCACGCCACAACGAGGAGCTGCTGCGCTCGCCGGGCAAAGTATGGCTTGAACTCGTGCGCGAGGACTTCGCGCAGAGCGTGCGGCTCGGCCGCGCAATCATGAACTTCGATGCCAGCAACGGTCCGTCGCGGCGCGCCTTTGTCGACACGGGAGCGGCGCTCATGGCCGATGCGCAGGCGCACCTGCAGGAGCCTGCGCGCCGCGAGCTGCTGCGCGCGGCCGAACACGCCGCGGCGTCCGCGGCACTTGCCGAACGCACTCTGCAGCAAACCGGCACCGCGGTGCTCGGTGTCGTGCTGGTCGTTTCACTGCTCCTGTCTTTGAGCATCACCGTACCGGTGCGCAGGCTGACGAGCGCAACGCGCGAGCTGACGGCCGGCAATCGGCAGGCACGCGCGCCGCGCGGCGGCTCGGCCGAAATCGACGAGCTCGCCGAATCCTTCAACGCCATGGCCGATCAGGTCGCGCACGCGGAAAGCGAGCTGCGCGCTCACCAGACGCAGCTTGAGCGGCACGTCGCCGAGCGCACCCAGCAGCTGCACCACCTGGCCCATCACGACCCCCTCACCCAGCTGCCCAATCGCCGTCAGCTCGCAACGCATCTCGCCGCGGCTTTGACGCGCGCCGCGGCCACCGGCCAGCGGCTCGCATTGCTTTTCGTTGACCTCGACAACTTCAAATCAATCAACGATACGCTCGGTCACAATTTCGGCGACCGCGTGCTGCAGGCGATCACTGAGCGCCTGCGCGGCGCGACCGGTGCGGGCGCGCTGCTGTCGCGCCTCGGCGGGGATGAATTCACGGTACTGATCGAGGATGTCCAGTCGGTCGAGCAAGTCGGCGAACGCGCGGGCGCGCTGGTGGCGACCCTGCAGCAACCCTTGATGGTAGACGGCCGCGTACTCTCGACCAGTGCCAGTATCGGCGCGAGTCTTTTCCCCGATCACGCAACCGATGCCGAGGCGCTCCTGCGCTGTGCCGACGTTGCGCTGTTTCGCGCCAAGGAACTCGGGCGCAATCGCGTGGCGTTTTATCGCCCGGCGCTCTACGATGCCGCCGCCCAGCGTTTCCGCCTCGAGCAGTCGCTGCGGCGCGCGGTCGAAGCGGGCGACCTGATGCTGATGTACCAACCGCAGGTTGCGCTGCACACGCTTGAAACCGTCGGCGTCGAGGCGCTTTTGCGCTGGCGCAAATCGGACGGGCGGATTGCAACCGCCACAGAATTCATTCATATCGCCGAGAAGACCGGGCTCATCCACGAACTCACCGACTGGGTGCTGCGCACCGCGACCGAGGCGGTGGTGCGCTGGCGCGCGCAGGGCTGGCAGCGCGCGAGCGTCGCGATCAACGTATCGCCGATGCAGTTTCTGGAAAGCGGCTTCATCGAACAGGTGACCCGGGCGCTCGCCACGACCGGCCTGCCGCCGAGCGCCCTTGAGCTCGAGCTCACCGAGACGGTATTCCAGACGGGCGAAACGACGATACAGGCATTGCGGCGCCTGCGTGCGCTTGGCATACCGATCGCGCTTGATGACTTCGGCAGCGGCTACTCTTCTCTGACCTCGCTCGAGCAGCTGCCCATCACGCGCGTCAAGCTCGATCAGACGCTGGTCGAATCGATAGACACGAATCCGCGCTCGGCGGCGATTGCCCGTTCGATCGTCGCGCTCTGCCATGGCCTGGGACTCAACGTCGTCGCCGAAGGCGTCGAACGCCCCGCACAGCTGGGCGTCCTGGCGCAGTACGGTCCCGTCAGCGTGCAAGGCTACCTGCTCGCGCGCCCGGTGCTCTCCGACATGGTCGTGAACGAAGCCCAGGAAGCGGCGCTACGCACTCGAAAAATGCTCGCTGACCTCGCGGCGGAGCCGCGTATCATGCGTGCATGAATATTGAGTTGAGCGCCGTGGAGGCCCGCGTCGTCGGCTGCCTCATCGAAAAGCAGATCACCACCCCGGACCAATATCCGCTGTCGCTGAATGCACTGACGAACGCCTGCAATCAGAAGAGCAACCGCGATCCGATGATGGCGCTCGATGAGCCGACCGTGCAGCACGTCGTGGATACGCTCGTCCGGCGCCACTTCGTCATGGAAAAGTCAGGCTTCGGCAGCCGGGTTTCCAAATTCCAGCATCGCTTCTGCAACACGGAGTTCGGCACCCTCGCGTTTTCCGCGCAGGAGCTTGCGATCCTGTGTGAGCTCATGTTGCGCGGCCCGCAAACCCCCGGGGAACTGCGCACCCGGGCGAGCAGGATGGCGCAACTCACCGACGCAGGCGTCGTCGAAGCCGCCCTCGAGGGGCTCGCCCAGCGCGCCGACGGTCCGTTCGTCGTGCGTCTTGCGCGCGAGCCTGGCAGGCGCGATGCGCGCTATGCGCACTTATTCAGCGGTGCGGTTTCTGAACCGACGAGCGCTGCAGAATCTCAGGCCGCGCCCGACGCCGCCCCCGCCTCGCGCATCGAGCGTCTTGAGGAGGATCTGCGGCAGTTGCGCGCCGAGCTCGAGGAGTTGAAGAGGCGCCTGCCCTCCTAGCGCTTGGCGATGAAGGCATCGCGTGCGCGTACGCCCAAGTCCGGCTGGTCGGTGAAAAATCCATCCATGCCGGTGGCAAGATAAGCATCAAGCTCGGCGGCAAGATTTCCGCGCCGCGCACGCGCGCTGCTGGAGCGGAATTTGCGCGGCAGAAAATAGTTCTCGGCGCGAAAGGTCCAGCCATGCACCAGCAGATCCTGAGCGTGCGCATCGGCGACGAGCGCCGTCGGCCTTCCCAGTGACTCATCGGCGTTGCGCGGAATAATGAGCGTCTTGTCGACGCCGATCGCGTGCGCATAGCGGGCGATCCCGGCCAGACCTGCAGGGGTCATCAGATCGGCGTAGCTGCGCGCATCGCCGCTCAATTTGAAATCATACGGCTGGCCGCTCGCCTCGACGAGCTGCACGATCGGAAGGTCGGTGAGAGCGCTTAAGGCAATGAGGTTTGCAACCTCGAACGACTGCAGGAAGACGGGCGCAGGCGGCTCGGCAAAGCCCCAACGAGCAAGCGCGGCGATAAGCGGCTCCTCCATCGCAAGACCGAGCTTGCTGAAATACGTGGGATGCTTGGTCTCCGTATAGACGCCGATTGGCGCTGGGACCGGAAGGCCCAGAAGCTCGGCGCGCGCCGCGCGCTGGCTCTCAACGCCGCGCACGAGAGCGAGGATCTCATCGAGCGTCGTAATCTCGAACTGGCCATCAAAGCGCATGTTGTCCGGACGCAGGTCCGCGATACGCTCGCGCGAGCGCAGGGTCTTCAGCTCCTTGAGCGTAAAATCCTCGGTGAACCAGCCCTCAACCGCTGCGCCATCGATGACTTTCGTCTTGCGGCGCGGGGCGAATTCGAGGTGATCGGCGACGTTGGTCGTTCCGCCGATCTCATTTTCGTGCCGCGCGATGAGGACAGCGTCTTTCGTCATCACGAGGTCAGGTTCAACGAAGTCGGCACCTTGCTGGATCGCGATAAAATATGAGGCGAGCGTGTGCTCGGGCACATAGCCGCAGGCGCCGCGGTGGCCAATGACGATCGGCCGTGTGGAAGTGGGCTTGCTCAAATGCTGGTCTTCATTTTCATGGACGCGTACGGTCGCGCATTATAATCCATGATTCATCGGCAATTTGGCGCCATTGTGGCCGCGCTGTGCTGCGGCGCGAGCGCACTCGCCGCCACCCCGGTCGCGTCGGAGCCGCCGGCGAGCCAGCCCGCAAGCTAGGTATTTGCCACCGAGCTGGGCTCGGGAATCTATGATGTTTCGGGGCGTACGCTGCTCGTCTAGCGGATTGCATTCGCCTATACGCTCCGGGAGGCACGCGAGGATTCCCCCGGACTTATCCTGACGCTGCCGGCGGCCGTCGGCTTCTTTAACTGCTCGCCCGTCGACCTCGTGCTTACCGAGCTGCCCGCGCACCTGGGCGCCGTCAGCTTTGTGCCGGGCCCGGCGCTTGATTACGTGCTGAACGAGCGTTGGCACATCGAGCCGTACGCACGCGCCGGTGGCAGCTTTGCCTCCGGTCAGTTCGACGGCGGGCTCTATGCGACCGGCGCCAGCAACATCTACACGTGGCGCATTCACGAGGTTGCGACGCGGATGGTGAATGATGTGCTGTACGCGGGCGTCATCTACAAAGACCGCACCTCGGCCAACGACAACCTCGTGCGCTTGCGCAACGGCATCGAGCTGTGCCGCCAGACCGGGCTCTGCCTCGGCCCGCACCGCATTGAGCTTGGTGTGTACGGCTACGCGGATTACTTTCCGGATGCGCCCCGCCCGCCCATCGTCGGCACGGGCGCGAGCCGGCTGCAGCTCGAGCCGGGCCTCCTGATCGGCGCCGAGCGGCAATGGCGGATTCATGGCTGGGAACTACCCGCATCGGCATTGGCTATCGCTTCGCAGGAGATCTGTCGGGCTGGCATCTGGTCATCAGCACCCCGTTCTGACACAGTGGCAGCAGGCATACGGCTTGCTGGAACTTTTTAGTGCTGACCGAGCAAGATATTTATTTTTTCAAGGAAGGAACCTACTTCGGGTCGTACGAGAAGTTCGGCGCCCATTCTGTCGCAGCTGGGGCTGGCAAGACGCAAGGCACCCATTTTGCGGTCTGGGCGCCCAATGCGCGCTCGGTTGCGGTCGTCGGCGACTTCAACGGCTGGGACGGGAGTGCGAATCCGCTGAGAGTGCGCGCGGATTCCTCGGGAATCTGGTCAGGGTTCATCGCCGGAGTGAAGCCCGGCGCAGTCTACAAATACCGCATCATCTCCCATGAGGGCAGCTACTGCGTCGATAAGAGCGATCCGTTCGCCTTTTATTGCGAGCGGCCGCCGCGCACGGCGTCGATCGTTTGGGATCTTGCTTACCAATGGGGCGATGAGGAATGGTTGCAGCGCAGGGCGGAGAAGAACGGCCTGCAGTCGCCGTGGTCGATCTACGAAGTGCATTTGGGTTCCTGGCGCCGCGTTCCCGAGGAAAATGGTCGCTCGCTCACGTATCGAGAGATGGCGCAGCAACTGGGGGATTACGCGCTTGACATGGGCTTCACGCACGTCGAGCTCCTGCCAATCATGGAGCATCCCTTTTACGGCTCGTGGGGATACCAGGTTACGGGCTATTTCGCGGCGACCGCGCGCTACGGCACACCGCAGGACCTGATGTATCTCATCGACAGCCTGCATCAGCGCGGCTTGGGCGTCATTCTCGATTGGGTGCCCTCGCATTTTCCAAACGACGAGCACGGGCTCACCTACTTCGACGGCACGCACCTGTACGAGCACGCCGATCCGCGCCAGGGCTTTCATCCGGAATGGAAGAGCGCAATCTTCAACTACGGGCGCTCCGAGGTCAGAAACTTCCTGGGGTCGAGCGCATTGTTTTGGCTGCAGGTATTTCATGCCGATGCGCTGCGCGTCGACGGCGTCGCCTCCATGCTGTACCTCGACTACGCGCGCAAGAGCGGTGAGTGGATTCCGAACCCGTTCGGTGGCCGCGAGAATCTCGATGCCGTGTCGTTCTTGAAAAAGCTCAACGAAGCGGTCTACCGCGACCACACCGAAGTGCACACGATCGCCGAGGAATCAACCGCCTGGCCGATGGTGTCGCGGCCCACTTATCTGGGAGGCTTAGGATTCGGACTCAAGTGGAACTTGGGCTGGATGCACGACACGCTCGACTATTTTGCGACCGATCCGATCTACCGCAAGTATTACCATGGACAGCTCACCTTCAGCCTCTTGTACGCCTTTAACGAGAACTTCGTGTTGCCGCTCTCGCATGATGAGGTCGTGCACGGCAAAGGCTCGCTTATCGGCAGAATGGCGGGGGATGAGTGGCAGAAGTTCGCCAATCTGCGCCTGTTATTCGGTTACATGTGGGGTCACCCGGGCAAGAAGCTGCTCTTCATGGGCGGGGAATTTGGCCAGAGAAGCGAATGGCATCACGATGCCAGCCTCGACTGGCACGTGCTCAAGTACCCGCTGCACTCGGGCGTGCAGCGCTTGGTGCGCGAGCTCAACCACCTGTACCGCTCCGCAAGCGCGCTGCATGCGCTCGACTTCAGCTGGGACGGCTTCGAGTGGATCGACTGCAACGATGGCGAATCAAGCGTCATCACCTTCCTGCGCAAAAGCGGCACCGGCGAGATGATGCTCGTGGTGTGCAACTTCACCCCGGTCGTGCGCACCGACTACCGCGTCGGCGTGCCGTGCGGTGGTTACTGGCGCGAACGCCTAAATAGCGACGCCATCGAATACGGCGGCAGCGGTATCGGCAACTTCGGCGGTGTTGAGGCGGCGCCGCTCGCCGCGCATGGCCGCTTTCATTCACTCGCGCTGCGCCTGCCACCGCTTGGTGTCCTGTTCCTGTCGCCCGATTGAGTACGTTGGGCCGGGCAGAAATGGGAACCATCCGGGTTGTCATCGAAAGCATCGAGCCGCAGATCGACGGCGGCAGTGTCCCCGTGCACCGCGTCGCAGGCGAAGCAGTGCAGGTCGAGGCGCGCATTTTCACGGACGGCCACGATCAGATCGACGGTGCGCTCCTGTTCAGATCCGCCCAGGAGAACTGGCAGTCGGTCGCGCTTGCGCCGCTCGGCAATGATCGCTGGCAGGCCGCCTTCAAGGTCGAGCGCCTCGGGACGTATGAATTTACCGTCTGCGCATGGGTGGATCCGGCGCGCACCTGGCAGCGGGATTTCAAGAAAAGGGTTGAAGCGGGACAAGACACGGAGGTCGATTTTCAAATCGGCGCGCAACACGCCCGCGAGCTTGCGCAGCGCGCGACCGAGGGCGACGCAAGGCGCCTCGCGGACTGGGCCAACGCGCTCACCGATCTGAAGCGCAGCCGGGAGGAGCGCGCCGTGCTTGCCGACAGCGAGGGCTTTCGCAAGCTTGCACATCGGTATGTGGATCCGGATCGCGTGCTGCGCAGCGACCCCGCCCTCAAAGTGGACGTCGAACGGGAGCGGGCGCGCTTTTCGACCTGGTACGAACTCTTCCCGCGCTCAACTTCCGAGCAGGCGGGCGTGCACGGCACGTTCGCCGACTGCCAGGCGCGCCTCCCCTACATCGCAGCGATGGGCTTCGACGTTTTATACCTTCCGCCCATCCATCCGATCGGTTTGAGCGAGCGCAAGGGCCCGAACAACCGCATGCACGCGGCGGACGATGATGTGGGCAGCCCCTGGGCCATCGGCGCCGACAGCGGCGGCCACAAAGCGGTACACCCGGCACTGGGCACGCTTGCCGATTTTCGCAGCCTGCTTCGCAAGAGCGAAGAGCTCGGCATGGAGATCGCGCTTGACCTTGCCTTCCAGTGCAGCCCCGATCATCCCTACGTGCGCGAACATCCGGAATGGTTTTCGCACCGCCCTGACGGCAGTATCCAGTACGCCGAGAACCCGCCGAAAAAATATCAGGATATTTATCCCTTCAATTTTGAAACCACCGCCTGGCGCGAGCTGTGGGCGGAACTGAAGAGCGTCGTTGAATTCTGGATCGCGCAGCGGGTGCGCATTTTCCGCGTCGATAACCCGCACACCAAGCCCTTCGCGTTCTGGCAGTGGCTGATCGCCGAAGTGCGCCGCGATCATCCGGAGGTCATATTTCTCGCCGAAGCGTTCACGCGCCCCGGACCTATGTATCGCCTGGCGAAACTCGGCTTCAGCCAGTCCTACAGCTATTTCTCCTGGCGCAACACCAAAGCGGAGCTCACCGCGTATTTCACGGAACTGTCCACGGCGCCGGTGGCGGAATTCTTTCGCGCCAACCTCTGGCCCAACACCCCGGATATTCTCACCGAGTACCTGCAATTCGGCGGCCGCGCGGCCTTCATGGTGCGGCTCATCCTCGCGGCGACCCTCGGTGCGAGCTACGGCATCTATGGCCCGGCTTTTGAGCTCACAGAGAACCGCGCGCGTGAACCCGGCAGCGAAGAGTATCTGGATTCGGAAAAATACCAGTTGCGCCACTGGGACCTGGCGCGCCCCGACAGCCTGCACGACTTCATCGCCCGGGTGAACCGCATCCGCCATGGCAACACGCCGCTGCAGAGCAATTGCGAGCTCAAATTCCATCGCCTCGACAACGACGATCTCATCGCCTACAGCAAGACGAATGCCAGCCGCAGCGAAGCCTTGCTGATCGTCGCCAATCTTGATCCGCATCATGCGCAGACTGGCTGGCTTGAGATCGATCTCGACGCCATCGGCGTCGCGGCAGAGGACTCTTTCCAGGCGCACGATCTGCTGTCGGGCTCGCGATTTCTCTGGAAGGGCGCGCGCAACTACATCGCCCTCAACCCCGAGCAGGCGCCCGCCCACATCTTCCGCATTCGCCATCACGTGCGCAGTGAGCGCGACTTCGACTATTTCGCCTGACGTGAAGCCCCCCGCCCCACCTCACCCGCGCGATCCGCTCTGGTTCAAAGATGTCGTCATCTACGAGGTGCACGTGCGCGCCTTTTGCGACAGCAACGACGACGGCATCGGCGACTTTCCGGGGCTGACGAGCAAGCTCGACTACATTCAGGATCTGGGCGTCAATGCGATCTGGCTCCTGCCGTTCTATCCCTCGCCGCTGCGCGATGACGGCTACGACATCGCCGACTACAGCCAGATCCACCCGCAGTATGGCACCCGCGCGGACTTCCGCACCTTTGTCGAGGAGGCGCACCGTCGCGATCTGAAAGTGATCACGGAGCTCGTGATCAATCACACCTCGGACCAGCATCCGTGGTTTCAGGCCGCGCGGCGCGCGCCGGCGGGATCCTCGAAGAGAAATTTCTACGTCTGGAGTGACAGCCCCGAGCGCTATGCCGGCACGCGCATCATCTTTACCGACACCGAGACTTCCAACTGGACCTACGATCCGCTTGCCAAGAGCTACTACTGGCACCGCTTCTTCAGCCACCAGCCGGATCTGAACTTCGATCATCCGCATGTCGAGCGCGCCTTGATCCGCATCATGAGCTACTGGCTCGACCAGGGAGTCGACGGGCTGCGCCTGGACGCGATTCCGTATCTCGTCGAGCGCGAGGGCACGAGCAACGAAAATCTGCGCGAGACGCACGCGGTCGTGAAGCGCATCCGCAAAGTGATCGACGACAAATATTCGGACCGGGTGCTGCTCGCCGAGGCGAACCAGTGGCCCGAGGACGTGCGCGACTATTTCGGTGACGGCGACGAATGCCACATGGCATTCCACTTTCCGCTGATGCCGCGCATGTACATGGCGATCGCGCAGGAGGACCGCCATCCGATCGTGGAGATCATGGAGCAGACGCCCGACATTCCCGTGAATGCGCAGTGGGCGATATTCCTGCGTAACCACGACGAGCTGACGCTCGAGATGGTCACGAGCAAAGAGCGCGACTACATGTACCAGATGTACGCGGCCGACCCGCGCGCGCGCCTGAACCTGGGGATCCGCCGGCGCCTGGCGCCGCTTTTGGAGAATGATCCGGAGCGCATCAAGCTCATGAACAGTCTCCTGCTGTCGATGCCCGGCTCGCCGATCATCTATTACGGCGATGAGATCGGCATGGGCGACAACTTCTACATCGGCGACCGCAACGGCGTGCGCACGCCGATGCAGTGGAGCCCGGACCGCAACGCCGGCTTCTCGCGCGCCGATCCGCAGCGCCTGTATCTGCCGCCCATCATGGATTCGATCTACGGCTACGAGTCGGTGAACGTCGAAGCGCAGACGCGCAACCGCGCCTCACTCTTAAGCTGGATGAAGCGCATGCTGCAGATCCGCAAGAGCTCGCACGCCTTCGGCCGCGGCTCTTTGGTGTTCGTGCGCCCCGGCAACCGCAAGGTACTGGTTTACCTGCGTCGCTACGGCGACGACACCATACTGTGCGTCGCCAATCTCGCCCGCTCCGCGCAGCCGGTGGAGATCGATCTTGCCGCGCAAAAAGGCGCCGTGCCGATCGAGCTTTTGGGCCAGACGCCCTTCCCGCCCATCGGCGAGCTGCCGTATCTGCTGACACTCCCCGGCTACGGCTTTTACTGGTTCAAGCTGAGCCGCGAGGCTGCCGCTCCGACCTGGCATGAGGAGCGCCTGCCGCGCGAGGACGTGCCGGTGCTCGTTCTGACCGATTCCTGGGCGAGTTTCTTCCCCGAGCGCGTCGCCGCCTGGCGCGCCAAGGCGGCGCGCGAGCTGCGCGCGAAGCTCGAGGAGCGTCTACTGCCGGTGTTTGTGGCGGCGCAGCGCTGGTTCGCGGGCAAGAGCACTGCCATCGCGCAGGTACGCGTCGCGGACTACCTCGAGTGGGATGTCAAATTGGGTCACTGGATGCTCGCGATCATTGACGTCGAGAGCGGCGCCGAGACGACACAGTATTTCCTGCCGCTGGTCATTCTCTTCGAAGACGCCCCCGAGTCGCGCTGGCTGCGCCTGCAGCCTGCCGCGATCGCGCGCGTGCGCCAGCAGGCGGCCGTTGGCGTACTCGCCGAGGCGTCGGTGGATGAGGGGTTCTGCGGCGCGGTGATTGAGGCCATCGGCGCAGCCACCGAGCTTGCGACCGAACATGGCCGGCTGCACTTCGCGCCGACCGCGCGCTACGCGCAGCTGCGCGGCGATCCGGCGGCCGACCTCGCCACCGGAGTGCCGCTCGTCCAGGGCAGCAATACCACGCTTAAATGCGGCACGCGGCTCTTTCTGAAGCTCTACCGCCGCCTGCAGGCCGGGGTCAATCCGGAAGTGGAGATCGGCCGCTTTCTCACTGACGTTGCGCATTTCTCGCATATCGCAGCCGTTGCCGGCGTCGTCGAATACCGCCGCAATGACGGCGAGCAGTTCACGCTTGCGCTGCTGCACGCCTTCGTCCCCAATCAGGGCGACGCCTGGGAATACACGATCAACTATCTCGCGCGCTTCCTCGAGGACCTGCGCACGAGCGCGCCCGTGACGGCTGACACGCACGGCGCGTATCTCGCCCTGATGCGCACCTTGGGCACGCGCA
>Ga0302324_100012170_pt1 | contig 17577 bp, 17 predicted proteins | sample Palsa_T0_1_FD_201949 | JGI IMG/M metagenome (GOLD analysis project Ga0302324, IMG submission 201949) | Peat permafrost microbial communities from Stordalen Mire near Abisko, Sweden - Palsa_T0_1 | ecosystem: Environmental > Terrestrial > Soil > Palsa > Peat permafrost | place: Sweden: Abisko... | reverse complement strand
TCCGGGCCGTGCGCGACATGGGCGCGCTGCTCGGTTGACGGCGGGGCAGGCGGCTGGGAGGGGCGGGCGGCTGGGCGGGGCGGGGCGGTTCCCGTGCTCGCGCAACCAATCCGCTCCGGGCTGCGTAATACGTTCAGTGACATCCGCCGCCACATTCATCGCCGGCCCGGGAAACGTGCTGGCGATATCCGCCGCGGCCGTCGCCGTGCTGTTGCTGCTCGTCTGGGCGCTCAGCGTGCGTCTCCGCGACGTGTCGATCATCGACCCCGTGTGGGGGCCGGCGTTCGTCGTCGTCGCGCTTGTCGCCGCGCTCGCCGGCAACGGTGACCCGGCGCGCCGCTGGCTGCTGTTCGCGATGACGGCGGCCTGGGGTCTCAGGCTCGGCCTGCACCTGACCAGACGCAAGCTCAACGAGCGCGGCGAGGAGGACCGCCGCTACGCAGCCATGCGCGAGCGCGAAGGGGACGCGTTCACGGTGTGGAGCCTGTGGGCGATCTTCGGAACCCAGGGTCTGCTCGTCTTGATCGTGTCGCTGCCGCTCCAGGTCGCGGCGGGTCGTTCCGCCGCGCTCGGGGCCACCGTGATACCCGGCCTGATCGTGTTCCTGGTGGGGCTCGCCTTCGAGGCGATCGGCGACGAGCAGCTAGGTCGCTTCAAGGCCGACCCGGCGAACAGAGGCAAGGTCATGGACCACGGGCTCTGGCGCTACACGCGCCACCCGAACTACTTCGGCGACGCCTCCGTCTGGTGGGGCCTGTGGCTCGTCGCCATACCCGCCGGCGGCGCGTGGTGGACGATCGTCGGCCCGCTGGTGATGACGCTCCTGCTCGTCCGCGTCTCCGGCAAGGCGTTGCTCGAGCGCGACATCGGCAAGCGCCGGCCCGAGTACGCCGACTACATCAAGCGAACCTCGGGGTTCTTCCCGCTGCCGCCGAGATGAACGACCACACCGAATCACCAGCCGGCGAGGTGGGCGGACTCGGGGCGGACGAGCAGCACGCCCGCGTGTCTGCGGACGTCGAGCTCTGCTTCGAGGAGCGCGGCAGCCGTTCGGATCCCATGGTCCTGCTCGTGATGGGCCTCGGGCTGGATCTCTGCTGGTGGCGCGACGCCTTCTTCGAGCGGCTCGCCGGCCGAGGCTTCCGCGGTGTGCGCTTCGACAATCGCGACGTCGGCCGCTCGACCCACTTCACCGGCCCCGGCGTCTCGGGACTTCAGTTCCTACGCCGCACCTCGACGCCGACCTACACGTTGGCCGACATGGCCGACGACGCCGCCGGCCTGATCGCGCAGCTCACGCCCGACGGGAGCGCCCACGTCGTCGGAGCCTCGATGGGCTCGTGCATCGCCCAGGAGCTGGCGATCCGACACCCCGACCGCGTCCGCTCGCTGGTGTCGATCATGGGCCGTCCAGGCGACAAGCACACAGGCAAGGTCGCCAAGACCATGCTCCCCGAGTTTCTGCGCGTGAGGCCGGCCGATCCGGGCCGGGCCGTCGAGCATCTGGTCAAGAACTTCCGGCGGATCGGCTCGGTCGGCCGCACCGCCGAAGACGACGAGGACGTCCGGATCGCAATGCGCCGCTCGATGGCCCGCGATCAGGGCGACGGCACGGGCTCCGGGCGTCAGCTCGCCGCAGTCCTCGCCGAGCGCGACCGCACCTCCGACCTCCGTCGCCTCGAACTACCGGTCACCGTCATCCACGGCCTCCGCGACCGCGTGATCCTGCCCTCGGGCGGCCGCGCGACCGCCGACGCAGTCCCGAAAGCCCACCTCGTCGAAGTCCCCGGGATGGGTCACGACCTGCCGCGGTGGGCGTGGCCGCTGGTGCTGGGCGCGATCGAGCGGAATGCGGAGCGGTCTGGGTGAGGGTCGGGGCGCGGGCGCGCCGGCGCGGCGGCGTGGCGGCCCGGCGCCCGATGCTCGGTGTCCGGCGGCGGTGTCCGGCGGTGGACCTGCCCGCCGTTCCGCACACACACTCCTTCGCCCGCGCGCAACTTCACACCTGAATTCTGACCGTGTTCGACGTACCGCCCGTCGGGACGGGTGCGTACTGTGCAGCCTGTGGCCACGCCCTTGCCAGCCGATCAACCCGTCACCTCTGGGGCGCCCGATGACGAGTTCGCGATCAGCGTTCGCGGACTCTGCAAGTCCTATGGGGACGTTCGCGCGCTAGACGGCGTCGACCTGGATGTGAGGCGAGGGACGGTGCTAGGTCTGCTCGGTCCGAACGGCGCAGGCAAGACAACCGTGGTGCGCGTCCTCGCGACGCTGCTGAAGCCAGACGCTGGGACGGCGAGCGTCACAGGTCTCGATGTCGTGCGCGACGCAGCCAAGCTGCGCGAGCGGATCGGCCTCGCCGGCCAGTACGCAGCGGTTGATGAGAACCTGACCGGCCTCGAGAACCTGACGATGGTCGGACGGCTGTACGGGATGCGGCGCCAGCAGGCGAAGGCGCGTGGGCGGGAGCTCCTCGAACGCTTCGACCTTGACGAGGCAGCCGACCGGCCCGTGAAGACGTACTCCGGCGGCATGCGGCGTCGGCTCGACCTCGCCGATGCGCTGGTCGCGAAGCCGCCGGTGCTGTTCCTCGATGAGCCCACCACGGGTCTCGACCCTCGGAGCCGCCTGAATCTCTGGGAGACGATCGAGGGACTGGTCGCAGACGGCGCGACCGTGCTGCTGACGACGCAGTACCTCGACGAGGCGGACCGGCTGGCGGACACAATCGCTGTCATCGACCACGGCAAGGTAATCGCCGAGGGAACCTCCGACGAGCTCAAGGACCGCGTCGGCGGCGAGCGGCTCGAGGTCCGCCTCGACGACGGTGCCGACGTCGAGGCGGCGGTGCAGGCGCTCGCGCCGATGTCCGACGAGCGCCCAGTCGCCGAGGACGGCCTCGTCAAGCTGAGCGTCCGCGAGCGCCACGGCACCATCGTCGAGGCCGTGCGAAGGCTCAGCGAGGCGGGAGTCGGCGTCGACGACCTCGTGATCCGCCGGCCGACACTCGACGACGTCTTTCTCTCGCTCACCGGCCATGCCGCCGAAGAGCCGGCCGAAGGGGATGAGGCAGCGTGAGGCGGCTCGTCACGGACACGCTTGTGATCGCGGAGCGAAACCTCGTCCGGCTGCCGCGAGCCCCCGATCTGCTGCTCGCCTTCACCGTGCAGCCGGTCATGTTCGTGCTGCTGTTCCGCTACGTCTTCGGCGGCGCGATCAGGACGCCTCACGGGACTCCGTATGTCGACTACCTGATCCCCGGCATCATCGTCCAGAACATCGCCTTCGGCGGCTTCGTCACCGCGCTCGGCCTCAACGAGGACGTCCACAAGGGTCTGATCGACCGCTTCCGCTCGCTGCCGATGGCCCGCCCAGCCGTTCTCGCCGGTCGGACGTTCTCCGACATCGTCACGAACCTCCTCTCGATGACAGTTCTGACCATCACCGGCCTGATAATCGGCTTCTCGTTCAGGCACACCATCCCGCTCGACGTGATCGCCGGCATCGGGCTCCTGGTTCTGTTCGGCTACGCGTTCTCCTGGGTCTTCGCACTGGTCGGCCTGCTCGTCTCCTCTCCCGAGTCCGCAAACTCGTTCGGCTTCATCGCCGTCTTCCCACTCACCTTCATCTCCTCCGCCTTCGTGTCACCGCAATTCATGCCCGCCGCGCTCAAAGCCTTCGCCAACGTCAACCCGTTCACGATCATCGTGGACGCGATGCGGCACCTCTGGCTCGGCAACCCATATCCGGCTGGAAACTACGTCTGGGGTTCGGTCGTCTGGTCAATCGTGATCATCGCGGTGTTCGCGCCGCTGGCCGTGCGGCGGTATCGGCGGGCGGCGGGAGTTTGAGGGGTCTGTTCGGCGGGGCCGTGGGGCGTCTCGGGCCGGGGGGTACCGGGCCGTGGGGTACCGGGCCGGGGGGTGCCGGCCGGGGGGTGTCGGACCGCCGGGGGTGCCGCGTCGGGTGTACGGGGTCATGCGGAATCGCGGGCCGGCCGACCCTCTCAGCCCTGGGCCACCTCCGATCGCTCTGACGCCTCGGGCGAGTCGAGCTCGACAATGATCACGACCTGGGTTTCGCGGAAGAACAGCCGGATGCAGTCGTCGTGATACTCGATCTCATCAGGCTGAGGCAGCCCGCCGGTCTCGAGCAGCTCCCGCATCCGCCACTCGGCCTCCACTTTCCGCGCTAAAGGTGCCATAGGCGGATGATGCCGCCCGACCCTGCAACGAATCAAGACAGGTTCGTGGCAACTTTGTTTCGGCAGTGCCCAGTCTTTGTGAGCCGGGGCGGCGCGGCGGGCTGCGTCCCGAGCTGAAGCGCAGCGATCGTTGCTCAAGTGGCTGCAAGCCGGTGGAACCTGGGCAATTCGCGCCGCATCTGCTATGAATAAGAGTCCGCCGCGGGGTGGAGCAGTCTGGTAGCTCGTCGGGCTCATAACCCGAAGGTCGCGGGTTCGAATCCCGCCCCCGCTACTTGGAAAAGGCCCGCATTTGCGGGTCTTTTCTATTTTCTAGAGTGTAATTCCTACAAGATTGGTGAAGGTGGAGTACCACTCTGGAGTACCAAACGGGGCTCGAAAACGACGGGTTTTGGCGACATGAGGGGCACCGGTCGGAGTCGGGTCGCCGTGCGCTTTGGAGCGTTGGTGCGGGCCGAATGCATGCGTGGGCCGGCAGACACGCAGCTCGCCGCCGCTGACACCCCGGGCGAACGCCGACGCGCAGCTCATGTCGCGAGTCGCGCTCGCAGCGATGATCGGACCTGCCGTGCTACCGCCGCTCACGCCCAGACGATTGGCGAGGTTTGTCTCCGCAATTTGCAGCATTTAGACTTCGTCACTGTTGACATGCGGTTCGACCTGTGCGACGGTACGCCCGCGTTCTAGCCATGCCGTCCGGAATCACCCGGCCGCCCTCGCTACTAAACGCAGGAAGGAAGTTCATGATGAACGCGATTCACGAGGCCGAGAGTCTCAACGCGTTTCGAGCCGACGTCGACGCTGGCGTGCTGGAGGCCCTGCGGGCCGACAACTACGTGCGCGACGACAACGGCATCGAGGTCGCCGATAACGACGCCCTCGCATCCAGGCTCCGCGAGATCGTGCTCCGCACAAGGGCGAGCACGAAGGTGGAGCGGCAGCAGAAGGCGGTGCCGAGGGGAACCCTCGCGGCGCTCGCCTTCCCGTCCGCACCGAGCCCCAGCTCGTCGACGTGGGATCCCGATGACGAGGTGGCCGAGCAGGTGTGGAAGCACCTGAAGGGGCTCGTTTCGCGGCTCACGCAGACCGGGCGTCGGGGCAAAGTGCAGCAGTTGCTCGCCGAAGACGGGCTCGTTCTGTGCCCGACCAAGGTAGGCGACGACAAGGTCGAGGCGGTCTATGTCACCAACGATTCCACATTGATTCTGGCCGACTTCGCGGTGCCGCGCACCTCGAAGCTCCAGAACGTCAGCGAGGAGGTGGCGCAGGACTTCAACCTCGTGATCGACCGTATCCCCGAGATGCGGAAGAAGATGAACACGAAGCTGGAGTCCGGCATGAAGGCGGCACAGATCGCGGCGCGGGCAAAACTCGCGCTGACCGCCGGCGACGACGACGAGGACGACATCTAGTCCTTGGGAGCCAGGGGGGCGGCAGATTTTGCCGCCCCCTCTCCGGAAAGGAGGGGCAATGGACATCGATGAACGTGACGTGATCGTCGACCGACTCTCGCCGACCGAGCAGCGGATCTACGCTGCGCTTGAAGATGGCAAGCAGTCTTCGACCGAGCTTCGAGCCGGTCGTGCCGACGGTATGACAGCGGAGCTTCGCCGTCTAATGGGTCTCGGCCTAATCCGATTGGCGGGGCGTGCGCCCGCGAAGAGCGGCATCCCGCCTCGCATGTACGAGCGGGTATCGATGGCTGAGATCGAGGCCGAGGCCGAGAAGTTCGCGGCTCGGCGGCCGACGCGACGTTCACGGTCGGCGGCCTCGAAGCTCACCGAAATGAGACGGCGCCAGCGCGGGGAGTTTTCGGGCTGGCATCGCACGCGGACGCGGATCCTGGAGGAGACCCATCTATTGGTGCAGCTTGAGACGATGGCGTTCTGGGAGGTCGTACCCGACGACGAACTCGCCCTCGTACTCGACGAGGTTCTCGAGCTGCGGGAATGGGCGAACGCCGCGATCGAGGCGATCAACGAGCGGAAGACAGACGACGCCACGCGCGCGAAGATCATGAAGCTACGTGCCACGACCGGCCGCACCGAGGCAGAGGTCGCCACAGCACGCCACCACGTCGAACGCCTGAGCGCACGCCTCATCCCACGCGACTAGAAGGAGTGCGCAGCGCCATCACTTGGCTCAGGCGGTAGAGCGCGCGCGGCCGCGTCAAATCGCAGCTTGCTCGCACAGCGCCTGCACGAGAGAGATGGTCAGTGACGGCGGCGCAGCATTTCCGATCATCGTTGCAAGCGCTCCTCGGTGCTGGACATCCGAGAAGTCGATGAAGTCGGGCAGGAATTGCAGGCGGGCGGCCTCATGAGGCGTCAGCGTGCGCGGCCGCAATGGATGGACGAATCGGCCCTGCCCCATGGACCCGAACCCACTCGTAATCGTCTGCGCCGGCCGATCCCACCACAAGCGGCCGTACATCGAAAGGTAGGAGTGGCCATTGCTGTGGCACGCGGGGCGCTTCGAGTTGGGCAGGTTATGTACGTCGTTTGCGATCAGCCACTCGATGCGCTTTCGGTTTGTAGGGGTCGGCCGCGAGGGGGTATCGAATACCGAAACCGACGGCGCGTCCAGCAGGTCCCCGATCGCCCATCCCACACTCCGCTCCGCTCGGTCCGGCCACGCCCACTCAAGAGGCCGACTTCGGGTAGCGATCAGCACATGGCGGATCCGTCTCTGAGGCGCGCCCGTGCGCGTGAGATCAATCCGGTCCTGCACGACCGCGTATCCCAACTCCTGGAGAAAGGAAGCGCATCGAGCCATGGACCCGCGCCGGTCAGCCCCCACGCTGCGCACGTTCTCGATGATGACCGCCGCAGGTTCGAGCAGCTGGGCCGCGCGCGCCACGGCGATGTACAGATCATTACGGGGGTCGTCGTGGCGCGTATGGTTGTTCAGAGCGGAGTGGCCTTGGCACGGCGGCCCCGCCAGGAGCAGGCTCACATCACGAACCCCCTTGAAGAGCTCCAATTCTGAGATGCGCGGGACCTCGGAGAATCCTCCGAGCACGGATCCAAGATCCGCCGTGACGATCTCGTGACCGGTGACGTTCAAAGTCGAGCGTAGGACCGCAAGTGGCCGTTCGTCGTGATCGACCGCGAGAGCCAATGCTCCGCGCCTTCCGGCACGAGCCGCCCCTTCGAGCGCTCCGATCGTCAGCCCGCCGCACCCTGAGAAGAGGTCTACGACCGTCAGGTCCGCGTCGGCAACCGTGCCTGTGGCGTTAGCCTGCGTGCTGCGTAAGAAGGAGAGGTCCGCGTCGACCTCGGCGCCGCTGCGAGTCACGATCGACAAGGCTAGATCCCGGCTCGGCCAGATGATCTGCCTAACCGGCGCGTGTCGTCAGAATCCGCCGCAATGAGTGCTCCGCGCGAGCCATGGAGAGAGGTTCCGGTGACGCGCCGGGCGATCATGCGGGCCAACCGCAGAAAGGACACCGCGCCTGAGCTCGCCCTCCGCTCCGCGCTTCATGGGCGCGGTCTGCGATACAGAGTCGATTACCCGATCCGCATCTCGCCGGGTCGACCCATACGGCCCGACATTGTGTTCACGCGCGCATGCATCGCGGTCTACCTCGATGGATGCTTCTGGCACGGCTGCCCGACGCACGGAACTACGCCTACGATCCGTAACGGATACTGGGCCCCTAAGATCGCGGAGAACAAGCTTCGTGATGCGCGCCATACGCGACAGCTCGAGGAAGCGGGATGGACTGTCATACGCGTGTGGGAGCACGAGGATCCCGTGCTAGCGGCGAACGCTATTACGCAAGCAGTTCGCAAGCGGCAAGGTCGAGCAATCCAGGATTGCCCCACCGGCCCTCGTTGATCGCATCAAAGGTCCGTCACGCAACTGCGGCGTCGGCGTGGTGGTCGCGGTCGACCCGCTCGGGGTGCGGGTCGCGCAGCGCACGGTGGCCGCGAGGCGTGACGGATTCGGTCAGCTGGTGGGGTGGGCGCGCGAGCTCGACTCAGAGCGGGTGTGGTTGATCGAGGACGTCCGGCACGTCTCGGGCTCGTTGGAGCGGTTCTTGATCGATCGCGGTGAGACGGTCGTCGGGCGCTCGCTGCGGTTTGAAGGCCAACGCGCGGCAGGGGTCCGCGAGCGCGGGAAATCAGATCCGATCGACGCGCTGGCGATCGCCGCGACGCGATCAGAGAGGGAGCCGAGACGGCGCCGACGGCCCGGCTTGCCGGCGTCGAGCTCGAGATCCGGCTGCCGGCGTTGCACCGCGAACGGCCGGGGAGCGCCCGGACTCGGATGATCAACGAACTGCGCTGGCGGCTGCACGATCTCTGGCCCGACCGCGAGATCGCCAAGCGGGTGCTGATCCGCCCGGCGTGGCAGACGAAGGCCGCGAATCGCCTGCGACGGACTGAGACGACCGTCCAGGGGCAGATCGCGCGGGACGTGATCGCGCGGGTCCGGGAACTGGGTCGCGCGATCACCCAGCTCTACGAGCAGCTCGCCGAGCTCGTCACGTAGGTCGCGCCGCGCATGCTGGCTGAGACGGGCCTCGGGGCGCTGATCGCGGCCAAGCTGATCAGCGAGAGGTCGCTCCGCGGTGAGCTCGGTCGCACCTTTAGCTGAAGCAACCGCAAGTCCGCATCACGACGAGGATGACGAGACCCAGTCGCTCCGCCGAGATCTGCGACGGAGGCTCCGCCATTGCGGAGTCTCACCGACCGGAGGAGTCGCTGCCGCTCAACGCGATACGACTCGACGGACTCCCCGGTGCCGATCAGCGCCGCTAGCGATGTCGGGGCAGGTGCGCATCAGAAAGGCTGGACAACTCTCGGGAGGCTAGAGAACTGCCACCGCGGATCCAGCGCCGCGAGGCGCCCAGCCGTGCATTCGTCGCGGGGGCCGAGATGCGCATCGATGCCCCGCTTCCTCGCAGGGGGCCGGTCAGACTCTGCCCTATGACGGAGAAGAGCCGGTTGCTGACGGGACTTCGCAGTAGATTGCCGCTGCGTGCGCAAGCTTCCGTTCAGCGTTGATGCAGCGCTCCTTCGGGAGCTTGGCGAGCGACTTGTGGGGCAGCCGCACATTGCCCTCGCCGAGCTAATCAAGAATGCGTACGATGCAGACGCCACCAAGGTTGTCGTCGCCATCGAGGACGATCGTATTGAGGTGAGCGACAACGGGCATGGCATGGATGCCGCCGACTTCGAAGCGTATTGGATGCGGATTGGGTCGCCGCACAAAGCAGGACGGACCGCGTCGCCCGTATTAGAGCGACCGCTCACAGGCAGCAAGGGCGTCGGGCGTCTATCTGCCCAGTTCCTGGCGGACGAGCTCGAGCTGGTGACCTGTGCGGGCGGCGGCGAGTCCACTCTCGCGGCTTTGGTGAACTGGGAAGAGGCGATCAACTCACGGGACCTGACATCAGCCACGGCGTTGGTCGACGATGACGCACCGCCTGAGACGTTTCCTGACGGCAGCAAGACTGGGACACGTCTATCCCTAGAAGGTCTTCGGCAAACTTGGGACGCAGATCGCCTCGCAAATCTCGCCCGCGAACTGTGGCCGCTGCAGCCCCCGTTCGGACGCTCCGCTGAAAAGGCCGAAGCGTTCCAGGTGGAATTGCGCACGGATGATCTCTTAGGCGCAGCCGAGTTCGAGTTCCAGATGACGGCCGTTCTCCGGCTGTGGGAAGCCCGGATCACGGGCTCGCTGGCGAGAACTGCGAGCGAGACGGATCCTGCGCTCAGGAACCCAGTCGACCTCTCAATTGAGGGGTCATCGTCGCGGGACACGGCAACGGGGAAGTCTTTGCCCCGTCCTCTGCGGCACGTTCACGTGGTCGTTGAGTTCGACGACGGCGAGAGAGAGCCACTTGATCTTGAACTGCCGCTTGGACATTTGGACCAGATCGAGTTCGAGATCCGCGTGTTTCGACTTGCGAACAGGCAACGCTTCGGGATCTCGGTTGACGAGGCACGGCGATACTTCCGCCGGTTTGGCGGAGTTCACCTGTACGACGCGAGCTTCCACTTGCCCTATTACGGTCCGGACACGGATTGGCTCGGCATCGAGCAAGACCACTCCCATCGACTGTCAAGGTCGGAGCTGCTCCCAAAGGAACTCCAGGTTGATCGGGGGCTCAACTTTCTTCCGACTAACAGCCGCATCTACGGGGTGGTCACGGTCAACACGGGGCGGGAGCTTCGCCAAGCCCTTGCCGAGGGCCGGGACGCGCGCGATGTCCTGAGCATCGGGATCGGACGGGATCGCCTGATCAACAACGGCGCTTACCAAGAGTTAGTCACAGCGGTTCGTACGGCAATGGACTTCTACGCGATGCGAACCGCGGCTCGGACGTTGAAGAAGGAAGACCTGGGCGTCGCTGCAGGACATCTGCTGTCCGCCGAGGCTGTCTCGCTTGAACGCGCCATCGATGAGGTCTCGCACGAACTCAGTGAATCGTCTCGACAGAGACTTCAGGATGCTGTCCAAAATGTCGGACAAGCCGCTGAAACCGAAGCCCAGCGAATCGCGCGTCAGGCGGGTCTCCTGGGCGCCCTTGCAACTGCCGGAATAGCCGCGGTGGCGTATGAGCACGAAGCCGCCCGCCAGTTGCATGAGCTGGACCGGCTCGCCCGTCGCCTGCGAACCTTAGGTCCAGAGGGAGAATCCGCAGCGAAGAGCTTGGAATCCTGGGCCGCTCGGGCTAGATCTACGCGTGCCCTGTTCACGCCGCTGCTGGACCAGGAAAACAGGGAGAACGTAAGGAGCCTTCGCGCGAAGGCGGTCCTTGAACAGGTGCATGACCAGACACGTCCTCTCTTACGGGGCCTTGACGTCGATCTCCGCGCCGTAGATGAACAACTGCGCCTGCCGGAAGGTCGGTTTGTAGAGTGGAGCGCGCTTTGGCAGAACGTTTTCATCAACGCCGCCAACGCCTGCCGTGACTCCAGCCGCAAGGATCTTCGGGCCGAGTCTCGAGAACGAGGGCGAACGACGAGCATCAGGGTGCTTGACACCGGCGCTGGCATCGACCTTTCACGCGCTGAGCGATTCTTCGAACCATTCGAGCGCGACATTCCGATCTCCAGCAGCCGCGGCCTTGGCACCGGCGGAACGGGACTAGGTTTGACCATAGTCCGGATGATCGCTCGAAACCTTCGCTGTGAGGTAGCCTTCGTTCCCCCACCTGGACCGCCGTGGACAACTGCTTTCGAGCTGAGTTGGAGACGTCAATGAAGGCCTCCGGCGAAGGTGTGCGCGACAGCGTCGTGCTTGTTGACGACGACGAGCTACGCGCTGGCGATGAATGGAAGCCCCTGATTGAGGCACATATCCGAATGCCCGTTCGTGTCTCTCGCTCGCAAGAGTTCCAGAAGGACGTGGGCGTTCTTGAGGAGCGCCGTGCTGCCTGTCGAGAAGGACGCGATCCCGGTCTGTTGCATGGAACGATTTTCGATCGCGCTGCAATCCTGGTAGTCGACTACGACCTGTTCGACTTCTCTCGCTCCTTGGACGGAGACGCGGTTGCATACCTGGCGCGCTGCTATTCGGCGTGTGGGCTGATTGTCGGTGTGAATCAGGATCTGACGGCGCGGTGGTATGACCTCACGCTTTTGGATCACCCGCTCGCGTTTACGGATATCAGCATCGGCGCAAGTCAGCTGGGCTCACCGAGTCTTTGGTCACGGCAAACCGAAAAGGCAGCCGGCATTGAATTCCGGCCCTGGCAGTGGCCACATTTGGACGACGCAGCTGAGGATCTTGAGAAGTGCGTCGACCACGCGGCTGCTCATCACGAGGGCGACGTCCTTTCGCTCTTAGGGATCGATGAAACGCACAGAGGCTTGGTGACCCGGGATGTCGTTTCCGTGATCCAACGACGCACCGGGCCTGACGACGAACCTGCTGTGGCTACCCCCGATGAATTGGTCGCGGATTCCACCCTCGGAAGGCTCGCGGCGAAGGACAGGATTCCCGACGCCGCAGTTCCGCGAGTCGTGGCTGCTCGCCTTCGCAAATGGCTGGACGCGGTAGTGCTGCCGCGGCAGGACATTCTCGTAGATGCGCCACATCTGGTCGCACAGATTCCGGGCCTTCTGCGAGATCCCGATGACGAGAGTCAATGGCAGGCCACCTGTGACCTTCACGCGACGCATGAGGAGCTGCCGCTTGCGGAGAACGACAGCCTGACGAAGAGCCGCGCCGCCTTTGGCGATGTCCCATGGATCTCGCGACCGACCTGGTGGCTCCGTGACATTGCGTCGTCTGCCGAGCTTGATGCCGCAAGGGACCGCGCGGGCGGCGAGCTCGGTTTAGTCTTCTGTGAAGACGTGAGCGCCTTCTGCGCGAGAGGGGACGCGCGGCGAATCTCGACCAAGGTTGGAGGCAACCGGTCTCAGAGATGGGTGCGCATTCCCCGTGATGGGGACGGGCGGCCATTCGCAGACTACGAACCCGCGGTGCGACTGGTCGACTAGAGCGTGAACCCGACGAAGGCGGTACTGCGCACTCTTATAGAGCAGGCTCGCGACGCTGCGACCGAGTCGGACGAAGTCCAATTCGTGCGCGCGTCGGTGGAGGATGAACTCATTCGCCACCCTCCGGAGGTTGATGAGGCCCTAAATCGGCTCCAGCACAACGAGACCGGCGACGTTGGTCCCCTGTTTCTGCCCGCGACCGAGCATTGCGTGCCGGTATTTAAGTGCTCATGGGGCTTCGCCGACGCCGCGGATGTCCTCAAACTCCGGGTACTCCTTTACCGCCTGCCCCCGCACGGCGCAGGTGACTTGCTGGTGGCAGCGGGCTTTCGTTACGAGACGCCCGACCAAGATCCGGAGGAAGATCATCATCTTCATCACGTCCAGCCGATCGTGTCGCTCGATGGTGCGTCCGGACCGCCGGCGGCTGGCGTTCATGTCCATACGATGGTCGAACAGCCCACGATTCCGCTTCCCGCTAGGAACTCGACCGGTCTGCTCGTGTGTCTTCTGATGAGCCTGTACGGCCGCCGTGCTGTCAAGGACCGCGCGAACCGTATGGGGCAGACGCTCAATGCCGCCATTCGGGAGGTCGAGGTCGGCGCGTACATAATTGCCTGCGGGGCGCCGCGGTAGCCCAGAGTTCCCCCGCACGCACATCGTTCCGGGTGGCGGTGGCGGGTTGGAGCCGGATCTTGGGCGCTTGCCGTGGTCCGCTGGGGTGGCAGGCCTCTTTGGTGGTGGCCGCTCTGTGCCACGCGGGCACCGTCGGTGGCGCGGTCGAGGTACGGCTACGGGCCCCTGGGCGTCAAGAATGCGGCCGGCTCAAGCTAAAGGCGAGAACCACAGCCGTTGTCGTTCGCGTGCAACTTTGGGGCCGTTCGGTCGGCCAGCGCGACGCATCGCTTCAGCGCAACGCATATGTCTACGAATCAAACGACCAAGAAAGCTTGTCGGCGCCGGGTGAATACTGCTTCACCTGCGCCGGTTGAAAAGTGACCACTTGCGCTAGCGCGTATTCGAGCAGATCGCCGCGGTGCCCGCCCGCGCCAGGGCAGCGGCGAGCGACCGTAACACGCCGGTGCCGATCGCGAACTTCGCGGAGTGAGAGCAGGCCTGTAGCGCCGATTCCCGCATCGCCGACAAGTTAGTGGCCGTGCACGGCCGCGACTACTTCGACCAGCTCAGCTACTCGATGCTGCAGCAGTGATCCAGCAGTTCAACCTCGCGATCCCGACCAAGACCGTCAATGGGACGACGCAGCTGGTGTTCGAGTCCAACCCGGCCGGGCGGTTCCGGGTCCTCAAGCTCGTCGATGACGACTACCTGCGCTCGTCGATGACCAACTACAGCTACGAGGTCAACTCCAAGTCCGAGGCGGTCTGATGCGGCTCTGCGTCGAACTCGTATCCGATGAGCGTCGCGTCGCGCTCGCGCACGGTGCGGTCGAAGCTTGCGACATCAAGTCCGTGGAGGCGGGGCTGACGGGGCTCCATCCACTCGCTGCACCATCGTCGCAACCGCGACGAGCGTCTCAAGCGCGCAGAGCGTGCGAGCTTTCTCCACGAAACCGATGTCAGCTTGTCGCCGACGGCGACGATGCGGAAGCTTCCGGCCCACGAGTCGTCAAGCGTTCGCCAACGCGCTCACCAGTGCGGGCGCACTCGTCACGGCTCCCAGCCCGGCCGACGGGTGGTGTCGGGGTTTTGGCGGATGAGTTCGCGCTGGTGGCGGGCGGGCTCGATCGCAGGTCGACCTGGCCATCGCCGGCGGCGCGTGTCTTGATCGGCGTGGCCGGGAGTGTTCGGGTCAATCCCGCGTTCGCGTGCGAAGGCCGCGTCGCGCTCGGCCATCGCAGGTCGGGCGTCGCCTTCGTTCGCACCGTCGAAGGCGGTCTCCTGCTTCGTGGAGGTGCGGTCATCGGCTCCGAGCTGATCGAGGTCAGGCGGCTGCGAGACCGGCTTGTTGGGCTCGTTGACTGGCTCGCGGCGGTTGCGCGTAGCGGTGATCGTCGGCTCGTGTTCGAGCGGTATGGCGATCGACGGGAGGTCGGGCTCAGTCCGGCTGATCTGTTCCGCAACGGCTTGGAGGCGGTCGCCGTCCCGATCAGAGTCGACGGCCTGGTCGGCGTAGAGGTGCGTCTCCTCGCGGGCGCGGGTGAGCGCGACGTAGGTGCCCTCGCGGGTCGCGTGCGCTGAGACGATCAGGTGAGCCGTGTCGGTCGTGATGCCCTGGGCTGGGAAAGGGTGCTGGACGTAGGCGAGCCGGAGCTGCGCGGCATCGGCCTGGTCGATGGTCAGGTTGACGGGCTGCCCAGTCGGGAGCGTGAGCTCGATCGTCCGGGCGCCGGGGTCGATGTCGCGGATCGGCGCGGTGGTGCCGTTGCGCAGCGCTCCGTGATCGGGGTGGTTGATGGTGCGACGGATTTGGACCTGGTCGCCGGGGTGGAGGCGGTACGGGCGGCCGGGCGCCGGGATCGCCTCGGTACCGAGCTCGCCGTGCTGGCGGCGGATCGCCGGGTAGCGGGCGTTCAGTTCGTCGAGGTGGTCGTTCGAGGTCTGGGCGAGCACGATCGTCGTGCGCCCGTTCTGAGTGTCGATGCGGGCGGCCTCAAGCGCGGCGTCTTCGGCTCGGGCGAGGCCGGCGCCGGTGTGCACGCGGGCGCGGGCGGCGTAGCCGCGGAGTGCGAGTTCGTGGTGGCCGTCGCGGAAGCGGGTCTGGTCGCGGCGATCGGCGGGATCGCGGGCGCGGAGGTTGCGCGTCAGAACGGCCCGGCTGTGCTGGTCGCGGGTGGCGGCCTCGAGGTGGGGCCAGAGTCCGCCGGCGCCGACTGGAGGGTTCTGGTGCGGGTCGCCGACCGCGATCAACCGCGCGCCGGAGGTCTCGACTGCGGCGAGGAGGGCGTGTTGTTCGCGGGTTGAGGCGAGTGCGGCTTCGTCGTGGATGATCGTCGTCTGCGGCCCGAGGACGACCGTCCCGTCGGTGACCGCGGTCTGGAGCGCGGCGAGCGAGTAGTGGCGACTGTCGACGCCGGCGTGGTGAAGATCGCGGGCCAGGCGCTCGGCCGCGACGGCGGCGGTGCTGGTGACGACGATGTCCCGGCCGGCGTCGTGGTGGGCGCGGGCGATGCCGGTCAGCGCGGTGCTCTTCCCCGTGCCGGCTTGGCCCTCGATCATCACGAGTTGGCGATCGCTGCAGCCCAGCGTGATCGCCTGTCGCTGCTCGTCTGACAGCCGGCCTCCCCGACCTTGGAGATCGCGGTCGAGCCGGTCTGCCTGCGCGACGACGGAGTCGCGATCGAGCGGAGTGGCCCGGTGTGCGATCACGCGCTTAGCGGTGTTGATGGTCTCGTGTTCGCGGGCGCGGTGCTCGCGGGTCGTGCCGCTCCCATCAGCGAGTCGGAGAAGCTCCCCCGCGTCACGCAGTTCGACAAGCGGCCGGAGCGCGTCGTCGATCCGGGTGCCGGCGGAGCGCTCGAGCGCAACCGCACGCGCCTCGCGGGCGGGAAACGTCGCGTCGAACTCCGTCAGCGCGTCGAGCACCCGATCCGGCGCGGCCGGCGTCAGCGGTTGGTGCGGCTGGCGGCGGAGGACCTCGACGCGCTCGGGCGTGAACCCGATCCCACGCGCCGTGCGTCGCCACGCCGTCTCGAGGTCGGCCGCGGTGACGGCGACCTTGCCGGCGCGGGTGATCGTCCCCATCAGGCGTTCCTCGGCGGGAGCGAGCTGCCCGTTGGCGAGCAACAGCTCGAGGCGCTCGTGCGCGTCTGCGGCGGCAGGGCCGCCTTCGGCGATCACCGCCCGCAGGTCGCGCTCGGCCGTGGTCAGCCGGTCGTGGATCGCAGCCTGGACCTGGTGGTGGCGGCTCGACCACCGGTTCAGCAGCGGCTGCGGGACGCCGGCCAGCTCGAAGTACCGCTCCCCGCGGCCCGTGCCGCGCTCGACCGCAAATCCGAGCGTGGCGAGCTCGCGGGCGAGCTCGGTCCGGTACGCCGCGCCGACCTCGCGCTGATGCTGCAGCCACGTCCGCGAATCGATCGCCACGAGCCGACCATCCCGGCGGTGCGCAGCGTGCAGCAGGGCATGCGAGTGCAGCTGCGGGTCCGGCACCTGATCGGCAACGGCGCGAGCCGTGGTGTGCTGCCAGCTCGTCGCGACCACCCCAACCGCCTTGGCATGCAGAACCGTGTCCGCGTCCACCCGCTGGCGCAGCATCGGCACGTGCCGGACCGCGTAGTCGAGCGCGCGGTCGATCGCGATCTCGTGCGCCGCCTCAATCCGCTCCCGCAGCTCCGGCGAGCCGAGCGCCCAGACGGCGCTGACCGACTTCGGCGCGGAGAACGTCGCGTCCAATGCCGCGACCGCCTCACCACTGCCGCCGACCCGGCGCAACTCACCGCCGGTGTCGGGCCGGCGGACGTCCATCAGCGTCCGCAGCTGCTCACCCGTCACGGCCACGTTGGCGTCCACGCCGAACAGGTGAGCTCCACCCGCCCAACGACCCGGAGCCTCGACCCGTTCCCCGTCCTTGAGGTAGTAGTCGCCCAGCTCCGACGACCTGGCCTTCCCTTCCAGGTACTCGGCATACCCGCCCGCCGTGCCCTTCGTGATCTTCGCGACGATCAGCACGCCAGACCGCCGACTCCCGCCACGTCCACGGCCCACCGATCCAGGCATACACTCCACGCACAGGCAGTGCTGGCGGCAAGACGTCCCAAGATGTCCCACGACGTCCCGGCCGCGATGCGCCCACGGAGGCCGATCTTCGGCCCACACTCGGCCGTGGTCATGTCCGGGCCGCGGTCGTGAGCGTCCGCCACGGCTCGTCGCGGTGAGCGGCGGTCAGGGTCAGCAGCTCCCAGCGGGTGCCGTCGAGGTGCAGTCCGTGGCCGGCGGGGATCCCGGCGACCTCGCC
>Ga0302324_100012168_pt1 | contig 17579 bp, 14 predicted proteins | sample Palsa_T0_1_FD_201949 | JGI IMG/M metagenome (GOLD analysis project Ga0302324, IMG submission 201949) | Peat permafrost microbial communities from Stordalen Mire near Abisko, Sweden - Palsa_T0_1 | ecosystem: Environmental > Terrestrial > Soil > Palsa > Peat permafrost | place: Sweden: Abisko... | reverse complement strand
TGTCATCTCTCACTATTGACACAAATACACAAAAAGTGCCAATAGTGAGGACACCTGCAATTGAGCAGTGCGGGCTCACTTGGCTCACGGATGCCCGTTGCGGATCAACTTTTGGAGCACAGCTTGTTGAGTCGGCGTGGTGACGTAAGGCAGCAGTTGACTTAGATCGGCAGGCTTCTGGCCATTGTTCGCCGCGGCGAACGCCTGCAATGCTGGCTGCATTATATTCTCAGCCACACCGCCGCTTGTGCTGTTAATACCGTCCGCGCTAATCTGGTAATAATCGTCGTCTTGATCACCCAGGGGAGTTGGTATCTCGCTCACCACGCCCGATTGTGCGATTTGATAACGTTGCAGGACGGAAGCGTCAACGGGTGACGCGAAATAGGGCTGCAGTTGAGACAAATCAGTGGGGGGCTGACCATTGTTGGCTTGCGCATAGCTAAGGAGAGCGCTTCGAACCATGCCGGCAAATTCGCTTTTGGCGGAGATCCGCAACGTACTGAGAGCCTGGGCGTAATCTGCGTCCGTTTCCAGTTGTTTGCTTTCTTTGACAGCGTTAAGCCAATCTTGGTCGGTCAGGAACTGAAGTTCTGGAATGGTTTGGCCCGGCATCTGATCCAGCCGTTGTTTGAGTTGGTTCACTCGTGTCAACCACGATTTCGCGATGGATTCGGTGGGATCCTTTTCAATAGTTGCCTTCAATTGCGCGAGTTCTTGAGAGTTGCCTCGCAATTTCGCCACTTCAGCGCGCAATTTGAGGAGTTCCGACAGGTCGCGGCGCGGTAGGCCAGTTCCGCGTTGCGCTGCGGCCAGCTTGGTTGCGGCATCATCGCGCTCCTCTTGCAACTGCTGGTTTTGCTTGGTCAGTGAATCTTGCTGGAGCAGAAGCGCTTGTGCCTGCTTTTGCCAGAGAGAAGCCCGGCGCGCTTCATAGATTCCAGTTCCGATGGTCGCGGCGAGTGTTGTGAAGATGAGAGCTTTTTGTAGTGTAGTCATGACAATGATTTTGGTTGCGGCAAGGGCGGTTGAGGTGTGAACGGCAGTTCCGGTAAGCGCGGCGGCGGTTGAAATTGTGACGGCCAATCCGGCTGGCGCGGCTTGGACGGAGTTGGCGGAGATGACGATGACAAGGCCGCCCGCGCTGACGGTCACACCGTGTTTGGCGAAGAATCCGCGCAGGCGCTCGACGGCTCGGTTGACGCGTTTTCTGGCAGCGTCTTCGTTCGTGCCGAGTGCTTCGCCAACTTCGCGGAGAGATTTGTTCTCGAAGTAACGAAGTAGGACGGCGGTGCGGTCGGTTTGATCGAGGGCATGCATGGCCTCGTCGAGGAACGGTTCGACCTGTGTCCAGTCGTCGTTGGTGGCATTCATAGTGTCGAGCTGGGAGGCAATTTGTTCGCGCAGCTGGCGGCGGGCTTCACGACGGACGACATCAATGGCGGTGCGGCGGGTGACTTGATACAGCCACGCGGCGAGGATAGTATCCGGCGCGAGGCGGCGCGCCTGGCGGGCGAGATCGGTGAAGGCGGATTGGGCGACCTCCTCGGCGAGTTGTGGAGAACGGACCTGGCGGAGCGCGGCGGAAAAAACAAGATCGAGATGTCGCCGGACGATTTCGGTGAAGGCATCCTCAGCGTTTTGCCGGGTGTATCGCCCGAGCAATTGCAGGTCAGTATCTCTCATTTCATAAGTATATCGTCACCGTCGAAAAAGCCGGACGAAAAAAAAATGCAAAAACGTATCCAGCTATGGAGCACGCCCGGCGCAATCCGCTGGTTTGAACTCACGGCCAGCGATTTAAAGGCAGTCCTCACTATTGATACTTTTTGTGAATTTGTGTCAATATTGAGGATCGATACCGGCATCGACGCCCGCATTGCCAACGTGATGAGTTCGGAGGTTTCCAGCGAAGTTCTTCTCTGAGCTTCGCGTCGCTGCAATCGGGCAAAAGGTTTGATTTTGGGTGCTGGCGATGGCATGTTAAATTGACTTGCGCAAATGCTTCCGACAATCAACTTCCGTAAGCGGGTGCATCGCTTTAGCGCTGTTGGTATCGGCGTCTTCGCGGTAACGGTGCTCGTCGTTTTGTTGGCCGCGTTCAAATCAACGGGCCCGGCTATGCCAAGGCATTTGCTTCTTTCATCGGACTCCAACGGCGCTCCGCTTTTGTTTCACATTTCTTTGGCGAATACCAACGTGCGCAACGGCGTTTTTCGGGCGATGAAGGCCGCTGGATTTAGAGTCTGGGTGGCGGCTCCGAATGGAGGAGGGACGAACCAAACACAAATCAGCAATTTCCTGGAGACGCTTCAAGCCGTAAGCCGGGAAGGTTTGTTTGCGACGAATTCAAAAACCAACCCATTCGAATGACGTTGCGGCCAGACGCCAACTCATTTTTTTCGCTTTGACTTTCGGTGTACTCCTAAGATTGTGAATCCAGGCGGTTTTAAGGCCGCCGGACACCGAAACTCATGCCGGCTCCAACAACCAGTATCACATCCAGCCGCGAGTATCCCACCGGGGAACTCGTTCGGCGCTTGTTGGCCTTGTCCTGGCGTTATCGCACCCATTGCCTGCTCTCCATCACCTTGAGCCTGGCTTTGTTGGTGTTGGGACTCATCGGCTTGCAGTTGTTGGGCGTGGTCATTGATGTCATCCGGCACGCGCTCGATCCCTCCCAGCAGACGCCCCATTATCCGTTCGGCTGGACGCCGCCGGCGCAGTGGACGGCATTGCGAATCGTCACCGCGCTGGCCCTGGCCATTGTGGCGCAGGCCGGGCTGCGGGCCGTTCTGACCTACTGGTATAATATGACGACGGCGCGCCTGACCCAGGCCGAAATCGTGCCGGATTTGCGCGACCGGCTCTACGCCCGCCTGCAACGGTTGAGCTTCCGCTTCTTTGATGTGCATGGCTCCAGTTCGATCTTCAATCGCGTCACCGGCGACGTGCAAAATACGCGCCTGTTCGTGGACGGCGTTTTATTGCAAGGGCTGAACATGGTGCTGACATTGGGAGCCTACGGAATATTCATGTGGCACATTCAGCCGGGGCTGACGGTGGCCTGCTTGTGGGTGGCGATCCCGTTGTGGTGGGTGACCAGTTATTATTCCCGGCGGCTGCGCCCGGCCTATCTGCGCAACCGTGAATTATCCGACGATCTGGTGCAACTGTTCACCGAAAGCGTTCGCGGCATGCAGACGATCAAAGGGTTCGCGGCCGAAGGACCTCAAATCCGCCGTTTTGCGGAAGCCAACGGGCGGATTTCCACGCAGCAGCGGCGCATTTTTCGGGACATCTCCATTTTCACGCCGATCACGCAGTTGCTCTCGCAAGCCAGCCTGGTGATTCTCTTCGGCTATGGCGGCTGGTTGTATGTCAAAGGGGAAATCGCGCTGGGTTCGGGCCTGGTGGTCTTCGCCGGCCTGCTGCAACAGTTCAACGGGCAGGTGGCCAATATCTCCACCATCGCCAACTCGGTGCAACAAAGCCTGGCGGCGGCCCGGCGCGTGTTTGAAGTGCTTGACATGCCGCTGGGCGTGGAAAGCAAACCGAACGCCACGGCCCCCAAAAAGCTGACCGGGCGGATTGCTTTTGAGTCCGTGACGTTCGGCTACGCCCCGGAACAACCGGTGCTGCATGAAGTTTCATTCCAGTGCGAGCCGGGGCAAGTCGTCGGCCTTTTCGGCATGACCGGGGCGGGCAAGAGCAGCGTATTGAGTTTGATTCCGCGCTTTTATGATCCGCAGCGAGGACGGGTCATGGCCGACGGCCTGGATTTGCGGGAATTAGACCTGGACGCCTTCCGTCGGCAAGTCGGCATCGTGTACCAGGAGAGCTTTCTTTTTTCCAACACCGTCAGCGCGAACATTGCCTTTGGGCACCCTTACGCTTCGCAGGATCGGATCGAGCAGGCGGCGCGGATTGCCTGCGCGCATGAATTCATCGTCGGGTTGCCGCATGGTTACGCCACCGTGCTCGGCGAGTCCGGAGTGGACCTTTCCGGCGGACAACGGCAGCGGCTGGCTTTGGCGCGGGCCTTATTGCTCGAACCATCCATTCTCATTCTGGATGACCCGACGGCTTCGGTCGATCCCAAGACCGAACATGAAATTGTCACCGCCTTGCGCGCAGCCATGGCCAGCCGCACGACGTTTGTCGTTTCGAGCCGGCTGAGTTTGCTGCGCCGAGCGGACATCATTCTTGTTCTGGAAAACGGGCGATTGACGCAAAGCGGCACGCATGATCAATTGGCCCACCGGCCAGGTCTCTATCACCAGACCGCTCTGCTCCAATTGATGGACCTGGGCGACGCCCAAGGAGACGCGGCATGAGCGCGACCGCCCCGCCTCCAGCCAGCCCACCGCCCCCGCCGCCCGTCACGGACGCCGACGAGCGCGAGGCGATCACGTATTATCAGCCGCAGGAGGATGGGGAAGACGGCCAGGCGCCGTTGCAGTGGTTGCTGGTGCGGCGCATCTTCTCCTCCACGCGGCCCTACCGCGCGCGGCGCAACTGGCTTTTCATCTTGACGTTCTTGCGGGGCATCCAATTGCCGGCCATGGCCTGGATGATCGGCCAGACGATCAACGGCCCGATCGCCGGCCGGGATTGGCGGGGCATCCAATTCTATGCCGCGGGCTACTTGGCCATGACGGTGGCCATGATTTTGACGCTGCATTTCCGCCAGCGTTTCGCCTTGGAATTGGGCGAGGCGGTCGTGCAAGACATGCGCCGGGACCTTTTCGCCAAGTTGACGACTCTGCCGATGTCGTTCTTCAATCAGACCAAATTCGGACGCATCATCAGCCGGCTCACTTCCGATATCGACAGCATCCGCGTAGGCGTGCAGGACGTGGCCTTTGTTTTCACAGTGCAGGCGATGCAAATGAGCGTCTCAGCAGCGTTGATGGCGTGGTATGATTGGAAGCTCTTTTCGATCATGCTGCTTTTGGCGCTGGCCATCTGGGTCATCAACGAACATTACCGGCGCGTCATGGCGGCGCGGCTGCGCAAACTGCAGCAATCTTGGAGCAGGCTCGCCTCGACTCTGGCGGAATCCGTGGGCGGCATCCGCGTGACGCAGGCCTTTGTGCGGCACGAGGTCAACGCCGGATTTTTTCGCAAGCTGGTCAACGTGCATGGCGACAATAACGTCGGCGTCGTGCGCGCCACGGCCGTTTTCGTGCCGCTGTTGCAAATGAAGAGCCAGTTGTTCCTGGGCGTGATGGCTTTGCTGGGCGGATACGGCGCCTTAAAATGGCACGGTTGGGCGCACATGGAAGTGGGTGACCTGGTCATGTTCTTTTTCCTGGCCAACCTCTTCTTCGAGCCGGTGCAAGTCCTCGGAGACCGTTACAACCAGGCGCTGAGCGCCATGGCCGGCGCCGAACGGCTCTATCGCCTGCTGGACCAGGAACCGGAATGGCGCGACGCGCCCGCAGCCAGAGCCTTGCCGCCCGTGCGCGGGCGGGTGGAATTTCAGGCGGTGCATTTTGAGTATCTGCCCGGACGGCCCGTGCTGACGGACATTTCGTTTCTGGCCGAGCCAGGCCAAACCATCGCCTTGGTGGGACACACCGGCAGCGGCAAGACGACCATCGCCGCGCTGCTGCAAAAGCTCTATTTGCCGGGCCGTGGAAAAATTCTCATTGACGGACATAATCTGCTTGACGTAACGGGCTCTTCGCTCCACGCGCAAATGGGCAGCGTGCAGCAGAACAACTTTCTCTTTTCCGGGTCGGTCCTCGACAACATCCGCTTCGCGCGGCCCGAGGCGACGGAAGACGAGGTGCGCCGGACGCTGCAAACGCTGGATTGCCTGGATATGATCGAGGCGCTCTCGGAGGGGCTGCATCATGAGGTCGGCCAGCAAAGCGCGGCGCTCTCGCTGGGGCAGCGGCAATTGGTCTGTTTCGCCCGCGCCATGCTGGCTGATCCGCGCATCGTGGTCTTGGACGAGGCGACCAGCGCTATTGACACCGTGACCGAAACGCGCCTGCAAAAGGCCCTGGAGATATTGCTGCGCGTGCGGACGGCCTTTGTGGTGGCGCACCGATTGAGCACGATTCGGAAGTCGGACCTGGTGTTGGTCCTGGACCGAGGGCGGATCGTGGAGCGCGGGACGCATCAAAGTTTGCTCCGCGACGACGGCGTCTATGCGCGCCTGCACCGCGAATTCATTGGCGCCAATGATTGACTGTGTTTCCGGCTCATAAATTCCTGACATCGGTCAGGCCCGCACCTAATTTTCAACACCATGATTTGCCCTTGGCCCGATGATCGTCGCCGGTAATACGCGACGACCTCGCAACGTGGATGCGCCCCGCGCCGCCGCCATCCTTTACGGCGATTGGGGTACCAGCAAGGCACGTGATCGGCTTGGCCTTTGCCGCGGGCGGCTACAGTTCGTCCTGGCTCATCGCGGCCATGTGTGTGTGCTGACGGCGGTGGTGAGAGTCAATTACATGGCCATCTGCAAGCACCATCCCGACGGCGAGGGCGTCTACGCGAGCGCGCGGCATTGGTCGGAAATGACTTTGATTATTTCTTGCTATTGGCAAAACACACTTTATTTTTCAACATCATGATTTGCGTTCCATTCGATGATCGTTGCCGGTAACACGCGACGACCTCGCAACGTGGATGCGCCCCGCGCCGCCGCCATTCTTTACGGCGACTGGGGCACCAGCAAGGCCTACGTCATCGGCCTGGCCTTCGCCGTTGGCGGCTATGGTTCCTTTTGGCTCATCGCCGCGATGTGCGTGCTCACCGCCCTGGTGGGAGTCAATTACATGGCCATCTGCAGGCATTATCCCGATGGCGGGGGCGTCTATGCCAGCGTCCGGCACCGCTCGATCATCATTTCCATCGTCGGGGCGTTTCTGCTGATCGCCGATTACATTGTGACGGCGGCCCTGAGCGCGCTCTCGGCTTTCTATTATTTTAGATTCCCGCATCCGGAACTCTACGCTGCGGGAGCCATAATCATCATCGGGTTGCTCAACGTCTTCGGTCCGCGGCATACAGGCGGGCTGGCGTTTCTGGTCTCGGTGCCGACGGCGATAGTGGTGGTGATTTTGGGTGTCTTTTGCCTGCCGCACCTTGGCGCGGCGGTGCAGAACTTGCAACCGCTGACCGGCGGCTTTGCAAAGAATTGGAGAGGCTTCGTCGGCGTGGTGCTCGCTTTGTCCGGGGTGGAGGCCATCGCCAACTCCACGGGCGTGATGAAGCTCAATCCAGGGACGACCGACGCCAATCCGAATGTTTCCAAGACGTCCACGCCGGCCATTCTTTGGGTCATGTTTGAGGTCTGCATTTTCACGGCCCTGCTGAGCCTGGCCATGAATGCCCTGCCCCACTTGACCATCAACGCTACGGACCCGGCCAACCCGGATGTGGACGCGCCAGGTAATCCGGGCGTGCGGGATTACATGCTGCGGTACATGGGGCAGATGTTTGTCGGCGGCGATTTTGGTCATACGGCCGGAGTTGTCGCTGGAGTAATTGTCAGCGTGGTGTTTGGATTATTGCTGCTGTCGGCGGTCAACACGGCGATTGTTGACCTCATCGCCATTTCGTTTTTGATGTCGCGCGACGGGGAAATGCCGCCGCGTTTTCAAAAACTCAACCAATTCGGAGTGCCCTCCCTGGGCTTAATGGTGGCGACGGTGGTCCCGATGATCCTGGTGCTGATTGTCAAAGACATGGGCGGCTTGGCGGAACTCTACGCCGTGGGCGTGGTTGGCGCCATTGCGACCAACCTCGGCGCATGCAGCACGGACCGGAAACTGAGCTTGTTGACTTGGGAACGGGCGATCATGTTCATCACCTTCCTCATCATGGTGGCGATTGAGATTTCGCTCTTCGCGACCAAACCTTCCGCGCGCATCTTTGCCATGGCCGTGCTGCTGGTGGGGCTTGTCCTGCGCGGCCTGGCCGCCGAGTACGCCAGCCGCTCCAAAGCGGCGAAGGAGGCGGCCGCCCCCGCGACCACGGCGGCGGCCATGCCCACCCCGGCCACCGCGATGAGCTTCGACACGACCGGCGTGGACGGCCCGCCGATGATGTGCGCCGTTCGCGGATTGGGCAAAACGCTGGATTTTGCCATTGAGGAATCGCGCCAGACGCACCGCCCTCTTTACCTGCTCTTCGTGCGGTCGCTGCCGGCGCTGACCGCGCAGGATTACAAGAAGAAGTGGCAGGACGACGAAGAGGCGCGCGCGATGTTTCTGGAGGCGAAAAGCAAGGCCGGCGGGCACCCGGTCTTTCCCTGTTATGCGGTGAGCGATTCGGTGGCGGACACCATTGTGGATATCGCGGCCACGATGGGGGCGTCCTATTTAATCCTGGGCGCGCCGGAACGCCAGGGCTTGGCCTCCCTGCTGCGCGGCAACATCATCCGCGACATTTCCGACAATCTGCCGGACGAGATTCATTTGCTGGTTTATGCTTGACGCATAGCTACACCAGCCCGGCCCATTTCCGCCCGACCCAATATATCGTCAACAATAGCAATATGGCCCCGCCCCATGCCGGCTCGCTCCAGACCCGGATGCGCCGCTCCATCGGTTTTGGCTCCGGCAGAAGTGCGATTTGCCCGACCATTTTGTCCAGTTCCCCGGTCGAAAAATTCGCGCCTCGCGTCAGGGCGGCGATTTCCCCCAGGATTTGCGCATTGACGGGCTGCCCCTGTTTTTCGATGAGCGGCCGGGACACCAACAACTCGGTGATTAAATGGCGGCCATACGGCTCGGAGTCCGCTTCCAATTTGTAGGCGCCAGCTTCCTGCGCGGTGAAGCTGGACTTGAAGACGCCCCAACCGCCTTCGATTTGGGAGAAGTCCAGCCGCTCCGTCCGCCCGCTGGGCGAAGTCACTTTGCCCGTGACCGGCCCTTTGTCAACAGGAAATCCAGATTGGTCCAGAACGGTGCTTTGCAGGAAGACGGTGTCGCCGGCTTGGGGCGTTTCGGGGCTGTAGCTCAGACGGATGCCGTCCTTTTCCGAGAGATGCCGTTGATGGGCCATCCAGCGCACGACCTGGCCCCAGAAGCGATAGTGAAATTTGTCCTCGACTCCCCGGCGCCAGCGCCACGCGCTGTCGGTGCCCAAAAACAACACTTTGCCGTTGCCCGCCGGGCGGGTCACCAGCAAGGGCATGCGCCCCCATTGATTGCGCAAGGCGCCATGCACGGCCAGCACTTCCGAGCCGGGCCGGCTTTTGGCCACGGAGGCCGACCAATAAAATCCGGGCAATTGTTTCCACAGTTCGTCGTTCTTGTCCTCGTCGGAATCGAACCGCGTCAGCCAGTGTCGTTTGCCGGTGCTGGTGAGCATCAGTTGCGCTTCATTTTCCAGGCCGACGCCGCCGGGTTTGGAGGTGTCCAATTCGACGGGGAACAGGTCCGCCAGCGGACCGTTCAACAACGTGGCTTCCCGGCCCCGCCGGCCGGGCACAAATACCAGGCCGCTGCCCTGCTGCTCGACCAGGCCCTTGAGCAATTCGGCGTCTTTCTCAGTCAGTTCACCATCGCCAAGGCCAACGTCGCCAAGGAAGACCACGTCGTAGGGCGCCAGCGCCTCCTTGCTGTCGGGAAACGCGGCCAGATAATCCAGACCGCCACCCGGCCCCAGGCCCGGCTGCCACAACAAGCAGTGAAGATCGACGCCGGGATCGCGGGCCAGGGCATTGCGCAAATAGCGGTATTCCCACCGAGGCAGGGAATCGACCACCAGCACTTTTAGTTTCTCCACCCGCACGGCCATCTGAAAGCTCCGCTGGTTGTTCTCCGCGATCGCCTCGTCCGGTTCCACCGGCAGGGTGACGGTGGCTTTGACGTTGCCCACTTCGCGCGGCGACCAGAGAATGGAATCCTCCACTTCGCCCTGGGCCGGAATGGTGATGTCTTTTTTGGCGGATTCGCCGAAATTATCCGAGATCGTGACGGTCGTTTTGACTTCGCGCGGCAGGTGGCTGACGACTTTGAAGGCGACGGCGATCTCCTCGCCCAACAAACCGTAGGCCGGGGCCGACACGGCATCGAGAATCAAATCCGGCACGGGCGTTTCGCGCCCGACCGGGACGGTGAAAATGGGGATGTTTTGCTCGCGATATTGCGTGGCCGCGCCCAGCGGCGATTGACCCATGTTCCAATCGCCATCAGTCAATAATACAACGGCCTTGAGATTCTTGTAACGATGGAGCGCGTTCTCCAGGGCCAGGTTCAGATCAGTCCCGTTGATCGCGTTTTGGTTGGTGGCCGGCTCGCCAAAAAGCTCGACGGCCACTTTCGCCCTGGCCTGCAAAGGCTGCCAGAAAGGCCGCGCCAACTGGCGCGCCATCCATTGCTGGCGGCTGACGATGCCGTTGGTCAGGCTGATGTCGCGCGTTTTCATGCTGTCCGAGGCGTCGGTCAGGATGGCGATTTCCGGCGTGGCCGTCCGCTCCAGCTTCTCCACGTATTCGGGCCGCAGGAGCGTAAGGGCGAGCAAGGTCATCAAGATGAACCGCAAGGCCTCCAGCAGGCCGGCGGTACGGCGATGGGTCGCGCGGCGCCAATTGGCGAAACAGAGCCAGCCCGCCGCCGCCCAGGCCAGCACGGCCAGGATAATCACGGAAGCGGGCGCGGCCAGCGACAGATGTCTCATGCCGGCTGCTCCTCCCGTCGCGGCGGACTGGGCGCGCCGCGAACAGGGCGTGGCGCCGTTCGTCGCGCCGGCAGAATCAAGATTCCTTCGCCGATCAAAAACAGCAGCATGGCGAAAACAAACACGCGCCAGACTTCCCCTTGCAATTGTCCAACGTCGAACTTCCGCTCTTCCAATGTTTGCACGGGCAGGCCGACAAAGAGCTTCCGCGCCTCGTCTGAATCCATGACGTCCGGCTCGTCTTCCGCCAGCGGCCGGTTCACGGCCAGCAGGCGGTCGCCGCTGCGATAGACACCCGCTTCGAACCTGATGTCTTTCTGCCGGGTCGAGTCAACTGATACCCATTGGCGGGCCAAATCGAGCGAACTCAACTCTCCGCAAGCGGCAAAGGAAGCTTGTTGCAAGCGGCGTCCACCGGCCAGCAGCAGGCGTTGCAACATCGGCACCAGGACGGGGCCTTCGCCCAGGCTCGACCAATCGGCTTGCGGGAGCGACGCGCAAAAATAGACCTCGCCCTTGCCGATATTTTGCCGCGCCAAAAAGGCCGCGCCATCCTCGAAGGCCGCGAGAACGTTCTTCGGCCCGACAATCGCCTGGCGGCGCGCGAAAGTCGTTTGCGCCAGGGGCAGGCTCAAATGTTCGTCGCTCTTGGCCAGGGGGCCTTCGTCCTCGTTCCAGCGCAAAATGCGAAAGCCCTCCTGCGCCTCGGCATTTTGCGGTTCGCCCCAACCCATGCCGGCAAATTGCCGTGGACCGGCCTGACCCGGCGGAAAGAAAATCACCACCCCGCCCTCGGACGCGAATGATTGCAGCCGGTCGGCGTCCGCCCCTTCGGGCAGCGGCGCCTGCCAGATCAACAGCGAACAATCATCCAGGCCGGCGTTGGTGATTTCCGCCGCCGGAATCACCTGCGCCGGCTCGGCCTTGTGGGAAGCGGCCGCCAATTGCAAATCACGCGCTACTTCCCTCTCCGCGCTCACGACGGTGGCGCGCAAGGCGATGTCCGCGCCATATACAAACCAAGCCGTGTTGTCGCGCAGATTGGCGTCGGATGGCAGGGAAAAACCGCCCCAGCCTCCTTCGCGGCGCGCGCCCAAATCAATTTTGCGGCGCCAGCGGTACGACTCGCCCTCCAGGGCGGCCTCCGTCTCCGAGCGCTGGCCGTCAAGCGTCAAGACCACCGGGACGGTGGCGGCGGTGGCGCGGTTGCGCTGAATATCAAGAACAACTTGCAGCTCTCCTTGAACGCCGCGCGGACGGCGCGCCAACTCTTTGATCTCGATGGAGGCGTTGGCTTCGGTCGTCTGGTTCAATTCCAGCAGCCGGATGCGGACCTTTTGCGACAATCCCCCAAGCTGCGCCACGACGCTCTTCCAGCGCGGATCGTCCGGCCACCAATTGCTGCGCTGGTCGTCGGAGGCGATCCAAATCTCGGCCGTGCCGGCGCGGTTTTCCACCAACCAGTCGAAAGCGGCGCGCAACATGGCCGGCAGGTCCGCCGCCGTGTCCGTCGGACGGGTGAGGGACAATTGGGCCAGGCTGTCCGCCTTGGCGATTTCCTGCGGGATGCGCGTGGCGCTGTCAATGAGAATAATATGGCTCGTCTCCTCGTATTGCCGGGCCGCCTGCGCCAGCAGCTTGAGCGCCTGTTCGCGCTTGGTGCTCCCGCCGGTTTGCGTCTCCATGCTGGCTGAGCGGTCCAGCAGGAGCACGATCGCGTCCGGCGCGGGCGAAAGCGCCCAGCCAAGCCAGCCGCCGGCCAGCGGACGGGCCAGGAAGAGGAGCAGCATGGCGACCGCCAGCACGCGGCAGAGGAGGATCAAGAACTGCCTCAGCTTGGCGTGGCTGGTCGCACTGCGCGTGGCGGACAACAGGAAGCGCATGGCGGCCCACGGTTTGGGCCGGTGGCGCAGGCGGTTGAGCAGGTGAATGATGACGGGCACCAGCACCAGCGGCAATCCCAGCAGGACGAATGGTTGGAGAAAAGTCATGGGCGGCTGACGACCGGACCGTGCGCTGCCAGATTACGGAGAGGTTGCCACCAAATGGGCGCGTTCAATAAGAAAATCAGCCAGAATTCTCTCATAGTCCTGGTCGGTCACCACCTGCCGGTAATCCACCCCGAATTCATGGCAGCCGCCGCGCAAGTGTTCCAGGAACAGGTGGAACTGCCGCAGATATTCGTCGCGAATGCTGGAAGGCTCGGTCACAATGCTCAGGGAACTTTCCAGATCAACGAAGCGCACCGGCCGGTCGAATTGGAAGTCCAATTCCGCGCGATCCAACAAATGGAAGATCGCCAGATCGTGCTTTTGGAAGCGCAAATGTTGAAAGCAATTGAGCAGCGGCTCAAGGTCGCAGAAAAAGTCCGACACCACCACCACCAGCGCCCGGCGCCGCACTCGTTCCGCCAAATCGTGCAGCGCCGTGATCAGGCCGGTCTCCCCGCGCGCCTCCGTTTTGTCCAATGCTTCGAAGAGGACCTTCAAATGAGCCGGATTGCGCCGGGGCGGAATCTCCAGCGCCGATTTGGCCATCGCGCAAATCAAGCCGGACGCATCGCCCTGGTGCGCGGTAATGTACGCCAGCGTGGCGATCAGGCGCTTGGCGTAACTGAGCTTGCCGCCCGGCGATTGCCCGAACCTCATCGAGCCGCTCGCATCGAGCACGAAATAACAGCGCAGATTGGTTTCGGCCTCGTATTCCTTGAGAAAAAAACGGTCCGTGCGCGCGAACACCCGCCAATCCAGCCGCCGGATGTCGTCGCCGGGAACATAGTTGCGGTATTCGGCGAATTCGACACTGGAGCCGCGATGGGGGCTTTTGTGCAGGCCGGAAACGGAGCCTTCCATGGGCGAGCGCGCCATCAGCGTCAGGTGCATCAAGCGGTTGAGCACTTGCGAATCCAGCCATGCGCCGCTTTCAGCCACGTTGGCCTTCTCCCATTTCCGCCAGCAGCCGCTTGATGATGTCCGAACTGTCCACTCCTTCGGACTGCGCCTGGAAATTGGTCAGGATGCGATGCGTCAGCACGGGGCCGGCGACCGCCTCCAAATCCTCCTTGCGCACCAGGTAGCTGCCTTGCAAAACCGCCCGCGCCTTGGCTCCGCGGATCAAGTATTGCACCGCGCGCGGCCCCGCGCCCCAGGTCACCCATTTCTTGATCCATTCCGGCGCTTGCTCCGAACGCGGCCGGGTGCGCCGCACCAAAGTCACCGCCATGTCGTAAATATGGTCCGGCACCGGCACCCGTTGCACGACCTCCTGAAAGCCGATGATCTCCTCTCCGTCAATCCGTTTGGACAACTGGGCCGGCGCCGCGCCCGTCGTTTCCCGCGCAATCCGCCCCTCCTCCTCGTTGCTGGGGTAATCCACGTGGATAAAAAACATGAAGCGGTCCAGTTGCGCCTCCGGCAACGGGTAGGTGCCCTCTTGCTCGATGGGGTTTTGGGTGGCCAGCACAAAAAACGGCGCCGGCAGCGCGAAAAACCGACCGGCCACCGTCACCCGATGCTCCTGCATCGCCTCCAGGAGCGCCGATTGCGTTTTGGGCGGCGTGCGGTTGATCTCATCGGCCAGAATGATGTTGGCAAAGAGCGGCCCTTTGACGAATACGAAGGCGCGGCACCCCGGTTGGTCGGTTTCCTGCAAAATATCCGTGCCGGTGATGTCGGAAGGCATTAGATCCGGCGTGAATTGGATGCGGTTGAATTGGAGCGACATGGCCTGAGCCAGGGAATTGACGATGGTGGTCTTGGCCAGCCCCGGCACCCCCATCAACAGGCCGTGTCCGCGCGCCAGGATGCAAATGAGCAGCCGTTCAATGACGATGTCCTGCCCGATGATGACCTTGGCCAACTCGGCCCGGAGATCCTTGTGTTTGGCCCGCAATTCATCAATGGCCGAAACATCATCCCGCGAGAGAGCGGCCGAGGGACCCGGAGCGGAAGCGGGGCGAGGCAGATTGGCCAGCGTTGCATCAGTCATAAATGGCCAGTAGTGAAAGCCAGCCAAGGCGTCGGGTCAATTCCAGAATAAAAAAATCCAGCCCGTCTTTCCTATTTCTTCCAGTCGAGCACAACCTTGCCCGATTGGCCGGACTTCATCGCGCTGAACCCCTTCTCGAAATCGCTATAGTGGTAGCGATGCGTGATGATCGGCTTGATGTCCAGCCCGCTCTCCAGCATGACCGTCATTTTATACCACGTTTCGTACATCTCGCGCCCGTAAATGCCTTTGATGGTCAGCATGTTGAAAACGACCGTGTTCCAATCAATGGCGATTGGCTCCGATGGGATGCCCAGCATGGCGATTTTTCCGCCATGCGCCATGCTGGCGATCATGTCGCGAAAGGCCGACGGGTTGCCCGACATTTCAAGGCCAACGTCAAAACCCTCCTTCATCCCAAGCTCATGCTGAACGTCGCGCAAGTTGCCCTTGGATACGTTCAACGCCACAGTCGCGCCCATGCGTGTGGCCAGTTCGAGCCGGTAATCGTTCACATCGGTCACAACGACATGACGGGCGCCGGCGTGTTTGACCACGGCAACGGCCATGATGCCTATCGGCCCCGCGCCGGTAATCAAAACGTCCTCGCCCAATACGTTAAACGAGAGCGCGGTATGCACGGCGTTGCCGAACGGATCGAAAATCGAAGCCACCTCGGGGTCCATGCCGGGGCGGTGATACCAGACATTGGTCATCGGCACGGAGATCAGTTCCGCGAAGGCGCCGGGACGATTGACGCCGATGCCTTTGGTGTCGGCACACAAATGGCGGCGGCCAGCCAGGCAATTGCGGCAGCGCCCGCAGACGACATGCCCCTCGGCGCTGACGATGTCCCCCGCCTTGAAGTCCACGACATTGGGGCCGGTCTGGACGACTTCGCCGACGAACTCGTGTCCGACAACCATGGGCACGGGGATGGTGCGTTGCGCCCAGGCATCCCAGTTGTAAATGTGAAGGTCCGTGCCGCAAATGCCGGTCTTGTGGACACGGATGAGCACGTCATTGACCCCCATTTGGGGTTCCGGGACATCCTCCAGCCAGAGGCCCTGTTCCCGCTTGCGTTTAACCAGCGCTTTCATGCCTGTTTAAAACAGGATTCCGCCTGGAACCGCAAGCGTAAGTTTTTGTGGGGAGGGGCCTGGCGCTGTTTGCACCAAGCGATCCGATCTCTTGGAGTCAGGATGAAGCAGGAATTTCACATTCCCGCGATTTTGCGCGCGCGCACCAGCGACTCTTCGAGCGGAACACCTTTTACTTTTCCCGCTTCAATCTCCGCGAGGCGGCGGTCCATCTCGGTTTTCCAAGCCGCAGCGATGGACGGCTCGATGTCGCCATGGCGCGCGACCATGATGCGGTCAACCAATTCCGCCACCGTTTCGGCCGGCAACTCGCGCGTCTCTTCAACGATCTGATCCAAAGTGATCGGCATGGCGCAAATCTACGCTGGCGCGAGGAGAATTCAACTTGAAGAGTAGGGAGAAAACCGACTTGGTTCCCAAATCTCCGAGGAGAAGGAGAAGTATTCGCTGTTACCTTGAAAATTCGCATAGATGGATAGGCCGGGTTTCGTTTGAATGGAGCACGGTGACGGTGTTTCCCATCCCATCAATATGGGAAGGAATCGCTCCTGGTCATTCTATCAGGGCTTTTCGCGGAAATTCTTGGATTGACTCAGGAAACGCGCTGGATTCCCGTAAATCATGGCGTCCACCGCCTCGGCCGAGTGGCCGCGTTGGCGCATCTCCAGCGCCGCCCGCGGCACGGCCAGCGGCACGCTTACACCCCAATCGCACGCGCTGTTCATCCAGAGCCTCTCGCTCCCGTACGTCTCCACCATGTCCGCCGCCCGCGCCGCCGTGCATTTGGATTCCGGGTAGAGCGTCATCCCCGCCCAGAAGCCCGCGTCCAGCACCGGCTGGATAGTATGTTCTTCGACGTGATCAATGATGACCCGTCCGGGGGCGACTCGCCCGTCGGCCTTCAATGCGTCAACAATAAGGCGTGTTCCTTTGAGCTTGTCTTCCAGGTGCGGCGTGTGGATCAAGATCAATTGGCCGTGCCGGACCGCCAAATCAACATGCTTTTCGAACACCGCCAGTTCGTTGCGGCTGTTCTTGTTCAATCCAATCTCGCCGATCCCAAGCACAGAGGGTCGGTCCAAAAATTCAGGTATGATGCCGATGACTTCCTCGGCCAGTTTGACATCCTCGGCCTCTTTGGGATTCAGACATAGCCAGCAATAATGCGTCAGCCCGAACTTCGCCGCCCGTTTCGGCTCGTAATCCGTCAACTGCCGGAAGTAATCGTAAAAGCCGGCGACCGAACTGCGGTCGTATCCCGCCCAAAACGCCGGTTCGCAGACCGCCTGGCAGCCGGAAGTCGCCATGGCCAGGTAATCATCCGTCGTGCGGCTGACCATGTGGGCGTGAGGTTCGATGAAGCGCATAGCGGGGGGCTGGTCGTTTTATTTCGAACCTGGCCAGGCGCCGGAGGCGGCTTTGGTGGTGGCCGCCGGTAGCGGGGCGGTGGTTGGATCGCTCAGACTGACCAAAACGCGTTTGGCGCGATCCGGCTTGCCGTCGGGAAGTATTTGCAAAGCTTGGCGAAAAGCTGCCATGCGGAAATCGTCCGTTCCCGGCGCCCGATCCACGCGGTCGAGGAACGCCGCCAGATCAATCAGCTTGGCGCGTGCCTCCATGAAATAGAGATCAATGACTTGCTCGCGTTTCATACATTCATTCCGCCGCTCTTCATCTTAATCTCCGTCCTGCTACAGGAAAGAAGAAAATCTGTGCCCCTCGACTTCCCTGCTTTCTTTGTTATGCTTGAGAACGTGAGTTTTGTTCGTGAGTTTAACACGCTTCCGCTGGACGATTTGCTGTCCTGCTCGTTGGAAGCCACGCCGGCCCAGGTGCGAGCGG
>Ga0302324_100012165_pt1 | contig 17581 bp, 13 predicted proteins | sample Palsa_T0_1_FD_201949 | JGI IMG/M metagenome (GOLD analysis project Ga0302324, IMG submission 201949) | Peat permafrost microbial communities from Stordalen Mire near Abisko, Sweden - Palsa_T0_1 | ecosystem: Environmental > Terrestrial > Soil > Palsa > Peat permafrost | place: Sweden: Abisko... | reverse complement strand
GTCTTTATGGTGAGCATGAATTATTGATGGCGCAACCATCGCGTGAGAGCAGAGCGGCCGCTGGCATTAGCCGGCGCGGCTGGCTTATAGCCGGTCTGGCTATACCTCTGTTCCGGGCTAAGGCAGCATCCAGTCTGACCGCGACGTACGACGGCGACAATCTCTATCCGTTGGCGCCGAGCCTGCATTTTCTTACGGGTAAGGTGCTCGACCGGCTGCGCGATTCGGCCGATATTCAGACATTTGTCTCGCAGTTGACGCTGTTCTACGAAGATGGCGGGGCGCCGCTGAATCAGGCGCACGCGAAATTCGTTGTGAGCTACTCGATTTGGGAAGAGAAATTCAAGGTGGCCATTCCGGGGTCGGCGGCTCGCTCGCAGGAAGGACTCTCCGCGGCGGCGGCGGAGACGTGGTGTCTGGAGAACGCGGCCATCAGTGCGTCGCGATTGGCCCCGGACAAGCCCTTCCGCATGCGCTTCGAGCTGCGCAGCCAGCGCCAGCCGGACCTCTCGCCGTTGGTGGGCGACCTGGGGATCAGCCTCACCAGCATGGTGGCGATCTTCAGCCGGAAACCCGGCGCAGGGGAGTTTCATCAAACGCTGGAGACAGACTGGCTGCGGCTGCCCAATCTGCCACGGCTCTCGGGCCGGCCGGCGCGACGCGGGTGAACCGGCTTCGCAACAGACTCATCCTGGTATTTCTAGCCGCAACCCTGGCTCCGCTCGGCGCCACCCTCTGGGTTACCACTACGCTCCTCAAATGGAATCCGAATTATTCCGCGGTCCGCCAACTGGATGCGCAGGCGGGGTTGTTGAGAAGCACCGGGCTCGAGTTGTACCAGCGGGCGCGCGCCGACCTTAAGCAGCAGGCTGACGCTGGCCAGTTGCAGCCGGTGAAGTTCACTGAGGCCGGGCGCACGGGGTGGCCGGCGGCGGTTCGCGAGTTCGCCGATAGCGGCGCAGCGGAGAAATTTGCGTTTGACGGCGACGAGGGCGGCCAGTTGGATTATCTGGTGCGGCGCAACGCCGAAGTCTGGCTGTATTCCACGACCCTCGGGGTTGGGATGGACCGGCTGGAACGCCAGATCCGCGACGCCGGCGCCCTCTCGAACCTGGTGAAGGAGAGCGACCTGCAGCGCGGATTCCTGCTCACCTATATTCTGTTGGCGGCGTTATTCTGGCTGGTCTCGCTGGCGGTGCTGGTGTTCCTGGCGCACCGCATCAGCCAGCCGATCCAAAGTCTTACCGCGGGATTGACGCAGATGGCCGGCGGCAAGTTGAACGCGCGCGTGCCCGCCAGCAGCGACGACGAAGTAGGCCGCGCGATTCAAGCCTTCAACGGCATGGCGGCGCGCTTGCAAGCCACCACGGAACGGCTGGTGACTATGCGGCAGCTTGAGGGCGTGCAGCTTCTGGCGCGCAAGATGGCGCACGAAGTAAAGAACTCGCTGACGCCCATCCGATTGACGGTTGAGGAGATGTTGGCGCGCCACAGCGAGCCCGACCGCGGCTTCATGGAGCAGGCGGCGCAGATTGTAGTGGACGAGATTGAAACGCTGGAGCGGCGGGTGCGCGCGTTTTCGCAGTACGCGGCCGAGCCGCCGGTGCGTCCGGGCGCGGTCGACGTGAATGGCCTTTTACAGGAGCGCGTAGCATTTTTGAAAACGGCGCATCCCGAAGTGACGTATGAGTGCCGGCTGAGTGAAGCAGCGCCACTGGCCTTCGCGGATCAGGACCTGGCGAAGGGCATCCTGACGAACCTGCTGGAGAACGCAGCCGAGGCCGCGGGCGAGGGCGGAAGAATTCTGGGGTCCACTTCGGTGCAGGACGCGCGTGTGGCGATTGAAGTACACGATTCGGGTCCGGGGCTGAGCGAGCAGGCGCGCGATTCGCTGTTTCAGCCGACGATTTCATTCAAGAAGCGCGGTATGGGGCTGGGGCTTTCGATTGCGCGCCGGAGCGCGTTGCTTTCGGGCGGGGACATCGTTGTGGTGAAAGGAGAAATGGGCGGGGCGGGATTCCGCGTTCTGCTGCCCGTGGCGACTGATGGCGATGAAACGCATACTGATCGTGGATGACGAAGAGAATATCGGCCGTTCCCTGCGCATGATTCTGGAGCGTGAGGGGTACGGGGTGAACGTGTGCCGGTCGGTGGCGGATTTCGCCAAGCACCCGGGCGCGCACGCGTCCGACGTGTACCTGTTCGATATGAAGCTGCCGGACGGCAATGGGATCGATCTGCTGCGCACGCTAAAGCAAAACGGAGCCGGTTCGCCGGCGATTATGATCTCCGGGCACGGCACCATCGCGGACGCGGTGGAAGCCACGCGCGCCGGTGCGTTCGACTTCCTCGAAAAGCCGCTCAGCCGCGACCGGGTGCTGCTGGCGGTGAAGAACGCGCTGGAGCATTTCACGCTGCGGCGTGAGAATGAGCGGCTGCGGGAGTTGGTGGGCGCGGGCGCGGGCAGCGGAGCGAAGATGATCGGCGGCAGCCCGGCATGGCAGCGGGCGGTGGAGCAGTCCTCCATGGCGGCGCGGTCGGATGCGCGGGTGCTGCTGATCGGTGAATCGGGCACTGGCAAGGAGTTGCTGGCGGCGCACATCCACGCGTCGAGTCCGTTCGCGTCGGGGCCGTTCGTGAAGGTGAATTGCGCGGCGATTCCGACGGAGCTGATCGAAACCGAGCTGTTCGGGCACGAGAAAGGGTCGTTCACCGGCGCCACGGCATCGCGGCGGGGCAAGTTCGAGCTGGCGGATGGCGGGACGATTTTCCTTGATGAAGTGGGCGATCTGCATGGAGCGTCGCAGGCCAAGCTGCTGCGCGTGTTGCAGGAGGGAGAGTTTCACCGCGTGGGCGGCGAGCAGATTATCCGCGTCAGCGTGCGCGTAATTTCGGCGACCAACCGCGATCTGGCGGCGATGGTTTCGCAGGACAAGTTCCGCGAGGATTTGTACTACCGGTTGAGCGTGGTGCCGATCCGCGTACCGGCGCTGCGCGAGCGGCCGCACGATATCAAGCTGCTGGCGGAGTATTTTCTGGAAGACTTCTGCGCGCGCAATAATTTCAAGCCGAAGAAGCTGGACGAATCGGTTTTTCCGATGCTCGAAAGCTACGGCTGGCCGGGGAATGCGCGCGAGCTGCGCAACGTGATCGAGCGCATGGCGATTCTGACGGCCGGCGAGCGGCTGACGCGAGATGCGATCCCGGTGGAGATCCGGGTGCAGCGCGAGACGGGGCCGAAATCGACGATTCAGGAAGCGCGCGAATCGGCTGAGCGCGAGCATATTTTGAGGGCGCTGGAGGAATCGAGCTGGAATGTGTCGGGCGCGGCGAGGGCGCTGGGGATGGAGCGGACGAATCTGCATAAGCGGATCCGGGCGCTGGGGTTGAGCCGGGGGAAGTGAATATTATCAGGCTGCCTGATGGACAGGCTGGTGGTGTAGCCGCATCAGTTGTTGCGCTTTCAACGCGACCATCGCGTACGTTTTGCCGGCGACATCGCAGAACTCGACCTCATAGACGCCAGGAGCCCAGCTTTCGACGACAGTGCCAACTTGGCCGCGGACCAATCCTTCTTCGGGCAGATATACGAGCAGTGCCACCACCGAAAGCATCTCAATATCCGTCATCGCGGAACCTTGTCCATTTTTATAACACATAACAACTCGTCAGTCGTGGCAAGTCCTCTCCGATTCGCACGATCCAGGCGCTGCGGACTTTCACGGTTCTGTCTTGGCGGACCAGATCGAAGTCGACGATGTAGCGCTGTCCGTACGGATTGGCAATTCCGAGCCGGGCTTCCGCCTCGGGTGCCGCCGCAAGGAGGGCTATCCTGAGTTCTTCCGCATCCGCCTGCCGGATTCCGACTGATGCGAATACCCGCGCCTTGTTTCGGCCTTGAGCGACTTAAGACCAACTCGCGCCAACCTGCGCGCTCAAACTTAATTGCGAATCTATTACACGAAGTTACGCTATCCGGCCTGTAGCGGACGCCTTATCAGCCGGAGGGAAAAGAAATGAAACGGACAATCGGTTTGATGGCATTGATGCTGACTGCGGTGGCTGCGTTCGCACAGCCGGCGGCGGCCCGGGATCGGAGCGATTACGACCGGAGACCAGTAGCGGTGGAGCGGGGCCGGGTGGACTATAACCGGAGACCCGTGGTGGTGGTGAGGCGCGACGATCACCGCGATGTGCGCGTAGTCAACTCGCGGCGCGATCCCTATTGCCGCTAGAGTGTCCAAGACCCAGTTGGGACAGACCATCGCGTTGCTTAGTCCGTCAATGCCTCGCTAAAGTAGCGCGGCTTGATAGACGACATAAAACGATCGTCTGTCCCACTTTTATTTTCCGGAGAGCTTTTGATAGAGTTCCAGATCCTGCCTGGCTTCGTCCGTCTTACCGGCCTTGGCTGCTACCGTGCTGCGCAATTGAAAGATCCGCGGAAAGTAGAGCGGCATGAAGGTGTTCACGCCGGTGTGCGGCGGAACGGGGTTCAGTTTCAGTAGCGGCGCGGCGGCTTCGAAGTCGCCGCTTTCGGTATGGGTCCACGCGAGCAAAACGGGTAAGCCTTCGTTGATGGCGATGCCGGTGGCGTCGTAGAGCCGCTGCAGTGGGGCGTCGGCGGCTTTCACCTGACCATCGAGCAGCAATGCATAAGCCAGCATTTGCTGCTTTACCATGTCTTGCGCCGGGTTGGGAATGAAGCGGTCCGCGCGCGACGACCATTCTTCGGCGGGCGCGGAGGGCTGCGCGAGAAATCGCGAAATCGCGGCAGGCGCCCCCGTCGCCGCGGTGGCCAGGGACGCGGCCTTTTGCGCCATTTCCGCAGCGGCGGCGCGGTCCCCCAGCATCAGGCTCCAGACCGCCAACTCTGCATAGGCATGCGACGCGGCGGCTTGACCGGTGGTTTGAGCGGTAGGTTGACTAGCGGGTCGACCGGTGGGTTGCTCGGTAACCTGCGAGGGATGCTCCGATGCCAGCGCCAGCGCTTGCAGTTTCCGATAGGCCTCCGTGCGGCGGCCGGTGAGCCACAACCATTGCAATTCGCGGAAAGGCGCGCTGGAATCGTGAGCGGCGGCGCGCGCATCGGTGAATTTCTTCTCCAAATCGTCGGCGCCCGCGATATCGCCCGTCATCAGCCGGGCCATGGCGGCTTTGAACAGGTCGCCGTCAGGTCCGCCCGGGAGAACATTAGGGTTCCTCTTATTCGCCTGTAGATACAGGTCTTCGGCTTCGCGCAGATGGCCGTTGAGAAGATTGAGATCGCCTAGCGAATCGAGTGCGTTGGCGTCGTTGGGGCCCAACTGCTGGTAGTGGTGGAGTGCGGCAAGGCCGGCGTTGAAATCGCCGGCATACGCAGCGGCGTAACCGAGTTCGTTGAGCAGGTCGGCGCTCTCAGGCTCCTGTTCGAGCGCGTGACGGTAGGCGTCCTCAGCCTGCCGGTAATCGTGCCGGCTCATGGCGGATTGGGCGAGCGTCTGCCAGGTCCGCGGATTTGCGGGTTCCAGCTTGGCCAGAGCGGCAAGCGCCTGCATCCTGGCTGCGGAATCGCCGCTTAGCGCGGCAGCTTCGACGGCGATGCGCGCGCGCTCGATGGGCGCGATGGCGTCGCCGCGCGCGAGGGCGCTGTCCAGCTCGGCGATGGCGCCGGCGCGATCGCCGCGTTGCGCATCGAGCTGAGCGAGCATGCGGTACGGCGGGCCGAAGTTGGGGTCTGCCGCGAGCGCGCGGTTCAGACTCGCGGCGGTATCGGAGGCATTGTGAGATTCCAAGGCTTCCGCGTATGCTCTCAGGCAGTCCAAATTACGGGTAGGATACGGCGCAAGACGAGTGGCGAGCTGGCGCGCGAGCTCGGTGGCGGCGCCAAGTACGTCATTGGCGGCGGTGGAAACCGTGATCACTTTCGCCATTCTGCCGGTGTGCGCATCTTCGATGGAAAGGCGGGCGTCAAGGCGGCCGGCGCGTACCGAATACTCTCCATAGCCCAAGCGGTTGGCGCCGGCGGCAAGAGCGTCGGAGCGTTCGGCGGAAATGCCCGGCGCGGAAATCGGCCGGGCGCCCAGATTGCGGTCGAAGGCGTGCAATTCGCCCGTCGAAATGACGGAAAGACCGGGCGCGCCCGACAACTCTGTGGAGAGCACTTCCGACAAGGCGCGGCCCATCCAATCCGCGGCGGAACTGGCGCTCAGGTTTTCAAAGCGTAGAATGGCGAAGCGCTGCGGCTCCGGTTTGGCGGCGTTTTTAGGGGCAATGCGTGAGCATCCTACGGCGGCGAGAAGAAGGGCTATGGCGAGTAAGACAGGCCTCCCGGCCTGTCTTACTGCCAGAACGGTGAAAGTCTGGAGGTAGCCCAATCTGTACGAAGCCCAAGAGGAAAGGCCACGAGGCCTGTCCCACAAGGCTCTACAGTACACGAGGCTCCAGCTTCAGGAGCTCCTTAAACTCGGGCAAATTGCGCAGCGGATTGAACTCCGCCGCTTCGCTGGCTTTCTCCTTATCTTTCAAGCCCTCTTCGAACGACTTGCGGAGATATTGCAGCGCCAACTCGTTGCGGCCCGACTTGGCGTACATCCTGGCCAGATAGAAATGGAATTTGGCCCGCTCTTCGATGTTGCGCTCTTGCATCATGACGCCGAAGCTGCCGTGGCGCTCAAACACTTCCGGGTCTAGCCGCACTGCCGTCTGGAAGGCGACCTGCGCGCGATCGTAGTTCTTGCGCGAAAACCACGAGGAGCCCAGATTCACGTAGACGGCCGCCGATTTGTAATCGTCCGGCGCCAGAGCTAGAGCGCGCGTGAACCAGGTGGTGGCGCGGCGGTAACTTTTCTTGGTGTAATAAATGGCGCCGATATTGTTGATGGCCTCTTCGTAATCGGGTTTCAGCTTGACCGCCAACTGGTACTCTTTCAGAGCCTGGTCGAGCTGCAGCAGTTGGTGATACGCGATGCCTTCCTTGTTGTGAAGTATCGGATCTTTGGGCTCGCCTTCGCGGAACGTTTCGATGGCTTCGCGGTACATCTTGCGCGCCAGGAAAATATCGCCGCGCTCTTCGGGCGAAAGCGTGCGCCGTTCGGCGGCTTGAGCCGGATTCGGAGTGGAAGTTCTGGTCCCGTCCACCAGCGCGCTCCCCGTTTGTGCGAACGCGTATGTGGAACCGAGGCCTGCCACAAGCATCATGGCGAAAGGTTGTAAACCCATGGGCCCCCCTTATGGGTTCTATTTAAACACACCCAGGATGCGGTGTAAAAGGCTCTTTTTGGGCGGCTTGTCCGCGTCCTTGTCCGGCTTCTTCTGCGCGGCTGGAGTGTCGGGTGGCATTTGCCGCGCAGCGCGACGGGCAACCGCGCTCGAGTCGAGCTGAGCGCCGGTAGCGCGCGGCGGCGGTTCGGGTTGAGACGTTGGGCGCCCCGGCGCAGGCAGCTCGGTATCCCATCCGGCGATGTTGGTGATGCCTTGGCGTCCGCCGTGGAGCGGGCAAAGACCAACCGGTTGGGTACCGGCGATGTAAACCTCGGAGCGCACTTTGGGGCACGCGGGCGTGGCCGGCATGCCGGAGAGCGGGTCGATATCGATGGTCACGATGCCGTCGGGAGCCACGAACGGCTTGGTGTCGCCGTACTCGCGGAAATTGAGGGCGCGCTTCATGAACTCGGCCCAGATGGGCGCGGCTGAGTGGGCGCCTTCGAGGTCGATTGTGCGATTGTCGTCGAAGCCCACCCAGACCACGCAGAGCAGCTCCGAAGTATATCCGGCGAACCAGCCGTCGTGCGAAGTCCCGGTCTTACCGGCCGCGGGAACGTTGAATTTGTAGCGCGCGCGCACGCCGGCGGCGGTGCCGGTGCGCAGCACTTCCTCCATCATGCTGGTCATCAGGTAGGCCACGCGCGGGTCGAGCGCCGGCCTGGTTTCGGGTTTATCCTTGAAGATTGTTTTGCCGGCCTGCGAGCGCACCAGCGAAATGAAACTGGGCTTCACATACACGCCGCTGTTGGCGAACATGGTGTACGCACCGGCGGCTTCGAGCGGCGTAATTTCGTACGCCCCCAGCGCGACCGAGGGCGTCGGCTGAATCTTGTAATTCATGCCGGCGCGGTTGGCCATGGCGACCACGTTATCGTAACCCACCATCTCGGCCACTTTCACCGTAGCTACGTTCAGGGAATGAGCCAGCGCGTCGCGCAGCGTCACGTCGCCGTAGAACTTCTTTTCGAAATTGCTGGGTTGGTAAGGTTTCTCGTCGAACCAGAAGGTGGTCGGACTGTCATCCACCATGCTGCTGGGAGTGAGGATGCGCGAGCCGCCCTCGATGCCCGTATCCATGGCCGTGGCATAGACGAACGGCTTGAAGATCGACCCCGGCTGGCGCTTCGCCAGAACGTGGTCGAGCTGGCTCATGCCGTAATTGCGGCCGCCGGCGAGCGCGCGGACCGCACCGGTATGCGGGTCAATGGCCACCAGCGCGACTTGCGGCTCAGGCGGCGTCTGGCCCTTGAAGCGGCGCTGCTTCTTGATTTGTTCGTCCACACTCGCCATGCCTAGGCGGATGGCTTCGGCGGCGGCGCGCTGCAGGCGCATATCGAGCGTGGTGTAGACGCGGAACGCGTTGGATTGAAAATCGGCATCCTGAAACTTGGATTGCAGCGCATCGTCTACCAGATCGACGAAATAGGGCGCTTCCACCGATTGCGCCGTGCCCTGCGCCACCGCGACCGGCGCCTCACTGGCCAGCGTGTAATCGCGGTCGCCGATGTAACTGTTGGCGCGCATCAGGCCGAGCACAACGTTGCGGCGATCCTTAAGACGCTCCGGGTGCTTGTAGGGCTGATAGTAGGACGGCCGCTGAATCATGCCCGCCAGCGATGCTGCTTCGGGGAGGTTAATCTGGCTGAGATCTTTCCCGAAGTACGCCTCGGAAGCTTCGCCGAAGCCGCGGATGCTGTAGGCGCCGCGCCAGCCGAGGGGAACGTCGTTGGCGTAATCCTCGAAGATTTCCTCCTTAGAGAGGCTCTGCTCGATCTGCACCGTGATGATCATCTCGGCCAGCTTGCGGGTCCAGCGCTTTTCCTGGTCGAGCCAGAACATGCGCGCCAGTTGCTGGCTGAGAGTGGAGGCGCCCTGGTCTTTGCGGCCCTCGCGGAGGTCGGTATAGGCCGCCTTGACGATGCGGATGGGGTCGAAGCCGTTGTGATTGAAAAAGCGCTTGTCTTCAATGGAAGTCACTGCCTGCACCAGGACGGGCGGGATATCGCGGAACTTCACCATGCGGCGCTTCTCACGGCTGGCGCCGGAAACGTTGGTGATGAGCTGCGGCTCCAGTTGATACTCGGGACGCGCGGTGTTGTCCTGCAGGGAGACGATTTGCGAGATTTTTCCGCCGGCGAACTTGATGACGCCGGCTTCCTGGTCGAAGTAAGAATCGGGGCCGGGAAAGATTTCGATGGAACTCGCGTGGGTCTGATAGTAGCCGGTGCGATTGGAGTGCGATTCGGTGTAGCCGCTACGGCGGAGCTGGGCGGCGATATCCGCCGGCGAGAGCGGATCGCCAATGGCTACCGATTCCGGCGCGCCGTAGATCTTGGCGGTATTGGCGAAGGGAACGTGCAGCTTTTCGGCGACGACGTGGGAGTATTGGTCGTAGAAATACGCAAAAGCGCCGACAACCGCAATGGTGCAGAGCGCCGCGGCGATCACCAGGAAGCGGCCGACCGGCCCCAGGAAGAAGCGCGCCAGCCCCGAATTCGCCGGGACCCGGACTTTCATTTCTCTTTTGGGCACTAAGGTTGATTGTCTCATGAAGTGGGCGCCCGCTTCCGGCGCGCCCACCGCGGGCGATGCCGGCGGGCGCCAAAACTAGAAATGCAGTTCCACGATGTAGCCCGGTAAATCCACTTTCACCACGTAGTGAACGGCGACGCGCACGTCTCCCCCGGTTCGGATAATTTGCACGTTGGACGCCGTCACGGGGAGACTCAAACTACGGGCTTTAGTCAACACCATGCCGAGAAGGGCTTCGTTGGAGCGTTCCCTGGCTTCCACGTTATGTGTAAGGCCCGACACAAACTCGTGGAGCCGCAAGCTGCGCACATAGATTGGAGTCAGAACCGCAGCGAAGAGTCCAAGAGCCACCAGGACGAGGACTCCCGCGGCGACGCGCCATCCGGGAACGCCGCTCACTCTTCGTCGCGAGCCTGTTTGCTGGCGGCGTACAGCTCTTCCCACATATCGCCGGAGTGGCTGGTCCATTCCGGATTCTCAAGACCCGAGGTCTGGAACTCTTCCTGCTTCAGGGTGCCGTGGCCGTAGGGACAGATAAACTCGGTGCGCGGGCGGCCCATCTGCAGCATGAAGCCCCGCGAGCCCGTTTCCACCGGCATTCGCAGGCGGCGCAGGCAGACCCGGCAACGGTACCGCTGATCGTACACCGTCAGGTACAGCATTCCGGCTCCGAACAGGAACCACATCATGAATGCAAGGTTGATCGCGAGATACTGGCCGGCATGGGAGAGGGGAGCAAGCGCGCGCGCCTTTTCGTCATCATCCATAGGTTTCGCGACATCGCCATCCTTTATGTCCCTCCCCGAAGGCTGCGCGATTTCCACTTGGATCTCAGTATTGGGCTCCGCGGCATTATTGGCTTTTGCACGGCCCGCCACCGCACTGGCGTTTCCTTCCGCAATCTTGGGGTCTTCCGGGTAATTCTTCGGAGCGGGGACGCCCGGTGGATCTGTCGCACTCCGATTAGAGCCGCTCGCAGATGGATCGGAATCGTGCGGCGCCAGCGGATTCAGCAACGCCAGCGAGCCGTAAAGGATGCCGGCCACAACAATCAGCTTGGCGGCAAAATAGGCCCAGTAGCGCACACTCATTAGACTCACCGTCCCTGCAATTAGTTTCTAAGGCGGCGAGGCCGAGCGCAAGGGGGTGGGCGGAAAAGGCCGAGACTGAGGCTTTGACGCAGAGACGCCGAGACGCAGAGAGGACTCTATAATGCTTCTCCGCGCCGATCTCTGTGTCTCAGCGTCTCTGCGTCGAAGGCCCTACTCCCGGAAAAGATTCCGCAGGATGAACAGCACGTTCGCCGGGCGCTCGGCCATCCGGCGCATGTAGTACGGATACCACGCCTCGCCGAAGGGGACGTAGAGGCGCAGGCGGTAGCCTTCGGCGATGAGCCGGCGCTGCAGATCGCGGCGAATACCGTAGAGCATCTGGAACTCGAATGTGTCGCGTGGAGTGTTCTTCGATGCGGCGTAGGCTTTCGCCGCTTCGATCATCTTCTCATCGTGGGTGGCGATGGCGGGGTAGGTTCCGCGGTCGAGCAGCAACTTCATCAGCTCGACGTAATTGCGGTCTACGTCGGCCTTGCTGGGAAAGGCCACGGACGCGGGTTCCATGTACGCGCCCTTACAGAGCCGCACGCGAATTCCAAGACCGCAGAGATTCTCCACGTCCGCCTTGCTGCGGTGAAGATATGCCTGGATTACGGCGCCCACCGAACGGTGCTTGGAATAAAGATCGGTCACCAAGCCGATGGTCCGGTCCGTGTAGGCGCTCGATTCCATGTCCACGCGCACGAAATTGCCGAATTGGGCGGCGCGCTCCGCCAGACGCTCGACGTTGGCGCGGCAATCCGCCTCGGAAAGATCGAGCCCGAACTGGGTGAGTTTGAGCGACACGTTGCCGTTTATGTCGCCGGAGTGGATGGCTTCGAGCGTGCGCAGGTAGACATCGCGCGCATTGGCGGCTTCGTCAAGGGAAGTTACGCTCTCGCCGAGATGATCGAGGGTGACCGAGATACCTTCCGCATTCAGCCTGCGGCTCAGCGCCAGAGCCATTTCGAGTGTTTCGCCGGCGACGAACCGTGTGGCCAGACGGCGGGCAGTGGAGGACGTTTCCATCCATTGCCGTAACTGCTTCTGCCGCGAGAGAAACAGCAAGAGGGCGCGCACCATCTCAGGCTAACATCGATGTCTGTTAGACTGATCGCATTGAAGGTCAATTCCACAATCGAGATCAGGCCGGGCGAACTCAGGTGCCCGCGCTGTCTGAGCAGGGATGTGGCGCCGTCCATGCCCCGCGGTATCTGGGACGACATTATGCGCGGCGCGGGCCGCATTCCGCGGCACTGCCGCTACTGCGGAAGAAGGTTCCACGCCAAGATTGAAGCTATTCAGCGGGACACTGCGCTAAGGGATGAAGAAGTAAAAGCCCGCTCCAGCGACTTCACTGAAACGGGCTTTTGATTCAGACAAACCGGCTGAAAGCCGGTTGCAGCCAAGATTGGCTGCCCCACAAAACTAGAACGTCAGGCGCGCGCTGACCTGCAGGCGGCGTGCCTGCGTGCCATCGGGGAACCCGCCATCGCCCGTTCCAACATTGAAGGCCGTTGGCGTGTAAGTGAGCACCCCCTTCGCCTCGGTGAACTCCTGTGTCGTTAGGGCCGTGGGCGACCAGTTGTTGGCTATATTAAACGCCTCGAAGCTTAGGCCAAGCCGCATGCTCTCGCGGGGAAGCGGAATGATCTTGGTCAGGCGGAAATTCTCCTGTTCTACCCACGGCGTGTAGAGACTATTCACCGGCAGGAACGGTACGCGGAAGTTCCCGTTAAACCCGTCCAGAGCGTCGGCGGAGTATAACATGCCGGTGACCGGCGTGTCGTTGAGATGGATGGTCGCGCTCCCGGTCGGACGGCCGCTCTGGATCGTCGTAATGCTCGATAGCTGCCAGTTGTTCACTACGTATTTGACGAATGCGTTGCTGGAATGCATGAAGGGAGGCGTCCATACAAACGTGTAGACAACCCTCTGCCGCTGATCGAGAGCGCCGCTACCTTTATCGAAGCCGTAGTTTCCGTTGTACGTCCAAAGAGCGTCGCTGAAGCCGAAGATCGCGTTGGTCGCAGCGCCCTGCCCATCGTCGATTTCGTGGGACCAGGTGTACGATGCCGACGACTGGAATCCATGGGAAAACCGCTTGTCAAAACCGATAGTGAGCGCGTCGTACCAACTGCTGACGCCATTGGTTTCCTCGTAGATGGCGCCGAAATTGGGGTTCGGCCGGGCGCCCGTGTAAACCCCAGTCGTATAGGCGGTTGGATAGTTTGATGGTGCGCCAGAGATGGTGTAGGTGAACGGCGCACCGAGAGCTGGAGCGTTGATGTCTTCCGTACCCAGGAGATTGACTCCGCGGCTGAAGATTCCGGAAACGGTCAGCACCATGTCCTTCGCGAGCTGCCGCTCCACGGCAACCGTTGCTTGTTCGGAATACGGCGTCTTCAGCTTCGGACTCAAGACGTCAAGGGTGGAAGCGCCAGCGGTGATCGAGGTCAGGGGAGCAGCGAGGGCATTGGGAAACACCGGTCCCTGCGCAATCTGGGCCGCGTTGCTCAAATTGTCCGATATCTGATAAATTCCGTTGCCGGTGTAAACGTCATCAAGCATGCCGCCGATGACACGCGCAAAGAATGTGCCGGCGCCAGCGCGGAATACCGTCCTGTCGTTGATCCGGTAGGCCAATCCGACGCGTGGCATCAGATTTACCGTGCCAGTGTGCAGCGGCGCCCCGGTCAGCGGGTACAGCGGATTGACGGTCGGCGGCGGCGGCATAAACGTACGCTCATACCGCGCGCCCAAAGTCACTGAGAGGCGATCGGAAACCTTCCACTGATCCTGAAGATAAAATCCGATATCCTTGATGGAATAATCCACAAGGGGATTGCCGAATGTCTGGGAAAACGCCGAGTAGTTCCTGGCGCCGGTGGTGTTGCCGGTGTAGTCCTCCGCGAACGCGGTCACGGTCGGATAGGTATAAGACCCATACCGGTTGCTGAGATAGTTGACGTTGTCATTAACATGCTCGAATGTCATCCCGAACTTGATGGTGTGTTTGCCCTTGACCAGGCTTACGTCGTCCGCGATCTCATGACGGACTTCGAGAGGCTCCACGCGCGGAAGATAGGTTGCAGGTCCAAGCTGTACGCCGGCCACAGCCACATCCAGATAGCCGAGGCCGCCGCCCAGTTCCGCCTGATCGAAGCCGTCCGCCTGGCGATCGGTATCGAGGCCGTAGCGGAATGAGTTGACGAGACTGTTGCTGATCACCGAGGTCCAGGTTGCTTTCCCGTTGCGTACGGCTACGCTATCGTCGCCGTTTCCTGTGATGCCCGCGCCGGTGGTGGAGGAAAGACCGGTCTGGATACCGTTGGGCGACTTCCAGCGAAGGAAATTGAAACTGGCGCTGAATGTGTTGCGGTCGTTGAGGTGGTAATCGATCCTGCCGAAATACAGGTCATTGTCCGCCGTGCGCGGAATCTGCCCATAGAAGCGCGGCAGCAGTCCGTTAATTGCGGAGCACTGAGCGGCCGTCGCGGGCGCAGCGCAGGTCAACCAGGCTGCCCCGGCAGCGGTGGTCGTGGGGGCGAGGAAGCCGACCTTTACCTGACTATCCACAAAGGGGAAATTCCGGCGCGTGATGTCCGTGCTTAGGAAGAAGAACAGCTTGTTCTTGATAAAAGCCCCGCCTACCGTTCCGCCGGTCTGAATGCGGTGTTCGGTGGGGTTAAAGGCGGAATAAGGATCGTGGGCGTCGAAGCCGGTGCTGCGCAGAAAGTAGAACGCGCTGCCGTGAACGGCGTTCTGGCCGCTCTTCGTCACCGTGTTCACTACGCCGCCCATGGCCCGGCCGTATTCGGCCGAGAAATTCGCCGATACCACCTCAAACTCCTGGACTGCGTCGGCGGAAACCTGCGACTGGATGCGGGTTCGTCCGGCGTTCTCGTCATAGAACTGCTCGGTGTTGTCGTTGCCGTCCAGCAGAAACGAGTTGTTGCCGGCCACGCCGCGGAATGTCAACAGGCCAAAGGTGGCGTCATTGGTCACACCAACCGTATTCAGCACGAAAGAGTCGACGCGGCGGCCGTTGATCGGCAACTCCATAATCTCGCGCGTGCCCACCACTTGGGAAACGTCGCTTTTGATGTCGTCGAGCACCGGCGGGGTAGCCACGACTTCGATCTGGGTGGTGGGAGTGCCGACTTGCAGCTTAATGTTGAGATCGAGGTTCTGGCCGACCAGCAAATCGATGTCCTTGACATCGTACGGAGTGAACCCTGTAGCCGTGACGGTCACCTGATAGCCCGGTCCCGGAATCAACGACGGAGCGGTGAACACACCTGCTCCATTCGATGTGACTGAGCGGATCTGACCTTGACTCGCGCTCGAAATCACCACCTTGGCGTTCGGAACCGCGGAACCCGAAGCGTCACGCACGGTCCCCGAAATCCCGGCCACGCCGCCCGCCGCTTGCGCGAACACGGACGCTGGTAGAAACAGCAATAGCGTTGTAATCGATTTCCAGTTCATTAAAAACTCCCTGAGCGTAATACAGAATAACAAGCCGTCAATTACGAATTCATGACGATTTGCGACTTCCCCGATGCTGAAAGTATACCTCAAAACTGCATTAACTCGTTATCGAAAATTACAGTTGTTCCCGCTTAGTTACGGTAGTACTGATGCTACTAATGGATGCCAACGGCTCCGTGTACGGAATCGACGAGCTTGGCGGGGTCGTACCCGGCGCCGTCCTTGAAAACCAGTTTGATCTTGCGAATATCGGCGATTCGGGTGGCCGGATTGCCATCGATCACCACCAGATCGGCGGCTTTTCCGGCGGCGATGGTCCCGAAATGGTCGAGCTCACCAAGCAGTTTCGCGCCGTTCGAAGTCGCGATTTGAATCGCCTGCAGGGGCGTGAATCCGCCTTCTACCAGCAGCTCCAGGTTGCGTTGATCGCCAAATCCGGCCATAGCGCCGCCGTTGCCGGTGGGGTCGCAACCGAAGACCAGCAGGCCGCCGGCCTTCACGAAGGCGAGCTCAAACTCCAGCTCCTTGTGCATTTGGGCGATTGACGCCGAGTCTTCCCCGCCACGCGCATGGGCCCGCGAGCTGAGATAGCTGACTGCGGCTTCGGGCGAGGCGACATCGAGAAAGCGCGGCTCAAGCGGCGGGCGGCTGCCATCGAAAGCCTCAAAAACGGACAGGGTAGAAGTAATGGCGACGCGATGCTTGACCAAGTCGGCGATCATGTCGCGAACTGGGGGGCTGGAGATATCGAGGCGGCCCATTTCGGCGCGGGTTACGCCTTGCGGCGGGCACTGATCGGTCTGCTTGCCGGGATGAAATTCGGTATCGACCAGCAGGCCGTGCTCCAGATTGTCGATGCCAATGGCGGCGGCCTCGCGGAAGCCGATGGAGCAGAGGTGGCCGGTGACTTTGATGCCCAGTTTGTGGGCTTCGTCCACGGCGGCCTGTAGCTCGGCGTGCGTGATGTCCATGTAGGCTTTGAACGACGTGACGCCTTCGGCGGCCCAATAGTCCACGGTGCGGACGGCGTCTTCGGGACCGGTGAGCTCATGCATCTGCGCGCCAAAGCTGCCCTGGCCTTCGAGGTAGGGGCCGGTGATGAACATGCGCGGCCCGGGCATGCGGCCGGAATCGATGAGGCGCTTGACGTTGAGGTCGGCGTAGGGTTCGAGGCTGCCGCCGGTGCGCGCGGTGGTGATGCCGCTGGCGAGATACAGGCGCGGAAAGCTGAACGCCATCTCGTTATACATGGGGATGCCGCCGCCGGAGGGATAGAAGAGGTGCTCATGCAGGCCCACCAAGCCGGGGATGACGGTGGAGCCGGTGAGGTCGAGCGTTTGCGCGCCGGAAGGAATGGCGACGGTGGCCGCGGAGCCCACGGCGGCGATCTTGCCGTGGTCGATGACAACGGTTTGGTTGTCGACGGGCGCGGCGCCCGTGCCGTCGATGATGCGGACGTGCGTGAGCGCAACGACCGGCGCGCCGACGGCGATGAAAGGCTGGGTGCCGGGCGTGAAGCGGTTCTGGGCCGTGGCGGTGGTGGCGAGGATACCAGCCGCGAGGATGAGGAGGGTGATGAGCGGTTTCACAGAGTTCAATTATACGGGGCGCTGCCATGGTTGTTTCAGCCATGCCGATGGTTGACCGAAAGCCGGGCGCATCAATTGCTTCCGGGAGTTGGGAGGCGATCTGCGAGAGATGGCCGGGTCTGCTCGGAGCTTACCGGGGCGGCCGGGCAGGCAAGTGGCGGGGCGGGAGGCGGTTGGGTGGCGGTGGAAGCGAGAGTTCGCGGAATCTCACAGAACGAAGCTGAGGCCGCGGAAGTGGTCTGGATTCTTCGGGTTTAGGGTGATGGAAGGCTCGACGCCGGCCTCGGTGGCGCGGGTTGGCTTCGGATTGCGCTTGGCGGGCAAATCCAAATTTGCCCGCATTGACGGCGGAGCCGGGAACGGGGCCTTTTGGCTGCGGAAGCCGGCGGCGCCGCGCGGCCAGGATGCGGTAGCGAATTACTTATTTCAGATATTCGGCCCAGATGTCAATCCGATCGCTCTGAAACAAACTTGTTGCAGTTTCGCAACCAGTGGGCTCCGGGCGACTCGACTCTCTTTGGCTAAGGCTTCATGGACCACTCCATGAAGACCGTGGAACAGAAAGGTGGCAGTGAAGCGATAATCGTCGACAGGCCATGCGCCGGCGGCGGCGCCGGCTTGGAGCAGCTC
>Ga0302324_100012161_pt1 | contig 17582 bp, 14 predicted proteins | sample Palsa_T0_1_FD_201949 | JGI IMG/M metagenome (GOLD analysis project Ga0302324, IMG submission 201949) | Peat permafrost microbial communities from Stordalen Mire near Abisko, Sweden - Palsa_T0_1 | ecosystem: Environmental > Terrestrial > Soil > Palsa > Peat permafrost | place: Sweden: Abisko... | reverse complement strand
GTAAATCTGGAAGACGAACAAAACGCCCAGCAGAACGGCCAATGCGCCGGCGGCCAACCAACCGCGCAGGGACAACCCCCAGCGTGCCCGGCGATGGAGCAACCCAAAGCACCGCCGCGCCTCCAGTGCGGATTCAGACCGGCGAAACGAAGTGGGCGCTGCTTCCCCAGCTTGCGGCGCATCAAGATCGTGGGAGCTCATCAGCGTGATGTCTTCTCAAGATTCAAAGAATCTCCGGCGGCGCATCCGGCGGCGGGCTTGATTTCCGCCAGGTCGTTTTCCACCAACTCGCACACCAAATGACCGATGGTGAGATGGCACTCCTGGACACGCGCCGTGTTCGGCGAGGTCACGATCAAGGGAATATCGCAGCATTTGCGCAGCAGCCCGCCATCTTTGCCAGCCAAGCCTATTGTCTTAAGATGCTGAATCCTGGCCTGTTTGAACCCGGCAATGACGTTGGGAGAATTACCGCTGGTGCTGATGCCAAAAGCCACGTCCCCTGCCCTCCCCAAGGCCTCGATCTGCCGGGAAAAGACCTGCTCGAATCCGTAGTCGTTTCCCACCGCCGTCAGGATGGAGGTGTCGGTCGTCAAGGCCAGCGCAGGCAAACCCCGGCGTTCCAGGATGAAGCGGCCGACAAATTCAGCCGCCAAATGCTGCGCGTCCGCCGCACTGCCACCGTTGCCAAAAAAGAGCAACTTGCCGCCGGACCGGAGGCATTCGGCCATGACGATGGCCGCCTGCACAATGGCAGGGCCGCACTCCTGCGCCACTTTCATGCGCAGATCGGCGCCTTCCTGGAAGGAAGCCCTCACCTGCCCTAATGCTTTGTCGAGGTCCATTGTTTCAAGTAGGAAGCACGGAATGCTTGGTGATTCCCTGCGAACCTTTGGCTTTGGCGGGCGCGACATCGTTCCCGGCCGCCAACGACTTCCAAGCAGGTTCCAGTTTGCGGCGCAAGTGCTTCATCAATTGGCGCGCCAAAAACCGCCGCAGTCCACTATCTTGTTTGCGCCAGGTGCCTGCCTGCACATGGACACCGTAATCGCCAAAATACCTCCACCTCGCCCCATTGCAAAGTTCGGTTGGCACCAGCAAATCCAGAGACGCGCGCAACTCGGGGTTTTCCGCCAAGGTTCTGGTCATCAGGCCAGGGCCTGTGGAGCACGGAATGGCCGCCTGCGAACGCAGCAACCACGGTACGCCGTCGATCAACGGAGCGGCCCAGGCGGGATCACGCTGGCCTTTGACGCAGTTTTCTATCACCGCCTTTAGATACGGATGCCCGGCCCGGCTGGCGAACGCATAATTTGCCAGTTCAAAGTCCACCCCGAACACGCGGCGCAGATAGTTGCTGAAGGTCAAATCTTCCACCGAAAAGACGGCTTCGCGACTCAGCAAGGGGGCCAAACTTTGAGTCAGAAAAACGTCCAAATCAAAATAGAAACCACCCAATCGGTACACGGCCAGATAGCGAAAAAAATCAAACCGTTGAATCGGAAACGGGAACCCGTGGAAGACATCCATATACTCCGGAAATTCCTTTTCAATAAAAGCGACAACCTCCTGGTCGTCGAAGAAGCAAAACTCGAAATCGGGGTTGAGCAGCCGCATGTTGGCCAGGGAAGCCTGGTAGAGCAAAGGCAATTTCCGCGAGCGTTCGGTTTGTATAATGCGTTTGGGAATCATGTTTCTTTTCTAAGGCCGCGTTTGGTGTAGTTTCTAGGGCGGCGGCGCTCGATCAGGAATTGCCGGCACTTGGCCATCCCGGCCACGTAACTCGCCTCCCACGGAGGGGCGCCCTCGGCGTCCTGCGGCGGCGGCGGCTTCACCAGTCGGCGGAGCATCAGTTTCAAGGCCAGATAACCATAGCGCAGACGAGGAGCCGCCAGTTTCTCGTGCCGCCAATGATGCAAAATATAGGCCTGACTGGCGCCGAATTTTTGGCCATCACTCAGACAATTACGACGCAAGAGCCGGGCCTGGTCCGCATGATGAACGACCGACGCCTCCGGAATATAGCGCACCCGAAAACCCGCTTCCTCCAACTGCCAGCCGAAGAGCGCGTCGTCGTAAAAACCCAAGGCGCCGGGGCCGATTTCCGTATCGAATTGCGGCACACGCTCCAACACACGCCGGTGAAATCCCATATTCGCCCCGATCAAGTCCAACGGCTCGCCGCCATCGTACCAGGCCACGTAGGCCCGATAGTTTTCCGTCATCCAGGGCCGGCGCAAGTCGTCCGCCAACAAGATGCGTCCCACGGCCGCATCACAGTCGCGAGCCAGCAGCGGTCGGACCATCATTTCCAACCAATTTTTCGCCGGCCTCACGTCATCGTCCGTCGTGAAAATGACCGTCCCTTGCGCCGCCGCCAGTCCGCGGTTCTGCGCCCACATTTTTCCAGGGCGCTCCTCCAAAAGGTAGCGGATCGAAAAATTGGCCAGCTTTTGTTTCTGCGTCACCTCGCGCGTGTGATCGGTGGAACCATTGTCCACCACTAAAATTTCAGCGGTCGCGCCCGTGGGAACATCCACGGTGTTAAAGGAATCCAGGGTCTGAGCCAGACTTTGCGCGCGATTGCGCGTCGAGATAATGATGGAGATATCCACTAGGGAACGACGCCGTTTTGGCGCTTGACCAGGCCGCGTTTCACGTAATTGCGGACGCGCTTGCGCTCCACGTCATACTGGCGGCATTTCTCGATATGAAAAACGTAACTCATCTCCCACCGCGGCGCGCCTTCCCCGTCAGGCAGCGGGCGCTGCAAACGGCGTCGCGCGCGTAATTTGGCCGTCAACATGAGCCCTTGCAGCCAAGGCCACTTCAATTGACGATGGAACCAATGATGCAACAGATAGGCCTCGGATCGCCCGAGGTCTCGGGCCGCTTTCATCCAACTCACGTTGGACAACCTGTTGGCATCGAAATGGTGCCTCACTGTGGCCTCCTCGGCCTGCCCAATCCGATACCCTGCTTCTTCCAATTGCCACGAAAAAAGGGTGTCGTCCGCCAAGCCCAACGCTCCAGGACCTAATTCGACGTCAAAAGCGGGCACGCGCTTGAGCACCTCGCGATGAAAGCCCATGCTGGCGCCAACCAGGACCACTGGCCAACCGTCTTTGTCCTCTGAAGATGCCAGCCAATGTTTGTGCATCCCAGTCATCCACGGCCGGACCAGGTCCGGTGCCAATTCGATGCGACCCGCCACCGCGTCCCACTGGCCCTTGAAAATAGGCCGGACCATGTGTTCCAGCCAGTGCGGGCAAGGCCGCACATCATCGTCGGTCGTCAAAAGCACGGTCCCGTGCGCCTCCGCCAAACCCAGATTCTGCGCCCACATTTTGCCCGGATGCGGCTCCGACAAATAGCGCAGCGAAAAATTCCCCACTTTTCGCCTCTGCGCCACCTCGCGTGTGTTGTCGTTGGAAGCGTTGTCCACGACCAGGATCTCGGCGGTCGCGCCTTCGGGGACCTTCACGGCTTGGAAAGAGTCCAAGGTCTTGACCAGACTTTCTGCGCGATTGCGTGTCGAAATAATAATGGAAATGTCCATGAGCTAATTAAGCCGTTTGGCGCTTAATCAGGCTTTCTTCCATCGCCGTCGTGTCGAGGTCGAACCCATCTTCATCAATCCATGAATGTTTTATCCGACTAGAACAATATAATGTGTCAACCGTTCACGTGCGGCTGTGCGGCCAACAAAGTTTTGCCGCGGCTTGGAGCAGCGTCAGCGGGGATACGCAGCAACTCGGCGAACGCCCCTACCAACCGCTCGTAGGAATGCGCCGCCCGGTACTCTTTCCAGAGTCCCCCACGGAACCGCCCCGCCGCCGGATCCAAGCCCCCCAGCCGCCTTAAAGCGGCCTTGATGGCTTCCACATCCCGTTCCTTGACTACCTCGCCCAACTGGTAGGTCCGCGTCCGTTCCGCCATCAAGTAACCGTCGCTCACGATGACCGGCCGTTCAAATACCGCTGCCTTGCTCAGGATGCCGCTGCTGTTCGGAAAATCAGTGTAGGCGGCAAAAATGATGTCCGACGAGGCCATGGCCGCGTTCAGAGCCCGTTCATCCGTGACCCGCTGTAAATGGGTGAACACATTAGGCAATTGTTCCCACGCGCTGAGCATCGCAACGCGCGACTCGGGGCCGATCTCATTCCAGGACACCTCGCCGGCGAGAAAAAAGACCATGCCTCGCAATGACTCATCCTGCGCGGCGCGAGTGAACTCCTCCAGTCCCTTGGTCCGCTGCAAGTGGCCGACCAGGGAGACGACCGGACGTCCGCGCGCGAATTCCAACATCTTGTTCGCCAACCCCCAGGCCGGGTCGCTTTTCGCGGGCAATTGGACTTCGGTAGGGTCGGGGAACGCCACCACCAGCTTGCCACCCGTAAGCCTTCGCAGCGGTGTGACAGCTTGCTCATCCAGCACTGCTACGGAACGCAATGACTTCAACGTAAAAATCTTCTCCGGGCACGGCAATCCGCCAAAAAACGGGATCGGCGATCCCGGCATCCTGAACGAACGCGCATGGAGATACAGCCCGGACCAAGGAAACCTGAAAAATCTTTCCGCATAACGCAACCGTTCAAAGTGAGCGTCGTAAATGCAGGCGAAGAAAACGAGGTCGATGTGGACGCCCGAAACGCGCTCCCATGCCCGCAACCGGTTCCCTAGACTGCCAAAGAGCAGGATGGCCTGCTGGAAGGGCCGCAGTCTGCCTAGTTGAAACCGCAGCTTATGATACGGAAACTCAATCAATTGCGCCGGCTCGATACGCGCCAACGCCGCTTCCGATTGGCCAATCGGCGAAGCGGACAAAAGTCCAGGCAGATCGCCAGGCTGGGCGCAAAAGGGCAGCACGCGGACACCGAGCTGCGCCAGGGCAGAGGCGTATAACGTGAAATTAGCAGGGTGATGACCCGACCAATTCCAATCGACAATCGCCACGGTGCGTACGGGTTCGGTCACGCCGCTTTCGTCACGATGAAGATCACGCATGGCAGCCACGAACTAATAGGTGGCAATGTCGGACTGGGCGAAAGGAAAGGCATCCCTACGCTGTGATCCGCTTTGCATAGCCGTCGTAAAACTTGCCTCGCTCCACAAGTTTGCAGGCTTTGAAGCCGTTGCTCGCGAATTGCTTTTCTGCTTCGGACCATCCTTCGCTTCCGTGGTGGGTTTCAAAAAACACGACCGTTTGAGCGGGTAGGATCGGAATCAGTTCCTGCCACATCGATCTTTCTTCTCCTTCCACATCAATCTTGAGGACCAAGCTCGTCGCGGCAAGCCCTTTTATGAAGGCCGCCAGTTCGAAGACCTGGGTGGGCACGCCGCGCTCGGCGGAGAGGACCGCATGATGGGAATTAACAATATCCAGGCGCGTTTCACCGGCTTTCGCGCCAACGGCGCCTAGCTGGCAGTTCCAATCGAGCCTATTGATGGTACAGTGTTCCCGAATGCGGGCAAAATTGTATGGATTTGGTTCAAAGACCGTCACCTTCGCCTTGGGAAAAGTGGCCGCCGCAAGGAGCGAAAACATGCCGACGTGGCCGCCGCAATCCACGACGTGCTGCGGCTCAAAGCCGACCAATGAGAAGTCGTAACCATTGCCGACGAAAATCTCATCATAGATGATGGTTTGAGACCAGTCGTGCGGGTTGATCAGCAGCCCCATCCCCCGCAGCCTGGACGGATGAATCCGAAGCAGGTCCGGCACCATCATGCCCAACGGCGGCCGCCTCGATGTGGCTGACAGCGGAGTCGCCAGGCCAACCAATCCGCAGGTAATTTTGTCGCGTACGCTCTGGCCGGAGTTGGCAAAGCGCAACACCTCACTTATTCGCTTAAAGATGCTACTCATTTGTTGGAGTCATGTTGACGAAGCAATGCGGCCAGGCGCCAAAGACATTTTCTGGCGAATTGACGCACTACGCGTTTCTCCCGTTCGAAGTGGATCCTGATTTGCCCTCAGGTGCGAGTCGAGCCCTAACCATCCCGCTCACCACTTTGAAAAGGTGCTGTGCGATTTCCCGCTGGGGTCTGATCAGATAGATGGTCGCCGCACCCGCCGCAAAACCAACGGGGCCGCAAATTAAAAGTTGAACCAACGGCGAGTACCGTGCGGCCCAAACGAGCGCCAGCAACGATGCGCCCGCCACCGTCACGCACAAGGGAAAGTGCCGAAAAAATCCGGCCCATAAGTCCTTGGTCGTAACCGGACCGCTTCTGCCGGCCATATAATAAATGACCGGCAGTGAAATGATCAGGCCGCCGACAGAATAGGCCGTGGCCACGCCGAGCGGCCCAAAGGGCAAGCCAGCGCCAATGACCGCAATCGTCGTCAAGGCCGTGATCAAGTTCATCCGCATATACTCCTCGCCGCGCCCCTGGCTCACCAGCATCCAGATGACCGTGGTCGCGATGGGCGAGGAGAGCGCGGCTAGGGTGAAGGCCCTGAATATCACCGCCGCCGCCTCCCATTTCGGACCGAGCAACACGAGCGTGATCGGGTACGACAAGGCAAAAAACAGCCCCGCAAAACCAAAACTGACCATGGCGATCGCCTCGTAAAGTTGGAGGAAAGCCCGGCGATAGCGCTCCGGTTCATTTTGCAGCCGGGAAAGCGTTGGGACAAAAACGGCGCTGACGGGCGACATGAGTTGGTCCAAAGGCTTCGCAATCAGCGCCAGGGCGCGTGAGTAAAGCCCGGTGGCGTCGGCCCCGTAGCGCCAACCGATGAGCATCGTATCCACGCCCCGTGAAAAGATCCCGACCGCCGAACCGGCCGTCATCTTGACGCCAAAATTGAGCAAGGATCGCGTCCCGCTGCCGCGCTGTGGCCGTTGCGGCCTCCACTTCGCCACCCACCACGTGAGCGCAAACCCGGCGATTTCCGACGCCAGGCTCATGCCCACCAAAGACCAGTAGCCGCAGCCCGCAAGGGCCATCAACACCCCGACCAGCAAACTCACCACCATGGATCCGACTTCGATGACCGCCAGCGCCTTGAAGCGCATCTGCCTGCGCAAAAGCGCCTGATGTTGCACGGTGGAGCCGCTCACCAGGAAGGTGAGCGAAAGCCACAGCGTGATCCCGACCAAATTCGGCTCGTGGTAAAACCAGGCGATGGCCGGAGCCGAGACGGCCATAATCAAGGCCAGCATCCCGGCCACGGCGACATTGATCCAAAAAAGATTGGACACTTGGGCGTGCGTAATGCCCTCGCGCTGGACCGTTGCGGCGGACAGGCCCGCATCCTTGAAGGCGCGCAGCAGACTCATGATGGTCGTCACCATGGCCAGGAGTCCGAAGTCAGAGTGCGACAGCAACCGGACCAAGATGTACGTAGATAGGATTGTCAGGGCGAACTTCGCGCCTTGGGAGGTCAAGGTCACAAACCCGGCGGACACCGTGCGGTGTTTGAGGTTGGTCCGGAGATGGTCGGTGCTGAAATGCCGTTCGTTCTGATCGCGATTTTTATCAAAGGCAGCTCCGTCCAGCGTCTGCGCCAAGGGCGCGCCTCCGGCCACGACGCGACTTTCGTTGCCGGCTTCTTCATTCATGACAGGTTTATTCGCAGCCAAAGCCATTCAGCTCTAAAATTGGAAATAAATAAACGGCGCGCCTTCGGTCACGCCCAAAAAAACAATGAGCAAAGTCAGAGCCAGGTATGCTCCCGCGCGCACGAACACAGGGCGGGCCGGAATTTCCTCGCTCCAGTTGCGATCTTTGCGGATAAACAAGTGGACGGCCACAACCGCGATGACGGCGGCGATAATGTAAGGCGACCACAAGCGCGTGCCGGCGGTGGTCAAGGACAACATGCGGCCCAGGTAAGTCCAGGCGTCCTGCCAGGAACGGGCGCGGAAAAACACCCATCCGATCAGCACGATTCCCAGCGTCAGCAGACGCGACCCAACGTCCCAAACAGCTTTCAACCAGAGATTCTCCTTCAGCGATGCCAGGGGATCGCGGATTTTCCACGCCCGATGAATGGCCAAGGCTGCCCCGTGCATGCCGCCCCAAAACACAAATGTCCAACTCGCGCCGTGCCATAAGCCGCACAAAAACATTGTCAACATGAGATTGACGTAGGTGCGCGTCGGGCCTTTCCTGCTGCCGCCCAGTGGAATGTAAAGATAATCACGAAACCAACTGGAAAGAGAGATATGCCAGCGCCGCCAGAACTCGGTGATGTTGACGGAACTGTAAGGCATCTGAAAATTTTCCATGAAGCGGAAACCCATCATGCGCGCGCAGCCGATGGCCATGTCGGAATAGCCGGAGAAGTCGCAATAGATTTGAACCGCGTATCCCATCGCCGCCTGCAACAAGGTCAATCCGTCGTAATTTCCGGGTGTGGCAAAGATGAGGTCCACGTGAGGCGCAATCTGGTCCGAGATGACCGCCTTTTTCACCACGCCCAGCGCAAACTGGGTCAAGCCCGTTTCCCAATCCAGCAGCGTGGCTCGCACGCGTTGCGCGAATTGAGGAAGCAAGTCCACCGCCCGATTAATCGGGCCGGCCAGCAGTTGCGGGAAAAAAGCCACGAACAACAAAAAATCACGCAGGTTGTGGCAGGGCTTGATCTTGCCGCGGTAGGTCTCAATCGTGTAAGTCATGCTCTGAAAAGTGAAGAACGAAATCCCGGCCGGCAGCAGGATGTTGTAGCTCCACTGCGGCGCATGGAAGCCCAAGGAGGTCAATCCCCAGTGCATATTGGCGAGGAGAAAATTAGTGTACTTGAAGTAGGCCAGCACGCCAAGGTTGGCCACGATGCTCACCACCAACAGCAGCTTGCGTTGGCGTGGATTCTCAATCCGCCCCAATCCCACCCCCACGCCATAATCAACCAACGACGTGCCCAGGATCAAGAAGCCGCACGGCACGCTCCAGCTCATGTAAAACACATAGCTCGCCAAAAGCAAAAACCACTTCTCCGCGCCGAAGTTCGGCAGGCAGCACCGGACCAGGATGACCACCGCGAAAAAAACAACAAACTCGAAGGAGCTAAAGATCATTAGTTTCGCGAAATGTTGTGGAGTTGAGCCATGAGCGAGGCCGTCGCGATTTGCTGGCCGAAGCTGTTCATGTGAACAAGGTCCCAGAAATAGTCGTTGTCATCCAAGCTGGGCAGCGAATCCAGGCGGATAACTCTTGTCTGCGGACAAGCGCGCCTCACATCGGTCAGTGTGCTTTCAAAGTCGCGCAGGACATCAGGGGTCAAAAATGCCTCGTGGTAATAAGGAGACACGGGCAGCACGATCAAGATCCCTTTGCCATGCGATTCGGCCCGTTGCAGCATCTGGATCAGAGCATATTTCTTCGGCCCACTGAATGACTCCTTGCCTTGCGAGGAGTTCTGCATCGATACCAACCGCCTCTGGAGGCGCGCCTTGGACCAGTCGGTAATTTTGTCCTGGTTAGCCGACTTGTCATTGGCTTCGACTTGAGGAGCATCGCTTTCCAAACCTGACGAAGCGGCGTGCATCAATTTCTGCAGCTTGCCTCTTATCCCGACCATGACGCCATCGGACCTGCCGGCTGTTGGGAAGAGCTTGCGCGCCAGCATGAGAGGGTACTGGCTGAGTATCTTCTTGCAGAATGGCCTGTCAGCGCCGCATTGACGGAGGCTGTGGATGGTTTCGCTCAACGGCACGACATCGGCGTGAAAATCGCACAGCCAGTCTTCGTTCATATCATAAGCCGAAACCACTACAAACGCGCACGAGGCCTGCGGCGCGCGGTCCTGATACACTTGCCACTCCGCAGGCGATGAACCTGCGACCATCCAAGTCTGCATGCGAATGCCCAGCGAATCTGCGATACGATTCCAATTCAAACCGTGAAACGCCAGAGAAGATCCGGCCAGGAAAGCCGACGCTTCCTGGTTCGTCGGTCCAAAAGTGGCATACTTTACCGGCGTGGCCCGGATTTTGAGCCACGCCACCGCGAGATGGCTCGCCAGCGAGGAAATCCCCACGACCAGGCACAAAATCAGAATGAATTGCCAGCCTCGTTTCATGGATGGAGTGCTCGGATCACAAGTATTCAGGAATGCCTTCAAGCCGGCGCAGCTTCAACCTGCTCGTGGCGGAAGCTTTCGAGCAACTCTTCCGGCTGCACCACCGCCGTGCCCAGTTTGCCCACCACCACGCCGGCGGCGTGATTGGAGAAAATCGCCGCTTCGACCGGTGAAGCTCCGGCCACGATGGCCAGTGTAAAAGCGGCAATGGTCGTATCACCGGCCCCGGACACATCAAACACTTCGCGCGCCACCGTCGGGATATGAAAGGGGTCATGGCCCCGGCGGCACAGGAGCAAGCCATGTTCACCCAAGGTGATCAGGAGAACCGCCGGCGCAAGCTGCGACAGCAACTTATCGGCGACCGTCAGCAGCAACTTGTCCTGGAGCGGCGCCATCCTGTGGGAACCGTCGGTTATCCCGGCCAATTCAAAAGCTTCTTTTCGATTGGGTGTCAGCAACGAAACGCCTGACAGATCCAGACGGTGCGCCGGCTTGGGATCGACGCTCAACCATATTCCGCGGTCACGACAAAGCCGCCGGGCGCCTTCGATCAGAGGTTGCGTGACCACGCCTTTGGCATAATCACCGATGACCACCGCATCCGCCCCGTCCAGGCCATTCTCCAGAGTTCGCAGCAGGCGCTGCGTCACCTCCGTGCCCAGTTCAGACTGGCTTTCCCGGTCCACGCGCACGACCTGTTGCCGGTCCGCCACAATCCGTGTTTTCAAGCTGGTAATGCGTCCGGCGACGGTCATCAGCCCGGAACATTTGATCCCATCTTGCTGCAAAAGCCCTTTCAGCTTCTCCGCCGAGTCGTCCGGGCCCACCACACCCAGCAATTCCGTGGGCGCCTTAAGGCTCGCTAGATTGCGGGCCACGTTGGCGGCGCCGCCGGGAATAAAGCTTTCCCGCTGCCATTCCAAGACTGGGACCGGGGCTTCCGGGGAAATGCGTCGAACATGGCCCCACAGAAACTGGTCCAGCATCACGTCACCCAAAACGACGATGCGGCTGCGGGCGGCCACGCCGAGCAATTCCCGCACCCGCGCCAAGGCCAAAGGTACGTGCGTCATGCGAAGGCAATCAGAGAAGTTTGAATGAGTGAACGAGTGAATGAGTGAATTCCGAATTCATGGCATTCACTGACTCAGTTATTCATTCATTGACTTCCTGGCTAAGGGGCTTGTGAGACGATGCGTAAATCGGTGGGCGCGCCCAACGGGTAGTACTCGCATGCTCCGACATCCGGGGCGGCTCCACCGTAAGCCAGTGCCAGCCCTTGCCCGTTGGTCCAGGTCAACGGGGTGGCCACCGTGATCGTGTTCCCGGAAATGGAAGTGATGGTCGCTGTCGAAATTTGCCCTTGCAATTGAATGGTATCACCCGGGATGGTGCGCCAGGCGGCCGTTAGCCCGGCGAAGAAATAGTTCGGATCAGCCACCGTAAAGGAAGTTCCGCTGCCCGACCGAGATGTGATGGTGGTTAACCAGGCCCCGGCGTCGATGGCCGGGCTGCCAGGCTGCAAAGTGCAGTCTGGCAGCGACATATTAAATTCACCGGGCGAGTTGTTGGTGTCTGTAAAAAGCGGATCAGCGTTGCTCAAATTGTTGGCCAGGCGAACCGTGTCAACGTTGACACCGTCGAGAAAATTGAACGCGCTGCTGAGATTATCGTAGGCCAGGTTATTGACAATGACATTCTTGCTGGTCGAGACGAAAGCCATCGCGCATTGCCATAAGGGGTAGCTTATATTTGTGGGCGTGCCGTTGGTGGTCTTGGTGGCATTATACCCATCAAAGGCCAGGGTATTGTTGTAGATGTAATTGCTGCACGACACCGTTCCGCCAACCTTGCCTCCGTAAACGCAAATGCCGGCGGAGGCATCATTGAGGCAATAATTGTATCGAAATATCTCATAGGCGCCGTCGGACATCTCCACTCCATGACAGCCTTCGTCCGGCACGTAGCCGGCATAATTCCAATTGTTATGCTGCACCAGGTTGTAATTGCCGATGGTTCCTCCCAGCTCCAAGTCTCTTGAGCCCCAATAGATGTTGGTAACCGCGTACCAGGGCGCGCTGTGGCCCCAATTGTACTGAACCACGTTACTGGGGCCATACACCGAGAGAACATCGTGCCCGGAATGGAAAAAGATATTGCTTTCGATGATGTTTTGAGAAGTAAAATCCTGGCCGCTATAAAACGTCCCCACCGTCGCTCCGTGGATCCCACCGTCGCCACCGCTGTTGTTAAATGGAGTGGAAGGTCCCATGACATTATTGTGAATCCAGTTGGATTGGCACTCGTTGAACATGGTGAATATGGCTCGGCAGCCGAGGATTTGCTTGCCGCCGCCGAAGTTGCAGTAGGCAACTTCGCAATTGGTACAATACTGCATGACCGGTGTAAGATAGGCGTTGGTGCTGTTGATGCCAAAAACCTTCACCCATGATTTGCGGGTCAGATTAATGGTGTTGATGTTGGAGCCGCTGTTGGAAATGGTAAAATACGCTCCCGGATAGTTGGTGAACACAAGGGGGGCATTGGAGGTGCCGGAATAGCCGGGGCTAAACGAGGTGTTGATGGAATCGTCGGTGTGATCCAAGACGCCGGCCATGGCATAAACGATGTCGCCCGGCTTGAGCGCGATGCCGGGATACGCACCCCATCGAAAATTGGCAAAGTTCAACAGCGGCCCCGTGTTGCCGCTGACATAGTTTGAGGAAGTCCCAGTCCAGGAATTGTTGCCGTTGGTCACGTCCACGTAATAATTGGTGGCTTGCGCGGGAGAGGCGGCCAGAAACAAGGCAGCGGCAAGAACTGCCGGGACCATAGCCCAAACCGACGAAGCCCCTGGCAAAAACGCCTTCCACCGACGCGGACGATTCTTCCATCTACTATTCAGGTCGTTATGATTAGGCATATCCCGAAGATTCATACGGTCAAGTCTTAGCATTTTCCGTGCCGCCTCTGCGCACGGCGGGAGGCGCCGAAACTGCCTCCACCTCCAAGGGTGTCTCTTCCAGCTCCAAAGGCTCCTCCTCCGGTATCCGTTCGCCGCTAACATAGCCCGTCCATTCCTTGGGATAAACGACGGCCAGAAGGACGAAAAGATTCCACAAAATCTCCCGTGATCTCAGCAAAGTGGTCTCTGTCCAGTTGTGGCACAGAAACATGACCAAATAAGACATTCGAAATGCGCCCCAGTAAAAGTTTTCATGGATTTCATGCCTGGCTTTCCGAAGATACATCCAGGCCGCCAAGGCGACCAGGACCAGGCCAAAAATGCCCAATTCGATGAACACGTCCAGGTAGCCATTGTGGGCCTCATTGACATCCAGGATCAAACCGGGCACCGGCCTGATCCAGAATGCTCCGTAGCCCAATCCCAGCACTGGATTATGCCAGGCGATGGGCAGAAGCACACTCCAAATCTGATCGGATCGTCCCGTCAGAGTGGGGTCCCGGCCCATGAGCCGTGCGACCACCGCCATGGGCGAAGTCCCCATCAGATACAATGCCACCGTCACCACGCCGCCTCCAACCAGAAGCAAGGCCGTCCACCCGCCCAGTTGCGCCAGGCTGGACCTGAATCGGCGCATGAGGAAGAAAAGGCCGAGTCCGATGGCCAGCACCGCGACACCCGTGGCGCTATAGGTGACGCTTTGAGCGCCGTAGCCGGAAGGACCTTTCATCAGGTAGCAAACCATCGCCAGGAGAACCCACTCACACGCGTTCTGTCCTCTGATGGCCGGGGCGCTTTCTTCGAGGTCGCGCTTCCTTGCCCGGCTCCAAATGAACATAAAGATGAAGAGCACACAGACTTCGCTCAAAGTGTTCTTGGTCAATGTAACGCCTGAATAAAGCGCCTGTCCGCTCCAGCGGCCAAAAACAACGCCGAGGCGGGGGTAATACTTCACCAAAAGCAAGGAAAAGGGGATGACGAGATACATCGTTCTTCTGAGGATGGCGTAGATGGCTTCATACGGTTCGGCCTCGCTGAGCACGACCAGGGCCATCATCGCAGTACCCGCCGTCCTGACCCACCGTTTGAGGGAGACGAATGGGAAATCCGACCAAAGAATGCTCACCAACATAAAAAGGAGGAGCGCGAACAGCCAGAAATTGTTCCTCATGGCTTGCGTCCAATTGATCCTTCGCCTCAGTAAAATTGCCAGGCCAACGACCAGCAGCAGGGTCAGAAAGTTTCGGTCCAACATGCTCCCTGATTCGATGCCACCTCCGCCCTCGATGCGTTGCCCCGTTAGGAACCATTCATCCAAGGGACGCGAAGCGCAATAAAGGAACCAGACGGTGGGGACCCAAAGAGCTTTGGACAAACCGACCGAGGCGGCGCGGTCTATCCTCATGAGCTTGGCCACGAAAACAAGGCACACTAGGGTGGCGATGGCTGAAATCACAAAAACCTTAAGTCAATGAGTGAATGAGTGAGTGAATTCGGAAGTCACTAATTTACTAATTCAGTGATTCTGTGGCTATTGTTCTGACTGGCCTTTTGCCCGCGGGCTACGGATCGAAGCAGTCCGTCCAGTTCCTTTCCTTTGGCTTCCCAATTGTAAGAGCGCTGCACGGTCGCGAAGGCGTTCTGGGCCAGTCGTTCCCGCAATCCAGAATCACCAAAGAGCCTGACCACCGCCTTGGCGAAGGCCTCAGGTGTGTCGGCCACCAGAGCCGAGTGCTCGTGACGCAAATCAATCCCTTCGACTCCAATGGTGGTGGTGACAATCGGCCTCCTCATGGCCATGGCTTCGAGGGCTTTGCCACGAATGCCGCCACCGGCCAAAAGCGGGATGACAAAGACTTGCGCGCGCGCCATGTAGGGTCGGACATCCTCCACGAATCCAGTGACGATGACGTTCTCGGACGCGCGCGCCCGCAGCGCCCGGCTTGGACTCTTGCCTACGACATAAATGCGGGCCTGGGATTCCAAATCGCGGATCAAGGGAAAGATCTGGTCGAGAAAATACATGATCCCGTCGCTATTGGGCAGATGGGTGAATAGACCGGTAAACACCATGGTGCATGGCTCGGACTTGAGGCTCAGGTCCTCGAAAAAGCTATTGCCCGCGCCGTTTTGGACGACGGCCATGTTTTGGTTGGGCAGGTCTTTTCGAAACACTTGCAAGTCCCGTTCCGTAGTCGTGAGCAACAAGGCAAACTTGCGGCAGAGCTCGATCTCCTCGCGTTTCCCGAATTTCCATTGCAACGTCAATAGCATTTTCCGAAAACGGCGGCGCGTATTCTCCGCCGAGCGGCGCAGAAGATCGTAGGTGACTTCGTGGGTGTCACTGGTGACTGGAATAGCGGCCGGGAACTTGAAGTAGCCGAACATTTGCACGCAGCAGTGGATGAGATCAAACCCTCCCTTGGCGACCATGCGGTCGATGGCGTGCTGCATGGCGGGCCGATACAACATGCGAAAGTGACTGCGTCCGGTGCCCAGCAAGCAAAACAATTGCACCGCGCTGATCACACGCGGCCGACGGCGATTGACAAAACACACATCCTCGCAAAGCTCGCCGTAACTCTTGCGGAATAATTGCTCCTCCTCCGGCGTGCCGTAGGCCAGGACGGTCACGTCGTGGTATTTGACCAACTCCAGCAAGAAAGGCAGATTGCGCTTGGTGCCCCCCAAATCCAGTGGCGGCGGGAGCGGCGCGTAGGGAAAGAGCATCAGTATTTTCATGGCTGCGGGAGGAATTCGTTTATCTTCGCCACCACATAGTCCGGCAATAGCGTGTTCATGCAATTGACCTTCTTGTCGCAGCGGGACAAATAGCAGGACAGGCATTCAATTCCGCTGTGCAGAATTCCGCCACGGCCAAAGACATCAAGTTCCCACGGCGAAGTTGGGCCAACCAGGACGACGGTCGGTTTGGCCAGGGCCACACCAATGTGCATCGCCAGACTGTCCGAAGTCAGCAGCACGTCCACCGTCTGCACCAGCGCCGCAAATTGCATTAGAGAATTGTGGCAGCCGCCATCGGCCACTTTCCCGTTCACGGCCTTGAGGATGCGCGCATTTAGCTCCACTTCCTCAGGACCGCCCAACAGGAGAATGCCCACTTCGGGATGTTGCGCCTTGATGAGGTTGATGCAATCGATGTATCCCTCCAGCGTCCACTTTTTGAACTGCCATCGGCCGCCGCCGCCCGTGTTGACGCCGAGAATGCGGGTCGCGTTGCGCAACGGCGATTGTGCCCGCAAATTCTCGACCAAAGATTGGTGGTTGCCGTTCAGATGCAGGCTGGGCGGGACGGTGGGTAGCGGCAGACCACAGATTTCATACATGATCTGCTGATAGGTCTTGCGATTTTGCTTCTTCAAGCTGTCGTTGACACCCATCAGCCACCATTCCCTGGCCGCGTCGTTGGCCGGTTGAACTTTGCCCGCCGCATCCGCCACAAAGCCCAACCGCTCCTCGCAGCGCGCGATGCTGTGGATGGTGGCGCTTTGCTGGTCCGCGTCCAGACAAATCCCAACCGAGAACGATTCGTTTTTCAAGTAGGCCAGGTAATCCTCCTCGACGGTCAGGACGCGATCCACGTCAGGATTATTCTTGAGCAAGGGGGCGGCTGCGGCTTTGGTGATCCAGGTCACCTCGGCCCCGGGATACTTGGCTTTGAGCGGCGGCAAGATACTGGTGGTGCGGAGCACATCGCCGATCGCGGCGAGTTTGACAATCAAAATCCTGGTGCGAATGGGATCGTAGTCCACGCAATTGTCGCACAGCCGGCCCTCCTTTTTGTGGAAGACACAGGGCATGCTCCCTTTGTAGAACCGGCAGTCGGTATGAATCGTGATCGGCATGGCAGGCATTAGGAGGTTTTGCTAATCTGGGCGAATATGTCATCCATCATCCAGGCCGTGGTCAGGATTTCTCGATAAGGAATCGGCGGCGGTGTTTTATCCTGGATTGATTTGTAAAAGGATTGAATGAGCATTTTCATGCTATAATCCATGTGAAAGTCCTTCTTCAGAAATCGTTTGACATTGTACCATGAGTTGCGGCGGTACTGCCTGGCATAAATAAGCGGCGCGAGAAAAAATCGCAGATAACTCTTGTAACGATTCTGGGAGATGGGAACCAGCATGCGATTGGTGCTATCGGCCAGGAGCGACGCTTTCTTGCCATAAAGCCAGATCTGGTTGTTGCCGGCGCCGAGCTGAGTCGAAAACGTGAAGTAGGCGGTGGTGTGGTCGCCGCAATAAATGATCGCCCGCAACTCATCCACCACATCCGTCTGGCCGAGGCTTTCGAGATAGGGGCTGGAGAAAGTGTGCGCGATCACGGTGGGCCGGCCGGCGGGCAGGAATTCGGCGATCTTGGCCAGACCGTGGCTGATGAGGTTCTGCAGCAGAGATCCTGGCAGGGATCGGACCCAATGCGTGCGGTCCCCCAAAAGCGCCTTCCCATAGGTGGGATCGTCGTGGCTAAAGCATTGCACGCACTCGATGTGGGTGGGCGCGCCTCCCAGAAATCCGCTCTTGACTAGCTCACGCATGCGCATCGCTTCGGGATTAA
>Ga0302324_100012159_pt1 | contig 17583 bp, 17 predicted proteins | sample Palsa_T0_1_FD_201949 | JGI IMG/M metagenome (GOLD analysis project Ga0302324, IMG submission 201949) | Peat permafrost microbial communities from Stordalen Mire near Abisko, Sweden - Palsa_T0_1 | ecosystem: Environmental > Terrestrial > Soil > Palsa > Peat permafrost | place: Sweden: Abisko... | reverse complement strand
TCGCGCTCTCCGGAAATACCGAATGCAGCACCGCGTTCAACTTCTGCGCCGTCATCAGATCGCGCCCGAACGGCTTCTCGACGATCACCCGGCCGCCCTCCGCGCACCCCGACCGCCCCAACTCCTCTACCACGGTGGGGAACAGGCTCGGCGGAATCGCCAGATAGTGCGCCGGAGCGGCCGCCCCTCCCAGCGCCTTCTTCAGTTGCACGAAGGTTTCCGGAGCCTCATAGTCGCCGTCGAGATACTGCAGGAGCTCCAGAAGCTTCGGCCATGCCTGTTCGTCCACGCCGCCGCCCTCCTTTGCCAGGCTGTCGCGCGCCCGATCCCGAAACTGTTCGATCTTCCATCCCGACTTGGCCACCCCGATCACCGGGACCTTCAAATTGCCGCGCTTCACCATACTTTGAAGCGCCGGGAAAATCTTCTTGTAGGCCAAGTCGCCCGTCGCGCCAAAGAACACCAGCGCATCGGAAGCCTGCTTTCCGCTAGTCGTCACCTCATCCATTTCGACAGGGCTCATTTGGATTTCGCCTCCTCCCACAAACGTACTCCGCCGACCATGGCATTGGCGTTGTCCGCGACCCGCGCGCCGGGTGGAAGCTCCGTCAGCTTCTGCGCGTTCCCGCCGCCCAGCACTACATCCTCCGCCTCGAGCGCCTCTCGCAGCCGGTTCACCACATCGATCACGTGCTTCTGCCACTTCTTCCTGCCAAGCCGCTGCAGTCCGCTGATGCCCACGTAATCCTCGTAGGTCTTTCCCTTTTTGTAGGGAAGGTGCGCGAGTTCCATCGGCTCCAGCACTCCGTCGACCATCATTGCCGATCCAAGTCCCGTCCCAAGTCCGAGAAACAACATGCGGCCCCCTTTATAGTCTCCCAGCGCCTGCATGGCCGCGTCATTGATTAACTTCACGGGATGTCCGAACGCCTTGGAGAAATCGAACCCTACCCATCCGCTCGCCAGATTGTGCGGTTCGTGTACCGCGCGGTCATGCACCACCACCCCCGGAAATCCGATTGAAATGGCGTTGTACTCCCAATCCTTGGTTGCTTCTTTAACATCGCGCACCATCTGCGCGGCAGTCATACCGGGGCCCGATGGAATCTTCCGCTCGGCGCGCTGGCCTGTCGCCAGCATCTTCACGTTCGTGCCGCCGACATCGATCACTAGTATCTTTTTGGCATCCTTCTCGCCGGCATTTTTCTTTCGAGCTGTCACTATTTCTTCTCCATGTGTCCGCCGAAGCCGAGTCTCATCGCCGACAGTAGCTTGTCCGCGAACTCGTCCGCGCCTCGGGACGCAAACCGCTGGTAGATCGCCGCGCTGATCACCGGCGACGGCACACCTTCGTCGAGCGCTGCCGCCAGCGTCCACCGCCCTTCACCGGAATCCGAGACGTGTCCCGAAAAGTCGGCGAGATCGGGCGCTTTGAATAGCGCGCCGGCAGTCAGATCGAGCAGCCACGATGCAATCACGCTGCCGCGGCGCCACACCTCGGTCACATCCGTGAGGTTGAAATTATATTGGTAATTCTCCGGCTGCCGCAACGGCGCGGTCTCCGCGTCCGACGTGCTCGCTTGCTTTCCTATGTTGGCGTGCCGCAGAATATTCAACCCTTCCGCGTAGGCCGCCATCAGCCCATATTCGATGCCATTGTGGACCATCTTCACAAAGCGGCCCGCGCCCGATGGGCCGCAGTACAGGTAGCCCTCTTCGGCTGTGCCGCCGGCTTTTTCCCGTCCGGGTGTGCGCTCGACATCGCCGCGTCCCGGCGCGAGCGTTTTGAAAATCGGATCGAGCCGGCGCACGGCTCCTTCATCGCCCCCAATCATCAGGCAGAAGCCTCGCTCGAGCCCCCACACGCCCCCGCTCGTTCCGGCGTCGATGTAGTAAATACCGCGCGCGCGCAACTCTTCCGAGCGCCGCAGATCGTCGATGTAATAAGAATTGCCGCCATCGATGATGATGTCTTCCTTCTCCATTCGCGGGCTCAGATCGCCCAGTGTGGCATCCACCGCGCCCGCCGGCACCATCATCCAGGCGACGCGCGGAGGCGTAAGCTTGCTAACGAATTCCTCCATCGACGCCGCGCCCGTAGCTCCATCCTTTACTAAAGCGGCCACTGCATCGGCATGCAGGTCGAAGACTACGCACCGATGCCCGCCGCGCATCCACCGCCTAACCATATTCGAGCCCATTCTGCCCAGACCGATCACGCCAATTTGCATAATTGAAAAGCTCCTTGCAACCCCACTCTCATGGTAGTACGTCGCAACTAACCCGTATCCAAATGGATGAATTCTACCTCCCACGGAGTCTTCCCCAGATCCAGCCGCGCCACCGTCACCGGCAGCTTGAAACGCCGCGGACCGGCGCTACCGGGGTTGAGAAACAGTGTGCCCGACTGCTCGCTGCGAGCCGGCTGATGCGAGTGGCCGCTTACCACAACCTGGAATCCGGCCGCGGCTGGGTCAAGGTCAAGCTGGTGCAGGTCGTGCAGAACGTAGATCGCCGCCGGCCCGGCTTGGGCAACCGCGGTTACGGGTAAGGCCGACGCCCAGGCGCCCTTATCGACGTTGCCCCTGACCGCGACCAGAGGCGCCAGAGACGTCAGCGCTTCGAGGATCTCCGGCTTTCCCACGTCGCCCGCATGCAGGATGAGATCGCAGCCATCGAGCGCGCGCAGAGCTTCATCCCGCAGCAATCCGTGCGTATCCGAGATCAGCCCGACTAGAGGCACTCGACGGCTCGCGGCGCTTCTGCAATCTCTCCGGCTACGCGCGCTGCCTCGGCTGCGGGGTCGGCCGCGCGTGTGATCTGACGGCCGATCACCACGTAGTCCGCGCCATCGCGTATCGCCTCGGCCGGGGTGGCCACACGCTTCTGGTCGCCCTTGGATGCTCCGCCCGAGCGCACGCCCGGAGTGACCAGGATGGCTTCGGTGCCAGCCTGCGCGCGGACGACGGGGGCGTCGAGGGGAGAACATACCAGCCCATCCATGCCGGCCTCCATGGCTTTGCGCACGCGCAGCGAGACCAGGTCGGAGATGGTGCACTGGTAGCCCATGTCGGCGAGATCCTGCTGATCGAAACTGGTGAGCACGGTTACAGCTAGCAGCCTGGTCGGGGCGTCCGCACGGCCCGCGACCGCCGCGCGCATCACCTGGCTGCTGCCATGCACCGTCAGGAAACGCACTCCGCTGCGAGCAGCGACGCGGACGGCGCGCTTCACCGTCTCGCCGATGTCATAGTATTTCATGTCGAGGAAAACGTCTTTGCCCTCGCCGAGCAGCTCGCGCACGAAGTCCATGCCGGCCGCGGCGTAGAGTTCCATACCAACCTTATAGAAGCCTATGCGGGCGCCCAGCCGGGCAACTAGCGCGCGGGCTTCCGCGGCCGAATCTACATCGAGCGCTACGATGATGTGGCTGTGAGTCATATGAGTCTGATGGGTTTGGCATTATCGGCATTCCGCGGCAGTACGCGGCCGATGTAATAGGCACCCTGGAACGAGCCCTCCAGCGCCGCCGCGTCCGCTTCCGGCAGCGAGATCAACAAGCCGCCAGAGGTCTGCGGATCGTAGAGCAAATCCTCCACTTCCGGCGGTAAGGCACGCGTCGTCTCCACGACACAAGAGCTGAATTCCCGATTATTCTTCAGACCGCCCGGAATGGCGCCCAGGCGCGCATACTCGAGCGCACCTGGTAGAAACCGCAGGCGAGCGACGTCGATTTCCAGGGTCACGGCGCTCGCCAGGGCCATTCCCCGAGCGTGCCCCATCAGCCCAAAACCGGTGACGTCGGTGCAGCTGTGCACCTCGTATGCGAGCATCGCTTCGCATGCCTTGCGGTTCAGCGTCAACATCGAATCGATGGAGGCTCGCACATCCGCGTCAGTCGCCTCGCCGCGCTTCAGTGCCGTGGAGATCACTCCCGTGCCCAGGCGCTTGGTGAACAACAGCGCATCGCCCGGCAGCGCTCCCGCGTTCGTCTTGATGCTGCGCGGATGAATCAGGCCGGTCACCGCATAGCCGAACTTGATTTCTTCATCGGCGACGCTATGGCCGCCCAGAATAGCGCACCCGGCTTCCTGCATTTTCTCCGCGCCGCCTTTCAGGATCTGCTCCAGGTCTTCCAGATTACCTTTCGCTGGATAAGCCAGGATGGAAAGCGCCGAGATCGGCCGGCCGCCCATGGCGTAAACGTCGCTCAGCGCATTGGTGGCGGCGATGGCGCCATAGGTGAACGGGTCGTCCACCACCGGTGTAAAGAAATCGACGGTCTGCACCAGGGCAAGCTCCGCCGTCAACCGATAAACTCCGGCATCGTCGCCAGTGTCGAAGCCCACCAGCACGTTTTCATTGGCCACACGGGGAATGCTCGCCAAGACCCGATCCAAAATTTTTGGGCTAAGCTTAGACGCGCAGCCACCGGCCTTCACGTGAGCCGTCAGCTTGCGTAATTCGACGGTGTCAGCCATTTAGCATCCCTTCCCTACTATAATAACGGCATGCGTCGAACTGCAGTCGTGGTTGTCGTTCTACTTTTGGGCCTGGCCTTTGCGCTAGTCTCCCGCGAGCCTCAAAGCGATCCGCGCCTCAAGCATGCATCCCGCCACTCCGAGCAAAACGGCTGGATCCTGGTACACCTGGAGGGCGGTCCGTCCGATATTGGGTTTCAACACGGATACCTGCTGGCGCCCGAGATCCGCGATACGCTGCATACCGTCTCGGTTGAAATGGTACACGAGGAAAAGAAGGACTGGCAGTTCTTCCGCGATAAGGCGCAGACCATGCTATGGCCGCACGTGGAGGCCGAGTACCGCGCCGAGTTGCAGGGCATCGTAGATGGCGCCGTAGCACGCGGCGTCAAGCTGGACCTGTGGGATGTGGTAGCGCTGAATGCCTGGCTGGAGATGCCCTATTTCGACAAGGTATTCGACAAGCAGCATAACCTTCCCGTCACGGCCGCGGTCGGCGAACATTGCAGCGCGTTCGTGGCCACCGGCAGTTACACGAAAGATGGCCGCGTGGTCATTGCGCATAACAACTGGACCAGCTATGAGACCGGCGAGCGCTGGAACATCATCTTCGATGTAGTGCCCGCGCAAGGCAACCATTTCCTGATGGATGGGATGCCGGGGCTGATTCACAGTGGCGACGATTTCGGCATGAACTCCGCGGGCATCATGATCACCGAAACCACGATCAGCCGCTTCAACGGCTTCGATCCGGATGCCGTTCCGGAATTCGTGCGCGCCCGCAAGGCCATGCAGTATTCCGCTTCCATCGACGACTTCGCGCGCATCATGAAAGACGGCAACAACGGCGGGTATGCCAACGACTGGCTGGTGGCGGACCGCAAGACCAACGAGATCGCCAGCCTGGAGTTGGGCCTGAAAAACGTGACGCTCGACCGCTCGCGCGACGGTTACTTCGTGGGCTCCAACTTCCCCATCAACGGGAAGCTGGCGAAGGAAGAAACCGAATTCGATTTGAACAATCCGGGCGAGAGTCCGAATGCGCGCCACGTACGCTGGCGGCAGCTCATGGAGCAAAACAAAGGCAAGATCGATGTGCCGGCAGCGCAGCGCTTTCTGGCCGACCATCTGGATACTTTCGAAAATAAGATCGATCCGGACGAGCGCACCCTGTGCGGCCACATCGATCTGTCGAAGCGCGGCGACCTGCCGTGGGTCCCGGCTTATGGAACGGCGGGCGCAGTGCAGTCCAAAGCCGCCGACGCGGCCATGGGCGAAGCGATGACCCTGACGGCATCGCTAGGGCATTCCTGCGGTATCGGATTCAAGGCCGCCGAGCACCTGCGCAAGCACGCGGAGTTCGCCTGGCAGCGCCCCATTCTGCGCGACATGCCTTCGCGGCCGTGGACCACCTTCAGCGCACCATAGGACGCTCCGGGCGTCCGACCGCGCATGTCACTCGACCCGTTGTGGCTCACCCTGCGCTACGCCGGTCTGTCCACGCTTTTTTGCATTCCGCCCGGAATGCTGCTTGCCTATGTACTGGCGCGCCGCGAGTTCCCGGGGCGGGATATATTGGACGCCACTGCCAGTCTACCGCTGGCGCTACCGCCCGCGGTGCTGGTTTATTACCTGCTCAGCGCGTTGCGGCGCTGGCCTCTGGCGTTCAGTTGGCGCCGGGCGTTGGCGCTATCCACGATCTACACGCTGCCTCTATTGATGCGCATGTCGCGCGCCGCCCTTGCGGCGGTGGACCACAGCTTCGAAGACGCAGCCCGCGGTCTGGGCGCCTCTGAGTGGCGTGTTTTTTGGCGGATCACGACCCCGCTTGCCTGGCGTGGACTGCTGGCAGCGATCCTAGCCGGCTTGGCGCGCGCGATGGCGGACTTCGGCATCACCGCTATTCTCGTTATTCGGTACAGAGATGCCGCACCAGACACTGCCGAGACAATTGCTCTGTTACTGCTCATCGGCGCCGCGGTGCTGGCCGCTCTTTATGCCGGAAATCGCCTGCAGCGCGGACGGGCTCCGGCATGATACAGGCCCGCGTGGCAGCTTTCGGCCTGGACGTTGAATTCCAGGCCGGCTCCGGCATCACGGCTCTGTTTGGACCGGCCGGCGCGGGCAAGACCCTCACCCTCGATGCCATCGCCGGCCTGCTGGCGCCGCGGAGCGGTCGTATTATCCTGGACGACGAAATCCTGTTCGATGGAGCATCTCGCGTAAACCTGCCGCCTCGCCGCCGGCACTGCGGCTACATCTCGAGGCATTGGGCTCTGTTCCCGCACATGAGCCTGCGCGATAATCTGCTGTTCCCGGTGACCCATCTCGCGCGCCTCGAACGCCGCCGGCGCGTCAAGGAAATGCTGGAGAGATTTTCGCTGCAAGACGCCGCCCCGCGCCGGCCCCGTGCGGTATCGCCAGTGGAGCGCCTGCGCTGTGTCTACGCCCGTGCATTGATCGGTGAGCCGAAACTGCTGCTGATAGACGAGCCTTCGAGCGGTCTGGACATCGCGCTGCGGGCTGAGTGGCACACCATCCTGCGGCGCGTGCGCGAAGAAACCGGTTTGCCGGTACTGATGGCCACACGCGATTTGGAAACCTGCTACGAGCTGGCCGGCAACATGCTCCTGCTCGATGCGGGCCGCGTGCTGCAAAGCGGACCGCCGCGCAAGGTGCTCGATCAGCCCGCCAGCGTGGAAGCCGCCCGCTTGCTCGGCATCCGCAATTTATTTCTCGCCGAGATTGTGGCGCTCGATCCCGGCCGCAATACCAGCCGTCTGCGCCTCGAAGCCTTCGAGTTGGCCGGCCCTTATTTTCCGGGCCGTCTGCTGGGCGATCGGGTATGGCTGTGCGTGCAGCCGGGTGAGCTGCGGGTGGGGCCGTACGATGGATCCAAGCCGCAATCCAACCAGGTCGCCGCCCGGCTGGAGCGTGCCGTTGAAATGCCGCGGTCCGTGCGCCTGGAATTTGCCGGCGCCATTGTGGCCGATATTGCGCGTCCCGACTTCGAGCCGCGGAAGGATAATAAAGAATGGCTGGTGGAGTTTCCGCCGCAGGCGTTGCGGGTGCTGTGAACGATGCCCTTGAAGAGTTTTGACGAATACGTGGCGCTGGCCGAGCAGGCCCATGGGCATATCTGTGCGGGGCAGATTCTGGGGTTGCGGATGGCCATCTACGGGCTGAAATTGCTCGCGCTGGACGATCCCGCCGGCAAGCACCGCAAGCGCCTGGTGACCTTCATCGAAATCGATCGCTGCGCCACCGATGCCATCCCGGTGGTGACCGGCTGCCGGCTCGGCAAGCGCGCGCTCAAATTCCGCGATTTCGGCAAAGTGGCGGCCACCTTCTGCGACCTCGAGGCGGACCGCGCCGTCCGTGTGGTGGCGCTCGAAAGCTCCAAACAGCGTGCCAGCGAAATGTTTCCTGAGATCGCCGGGCGGAATGCGCAGCAGATGCGCGCCTATCGCGAGATGCCGGACGAAGAGCTGTTCCGCTCGCAATGGGTACGCGTGCAGCTGGGGCCGGAAGAGTTTCCCGGCTATAAAGGCGAACGCACAATTTGCGCACAGTGTGGGGAAGGCATCAACTTCAAGCGCGAAGTGGTTCGGGATGAGCGCGTGCTCTGCAAGTCCTGCGCGGGCGAGCGCTATTACGAACCGCTTTAATCCGCTTTAATTCTAATAATGCTGCGCTACTACATCACCGACCGCCGGCCCCTGGGCGGATGCGCGGCGCTTTTGCAGGCTATCACGCGGGCACTGGCGGAGGGGGTCGAGCGCATACAAATCCGGGAGAAGGACCTGTCCGCACGCGAACTGGCGGTCCTGGTGCGAGATGCGCTGCGCCTTCCGAATACGCACGGTACGGCGTTTCTGGTAAATGCGCGAACGGACGTGGCGGTCGCGTGCTCGGCGCAAGGAGTGCATCTGCCCGCGCACTCGATCGCTCCGGCTATCTGGCGGAAGATCGTGCCGCGTGGATTCGTGATCGGGGTTTCGTGCCACACGGTGGATGACGTGCGTCGCGCAGAAAGTGAAGGGGCGGATTTTGCCGTGTTCGGCCCGGTGTTCTTTACGCCATCGAAGGCGGCTTACGGCGCGCCGCTGGGCCTCGAGCGCTTGCGCGAGGCTGCAGGCTCGGTGCGAATGCCGGTGCTGGCGCTGGGTGGCGTGACTGCGGAAAATGTCGCGCAGTGCGTGGATGCGGGAGCGGCGGGTGTTGCGGGGATTTCGCTATTTCAGACAGGTTTCAGTCCACCGCCCGGCCAATGAATTGCTTCTGTCGCAACGCCTCGGCCGGGTCTACTCTGCTGGCGCGCAGGGCCGGCATCGCACAGGCAACGAGCGCCACCAGTGCCAGCAAGGGGGGTGCAGCTACGAAAGTAATCGGATCGGCCGGCTTGACTCCGTACAGAAGGCTGTTGAGCGACCGCGTGAGCAGGGCCGCTCCAGTCAATCCGATTGCAATGCCGCCGCCCGTGATCTTCAGGCCGTCCGAGGCCACCATTTGCAGCACGTCGCCGGCCGCGCGCCGACCGAATTCACGCGTCCGCTGGCTTACCGAGAACGCCAGCACGCCAAAAACGCCAATAGCCGCGAGCCCCAGCGCCAGGACCTGCGCTTTCACCGCCTGTGCCATGGTCATCGAATCGACGGCCGTACACACCGCAATGGAAGCGCCGAACCACGGATTTTGGGTGATGGTAACGTAGATCTCGGGGGCGTTCTCCAACTCACCGGGTCCCGACACCTTCACCTGTCGGATCACCCCGACAATCTCCTGCACTACGGGTTTCGGTCCGCCGGGATCCATGGCTTCAACGCTGATGCGGGCACCGATCGGCTGAGCCCTTCAGGTACCGTCGCACGAGCTCCTCGTTCACCATGCAGACCGGAGCGGCCGCGGCAGTATCGTGCTCCGTAAAAACACGCCCGCGCAGCAACCCAATGCCCAGTGTCTCGAAGTACTTCGCACTGACAATCTGGTAATTGGCCGCGGGCTGTTCGGATTCGCCGACTGGAGCCATGCCCACCACGCTGAATCCCTGGCCGATGTCCCACCCGTCGAGCGGCAGGGTTGTACCAAAAGCGACGGAACGGACTCCGGCAATCGCACCATCTCGCGCTCAGCAGCCTGATGGCAGACCATGGTATCCGGGTGAGCGCCGCGGATGGAACCTTGCAATTGGCTCCCGGATACCTCGATGCGATGAGAGACTGGCTGCGCAAACGGGTAGCGGCGGAGTAAAAGGAGCCTGCTGACTTGGCAGCACGGCGGTCGCTGGTATTCTAATCATTTGCAAGTCACCGTCTCGATTTGTGGGACAAAGAATACCGAGGGGACCATGAAGCGAAGGGATCTATTGAAAATGAGCAGCGTGGCGCTCGCTGGTCTGGCCGGAAATCCCGCCGCGAGCCCGGCCGCCGGCCAGAGCGTCGGTGCAAAGAAGAGGGTGCTGGTTATGGGCGGGGGCATTGCCGGCCTCTCCAGCGCATATGAATTGATGAGGCTCGGCCACGACGTTACTGTACTCGAGGCGACTGGGCGCGCGGGAGGCCATGTCCGGACTGCGCACGATCCCTTCGCCGACGGCTTATACGCCGACCTCGGCGCGGAGCACTTCTACTATCCGGGATACACCGAGTATTGGCGTTACCTCAAGGAGTTTTCCCTTACTCCGATCGCCTATCCTCGGCGCGACAATATGGTGCTGTTCTTAAATGGAAAGCGGTTCACGGAGGAGGATCTCCAGCGCCGGTCGGTACTCGCTGAACTCGGATTCAACCAGCGGGAAGGGGATTTTCTGTCGCAACATCCCTGGCCGGAATTGCCGCTTCTTTACACGCAGCGATACGTCGACATGGTTCGCGACGAAGCCAATCCTTTTGAGCCAGGCTTGCGCCAGTTCGACCAACTCAGCGACGGCGAACTGCTGAAGCGCGAAGGAGCATCCGCCGCCGCGCTGCAGTTTTTCGGAGGCTCAGGCTGCGCTCTGCAAGCCATTTGGGGGGCGGCGGTAAAAAAGCTTCGGGGCACCGATCTCCAGACCAAGAAATTGTTCCGCCTCAAAGGCGGCAACCAGCTCATGACGGACGCCTTCGCGGCGCGGCTCGGCAATCGGGTGCGCCTGGGGTGCCCGGTGCTCCGCATCGAGCAGGGTGCTACTGGAGCGACCGTGACCTACCGGGAGTTCGGGCAAGAACGGCGGCTCGATGCGGACTACCTCGTCAGCTGCGTCTCGATGGTCGTTCTGCGGCAGATTCCGATTTCGCCGTCGTGGCCGGAGGCGAAGGCTTTCGCGATCCGGGAGATGCCTTACTACACCCGATGCCGCATCGTTTTTCAATCGCGGACACGATTTTGGGAAACGGACAAAGTCAGTCCGAACTGGGCTCCTCCGGATCCCCACCTCAATGAATTGTGGTCGATGGCGGAAGATGTGAAGACGCCGCGCGGCATTCTGCTGGGAGGCGCTCAGGCGGGTGTCACCGCTTCAGCCTCGCTGGCCGCCTTCCAGAAGCTTTACCCGGGAAAATCGGCGGACATCGAGCAAGCCATCGTACATGATTGGTCGAAGGACCCCTATGCCGGAATGTGCGAGCGAACCAGTTACAAGCCAGGTGAGTTGGCGCGTTTCTGGCCCGAAGTGACGCGTCCTTGCGGCCGCATTCATTTCGCCGGAGCATACGCCGCCCAGATGTCCTGGGGACAGGAAGCGGCGCTGGAATCCGCAAACCGCGCCGCCAGAGAGATTGACAAGTCTTGAGGGGCTGAACCGTTTACAATTCCGCCACCTGCGCCTGTGCAATTCTGTTATATGTATTGGCGTGATGAATCGCCGCCATTTTATGACCGCATCGGCTTCGGCGGGCCTTGCCGCCATCCCTGTTTCCGCCCAGCAGCCGAACGCCTGGTTCGAACTGCGCTACGTCCGCATGCGCACCGGTTCCCAGACCGAACGTACTTCGGATTTCCTGAGCAAATACTTCCTGCCGTGCGCTGTGCGACTGGGCATCGGGCCGGTAGGATTCTTCAGCGCCATGATAGGCGAAGAAAGCCCCTTCTTCCTGATCGTGACCAGCTATCCATCCGCGGGCGCATTCGCCGCCGGCCTGGAACGTATGGCGTCGGACAAAGAATTCCAGAAGGGTTTCGATGAATACAACTCCATGGCGGAGCTGAGCTATATCCGTATGGAAAACTCGCTGCTGCGGGCGTTCGACAGCGTGCCGGCCATCGCACTACCCCCGGCCGGCGACCGTCCGCCACGCATATTCGAGTTGCGCACCTACGAATCCAACAACGCGAAAGCCGCACGGCGCAAGATCCGGATGTTCAACGACGGCGAAGCCTCCATTTTCCAGAGGCTCGGCATGGCGCCCGTGTTTTTCGGCGAAACCATGGTGGGGCGCAACCTGCCGAGTTTGACTTACATGCTGTCGTTTGAGAGCATGGCCGCCCGCGACAAGCTTTGGAGCGCATTCGGCGGCGATCCGGAATGGCAAAAGCTGCGCGCGCAACCCGGTTACTCGGACGCCGAGATCGTCTCCAACATCACTAACGCCATCCTGCGCCCGCTGGCCTTTTCGCCGATTCGCTAAGGCGAGTCACGGCCCCGTATCGACGGCGGCCGTTTCGTAACACAGGCTCACTCCCTTGACAGTCTCCAAACCCGCGAGCATAGTCACCTCGCCCAGATTAGGAAAATCAGGCCCAAACGTAGCGTGACAGGGTTTGGCGGGACTGTCGCGGGAATGGCCTTGGACCACAGTTGATTGACCGTGCCCATGCTTGCGGTCAGGCTGACGTAGAACATTGCCGGCGCCGTGGTGCCCAGTTTGAAGTTCAACGTCAGGGTATGGCTCGCGAAGCTGGCACTGAAACCCAGATCGCACGCCGGGGCGTTCCCGATCTGGCCAGCCTCCCATTCGGTAAGCCACAGCCCGGTTGGCCCCCCGCGATAAAACCGGGGCCCAGACCCTGGCCCGGCACGGGGTACTCTGTGATCATTCCGGAAGTGGTGATGCACCCGATTTTGTTGCCACCGGACTCGGTGAACCAAAGCGCCCCGTCCGTCCCCGCCGTGATTCGCGCGGGGCTATCGACGGCCGGAAGGGAATTCTCGCTGATGACTCCGGCGGAGGTGATACGACCGATCTTGCACGTTGAAGGCTCCAGAAGCCCGTATGCAAAGAGCGCCACTTTTTGATAGAAGTATGGGTGATGAAACGCCGCTATTTCGTTGAAGCCGCCGCAGCCGCCCTGGCGGCGTCCGGTGCGCCCGCCCAAAACCAGCCCGCCCCGCGCGGCCCGAAAGCCTCTCTGAAGCTGGGCACCCAAAATGATTCGACCGACGACGCGCTGCGCGTGCTGGCCGCCCTGGGGGTCAATCATATTTGCAGTACCCTGCCGGCGGCGCGGCTGGACGAGAATTGGTCGGCCGCGTCGCTCAGCCGGCTGCGCGAGCGCGTCGAGTCTTTCGGCATTCGCCTCGACATGGTACCGCTGCCGCTGAGCTCCGTCTATGTCACCAAGTCTGAGAACCCTAATATCATGCTGGGCAAGAGTCCCGAGCGCGACCGCGAAATCGACGATATCTGCCAGATGATTCGCAATGCCGCGCACGCCGGCATCCCGGCCCTGAAGTACAACATGTCCATTCTCGGCGTAGTGCGCACGGAGCCTACGCCGGGCCGCGGCGGCGCGCACTACAGCACTTTTATGTATGAGAAAGCCTCACAGGAGCCACCGCTCACTGAAGCCGGCCCTGTCAGTGAAGAGGCCGCCTGGGACCGCATTACTTATTTCCTGAAGCGAGTCATCCCTGTGGCCGAAGAATATAAGATCCGCATGGCTTGTCATCCCCACGATCCCGGGATGCCCCGCGAGCGCGGCTTCCGAGGCGTACATCGGGTGCTCGGCAGCGTGGACGGCCTCAAGCGCTTTATCGAAATCACACCCAGCCCTTATCACGGCTTGAATTTCTGCCAGGGTACGGTTTCCGAGATGCTCGAAAAGCCCGGCGAACAGATCTTCGACGTGATCCGCTACTTCGGCGCGCGCGGCAAGATCTTCAACGTACACTTCCGCAACATTCGGGGCGGCTTCCTCAACTTTCAGGAAACATTCCCGGACGATGGCGACGTAAACATGATTCGGGCAATGCGCGTGTACCGGGAAGTGGGCTACGACGGCATGCTGATGCCGGACCATGTGCCACACATCGATGGCGATGCCGGTGGAAAACAGGCGTTCGCCTATGCCTACGGGTACATCCGGGCTCTAATTCAAATGATCAATCAAGAAGCCTGAGAAGCGGGCAACAGAACCAGCGCTTTTTACCTCCGTAGCACGCTAAGGCCCGGATCGAGCAGAACCTTGACGGGTGCCTGGGCCAGCGCTACCGAGAACGTTACCGCGCCGTTGGCCGTCCGCACCCAGTGTGTCAGTGTCTTACCGTGGCCCAGTTGGATCTCGATAGGCACCGCCACGCTGAAGTCATCGTCCACGTCGCTCTGCGTAACTGTTCCGGCAAGGCGCAGTGCCGGAGCTTTCCCTTTGACCGAATAGCTGAGCTTCAACGATGGAATGCCGGTGCCGTAGACCCATTGATCGAAGAACTCCTCCAGGTCCGGATCCGGCGATTTCGGCGGAAGAAAGCGCGCGGCGGTCGCCCGGAAGGACTCCGTCGAGAGAGGCTTCTGCTCGTACTCTTTTCGTAAATCAGCCAGCATCGCCAGAAAGCGCTGGTCGCCCATACGCCTCCGCAGCATGTGCATAATCCAGGAGCCTTTACCGTAGGTGACAAAGTTGTAAGCTTGCGGCGCCTGCGAGCTCTCGAGACGCGAACCCATCACGATAGGACCGGTGGATTCCACGGTTTGTCCGTCGCCGGTCTTCTGCAGCAGGTTGGTCTTGTATGTATCCAGCGCCAAGGCTACCGGTTGCGGACCGTTCTTCTTTTCGAGATACAGCAGCGCGGAATAATCGGCGAGCGCCTCCATGAGCCACTCATCGTGATAGCCTGCCGCGTTCACTATGTTGCCCCACCACTGATGCGCCGTCTCGTGCGCGTACAGAATGTCGGAGAAGAACAGGCGCCCGTGGGCGTTCAGGGTACGGATGGCTTGTTCCTGCGGAGCCAGATAGGACATCGTGGAAAGATAGATCAGGCCGGGGAAGCCCTGTCCGAACCGCCCGGGAACGGGAGACACGGTCAGGTTCGGCAGGGCGGGCGGCCCAAAGTCCGCTGCCATGAATTCAAGGGCGGACATAATCTCGGAGGCCAGCTCCTGTAAGCGCGACGTAGAGCTGGGAAGCAGATCCGGCGGACTGTTGACGACTCCGGGCCCGTGCGCGATCGGTCGCATCGGCAGATCAGGAATAGTCGCTATACGCTTGGCGCCGAGGCCCGGCTCCGCGTAGCGATTCGCGCACACCTCCACCGTGTAGCCGTCGTGCGATGTCCGCACTCGCTGATAGCGCCCGAGGTTGAAGCCGGCCATGCGTATGGGTGTATTCGTTTTGTGCCGTGTTATACGCCAGTCGCCTTCCACGCGCTCGTCCACCAGTTCGCCGGCCGTTACCAGATCCAGCTCCTTGGGATAGCGAAAGGTCAAGTCGAACTTCGCGGGTTGTCTCCCACTCTCGGGGAACCAGTTGGCCCGCGCACCTACATAGTAGACCTGGTTTCCGGCTTCGAAAATCACCTTGCCGGCATGCTGGATCTCGAACTCGTGCTCCTTGCCCGCCTCAAGCGGCTGGGACGGCACGATCAAAAACATCTCGTTGCCTACATTGCGCATGAGGTCCGAGCGCGCCGACTCACGCTGGAAGACCTCGGCGGGGGCCCCGTCCACCGACGCCGCGGATACCTTCATCGATTCGGCGATATCGAATGCCAGCACCGCTAACGGCGCGCTTCCGGCTCTAATCCTGACGCGCGTGACCACCTGTAAGCCGAGGTCCGGCTGCACCGTGGCTTCAATACGGAAATTGTCCATCGCGAAGTCGGATTCCGCCGATGTATCCGTCGGGCTGCGAAATGACTTCGCCACGAAGCTGCTCCACACATCGAAGAATAGCCGGCCATCGCGCGAATTCCATTTCCCGATCACGATTTGTTCCAAAGCGCGGTGGTCATAATAGAGATCGAAGTTACCCAGTTTCTTCCCGCTCATCGACGCGGCGAAAAAGCCGGGCCGGCGCGGGTCGCTCGAGAGCAGATCCAATACCAGCCGCGTCTGGAAGCTGGCGGCGATACTGCGCACCACGGGCCGCCAGCTGTCCGCCATGAGTTCCCCCATCTCGGGGCTCTTGCGGTTGAAGGGATTCTGCCGAATCTGATCCGTCAGCCTGGCATAGGTATCGTCGGAAAAAAACAGTATGGAGGCTGAAAAGTGCTCATCCAGGTTGGGCGAGCCGGTGCTGGAGGCAAGCGACCGACGCTCCGCGCGATTCGGCGGCAGCAACAGCAACTCGGCCTCGCCACCCTCCACCTCGGTGGTGAAGACAGCCGCGGTGCGTACGCCGGAGATGGGTTTGGCGAAAATCAGGTAGCCGTCGGTAAAGAAGATGCGAGCTTCATCCTTGGGCAGCGCCAGCTCGCGCACGCGGTAGCATTCGGCCGGATCGAGCGAGATCTCGCGTATCTCGCGCGCCAGGTCCGAAGCCCTGACGCTGGCGTAAGCCATGCACGGGCACAACAGCAAAGCACCCACCCACCTCATGAGTCGATCTTAGCAGCCGTGCTGCCTGGTGGGCGGACCTCCGGTCGCCGTCACTATTACTCGCGCCTGTACCGTATTGGCTGGCGGCGATAAACGCGCACATAATCAACCAACATTCTTTGCGGGAACATACTGGTTGCATCCGGATTGCCCGGCCACGCGCCACCCACCGCCACGTTGAGGATCAGAAAAAAGGGTTGATCATAGACCCACTTCGATCCCGGCGGAATAGAGGCCGGAGTGACTGTGTGGTAACGGGTGCCGTCCACTAAGAAGTCAATGCGTTGAGGAGCCCATTCGACGGCGTAAACATGATAATCGTCGGCGAAGCGGGCAGACGTCAGGGAGAACGGCCGTCCAATTCCGTGCGCGCCGGAATATCCCGGCCCGTGAACGGTGCTATGAACAATAGCCGGCTCGCGCCCGATATTCTCCATGATGTCGATCTCTCCACCAGCCGGCCAGCCCGCCGTGGCTACGTTGGCGCCCAACATCCAGAATGCCGGCCAGATGCCCTGACCGTGTGGAATCTTGATACGGGCTTCGATGCGGCCGTACTCGGTAGAGAATTTTCCCTGGGTCTTCAGCCGGGCGGAGGTGAACTGTCCTGGACTGCGTTCGAGCGCTTGAATTACCAGATTGCCCCGCCCGTCCTGCAGCGAGTTGCCGCGACTATCGGTATAGACTTCCAGTTCCTGATTACCCCATCCTCCGCCGCCGAGATCGTAGACCCATTTCGAAGCATCGGGCGGCGAACCCGGCGGACCGTTGAATTCATCGCTCCACACCAGGCGCCATAAAGGCGGCGCGGCAGAAGCAGGCAGCAGCGCGAGCAAACAGATGGCGGCGCCGAGCCCCGTGCGCATGTACCTACTGGCGGCCCTCGAGCGCGGCCGCTCCCAAAATTCGTCCGGCGCCGGATTGCTGGACGAATACGATCAGGCGGAGAGCCAGGTCGCCTTCTCGGGAAGATATGTCCTTGATAAACGGTTTCCGGCCGTTCCATTTCCCGATCTGCTCCATGCGGCGAACGACGGCCACGTGATGCAAGCTTCGGCCCTGGTTCTCACCGCGCAGCACTTGCGACGACGCGCTGTTTTCCGCCAGGACCAGATACACGTCGCCCCCGCGCGGGGCGGGATCGATCTCCACATGTGTGATGCCGGCGCCCGACCGCTGCATTCTGATGTTCAGTTTCTCCGCCTGCGCCGCCGTGCCGATGGCGGATAACGCTTCCCGCCCGTCGCTGCCAACAAATTGCGCGGTGCCGTCCACCACCATCTGCGGTGTGTACGGACCCGAGGTGTCGAAGCGTAGCGCGTAACTCTCCTGGCGGCGGGTCAGTTGCGCCGAAGAGTAAGGGTCGGACC
>Ga0302324_100012158_pt1 | contig 17584 bp, 9 predicted proteins | sample Palsa_T0_1_FD_201949 | JGI IMG/M metagenome (GOLD analysis project Ga0302324, IMG submission 201949) | Peat permafrost microbial communities from Stordalen Mire near Abisko, Sweden - Palsa_T0_1 | ecosystem: Environmental > Terrestrial > Soil > Palsa > Peat permafrost | place: Sweden: Abisko... | reverse complement strand
GCCGCTCGTCGAACAACATGCTCGCCAACCTGGGATGGGCGCGCCGAGCGATCATCTCCTTCTCCTATACCCCGCTTGACCTGATCGGTTGGCTGGCGCTGATCACCACGGCCGCTTCGGCGATCTTTGCGCTGGTCGAGATCGTGCTGAAGGTGGTCGACCCCTCCGCCGCTCCGAAAGGCTATGCGACGTTGATCGTCGTGATCCTTTTCGTGGGCGGCATCCAGCTGATCTGCATCAGCGTGATCGGCTCCTACATGGCTCACATGTATGAGGAGGTGAAGGCGCGACCTCCGTACATCGTCGATGAGATCATCAACCCGCCGAGACCGCGACGCAGCGACGCGACGAGCCGCAGGTCCTCAGACAATCGTGATGCGCTCGCGTTCCTGGCACACGTCAGTACGCCCGCTCAGGAAGAGGCGCCCTCGGACTAGGTTTCACCCGAACTGCAGGTGACTGCTGGCCGCACTCGTCACATGTATGACCACCGCCATGAAGATGAGCAGCGCGACAATGATGATCGCCAGAGTCCGAAAGCGCCGAAGTCCTAGCTGGGACGCTCCGACCGGGTTTGGCCAAGCCGGCATCACGACCAGGATGTAGCTGAGCAGATAGGCCGGCAGCAGATAGCGAGTCTCCATCTGTGAGGGAATCGACGTCAGGCAGCACAGCAGGAACGCGACGGGATAGCGCCACCGAGCCGGGCCGAGGCTACGCCGAGCCGCAGGCCACGCGACCCGAACGAGCGCGAGAAAGACCAGCAGAAATCCCGCGATCCGGAGCCAGCGGTGGGACCCGGTGTCGAGGTGTTCGATGTACGGCGTCGTGTAGCGCTGATCGAACCCGTTGATGATGTGCCGCGCAAACACTCCAGCCATCGTGAGCGGGTGATTCACGATCAGCCCGAGATATTGACCCGTGCCATCGATCTTCCCGTCCTTTTTTTCACGCAGCAACCGTTGACCGGCTTCATCGATGTAGAGCATCTCCGGGGGGCGATGACCAGGCCCGATGTACGCCGAGAAGCGCTGAAAGAGCAGGCCATCCGTCAATTGCACGTCCGTGAGATGGAACGCTTCACCAGGGATGAAGCTCGCGGTGTTGTAGTGCCGATGCGACGACAGCGACTGCGGCAACGAGACCACCACAAAGCCGAGGACGAGCAAGCAGGCGCAGAGCGTCCGGCGCGCTCCGGACGCGTGCTCTACCCCGCGGTTGTCAAACCACGCCCATGCAACCAGGACGACGATGATCGGCGCCAGCAGCAGGTAGGAGGGGCGCATGTCGATCGCCGCGCCGCACGCGAAGCCGGCGAGCAGCATCCAACCGGGCGTTTCGGGACGGGCGACCGCCACCAGCGCCAGCAAGGCCGTCGCCAGCGCGGGAAAGTCACTCAACGGGAAGTTGAGATAACCACTCCAGAACACGATCAGCAGCGCAACGAGCGCGAGGCGGCGCGCGACGCTGAAGGGTCGCGTCGGCCATCCCATTTCAGCGAGCCTCGGAGCCAGTACGGCGCCGATCAGGGCAAAGGCAAGCACGTTGGAGAGCTTCGCCATCACCGACTGGCTCCACGTCAGAGCTTTGCCGATGTCCCGCAGCCCCTCGTTGATCAATGGCAGCAGATACCCGCGCAGCGGGCTGTTGAAGTTAAGCAGCGAGAAGTGCCCGTGCTGAGTGAAAGTCTTCCCCAGCGTCCAATATTCGCCGGCGTCGTAGTAGAAGTCCTTCGGGCCCTGCAGCAGCGCAACGGCCAGGGTCAGCGCGAACGCCAGGACGAACGCCGACACCGCGGGGTTTGTCATCCGGCTCGAGTTTCGCGTCACCTAACGGGGGATCCGGATCCCAGCCAAGAGGATTGGCGCGTGATCGACCAGCGCGGCATAGGCATCGGCCGTCGAGAGGTTGGTCTGGGAGATCATCGAGCCGTGGCCGACCCTGTACCTCGCGATGATCTCCGGTACGAACACGCCGTGACGGCCCGCCTCCGCCATCCTGACCCACAGATCGTAGTCCTCCCAGCCATACAGCCGCGGGTCGTAGGAGTAGCCGTCCATTGCCACGATCGCCTCACGCCGAATCAGGGCGAAGGCATCGATGTAATTGCTGCCGCGTAAGCGCTCCGGGTCCCAGCCGAAGCAGCTCAGCAACCCCTCCGAGCCGTCCGTCGAGAACCGCTCCATGATCCCGTAGGCGAAGCTGGCCTCGGGATCGGCGTCAAGAGCGTCCGTCAGCCGTGCCATGGCGGTCCGGCGCACTTCGTTGTCCGCGTCGAGCATCAGCAGACGATCGGCGCGAGCGCGCTCCACGCCTGTATTGCGGGCGCCGGCGAGCCCACGATTGAGGGCGTGACGGACCAGCAGACTCGCGAACTGCGGACGAGACTCGATCCATGCGCGAACCACCTCTCCGCCACCATCGGTGGAGGCATCGTCCACGATCACGACCTCCCAGTCCGCGCGCGAGGATCGCTCGAGCGATCTCAGGGCGCAGAGCACGTCATCTCGATGGTTGTAGAGCGGCACGATCACGGTGAGCGCCCGGGGTGATCCGGACCGCCATGCGGAGGACACTGCCACGACGCGCGTGCGCGGCTCATCCGGGAGGTCACCCCTCAGCGTGTACTCCACGTGAGCGAGCTCGCGCCGGAGGGCCGACGTGGTGAGCATCTGATGCTTCAAGCCTCTGAGCACCAGTGCCTCGCCGTCGGAAACTGAAGGACGCTCGTGTGGCTGGTATTCGAACGAAGGTGGCGCTTCACGGAATTGTCCGCGGGCCCGCTCCTGCATCGAAGCGAGGGTCAGATGCGCTCCGGGCGGGCCGGTATCAATCGTGCGTGCGGCATCCACGAGTTGACGCGCCGCGCTCGACAGAGGTCGCTCCCGCAGGAGCAGCTCATATGCCTCTCTACGCATCTGCTCGCGTACCGGGCCGTCCTCCGCCAGCCACCCACAGAACAGCCCGAGACTCCCAAGCTGGCCGGTAACGATGTGTCGACCCCACTCAAGAGGTGCGATATCCGAGGAATGCTCGCTGACGACAGCGCATCCCGCGCAGATGGCCTCGGCAATCCGCAGCCACTCGAAGAACGGCTCGTCCTCGCCGTGGACGTTCAGAAGCACCTTCGCACGGGCGAGCAGATTCCGCTTGTCCTCGCCTGCGACGAATGCTGCTCCACTTGAGACATTGGGCCGAGAGTTGTCCGACAGGCCGAGGTGACAGTGAAAGCGCTCGAAGATGTCGGCGTAGGAGGCCAACGCGCATTCTCGGCGGGGGCTGAGCCGGCCGAGGAAGAGGATGTCTATGTCGCGCTCGGCGTGATCGAACCGATCCCACAGCGCCGTATGACCCAGCTCCAGCAGCGAGGCCTCGATCGCTTCCGCGCGGTAGGCGCGCACCGAGCGCGGATTGATATCGAAGACTGCGCCGGCCTCGCGCGCGAGCGGCAGGTTCGCCGCGAAGAAGTGACTGTCCGGCTGCTCGGCGGAGATCACGATGCTGCGCTCAAGCAGCGGGGCCGGCGGCCGGTACCTCGAAAGCGACACATACTCGTGGGGCGGGAGGAACACGTGCACCAATCCCTCTCTCGGCACGGGGGTCTCGCCCACAGCGATGCTCGCCGAGGCTCCGAGCGAACGCAGCTCGTACGTCAGGGCCTCCGCAAGCTCAACGAAGAACTGATTCTGGCCAGGGGCGAGCGCGAAGGAGAGCTCAGGCGATGGCCCGTCCGGCATCTCGCCCTCAGCTCGTGAGCTTGCGCGCGAACGCGACAACCCGGCGGAGTGGGCGGGTCAGCTTCCAGCTGGTGGACTCGATCACGACCGTGTAGCGATCCGCGAGCTCCTCGAATGCCACCTGGCGCTGCGCCAACTCGTTGTTGAGCGCCAGCAGCCCGTCGTTGACCCGCACGAGTTCACCCAGCTGAACGTCGAGCGCCGGCATCCGCGCCAATTCCGCCTCGGCCCTCGTCAACTGCACCCGTAGATCGTGGATCTCGCTCTGGAGTTGAGCCTGGTAGGTGGCGTTGTCGGCAAACGCCTGCTCGTGATCGAATAGCAGTTTCGCCTGCTCGTGCCAGAGGTCATCCCACTTGCGTAGTTCGACCGGCGCCGCCAGCTCGAACATGGGCGCCGTTTCGGGAAGCTCGCTCTGCCCCGCCAGCGCGACGGTGTAGAGCTCCGCACCCGGTTCATCGCCCTCGAGCTTGTGGATGCTCAGTCCGGGCCCAAGATCTCCGTCGTCGCCTATCCGGTAGCGGGCATCATCGAGGACACCCGATGTGATCCAGGTGTGCTGGCGGTCCAGCTTCACAAACGCGAAGCGACGTGACAGCTCCCCCTCGAGCTCCGGCGGAGTGAACTCATGGACATGGTGGGGGTTCCCGGGTGGATATACGTCGCGGTTGGGAGAGGACACGGCGAGTATGCCCTCGGGGCTGAGGACTCGCCGAAACTCATCCAGCGCACGGCCTGGATCATCGAGATGCTCGATCACCTCGAAGCACACGACGAGGTCGAAGCGGCCGTCCTCGTAGGGCAACGATGTGACATCACCCTCCTCGAGTACCACCGTGTCGGGCATCTCAGCCCGAACCGAGTCAAGCACCTCCGGCGCGCGGTCCATGCCAACGACCTCCGAGGCCCCGGCCTCGGCGAGCAGCATCGAACCGTATGCCGTGCCGCAGCCCGCGTCGAGCACGCGGCGGCCGAGCGCGATCGGCGACGCCCACCGATACCTCGCCAGGTGCTCGGCTTGGATGATCTCGCCCTGCATCGTTGCGGGGTCGAATCGCTCGGGCACCTCCGGCACCTCGGCGGAGCTGCTCAGCACCTGATCGCTCATCGGCTCTCAGGATATAGGCGGCAACGGCCGCCGGGGGGCCGGAACATCAGCGGGTGGCCGGGCTTAGGTCGCGCGGAACGACATCGAAGACAGAGCGAAGCCGAGCGCGCGGTTCTCCGCCCACAGCGCGGGATCGCGCTGTCCCGGGTTCGACCAGGTCGCCTCGGCGTCGAAAGACAGGAGATAGTCGCCGGGCGCGAGCGCCAGCGGGAAGTTCTCCTCATGCCAGTCGGTATCCAGCCAGACGATGCGGGTCGACCATGCCGGCGCCTCTTGGTCGAGGGGACGGACGGTGAGCTTCAACGCTCCGAGTGGGCCGGGCGGAAAGCAGTAGCTCAAGCGGGCGCTGGTCACGTTCTCCGCGATGCGCACGACCGCCGCTGCGTGCGCGCCGGCCCACCGGTAGCTGCGGGCTGGGCTCTGCTCGGCTTCGAACCAACCGCTCACCAGCTGCTGCTCGACCGCCGACGAGGCCATGTCAAGGCCACCGGCGGCGATCTCGTATGACTGCTCGAAGGACATTCCGGTGAGCGTGAAGCCGAGCGATCGCGTCTCGAGCGGCGGGTCGGTCCACGGCCGGCGAGCGCTGAAGAGCACTTCGTAGTCGCCGGCGGGCAGGGCGAGCGGGTGGTTCTCAACGCAGCGCTCGATGTACTGCCACGACAGGTGCGTGGACCAGATCCGGGCGAGCGGATCCGCTGCGCCCTGCCGCCGGATGAAGACGTCCACTCCGCCCGTGTCGACGGGCGCGTGGGCGTAGTCGAGCCACAGCCTTCTCACGGGCGCGTCCAGCCGAACCAGCACCGCGGCCTGCGCGCCGGCCCAGCGGTAGCTGCGCCCGCCGACCCGCTCCAGCGGGAACCACCCGTACAACAGCGCTCCCGTGCTGTCCGGATCCGCCATCTCGATGCTGGTGCCGGCCGTCTGCGGACGCGGTGTCAACAGCGCCGGCACGCCCGCCGGGAATCCATCTCCCCAGGAGGGATCGATCAGCCGATCGGGCACGCGGGGAGCTCGCCGCAGGCGCCGGCGATCCGCGAGCACGCTCGGTAGATGGCGCAGGTTCCACGCGATCGCCTTCAGCTTCAGGGTGCGGCCCGACCAGGGAGCTCTGATCAGCGCCAGCGCCTCGTGACGCGCCCAGCGAGCGAGCGTGTCCGGCGCGATGTGCTTGAGCACGACACGGATGCGATGGCGTTCGCAGAGCAGCTGCTTGCGGGCCGAGTCACCGCGCGCGCCGGCCGAGTCATCGACCGCGCCGCCGAAGCCGTGATCGATCCACGCGTCGGCTGCCACGAGCACCCGATATCCCGCGCGCCACAGACGCATGCCGTAATCGACGTCGTCGTAGTAGTTGAGCATGCGATCATCAAACGCCCCGACGCGCCCGGCAGCCGAGCGCCGCACCGCCATCCCACAGCCCATCGGGTAGAGCGCCTCGGCGGCGATCTCCGCGCGCTCGTATGACTCGTTCATCGACATGTCGGCAGCCCATCCCTGGCGGTTGACGATGCCGCCCGCGCCGTTGATCACGAGCGGATTGCCCGCAAAGAAGACGGTCGAGGCGACTGCGCCGACGCTCGCCTCAGACGCAAACGCGTCCACGATCTGGCGCAGCCAGTCGGGAGCGGCGAACCCGTCGGCATCGACGAAGGCGATGATCTCCCCGCGGGCCTCGCGCAGGCCGAGATTGCGCGCGTGCGGGCAGCCTCGGTTGCGGGGACTGCGCACGATCTTGAGCCTGCCGCTTGAAAGCGCGCGCTCTGCCACCTCGACCGTGCGGTCCTTCGAGCCGTCATCGACGACGATGACCTCGTAGCTGGCGTAGTCCTGAGCAAGCAGCTGATCAAGGCACCGGCCGAGAACGTCCTCGACGTTCCAGCAGACGACGATCACCGACGCGAACGGGACCGTCTCAGGCCCATCGAGGGCGCCGCGCTCGGGGGCCGTGCCTGGACGAGGTGCCTCCGCCGGCTCCTCTTCGCGCGATGCGGGGCCCTGCGCGCCCGCGAGCGGTGAGCGTCCGTCGTCGGTGCGCATTCGCGCGCGCACCTGCCTACGAAGGCTCTGCTGCTCGGCTCTCCATCGCTGGTCGTCCATCTCGATGACTGGTGAGCTCGCCGCGCGACTCAGGCCGGGCGCACGACCTCTGCCCAGCGAAGCGATTGTGAGGACCGGCAGATCGCCTGAAACTGGCGCACGCTGCTGTAGCGCACCACCGGCACCGGCGGTTCGGCGGGGCTGATGATGAGGGGGCCGATCGTGCGGTTGAAGCCGTCCTGTCCGTCGCCGCTCCCCGGATGCAGGCTCAACCCACCGCGGGTGATCTCGACCTGGTGCACCCCGGCCGACAGCTGATCAGACCCGACCAACAGCCACTCCGCGGGATAGCTCTCCTGGTAGGCGGCGGTGCCGACATGGTGCCCGTCGACGCTGACGTTGACAGGCCGTCCAAAGGAGCCGCTCAGGAAGAAGTCGTAGCGCCCCGCTTTCGGGATCGGCTGCCCGCGGGTGGCGTGGCCCGCGCCCGTCGCGGTGATCACCCCGCCGGTTGGCTCGAATGCGCGGCTGAGCTTCATGTTGCTGACGCCCAATTGGTAGTAGTTCGTGGGCGAGGGCATGTAGGCGATCCGCACGGTCGCGCCCGCACGGCGAGCAGACGCTGTCACGCTCGCACAGGCCGCGGCGGAGTTGGGCACGCCCGCCGTGTCCGCGAACGGCACGAACGCGTACTCGGTCGAGGCGGGCTGCACGCGCTGCCAGACCTCGTAGTAGCGCGACAGGTATGCCAGGCGGTAGTTGCTCGGCGGCCGGCTTGCCAGCGGATTTCGCCGAATGACGATCGTGCGGAACGACTCCACCCAGCTGGGGACGAACTCGTTCAGGTCGTATGAATAGATGCTGCCGGGTTCGGCGGCGCGGTTGACGCCGGGCCGCAGCTCGAGCACGGGACCGTTCACCATGCTGTCCTGGTCGTCGTTGCGCAGGTAGTACTCGGCGTCCTCCTCGAAGTCCGGGGTGAGGGTGGGGCCCTGGCCTGCGAAGCGTTCGCCGATGTATTCGAGGTCGTGAAGCCGTTCGTAGGGAGCCAGCGACGTCTCGACATACAGGAGCGCGTTGCCCGCCAGCACGCCCGCGGCGACGACGACCGCGGGCAGTGCCCCGGCGACCACCCGGCGGCTGATCCGCATCAGCGCCCCGATGCCGGCGAATGCGAGCAGCAGCGAGATCGGTGAGCTCACGCAATCGGCCTTCAGCTGAATCCATGGCCCGTAGCGGTGGGCGATGTAGTAGAGCGCGACGGCTCCGGCGATGCCCAGCCAGGCCACACTCCAGGCTCTGCGCCGGACGGCATAGATGAAGCCGATTGCGGCCAGGATCAGCACGAGCACCGCCAGCGCGTCGCTTGGCCCGCGATCGGCGAACTCGGGGAAGCGAAAGTCGCGGGTGATCCAAACGCCGGCCGCCGCGATCCCCGGGATCGGCGCGGTCAGGTTGCCGAGTTCCGCCGGGCCGAAGCCCGACTTCGCGACCGGGAGCAGTTTCAGCGAGGCGGCGAGCGTCGGCAGCGAGAGCACGAACACGAGCACGCCCATCTGAACGCTCGCGAGCAGTGTCAAAAGTCGGTCGCGCTCAACCACCAGCACCGTCAGGCACACGCCGACGCTGAGCACGCCGACCCACGGCAGCGTCGTCAGCGACAGCGACGCAACCGTGGCGGACAGCGCGATCGGCACCGCAAGGACGCTGCGCCCGGGGGTGAGACGGGGCAGCACCCGCGCGAACAGGGCGGCCGACAGCAGCAGGAAGCAGCTGGTGCTGAGCTCCTTGATGCCACCCGTGAGGCCATAAGCCATGAGGATGTTGGGCTGAGCCGCAACGAACGCGCCGAGCGCCCGCCATCCCCGTGGCTTCACGAAGCCACCCAGCAGTGAATAGAGCGACAGGGCACTCATCGCCGAGACAAACGCCAGGAACGGCTGATACAGCCAGGAGAGATCCACGGGCATCAGGTTCGAAAGCGCGCCCAGCGTCCATTGGCCTCCGCCCGGGTATCCGCTGCTGAGGTACTTGATCAGGTCGCTCTGGTAGGCCGAGTTCGACACGGTGGGAACGCTGCGGCCGCTGTGCGCGAAGTGGGCCGCGAGATCGAACTGGTAGGAGATGTCGACGATGTGCCCGTAGCCGGTGAAGCCGGGCTTGCCCGTGAGCACGACCGGTGCTGCGACGATCGCCCAGGCGCCGATCGCCGCACCCACCGCCCACAGATCGGTTCCCCTCCCGCGGCGCTCGAATACGCGACGCAGCGGAGCCCGCCCGAGGATCAGGCCCACGACGCCGACGAGCACACACGCCGGCCCGGCCAACGGGGCGAGGGCGGCGTAGTAGCAGAGCAGCCCGCAGACGACGACCAGCAGGGCGAACCCGACCGGCACCACCAGCAGCGCCGGTACCGCCGCCGGACCGGTGGCGCGGCGGACGGCCATACCCGCGCCTCCGGACAGCAGCAGCATCAGGGCCGGGAACACGACCCAGGCCAGCAGGAAGACGCCGATCACTTGGACGCGACCGCGTACTCGGCGTCCGGGCGGGTCACACCGGCGATCCGCTCCAGGCGGTCGCGCATGCGCTGTCCCGTGACGGCGGCTGAGAGCAGGCGTGACACATCGGCCCTCGCTCGTTCCCCCTTCGCGGTGGCCTCCGCCGTGTCGGTGGACACCCGGCGCATCAGGTCAGCCGCGTGCTCGACGCTCGGATCGGCCCACTCCCCCTCGGGTGGATAGATCTCGCATTCCGGGCCGACGCGACCGATTCTGTAGTCGACCAGATAGCTGTTCTCCTCGTTCATGAAGTCGACGTTCCCCGAGTAGCCGGTGGCGATGACGGGCTTGCCGATCGCCATCGCCTCGGCCATCGTCAGGCCGAAGCCCTCGGCCCGGTGCAGGGACACGTAGCAGTCGCAGGCCGCCATCAGCCCGCTCATCTGCTCGCCACTGAGGGAGCGATCGACGATGTGGATATCCGGACGCCCGTGGGCAGCCCACAGCAGCTGCTCCTCGGCAAGCGGGCGGAGGGGGCCGTTGATCGTCTTGATCAACAGCTGGGGCCCCTCGCCGGGCGCGAACGCGAGCTTGAAGGCCTCGATCAGCCCGACCGGGTTCTTGCGCTGCACGGTACTCAGGTAGTCGAACACGAACAGGAACAGGAAACCCGCGGGAACCCCCAGACGGAGCGGCGCCGCCGGCTCGGCCGGTCGCTCCACGGGCGGCGGCAGCGCGAGCACCGGCACCGGCGCGACGGCGCCGATGTTCTCGGCCATGAACTGCGAGTAGACCCAGATCTCGTCGACGAGCGCGAATGCCCGTTGCCAGCTCGGGGGGATGCTGTTGGTCTCCCACCCCCAGATCCCGATCCGCGGCCCCTCGAAGTAGTCCGCACCGACGCGCTCGACGAAGTCGGGGAGCTCGGCGGCATTGACGGCGACGATCTCAGCGCTGTGGTGCCCGTCGTGCACAAGGTCCTCGAAGCCATGCCGGCCGTACTCGGCCGCAAGCTCCGCGGGCAGCGCCAGGTGATGCAGCGGCACGCTCACAGTCCGCACCGGGACGCCGGCCGCGGTGAGGGCCTGCACGTATCCGCGAGCGGCGGCGCCGAGCCCCAGCGTATGCCCGAGGTAGCCGGTCACGCGGACCGTCAGACCCTCGCCGGCCATCGGCGGCGGCGCTGGAGCGGGCGGCTCGGGGGCCGAGATGGTCGTCGGCGCGGGAGCACTCGCGGCCGGCTCGGCGGCGACTGCGCGACGTGGCTTCCGGCCTCTGCGCCACGACACGCTCACGCGGCCGTTGGCGGATCGGGGAGGCATGAAGCGGTCCGGGATCGCGAGCTCTGTGCGCCCGAATGCCCAGCACCAGGTGACGTACTCGCTGCCGTCGGCACCATCCAGGTCGGGGTAGCTCCACAGCACGTCAGGGCGCTCGCGCGCCACCCGATGAAACACGTACCGGTTGATGCCATATGCAGCCCCCCGAGGAGCCGGCCCCTGAAGCCAAGCGTCGAACGCACGTGAACCGTCCTGCCCGAACAGGTCCTCGAAGGGTTCGCCGAGCGCGATCGCCGAAGCGTAGAGCGCCCGCAGAGCGTCGTCGTAGATGAGCCCGCTGTCCAGCCGACGTCCCACCTCGGCGCGATGATCGGCATCGCGCCAACCGTCCTGCCTGAGCTCGGCGGCGTAACGCTCGCTCAGCTCGTGAAGCACGGGCGACTGACTGATGCGCGCCCGGCTCGCCCTCTCGTTCAGGCGGTATGGGCGATCCGGGTCGAAGCCCGGCAGGTTGAGAAAGCGAAGCGGCCAGCGCCCGTCGACCATCACCCCCTCCGGGGTCGCCGCCAGCGCGTGGCGATGGAGATTCCACATATTGAGGTTGCAGCCAGGGTCGTCGAGCACGGCAGTCGAGAAGCGCGCCGGCGCGAGCTCGAGAAAACGCGCCAGCCAGCCACGATCCTCGGGCCGGGCGCCGCTCCTGCGGGCATCGAGCGACCCGAGCGCCTGCTCGACGTGTGCGGCCCACCACGCCAGAAAGCCATCCGCGGCGGGCGTGCCGTCGACGCCCATGATCGTGTCCTCGATTCGCCCCTTTCGCTCCATCTGATCTCGCGAGGGTTCCAGACTGTCGTCCGGCACGTCGCAGCGCATCCGCGGAACGAGCAGGACGCTTCGCGATGAGAGTGCCGATTCAATCGGCTCGAGGCTCGCGAGAACCCACACGCTGCTCGGCAGGTGCAGAACCGGCTCGCGCGTCCGCGCCGCGTAGCGCTGCAGCAGCAGCGGCGTGAGCAGCGTGCCAAGATCCTCCTCGCCGTGCTGTGCGAGCAGCGCCTCGGTGTCGAGATCGAGCTCCTCCTCGACTGAGCGAACCCGCGGGAAGCCCCGCTGATCATCCGCGCCGGCCGCATCGTCGCCTGCCACGAGCAGCACGTCGACGGGCCACTCGGGCTGATGTCGCTGCAGCGAACGAGCGAAGGTCCGCGCCCGCGACAGGCTGCTGCGAGTGGCCAGTGTGATGACCTGCATCAGTCCCCTACCGGACCCTCTCGCGCTGCCTCCCGACTGCCCTGCGCGACAGCGTCCTCAGTGTCAGCGATCTCCCGCCGCAGCGACTCGGCGGTCTGGACAAGCTCTGAGACGAGGTCCTCCAGGCGCTCGAGCTGTTCGCCCTGGTGCTCGATCTCCTTATCCAGGCGCGCCAACCTGAAGACCGCTTCGGCTCGCGCGGAGCGGCGAGCGGCGTATGCCGGCGCCACCCGCCAGAGGCCGCTACGTAGGACGGAGCGCAGACGCCGGCGAGAGCGCCGCGGCAGCTGTGCAAGACGGACTCTCACTCTGGTCTGGTGGGCGGCGTTCATCGGGGGTGGCAAGCCATTATCGCCAAACGTTGCGAGCGGCCGCGCGACTGCTCTAGGCTAACGCTCCGTGCTCTCCCGGCCCGGATCGCGACGAGCATGAACGAGTTTTCCCCGATGCCCCGAGCCGAGATGCGCGACGACGTGTGCGTCGTGATCGCTGCGCGCGAGGATGACGAGCATCTCGAGGAGTGCCTGCAATCGGTGCGACGGCACACGCCGCAGAGCGTCCCCGCCATCGCGGTTGCGCCGACCGCTGTCGCCGTGAATCGCGCGCTCGAGCAGCTCGGCCCGGCGGATATCCTGCTGCTGATTGAGCCATGCCGCGTCAGCTCCGGCTGGCTTGAGCGCATGCGCGACGCGGCGCACGCGGACACCAACGTGGCGACCGCGAGCGGATTGGCCGACGGCTGCAGCGAGCTCGCGCTGAGCGAGGGGGATCGCACTGAGGAGGACCTCGCGGAGCTGACAGGCACGCTTGCCGCGCACACGCTGAGGCTGCGGCCCCGCCTCAGCCGGGCGGTGGGACCGTGCGTGTATGTGCGCCGCGGCGCGCTCGAGCTGGCGGGCTCGCTGGATGAGCAGCTCGACCTTCGCCCAGCGCTCGAGATCGATTTCGCCCAGCGCTGCCTGCTCTCCGGACTGGCGCATGTCGCCGCCGACGATGTCGTCGTCGGACTGCTCGCCTCGAGCCACCCAGCCGGCGCCCGCGCGCGATACGGAAGCGCCGATGAGCTGCCCGTCGCGCTGGTTGAGCGCTATCCCTACCTGTCACCGCCGCAGGCGCTCGCCGACTCAGACGTCCTAGCCCGTGCGCTGGAGGCGGCGCGCGGGCCTCGCGAGCGGCTGTCGGTGACGCTCGACGCGCGTGCCCTCGACGGAGCGATCACCGGCACGCGGGTCCACATCCTCGAGCTGATCATCGCGCTCGCTCGGACCGAGGCGCTGAACCTGCGCCTGCTCGTGCCCGCGAAGGACATCGACCGGGACACTCTGGAGCTTCTGGCGAGCCTTCCGGCAACGGAGATCCTGCCGTTCGAGGAGCTCGGCCCCGCGACGCCGAGGAGCACCATCTTTCACCGCCCCCAGCAGGCCTTCTCGATCGGCGATGTTGCGCTCGCGCAAACGCTCGGTGAGCGGTTCGTGCTCAGCCAGCTCGACCTGATCGCCTATCGCAACCCGGGCTATTTCGCCGACGCTGACGCCTGGGCGGAGTACCGGCGTGCGAGCCGTCAGGGCCTCGCGGCCGCCGAGCGGGTGATCGTGTTCTCCGAGCACACGCTCGCGGAGCTGCTCTCGGATGCGCTCGCCGAGGAGGAGCGCATCAGGATCGTGCCCCCCGGCCTTGACCATCGCACAGCGGGCGAGCCGAGACGCCCGGCGGCGTTCGACGATCACGCCGGGCCGGCTCATGCGGACGGCTTTCTGCTGTGCCTCGGCACCGACTTCCGCCACAAGAACAGGATCTTCGCGCTGCGCCTGCTCGCCGCGCTTCGCGAGCACCACGGCTGGCACGGGAGCCTCGTGCTGGCCGGGACGCACATCCCGCACGGATCGTCGCTGGAGCTCGAGCGCGCGTTCCTGCAGGAGCATCCCGAGCTGGGCGAGATGGTGGTGGCGCTGGGGCCGGTCAGCGAGGAGGAGAAGGCGTGGCTGATCGCTCACGCGGGCGCCGTCGTCTACCCATCGGTCTACGAGGGCTTCGGCCTGGTCCCGTTCGAGTCGGCGCTCAACGGCGTCCCCTGCCTGTTCGCACTGCAATCCTCGCTCGCCGAGACGGCGCCCGAGGGAACGGCGACGATCGTTCCCTGGGACCCCGAGGCGAGCGCGGCGGCGGCGGCGATCCTGCTGACCGACCCGAGCGCTCGTGCGCGCCAGGTCGAGAAGCTGGCCGCAAGGGGTCGCGAGTTGACCTGGGCCTCAGCGGCAGCGGCGATTGTCGAGATCTATCGCGAGGCGGCCGTCGCGCCCGTTCGTGACGCCGCGACGTTGAGCCGTGACTCCGTGGTCGAAGCGAAGCGGCTCGTGGCCGAGCGCGAGGTCGCCCAGCGAATGTACGAGGAGCTCCACGCCGAGGTCCGTTTCGGGCGAAGCCTGATCGGCCCTAACGGGACACTGCCAGAGGACCTGCAGCGGGCGCTGCTCGCGCTCAGCTCACACCCGGCGGTGGGCCGACCGCTGTTCCGCCTGCTGTCCCGCGGATATGCGGCGACGCGGGCGGTCAGCCGCGCCGTTCGTGGCCGCCTACCCCCCGCCGTGTAAGGGTTCCCCCGGGTGCCGGTGCTCCCTGGCTGTACCCTGCAATCATCGTGCCCGCCGAGCAGAAAGCCCTTCAGGGAGGCCCCGCGCTGGCCGCCCAAGGAGTTCAGAAGCGCTTCAAGATCCCCGAGGAACGCAGCCACACGCTCAAGGAGCGGGCGCTTCACCCGCTGCGCCGCTCGGGCCACGAGGTCCTGCATGCGCTGAACGACATCTCCTTCGCGATCGAGCCCGGAGAGTTCTTCGGCATCGTGGGGCGCAACGGCAGTGGCAAGAGCACGCTGCTGAAGTGTCTCGCGGGCATCTACCGCGCTGATGAGGGGAAGATCTGGTGCAACGGGCGGATGTCCACGTTCATCGAGCTAGGCGTCGGCTTCAATCCCGATCTGGCGTCGTTCGACAACGTGGTCCTGAACGGGATCATGCTCGGCCTGTCCCCCCGCGAGGCCCGGGCGCGATACGACCGCGTGATCGAGTTCGCCGAGCTCGAGGAGTTCAAGGACCTCAAGCTCAAGAACTACTCCTCGGGGATGCACGTGCGACTGGCCTTCTCGGTGGCGATTCAGGTCGACGCTGACATCCTCTTGATCGACGAGGTGCTGGCCGTGGGCGACGCCGCCTTCCAGCAGAAGTGCTTCGACGTGTTCTACCGGATGCGCGAGGAAGGGCGCACGATCGTGCTCGTGACCCATGACATGGGTGCCGTCACGCGCTTCTGCCATCGCGCGTTGCTGCTCGAGCGAGGCGAGATCGTGTCCATGGGCGAGCCGCGCGACGTGGCCGATCGCTACCTGGAGATCGCCTTCGGCCGCCAGGTCGAACAGGCAGAGGCGGGCCGCCAGGTCGAGCAGGCAGGCGCCGATGAGAGCAGCTCGCGCATGGGCGACGGCGCGGCACGCGTGAGCGATGTGTGGCTGGGCGACAACGTCTCCGAGCGCCGCGTGGTCGCCCCGCAGTCCGAGCCGTTGACGTTGAACGTGCTGCTGACGTTCAACGCGGACGTGCTCGACCCCGCGCTCAGCATGACGCTGATGAACGAGCATCGCCAGCCGGTGGTGGTGGCAACCACGGCGAAGGAGCACGAAGAGACGGGCAGCTTCCACGCTGGAGACCGGGCCGTGTTCGCCTTCTCGTTCCAGAATCTGCTGGCCCCGGGGCGCTATCACCCGATCCTCACGGTCACCCACCGCGGCGAGGGCGTGGACGTGATCGACCGCTACGCGGACGCCTTCTCATTCGTCGTGACGGGCCTGGACGCCAGTGGCGGGATGGTGGAGATACCGGTGGAGACCGGTGTCGCGCGGATCGCGGCCGCGGGCGAGGCCCAGCCGGCGGGAGGTGCTCGATGAGCGCATCGGGCATCACTGAGCCGCTGGGGCAGCCGATCCACGGGCCGGGTGCGCTCGGCAGCAGCTGGCCGCGATTCTGGCATCTCACCTACAACATCGCGCTCAGCGAATTCAAATTGAAGTTCTTCGGCTCGGTGCTCGGCTACGTATGGCAGGTGATGCGGCCGCTGCTGCTGTTCGGCGTGCTGTACGTGTTCTTCGTGGAAGTCTTCCACGTGGACAAGGCGACGGGCGCCGCCGGCCTCTATTACGGCGCACAGCTGCTCGGGTCGATCGTGCTGTTCACGTTCTTCAACGAAGCCATCGCCGGCTCCGTCCGCAGCGTGGTCGACCGCGAGAACCTCGTGCGCAAGATCCAGTTCCCGCGGCTGGCGATCCCGATCTCGGTCGTGCTGCTGGCCGGCTTCAATCTTGGCCTGAACCTGATCGTGGTGATGATCTTCGCGGTGATCTCCGGGGTGCGCCCGATGCTCAGCTGGATCGAGCTGCCGCTGATCGTGGCGCTGCTCGCCGTGCTCACATGCGGCGTGGCGGTGCTGCTGTCGGCGCTGTTCGTGCGCTTCCGGGACATCCAGCCGATCTGGGAAGTCCTCGCCCAGATCCTGTTCTACTGCTCGCCGGTGATCATCCCCGTCGAAAAAGTCAAAGAAGCGCTCGCCCACGGCCAAGTCGACCACATCCTGTACCGCATCTATCTGCTCAATCCGCTCGTGACGGTCTTCCAGCAGTTCCGCCATGCGATGATCAACCACGCCGCCTTGAGCGCCCGCGCCGCACTCGCGGGCTGGGCGACGCTGCTTGAGCCAATCGCAATCGTGACTGCGCTGTTCGTGCTCGGCTTCTGGTACTTCAACCGTCAGGCGCCGCACATCGCCGAGGACCTCTAGCCCGGCGTCTGAGCGCTCTGATCGTGTGAGCCCGGTGGCAGCTCGCCGGCGAGCGCCATCCGCTCAGATGCGGCCACCCGCTGGAAGAAGGCCTCGAGCGCGTCGATCCGGTCCTCCCATGCATACTGCTGCGCCGTCTCGATCCCCGCATGCCCGAGCCGCTCGCGCAGCTGCGGATCGGCGAGCAGGCGCGCGAGCGAAGCGCTGACGGCGGTGGAGCTCGGCGCTGGCATAAGGCAGTTGACCTCGTCACGACAGAAGTCGCGGTTGCCATGCGCGTCGGTGCATACGACAGCGGCGCCCGTGGCCATCGCCTCCAGTGGCGGCAGCGCGAAACCCTCGTGCGTGGAGGTCTGCACGAACACGGTCGAGCGGTTGAACAGCTCGTTGACCTGCTCGTCGTCGGGCGACTCGATGTAGCGCATGCCGTCGCCGTCAGCCAGCTCCGGTTCGATCCCGAACAGCAACAACTCGGGACGTGGCCGGCGCAGCTTCTTCCAGGCGGCGATCGTGAGCGGGAGGTTCTTCAACGGGTTCGAGCGCCCGACGGCGAGCACGGTGTCCTCGCGGCGCTCGACATCCGCGAGCGGGCGGAAGTTGTCAAGGTCGATCCCCGGGGGTATCAGCTCGGCGGCGAGACCGAGTTCGCGCAGTCGGTCACGGTTCCAAGAGGAGATCGTCATGTAGCGGAACTCGGGGCGGTAGGAGTCGAGCACGTCGTGACGGGCGCGCTCGTTGTCGGGGAAGTAGGAGGTCTCGATGTCCTGCACGAAGTACACGGGCAGCCCGCGTTGGATGCTCGCCCGCCAGACCGGCTCGGCCGTCATCCACCACGTCGCCACC